>Ga0105248_10010350_pt1 | contig 10268 bp, 6 predicted proteins | sample KBSS34metaG_FD_81524 | JGI IMG/M metagenome (GOLD analysis project Ga0105248, IMG submission 81524) | Switchgrass rhizosphere microbial communities from Kellogg Biological Station, Michigan, USA - KBS S3-4 metaG | ecosystem: Host-associated > Plants > Roots > Rhizosphere > Soil | place... | reverse complement strand
GATGAACAATCTCGCCGAGCTGATCACCGTTGCGAAGTATTGCAAGGCCGCTGGCGGTACGACGCCAGCGTGGGGCACAGCGCCGTGGATCTGCGTGGTATTCAACAATCAGGATCTGAACCAGGTGACCTGGGAACAGCGCGTGATGGAAGGCGACCCGAAGTTCGAGGCGTCTCAGACCATACCCGATGTACCGTATCACCGCTTCGCCGAGTTGATTGGCCTGAGGGGAATATTCGTGGATCAGCCTGCGGCGCTCGGCCCCGCGCTCGACGAGGCGTTCGCGGCGGATCGCCCTGTGCTGCTCGAAGTACGCACCGATCCCAACGTTGCGCCGTTGCCGCCGCATGTAACGCTCAAGCAGGCGAAGGCGTTCGCATCGGCGCTGCTGCAGGGCGACCCGGACGAGGCGAGCGTGATCGTCGATACCGCGAAGCAAGTTCTCGCAAGCGTGCTCCCGGGTCGCAAGGAGCGCGACTAGCGAGGCCTGCCAGGTACGCTCACCGAACAACGTGTGCGGCGGGCGCACGCCGCTTGCCGCGTCACGAGTAGCGCGATAGGGCCTGCATGCCCGCGGGGAGGGTGCGCTGCAACGCCCAGTTCACTGCTGCCGAGTTCGCGGACGCCGCCCGCACCGGCTTTGCCCCAAGGATGCGGTTCGACGTCCGCCGGCGCACGCCTATCTATCGCTCTTTTTAGGAATTTTTTTCCCCGATTTGCGCGCCTGATTCAGCGCGATCGCAACCGACTGCTTTTGCGACTTTCCATGTTTCCTTTCTGTCTTTATGTTTTTGGAGATTGTGTCCCTGGATGTCCCTCGTTTGAGCGGCATAGTGCCTCCTTCAGCGTTATCGTCCGCACCGGTGATTGCTAACATCGCATTTGAATAAACCGGCTCGATGACGAGACAGCATCATTCGTTCCCGCGTGCCAAGATCCCTGGCCAAAAAAGCGTTCTGCAGCAATGTCTGTCGGATCGGCTTGTGCCAGCGCTTCTACGACTATTTCCGCGACAGATTGGCTCCAATCGCAGCCAGTAACCCGCTCAACGAGACGGGCTTGCCAAGGTGCGCGTCGAATCCGGCACGCAAGGCTTCCGCAGCATCCTTGTCGCGCCCGAATCCTGTCAGTGCGATGGCCGGGACCTTCGCCGTGCCCGGCAGTTTGCGCAACTTGCCGATCAGTTCGTACCCGCTCATCGTCGGCATGCCGATGTCCGAGATAATCAAATCAAAATCAGCGTCGGCTGCGACCGCGAGCGCGTTTTCCGGACTGGACTCGGCCGTGACTTGTGCACCCTCGAGCTCCAGCAACGTTCGGAACCCTTCGAGCCCCTCGAGCGAGTCGTCGACCAGCAGAATACGCAGCCCTTTGAGGATGCTCGGGCTCACCGCTTCAGCGGCAGCGGAACGTGGCGCTGAGAGTGGATTCCTGGGCAGCCATAGCCGGAAACAGGCACCTTGGCCGAACCCGGCCGACTCCGCTTCGATCCGGCCGCCATGCATCTCCACCAGTTGTTTGGTGAGCGACAAGCCGATACCCAGGCCGTTATTGTCCCGCCTCGCCCCTCCCTCTGCCTGGCTGAACATGTCAAATACTTTGGGTAAGAAATCAGGACCGATGCCTTTTCCCGAGTCTTTTACTTCTATGCAAGCGAAACGGTCCTCACCCGACAGCGTGACGCTTATATGGCCGCCTCGCGGCGTGAACTTCAATGCGTTGCGCACGAGGTTCCACAGCATCTGTTCGACGCGAACGGCATCCGCCTTGACTACCAGCGGTGCATCTGCCCCTGAGACGGACACCGTAATGCCGTTTGCGGTCGCGTCCGTGCTGCAAGCCTCGATCACGGAACGAACCACGGCGGCCAGATCGACCGCGTCGTAGTGCAACGCGAGCTTGCCGGTACGCACGCGCGACAAGTCCAGCAGGTCATCAATGATTTTCGCTTGGCCCACCACCGAACGCTGGATCGCGTCGGCCGCGTCCTGAACCAGATCGATGTCTTTGACCTCGGGGGCACGGGTGAGAAGTTCCGCCTTCACGTGGATCAGGTTCAATGGGTTCTTGAGTTCGTGTGACAACACCGCAAAGAACTCATCTTTCTGACGATTGACGGATTCCGCCTGTGCCCGGATCGCACGTTCAAGGGCTAGTTGCATCTGCTGCTGACTTTCGACGCCTTTCTTGTCGGTCAGATCGCGGGCGATCTTGGCCAGCCCTTGGAAGCTTTCGCTATCGATCCTGGTCATCACGCCACTGCAATAGATCTTGCTGCCGTCTTTGCGCTGGTGCCACCGCTCGTCCTCCGCCCGTCCAACCGTCTTGGCGGTTTCCCGTTCGGCGAGCGCAACCCCCTGGGCACGATCTTCTGGCGTAAAGATCAGATCCACCAGCTTGTCCATAACCTCCTGCTCTTCATAGCCAAACATGCGCTGCGCACCCTTGTTCCAACTCACGATCCTGCCGTCCAGATCCTGCACGATGATGGCGTAATCGTCGGTGGTCAACGCAGCGAGCTTGAGCCGTTCCTCGCCCGAGCGGACTGCGGCCTCGGCTCGACGCCGCTCCGTTATGTCGATCAGCGTGAGCACCGCGCCGTCGATTCGGTCGTCCAGGGTGCGGTAGGGCAGCAGTCGAACGAGATACCACTCGCCGTCCGTCGTGCTGACCTCGCGTTGCGTGAGCTTGAGGTTTTCGAACGCAGCGCTCGCATCCGCAGCCAGTTCGGGGTAGTTCAGGCGATGGGTCAGGTCGAGCAGAGGCCGACCGATGTCGGTTTCGATCAGATTAAACAGGCCAACCGCGGGCGCCGTGTAGCGCTTGATTCGCATCGAGCGGTCCACGAAGATCGTAGCGATGCCTGTCGACGCGATCAGGTTCTGCAGATCGTCGTTGGCCTTGGCGGTCTCCTCGACCTTGGTCTGGAGCGCGGTGTTGACCGTGATCAGCTCCTCGTTGACCGATTGCAGCTCTTCCTTGCTGGTCTCGAGTTCCTCGGTGGCGGATCGCATTTCTTCATTGATCGCCTGCAACTCTTCGTTGGACGCCTTCAGCTCCTCATTCGACACGTTGGATTGCTCGACGCTCGACTGCAGCAATTCCTTGGTGCGGTGCAACTCGCTTTCAAGATGCGCCACCACTGGGTCGTGCCTGGCCTCGCCTTGGGCAGGAGCGTCCGGCCGGGTCGTCTCGTCGACTTCGTCGAAGAAGACCGTGCACAGCACGGCTGCGCTCGCCTGATCATGGAATGGACGCACCGTCATGTTCACATAGGAATGCGTCGCCCCGCGCCCAAAGCGCACCCGCTCGGCGTCCACGCTTTTGCCGGTTCGCAGCGCCTGAAAAAGCGCCGTGCGCAGTTCGAGGCGCAAGTCCGGGTTCACGAGTGTCAACAGATTGTGCGAAGGTTCACCCCCGACATACCGCAGAAATCGGCCTATGTCGTCAGACATGTGCAAAATCTCTGCGTCCTGGTCGATCAACACGCTAGGCGGCGCATAACGTTCGATTGCGTGCTGATGGAGCTTTGCATACGACACCCTTGCCGGGTCGGGCGCCGCTGTGGTGACGAGCGCGCGCGCCGATTCGGCCCGACTGCCTGTCACGGCAGGTGACGTGATCAGGGGTACCTTCGCAGCGCGCGTCCTTGCCTGATAGATCCGATTCTTCTTGTCGACCAGGCAGAAGAGATCATTCGCGATGTCGGCCGATTCCGAGCTTCCCAGAAACAGATATCCGCCAGGCTGAAGCGCGAAGTGAAACGTCTCCAGCACCTGGCGCTGAACGGTCCGGTCGAGATAAATCAGCAGATTCCGGCACGACACGAGATCCAGACGCGAGAATGGTGGATCGCGCAAGACATTGTGAGCCGCAAACAGGACCTTCTCGCGCAGCGGCTTGTTGATGATGTAGCGGCTGCGCACGTGCGTGAAAAAATGGCGCAAACGTGCGGGCGGCACATCGGTCAGAATTGGCGCGGGGTAGTTGCCCGCACGCGCCAATTCGATCGCCCGCTCGTCGATGTCGGTGGCGAAAACCTGCAGGATTGATGGCTCGGAGTCTTCTGCGATACGCTCACCGAGCAGCATGGCAAGCGAGTAAGCCTCTTCGCCCGTTGAACATCCCGCGACCCAGACGCGTATCGGGTCGCCGTCGGCCTTACTCTCGATGATTCGCGGTACCACCTCACGCTCGACGGCTTCAAACGCCTCCCGATCGCGGAAGAAATTTGTCACGCCAATCAGCATGTCCTTGAGTAATGCGCTCGTCTCGTCCAGATGTGTTTCGACGAATCGCTGGTAAGACGGCAGGTCGGGCAGCGTATTCACCTGCAGGCGCCGCTCGATGCGCCGCAGTACGGTCGCACGCTTGTAGTGACGGAAGTCATGGCCGGTGCGCGCCCGCAACGTTCTCAGAATCTGTTGCAACGCGCCTTCTGCGGCGGATGTCCCCTGTGCATCGGGGGACGCGGCCATGGCAGACTGCTCGTCGTCCGCCGGTGGCAGCTTTATCGAACGGGCATTGGCACTCAGTTCAATCAGCTTTTGCGGCATGTCGCCCACGGGCAGCACGATGTCCACCAGACCGGTCGCCAGGGCGTTGGCCGGCATCTCGTCATACTCGGCATCGTCCGGCGTTTGCGCCAGCGTGATTCCGCCACATTCCTTGATGCGCCCCATACCGACTGCGCCGTCACTGCCAAGGCCTGAAAGGATGACGCTGATCGCGCGCGTGCCATGCGCGTCCGCGAGACTTCGGAAGAACGAGTCGATTGCCACCGGCCGCCCGCGCCCGCGGTTAGCCGGGGCGACGGACAGGCACCCGTCAGTCATTGACAGGGCAGTAGCCGGTGAAATCAGATAGATATGGTTCTTCTCGATCCGCGTTGCCTCGACCACTTGCACAACCGGCATTTTGGTGACGCGTTGGAGAATATCGTCGGCCTGACTTTCGTGCGTGGGCGAGAGGTGAAGCACGATTACGAAACTCATGCCTGGATCACCTGGCATGAGTTCGAAAAACCGGATCAGCGCCTGGATCCCGCCTGCCGATGCGCCGATGCCGACAATCGGGAAGTCAAGCGTGGAAGCTACAGGGGACGCCGCGGCCTGATCGCCCGCAGGCTCGTTTGAGTCTTCCATTTAATGGCCGCCGAAATGAAAAGGTCATGATCAGACTACACCCAAGCCCGACCGCACAAAAGCAAGCGCGCCATTTTACGGGGCGCGCTCGCGATGCGTCGGAAAAAGCTACTTGCCCGCAGACTGAATATCAGAGCCAGTGCAATTTCTTCCCATGAAGCCGGGCGCTTCAAAATGCGCGACACGAATGCGGCGGCGGACAGAAATCCTGGGCACGTGGCGCCAGGGTTTCCTTGGGTGTCACGTCACGTCACGGGCAGTCACTACCGATTCTTATCCCGATTTCCACTCGTTGCCTGGATCGCCGAGAGAAGGGCGTCCGCTGGAAAGGGCTTGTGTAAAGCCGTCCACTCAAATCCCAGATCATTGCGCTCTGACATCGCGTTTCCGGATGCGAAGATGATCTTGATATCCGGGCTCAATTCGACTGCACTGCGGGCGAGCTCAATCCCCGAAATACCTGGCAACGCGAGGTCAGTCAACAGGATATCGAAAGCTTTCAATCGTAACGCTTCAAGCGCCACTTGAGGATCCGCCGCTTTCTCAGGAATGTGCCCCGACATCGTCAACAACTCACAAACGGCATCAAGCGAGGCAGCGTCGTCATCGACTACAAGAATCCGTCGTCGTTCGTGCTGCGGGACCGCCGTGTCCAACGGACGCTGTAGCGTTTCGTCGAGTTTCTCATCTTCTGCCCGCGCGCCGTCTTCGCCAAGGCCAAGAATCTGGCGAACCTTGTGCGCCAATTGCTCGCGGCTGTAGGGCTTGCTCAGCAATTCGACGCCGGCGTCGAGGCGTCCGCCGTGAACAATTGCGTTCTGGGTATATCCCGACGTAAAAAGAACCTTGAGGTGAGGCAGTGCTTGTGTCGCCTGTCGGGCCATGTCCGGACTACGGACAGGGCCGGGCATCACCACGTCCGTGAACAGGAGGTCGATGTGCACACCGCTGCCGATAACCGCGAGGGCCTGCTGCGCATCGCTGGCTTTGAGTACGACATAGCCTAGCTCGGAAAGCATATCGATCACCGTTGACTGCACTTTCAGATCGTCTTCCACGACCAGAATTGTCTCCTTGCCATGTTTGATGTCCCCGACGATCGACGGACGTGGGTCACTCGCTGGCTCGCTTGAACGCGGCAGATAGATTTTCACAGTGGTCCCGTGCCCCACCTCGCTGTAAAGCCTGATGTGTCCGCCGCTTTGTTTAATGAACCCGTAGGCCATGCTCAAGCCGAGGCCTGTACCTTCTCCTTCGGCTTTAGTGCTGAAGAACGGATCGAACGCGCGCTCCATCACCTCCCGCGTCATACCTGTGCCTGTATCCGTTACGGCCAGCATCACGTACTGGCCCGCCGGTACGTCCGGAACCGTCGCCACATAGCCGTCGTCGAGCATCGCATTCGCGAGTTCGAGCGTGAGCTTGCCGCCGTCGGGCATCGCGTCGCGCGCGTTGATGGCAAGGTTCAGTATCACATTCTCGAGCTGGTGCGGGTCGACGATGGTGTTCCAGAGGCCGCCCGCCACGACCGTTTCTATTTCGACCGATTCGCCTAGCGCCCGGCGCAGAAGATCGTCTAAGTTGCGCAGCAGGCGTGACGGATTGACGACAATGGGTTGCAGCGCCTGCTGGCGTCCAAATGCCAGCAGATGTGCAGCAAGCTTGGCCCCGCGCTCTACTGCGTCAATTGCCTTGCCCAGCCGGTCACGCGACCACAAATCGCGGCCGTGCCGGCTCTCGAGTAGCTCCAGATTGCCGCGCAGCACCTGTAGCACGTTGTTGAAATCGTGCGCCACACCGCCGGTCAGCTTGCCGAGTGCTTCCATTTTCTGCGACTGAAACAGCGCCGTGCGTGTCTGCTCGAGCAATTCGGCTGCTTCCTGCCGTTCCGTGACGTCTCGCGTAACCTTCGCGAAGCCGATCAACTCGCCCTCGTTGTGTATCGCATCAATCACGACGTGCGCCCAAAACCTGGTGCCATCGCGCCTGACCCGCCAGCCCTCCGCTTCAAACCGTCCCTCTCGCTTGGCGATGTCCAGCCCACGCATGGGAACGCCGGCGGCGGCATCCTCGGGGGTGTAGAAGCGGGAAAAGTGCGAACCGACGATCTGCCTCTCTGTATAGCCTTTGATGCGGCGGGCCCCTTCGTTCCAGTTCGTCACATATCCGTCGGGGGAGAGCATAAAGATTGCGTAGTCGGTGACGCCCTGGACCAGTATGCGGAACCGTTGCTCGCTTTCCAACGCGGCATCGTGTACGGCTTTTTTGTCGCTTACGTCGCGAACTACCTTACCGAAACCGAGCAGCCGACCGTTGCGGTCGCGGAGGGCCGTAATTACGACGTTTGCCCAGAACGAACCGCCGTCCTTTCGCAGGCGCCAACCTTCCGCGAGATACCGACCGCTTTCCGCGGCTGAACGAAGCGCTGTTTCTGGTGCGCCGGAGTGTCTGTCGGCCTCAGGATAAAACACCGAGAAATGCTGACCGACTATCTCCTCACTTCGATAACCGTGGACCCGTTCGCCACCCCGATTCCAGGTCAGAATTCGACCGTCCGGCGCGAGTGCGAAGATCGAGTAGTCGTCCGTGGACTCTGCCCACAGCTCGAGCCAACCGGAGGTGAGGTCACTCGGTGCGTCGTTGGTATCTTCCATGACGAATTCCAGGAATTTCTGCAGTGCGACATTCGGGAATGGGTCCTACCAGGCTGCGGGGGCAGGGGTCGAACGGTCGCTGGCCTGTGCGAGAATTGCGAACTCTGAGCAAGACTTTACCTCATAGGGGCCAAAACAGCGGAGCGAGCGCGGTTGGTTGAACCTCACCGCGCACCCGACGCTGCAGAGTCACGGGAAAATCGCAGGCACGGCGGAGATGCGACCAAGGTCATCCGCCCTTCCTGAATGCGATTTCGGCCAATAGGACAGGAAGCTGTGCGGGTTTGGTGAAATGTCGGTCGAACCCGGCGTCGAGCGAGCGAGATGGCTCAGAGAGCGATGAGAGACCGCTGAGTGCAATCAGGAAGGGCTGTGGCTGGGCCGCATACTCGCGGATGGCGCGCGATAGACCTCGACCGCCTCCGCCTGGCATCTCAATGTCGAAGATGGTGACATGAGGAAGCCAGCCACAATAAATGATGAAAGCTTCGGCAGCATTCGACGCCGTCCGGATGTCGAACCTATGGTGCCCGAAGAACGTCGCGAGAGCGGCCAGTTGATCGGGATCGTCGTCTGCTATCAGGAGGCGCGTTGTATGTACAACGGACATCGTTTGCCTCCGGTCGGCGATATCGGTTTTCAGCAAACCGTAGGCCCGCCGAGTCTACTGGAGAGACCGCCGGATTTTGTGCAGAACTCGGGACAATTCAAGAGAAGACGTTGGCGTCGCGCGTCTTGCGACCGCGCATTGGACGGTGGGCGATGTCGCCTAGTAGGGACGGTCACGGGAATGTCGTGCTGGATTCTCCGGAGTCGGTTCACGTCGAATGCTACCGCGGGCCGGCAGCGTTCTACCGGTGGGACACATCAAGGCAAGCGAAGCGGCTCGACTGTTGGGTACCTTGCTTCACAAAAGGCTGGTAGTCTGTCCTTACAGGACGTGTCCATCGCGCTTTGCGCGGCCGGAGCCAAGGCGGCACTGAAAATTCAACGGCATCTTGATGCAACTGTGACGTGGAAACGACTAAACGCCCGGGGCCGGTTAGTGTGGAGGCGGCGTTGCCGATGGCCTCTCTTCGATATCTGCTGCCGTTTATCGTCAACTTACTGCTGTCGGCCGCTGCATAGCGCGTCGCTTCAATGCGTTTCGGACGGCCTGGGGCACTTGTCGCGTCGGGAGTTCCACTGATTACAGGGATGTGCATCGACCCCGCACTCTTTCGACACCGCGATGCACTCAGCGCCCTCGTGCTCGCGGGAATCGCGATGTACGCCGGCGGTGTCCTGGGCGTGCAGTCACGCGGCGAACACCTCAGTGAAGTTGCCCACCGGACGGGAGGCGAATTGACAGAACCGACGATGGAAGAGCGGATTCGGGAACGAGCCTACGAACTATGGCAGCAGGACGGCAGCTTGGAGGGCTGCGCAGACGAGTATTGGCGGCAGGCGAAGGAGATGGTTGAGCAAGAGATCCGCGTGGAGCAGAGCGCTGCCCGCCGACCAACTGAGGATTGAGCCTGTACTCTGGGATGACAGCGTCCTGCTTAAGAAAACAGTAGTCGCGCCGAAGGTCGAATGTCTGGCGAAGCGGTGCGACACATCGTGAATTCCCGGCCCAGTTCCGGGAACCTACTGTCGCGTTATCCACCCTGCCCAGTACCGAGCTCGACGCCCGTCTTCGGATCGGAACTGGCATCTGAGGGGGTACGCGCTGCCATGGCCTTTAGGACCTCCACATCGGCCGAGGTCACGCCGACCGTGGCCAGACCGTCGCCGCCATCGAACGCGGGTCGGGGATCCTCTCAAATACCCAGTCGCCACCGGTATTCCAAGGCCCGCGAGCATCCTCGCCTTGCGACATGTTGTAATAGACGCTTGTAAATTCCGGTATTCCCGGAAGCGTGGGCCTTGGGGGAAATTGGTTGAATTGAGTGCAATGCCTTCTCGAATGATTTTCGGCTTCGCATTACAGATGTCCGACGTCAAATTCACACAAGGTGTGGTCGCAGGGGAGAGCAACCCGCAGTAGCGCCGCCGGAAGCCGAGTCGACAAATATCCGCACGATGATTTCCGAACAAATCTGGCTCCTCGACGGAACTGGATCCTGTGCGCTGTCCTTCCACCCACCAACCTCGAGCCGATGCTCCAGGGACTGAGACGGGCGCAAGCATGAATGCCTGCTTGAGTCCCCTACGTTTGGTTCTGTCGTCGATCAGCCATTTATCGCGTGGTCGAATGGACAAATGCATTGATGAGTTTGGTCGTCCATGTACTGAGGCCCGCCTGCAGTGCCGTTTGAAGCGCGCGTCGCGGCCCAAGGACAACCAAGCCAACCAGAAGTGCCGAGACGAACGCCGCATTCGGCGTTCGTAATGCCCAGGGTCCGGCGCTGGCGGTTGCACTTGTCACCCGAGGGCTGACTGCGGAAACAGTCCGCAGCCGTCTCATGACGAATTCTTCCCGCGTTTG
>Ga0105248_10010349_pt1 | contig 10268 bp, 11 predicted proteins | sample KBSS34metaG_FD_81524 | JGI IMG/M metagenome (GOLD analysis project Ga0105248, IMG submission 81524) | Switchgrass rhizosphere microbial communities from Kellogg Biological Station, Michigan, USA - KBS S3-4 metaG | ecosystem: Host-associated > Plants > Roots > Rhizosphere > Soil | place... | reverse complement strand
CCGGGTCGGACAGGCCTGCCTCCGCGGCTCCGTCCGACGGCCGAGCCTCCGCGATCGCGGTCAGCTCGGTCCAGGACAGGCCCGGGCCTCGCCTCGCTGCGATCGAACCCTCCCGCTGACCGGAACGTCGGCGGGTTCACCGCTATTCGCGGCGGCCCGCGGCTTTGCGGGCGCGGTACGCGTTGACGGCGGCCCGGTTGCCGCAGCCGAGGTCACAGAACCGCTTGGAACGGTTCTTCGACAGGTCCACGACGACGCTCGCGCAGTCGTGGTAGTCGCAGATGCGCAGCCGGCCGAGTTCGCCTTCGCGAATGACGTCAACGAACGCCATCGCCGCCTCGACGGCCATCCGGGACGCGAGCGGAGCGTCGGAGGGTACGGCGTGCACGTGGTACGGCCAGCCATCGTGGCGGACCAGCTGCGGCAGGGCGTTGTTCTCGGCCAGCATGGCGTTGACGATCTCGACCGCCTGATCTTCGTCCGACTCCCAGATTCTCCGTAGCCGGGGACGCAGGTCCCGCACCGCTTGCAGCTCCTCGACGGTGCCGTCGAATCGCCCCGTCCAACGCTGCGCAGTGAGGAACTCGGCCAGGGCCGCGGTGTCGGGCAGTCGCTCCCCGTCGCGATCATCCGTGTTCACCAGCGCCGCGGCGGCGATCAGGGCGACCTCGGTGTCATGAGCAAAAAGCATGTTGACTCCTGTCGGGGCCCTAGGCTAACGTCATCAGCGTAACACCTCTTTGGTTATTACAAGCGGAGGATGCCGTGGGTACGCAGCGGTCGATCGGGGCGGGTCTGGGGATGGCGGTGCTGTCCGCGGCGACATTCGGCACGTCCGGTACCTTCGCACGGTCGTTGATCGACGCCGGATGGACCGCCGAGACGGCGGTCGTGGCCCGCATCGGCATCGCCGGCTTGATCCTCGCCGTGCCGGCGGTGTGGGCGATGCGCGGCCGGTGGCGCAGCCTGCGCGGCTCGCTCGGCACCATGGGGCCTTTCGGCGTCCTCGCCGTTGCCGGAGCCCAGCTCGCGTTCTTCAAGGCGATCCAGTACGTCCCGGTCGGCGTTGCACTGCTCCTCGAGTACTCGGGGATCCTGCTCGTGGTGGCGTGGATGTGGGTGGTACATGGCGAGCGACCCCGGCCGCTCACGGTGGCCGGCGCCGCCGCCGCCGTCGCGGGACTGGTGCTCGTTCTGGACCTCACCGGCGCTGCGGGCGTGGACCCGCTCGGCATCGCCTGGGGCCTGGGTGCCGGGGTCGGTCTCGCGGCCTACTTTGTTCTCTCGGCCCGCGTCGACGCCGAGTTGCCATCGGTCGCGCTCGCCAGCGGCGGAATGGGCATCGGAGCGGCGGTGCTTCTGGCGCTGGGGACCACCGGCATCCTGCACCTCCACGCCACCTTCGAGCGGGTGACCTTCGCTGGACATCAGGTCAGCTGGCTGGTGCCCGTCGCCGGCCTGTCCGTGATCGCCGCTGTCATCGCCTACGTCGCCGGCATCGGCGCCGCCCGCGTCCTCGGCGCAGCGCTCTCGTCATTCGTCGGCCTCACCGAGGTTCTCTTCGCGATCGTGTTCGCATGGTTCGCCCTCGGTGAGGTGCCGACGCTGATGCAAGCCGTGGGCGGTGTGCTGATCATCGTCGGAATCGCACTGGTCCGGGCGGGCATGCTCCGGCCGGTGGTCGATCGCGCTAAGTCCACTTCGGACGACTCCGCCGAACCGGCCCTGGCCGGCGCGCAATGCTGACGGCCGCTTGGGCACCAGGCGTCACTGCCCGGTTGCCAGGGCCGCCTGGGTGAGCGTGCGTGCGGTCGCGACAACGCTGGCGATAGCCTGGTTCGGCGTCAATCCACACAGGTCGGTCAGGTTGAAGTAGGCCTCGGCACTGACCACGATGGCCAGGTCGCGCTTGAGCTGGGCGATCCGCCTGCGGTTGGCCGCTGTGACCTCCACCGGCGCCAGCGCCTCGTCGATGAGGGCGAACCGCCGGGCCGGTCGGGGGGACGGGTGGTGTGGTTTGACGATGGCGGCCGCCATCATGACGCGTACCGCGCTCTGCTGGTCACGGACGTCGCTGAGCATCGCCCGGACGGCATGGGCGACCCGTTCTACCGGATCGTCCACATGCGACACCGGGCGCATCGCCTCGGCCGCGGTCGGCCACAGCTGGCCGATCGCCTCGGCGAGCAGGCTTGCCAGGTCGGGAAAGTAGCGGTAGGCCGTCGCCTCGCTGACCCGGGCCGCCGCCGCCACCATGGGCATCGTCACCTCGTCGCCGGTCGGGACCAGGGCGCGGGCGGCGTCGAGGATGGCCAACCGGGTGCGCTCCCTCTGGTTGACTCGCGTGGCCATGGCACACCTCCGTCCTCTTCCTCCGCCGTTCGCCAGAGTGTTGCACTCTTCCGCCGTGCGTGTCTACTCTCTTCATGAGAGCAACTCTCACGAAGGGATGAGACATGACTGCAGTATCGATCGTGGGTCCGGGCCAGGGCGAGGCGCTGCGGCTGCCGGGATCAGTCCAGATGCGAATCCTCGAAGACGGCCACACCACCTCCCACCGGCTGGCCATCGTCGAGCTCACGTTGCCGCCGGGCGCGACCGGGCCGGCCCAGCACCGCCATGCCGGGCACGACGAGGGCTTCTATGTGGTGTCGGGCGTGGCCAGGTTCAGCGTCGGCGACAGGTCCCACGATGCTCCGGCCGGCAGCCTTGTCATGGTGCCCCCGGGTGCTCCGCACACCTTCGCCAATCCCGGTTCGGAGCCGGTGGTGCTGCTCAACACGTTCACCCCCGACCTGTACCTGCCGTACTTCCGAGAGTTGGCGGCGTTAGTGGCACACGGCGAGGTCACGCCGCCGGCCCTGGCCGCCGCCATGGCCCGATATGCGACCGAACCGGCCACCGATGCCGTGCCCAACGTGACCGTGCCCGGTGCCGGTCCGGTCCCGATCACCGTGACCTCGCGGGGCGACGGGCCGGTGGTACTCCTCCTGCACGGCGGGGCCGGGCCGCTGTCGGTCACCGGGTTCGCCGATCGGCTCGCAGTCGAGGCTGGAGTTCGGGTGATCACGCCGGTGCACCCCGGGTTCCAGGGCACGCCGCGCCCCGAGGGGCTGTCCTCGGCGCGTGACCTAGCGGTCCTCTACAGTGGACTGTTGAAAGAGTTGGACGTGGCCGACGTGACGGTCATCGGCCACTCGATCGGCGGCTGGATCGCGGCCGAGCTCGGCCTGCTCGCCTCACCTCGACTCTCTCGGATCGTCCTGGTCGACGCGGTCGGTATAGAGGTGCCCGGCCACCCGGTGGTCGACTTCTTCGGCCTCAGGCTTGACCAGGTCGCCGAGCACAGCTACCACGACCCGACCAGGTTCCGCATCGACCCGTCGACGATGACGCCCGAACAGCAGGCCGCCATGGCCGGCAACCGAGCCGCACTGCTGGCCTACGGCGGGACGGCGATGACCGACCCCAGCCTGGCCGCTCGGCTGTCGGCCGTATCCGCACCCACGCTCGTGGTCTGGGGCGCCAGCGACCGGATCGCCGACGCCGACTACGGGCGCGCCCTGGCTTCCGCCATCCCGGGCGCCCGATTCGAGTTGCTCCCCGAGACCGGGCACGTGCCCCAGATCGAGTCTCCTGACCGGCTCCTGACCGTGCTCGTTCCGTTCCTGCGGTCCTAGCCTGGAACCTGTTGCCCGGGGTCGCTAGCCTGCATGCCATGTCGTACGGTCGATGGTTCCTGGTCCGCGTCGTCGGCACCGAGAGCGATGAACAGGTGAGCGCCGCGTGTTCTGTGCTCGAGCAGGTCGTGGTGGACGGCCAAGGCCTGCGCGACGAAATGCGGGTGGCCTGCCTGCCGTACGGCTCGACGTTCGCGGCGACGGCCTGGACGACCGACTACGTCATTCTCAGCGGATCCAACACCGCGTGGGCCGAGAAGGTGCGGGCCTCGGTCGCAGCGGCGGCCGGCACGGCGCTGCCCGGGCTCGCGGTCGAGTTCGACTGGATGGGCGATCTGGACAGCATCCGTGCGCTGGCGGCGCTCGACGACCGAGACGACCGGCCGATCGAGGTCTCGGCGCTGTACCCCGACATTCACAGCTTCACGCTCGCGGTGGACGGGCCGCCCCCGGAACAGCAGGTGGCCGAGGCGTTTCCGGCCCTGTCCGCTGTCGTACGGGCGCACCGGCTCGACGACTTCGTCCTCGTCGACGTGCTCGGCTCCGGCCCGGCCGCCGCGACCGCGTACACCCCGGCTCCAATGATCATCAAAGACGTGGCCGAGTTCGGCCGGAGCATCTCGGCCCAACTGACGAACGCGCTCAGCGACCGGGACCTGGCGGCGACGGTCCGGTTCGAGCTCATCGACCGCGAGGGCGATATCCGCTTCTTCCGCCATTAGTTCTCACGCCACCGCGGGGCGCCGCGGGGCGCCGCGGGCTCAGCGGGACTGCGGCGGATGCGCGGCTGCCGGCGGATAGCCGGGTGGCGGTGGATACCCGGGTGGTGGTGGATACCCGGGTGGTGGTGGATACCCGGGTGGCGGATAGCCCGGTGTGCCTGGACCCGGACCGGGCGGCCCGCCCGGCGGCCGCCGGCGCCCGGCGCGGACGGCCAGGACCACCGCGAGCACGATCAGCAGCAAAGGAACCGCCACCATGAGCCCGATGATCACGAGGTTCCCCACGTTGAGGTGGCTCGGCGAGTTCGCGTTCCCCGACGAGGCGGATGGCGAGGACGCAGCAGGGACAAGGGGATTGGCCGACACCGAAGGTACGTCCGCGGTGAGCGCCACTGTCGGGCGGATGGTCCCGAAGCCGAAGTACGGATCCCGACCGGGGTCGCCGTTGTCCTTGGCCGTGGTGATCAATCGGTTGATCACGTTGGCCGCGTTCAGCTGAGGAAACCTCGCCCGGATCAGGGCGACGACGCCGGAGGTGATCGCGGCGGCCGAGCTCGATCCGTCGGCCGAGGTGAAGCCGGACGCGGCGAACTCCTTCGGGGCGGCGCTGACGATGTTGGTCGCTGGCGCGGCGACCACCACCTCCGGACCGTGCACGCTGCCGTCCCAGAAGTCGCCGCTCTCCTTCACGCCGGAGACGGTGACAACGCCGGGGATGTTGCCCGGAGTGCCGACCTCCCTCGTGCCCTGCGCGGTGTTCCCGGCGGAGGCGACCACAACCGCGTCCTTCGACATGGCGTACCGGACCGCGTCCGCCTCGTCCGGACTCGTGCCGGTGGACCCCACCGACGCGTTGATCACCTTGGCGCCGTGGTCAGCCGCCCATCGGATCCCGGCGCCGATGTCCCGCTCGTTCGTGTTGGCCGCGCCAGAAGCGCTCTCCTCACCGATGGCGACCGGGAGGATCTTCGCCCCGGGGGCGATGCCGAGCATGTGGAGGTCGCCGCCGCCCTTGCCGGCGATCAGCGCCGCCATGTTGGTGCCGTGTGTCGTGGCGGCGCCTCGACCCACACCGCCCGGGGCGCTGGCGACGACGCTGAACCCGGGCAGCAACTGCCCGGCCAGGTCCGGCACGGTCGAGTCGATCGGGGTGTCGACGACCGCCACCACGACCCCGGCGCCCGTAGTGATCTTCTGCGCGTCCGGAATCTTCAGCGCGTCCAGGAACCACTCGGCCTCCCGGACCGTGCTCGGATCCGCCGCGGCCGGCGCGGCGCCCGACACCGCGACGGCCGCCCCCAGCAGCACGGCCATCCCTGCCGCCACCCAGCGAGACCGCATCCGCTCCCTTTCTCCGCGCTACTTGAGGACTCCGGGCGGAGCCCCGTCGCTCCCGCCCCAGATGTCCTCGTCCTCGGTCAGCCAACTCGACCGCTCGTCGCCGTCGCCGCGTCCCGTTCCGGGGGCGCCGCCGACCATCCCACCACGGCCGGTCGTACCGGTGCGACCACCGCGCCCCGCGCCGGACCCCATCATCGGGCCCATACCGCCCATCGGCGGCACCATCGATGGCGGCGAGACCGGCCGGCCGACGCCGGCGGCACCCCCGAGGGCGCCGCTCGATGCCGACAGAGCCCCGCTCGAGCCGAGACCAGCGCCGCCAGCCGACCCGAACCCGCCAGGTCCACCGCCGGCGCCGGTGAAGCCGCCCCAGCCGGCGCCGGACAGTCCGGTGCCGAACTTGGTCGGGTCGTCGGTCGGGTCCCCGAGCGGGTCGAAACCCGGACCGGTGCTGGGATCCGTGCCCAGTCGCGGGTCGAGGTTGCCCGCGCCCGGGTGCAGCCCGAACGGGCTGGCCCCCGGACCGGGACCGCCCGGGTTGAGGTTCAAGGGGTTGATCGACGCCTGCTGGAACGAGTGGGCTGGCGTCGGCGACGGGGTGACCGCCGCTCCGTTGGCGTACGCCTTGTCCGCGGTGTTGTAGATGTCCCTGGCCTGGTTGGTCATGCTGTCATCCCAGTCGTCCAATTTGGACGAGAACCACCCGAAGGCCTCCCGGCCCCAGTCCGCGATGAACGAGTTGGCCAGCGGCTGGACGAACGAGTCGGGAAGGAAGTAGGCGCCGACGTACGACAGCCCGAACGTCTCCACGGCGAGGCTGCTGCCGACCAGTGCCCGCGCCGAGGCGTCGTTGGCCGCGTCGAGCTGGTCCTGGCGGCCCTGCACCTCGTCGAGCATGTAGTCCGGCACCGGCATCGTGGTCTGGGCGACCCTCAGGGCGTCCCGCGCCTGGTACAGGAGCTGAATGATGCCTTTGTTGTCGCTCTCGATCTTCTCGATCGACTTGGCGATCTCCTCGATCTTGCCGAAGTATTCGTCAGCTGCGGGGCCCTTCCAGTGGGCCTTGAGGTTCGCGATCCCGTCGCGCAGGCTCTGTGTCACGGAGGACGCGTTGCGGAACACCGTCTCCCAGTCCTGCCCCAGACCGTCGAGCCGACCCGGTCGGCCCTTGACGCAGACCGCGTTGACGCAGTCCTCCCAACTCTTGTCGGTCACTCGAACGACCCCCGTTTCGCGTCGACGTGGTCACCGGCTGTCGTACTCGCATTCGTTGAAGGCTCCGGGTCGGCGCTGGAAGCCGTCGACGAATCGTTGCTGGCGGCGGACGCCCAGGCCGCGTCGATGTTCCTCGCGGTCACCGTGTTGTTGTGCTCGACGTCCTTGTAGTTCTTCACGATCTCGGCGGTGACCCGGCTGGCCGTACCCAGCGAGTCGGCGATCGCCCGATAGGAGTCGATCATGGCCTTGACGTACGTGCTGTGCAGGCCCGCGACCTGGCTCGTGCTGTCCAGGCCGCCGAACCACAGCTCGGTATCGCCCTGAGTGATGGTCATCTTGGCCGTGTCCGGGACGAGGTGGGTCTGGACGTATGACTTCAGCCCGTCCAGCCAGCTCACCGCCGTCGCCACCGAGTCAACATCGATCTCCGTCACACCCTGCTCGACGATGCCGTCAGGCGAGACGTAAGGATGCCCCGGCGCTGTACCGAAATACTGGTGGTCCCCGCTCACGACCTTCCTCCCCAAACCAGGTCCGTGGGCACACTCTAGCGAATCTCGGGAGGCCTCGATGTCCACCCGGACGCGGCCTTCCTCCACGTACTTCGATATAGCGAAGAGCGGCGAACCGTACGCCCGCTCTACGTCGTTAGCGGATGCAATATGCTCCCCACAGCCGCGCGCCGGGGCCAGACCCAAACGGACGGGGGGACTCCGTGGTGACCAACTCCAATTGGCTCGACAAGTCAGCCTCGCGGCTGACGGCCGACATCGAGCAGCTCCGCGAGGCGGTCGCGGCCGCCGCCGTCACGATGGAGTCGCCGGGCGGCGAGGTCGCGGTGACAGTGGGCGCCGGCGGAGCGGTGACGAACCTTCATCTGTCGGCCCTGGCCATGCGCTTGGACCGGATCGCGCTTGGCTCGCTCATCGTGTCCACAGTGGCCCGAGCGACCGAGCGGGTGGGCGAGGAGCTGGTCGAGCTCACGGCCGGGCGCGGCTTCACTGGAGCGGCCGACCGCGCGATCCCACCGGCGCCGGCATGGGGGAGCATTCCTCCGATCGCGCCGCGGCTCCCCGACCCGCCGGAGTCCGCCGCGACACCTCCGAGCGGGCCCGAGGCGGCCGAGGTCGAGGAGCGCCTGCGTGGCCTGCTGGACGAGTCCCGGGCGCGGCTCGACCGGTACGCCGAGCTCGAACGCGAGCTGGCCGCCGCGACGACCACGGTCAGATCCGATGACCGCCTGGTGGTGGTCACGGTCCGAGCCGGCGGCGCGCTGGTAGCGGTGGACATCGCCCCCGGAGCCGAGGAAGAGGGTCCACAGCGGATGGCCAGCGCCGTGCTCGCGGCGCTGAGCTACGCCCGGTCCCGGGCCTCCCTTGCTATGGCCGACCGGGTCGCCGAGGTCGTCGCGGGGCGAATCGACGTCCGGGCGATGGTCGAGTCGGCGATCGATCCCACGCTGCTCGCCCGCATCCGCGGCGACCAGGACCAGGAGGAAGGGCGATGAACGAGGACCTTCGCTTCGATCCTGGCCCGGTCATTACCTGCAGCAACGCGTTGCAGCGCATCCAGGGCGAGGCGGCCGGCATCATGGAGCTCGCGGTGGACGCCAATCCGGACTGGTACACGTGGGGCCTGCTCGGCCTTGTTTTCTCTGATGCGTACTGGGGACTCGCCGATGAGCTCTACAAACACCTCGGGATGATGGGCCAGGCATTGCGCGACCGCATCGACTCACTCGATCAGTGCGTCGCGAACTACGAGGCGACGGAGCACGCCATCACCGACGCCTTCAACAAGATCAAGCAGCTGACCGACTGACCGGGGGTATTGGTATGGGCGGTGGCGACGGCGACGCGGTTGTCGCCAACGATGAGGTCGAGGGTGGCGTCGAGGGGTTCCAGCTGCTCCACTTCGATGCCAATGAGGACATCCCGGTCGTCAGCTCGGCCCGGCAGACGTGGCAGACCCTGAACGACGCCATCTTCGACGGCGGCGCCGATCGGGTCGAGCTGACGAGCATCGCGGGCGGCGTGGCTGACCTCGGCCTCAACGTCATCATCTACGCCGCCGATCCGCTCAACTTCCTCCTCGCCGCCGGGCTGGGTTTCCTCATCGACGTGGTACAGCCGCTCCAGGACGCGCTCGGCCTGGTCACCGGCAACCCGGAGCGGATGGACACGGAGATCGCGAAGTGGGAGCGGGTCGGTAACGCGCTCGGACCACTGGCCGACGAGATTCGGGCGGCGGTGCACGACGGCCTGCTCGGCTGGCATGGCAAGGACGCCGAGGCGGCGCGGGCGCGACTCAACCTGTTCGCCGACGGCGTCGCCAGCCTGACTGAGGACGTCAACCAGCTCAAGCTGGTCATGGACGTGATCAAGACATTGATGGACGTCGCGCAGCAGCTCGTCATCAGCGTCATCGCCACGTTCGTCGAATATCTCATGTGGACATGGATCCCAGCGATGGCCGCGGCCGTACCGACAGCAGGTGCCTCCACGGCGGCCGCCGCGGCCGCGACCGAGGTGGAGGCGTCCGTCACCACCACCCGGCTCACCCTGTTCCTTCAGCGCGTGGCGCGCCTGCTCATGAGGTTGCGGACGCTGCTGTTCCGGATGCACCCGCGACTCATGCGACGGGGCATGGTCGCCTTCCAGCTCCGGGCTGAGGGTGGCCACTTCGGCACCTTCGGCAAGTTCAACGTTCCGTTGGGACGTCTGATGGAGGACTGGCGGACGTGGGCGCCACCCGGGCGGCAGCTGCTCGCCGGCGGGATCAGCGATGCCGGAGACGGCGGCATTACCGGATCGTCCATGTCGGACGAGGACCAGGATCGGGCGTTGAGCAGTGACTGACGGCCCGCCCACCGTGCTGCCGTACCCGTTGCCGGACGACCTTCCGGCCGGGCAGGGCGGCCTGGCCATCCACTCGCGGCAACGGGATGGGTTCCCCGCCCCGATGATCGGCGTCGACGGCCGGCCAGTGTTGCGCGAGTTCGGTGAGGCGGTGGTCGTCCTCCCGCCCGGGCCACACATCGTGGAGGTGCAGCTCGGCGAACCTGTGCGCAGCGCGCTGGTCACGATCCGGGCCGGGCAGCTGACCACGTTCAGCTACTCGTCGGCCGACGCGTTGGGCACCCCGTCGCGACTCGGCAATCGTCGGCGCGTCGGCACCGGCCCCAATCCGGGGCGGATCGTTCTCGCGGCTCTGGTCTTCGCCGTCACACTGCTCGTCGGCCGCGTCGTGATCGCGCTGGCCGGTGTCGACAATGGACTGTCCTTCGGTGTGGTCGCCCTCGTTGCGG
>Ga0105248_10010344_pt1 | contig 10269 bp, 8 predicted proteins | sample KBSS34metaG_FD_81524 | JGI IMG/M metagenome (GOLD analysis project Ga0105248, IMG submission 81524) | Switchgrass rhizosphere microbial communities from Kellogg Biological Station, Michigan, USA - KBS S3-4 metaG | ecosystem: Host-associated > Plants > Roots > Rhizosphere > Soil | place... | reverse complement strand
GTGTTGAAAACACTACAGAAATTCGAAGACTTCCAAGCTGAATACGAGGGTTCGATTCCCTTCACCCGCTCCAATGTTTTCAACCGCTTAGCCCAAGCAAGATTTTCTTTGGTGGCAAGTTTGGTGGCAACTATTCTACCTGAAGTCTTCGTCAGACAAAAATAAAGCCGCCTTGTGGGCTTGTTTGTTTGAGAGAGAATCAGGGGTGCGATCCGTGTTTGCGAAGCAGACGGTCTATTAGACTGCGCACACGGGCACGATCTTCAGCTATATCGGTCCCAGTGTATTGTTGAGGATTTCTATTCGCCCACGACTCCACCACGCGCACTCCGACTGGGCAGCCGTCCAGGCGCAGCGCGTATATGCAATGGCCCGTCCAGCTTCGATGAAATCGTAGCCATCCGTTTTCAAAGTATACGAACCATTTGTCTTCCATCTCCTGCGGTATCAGGCCAAGCATTAGATGTTCGGCATCGGCATCCGTGAAGAGAGCATCAAATCTCAAAGATTCGCGCTCGTCCGGCAAAGGCAAATGCTTCCACGATAAGCTAGTAGCTCGCTCCGTTTCCATGTCCACCCATCGCGCGTATCGATGCAGCCCCCATACACGGCCACGAAAGAAATTCTACCATTGCTTGATCGGCTGATGTCAATGAATTGCCCGCACTGCTGCTTTTGGTGGCAACTTTGGTGGCAAGTTGGTCGGCGTGAGCAAGGGTTTGAAGGGCAACGGTAAATCGCCGAAAAGCGCGAAGAGCTCTATAGAATAAGATGTTTACGGTGGTTTAGGGGGATGCCGCGTGATGTCCGACTATGGTGTCGGGGTTGCCTTCCAAGCTGAATACGAGGGTTCGATTCCCTTCACCCGCTCCAGCCTTTTCACCGTTAAGAGAGTCGGATTTATTCCGACAAATGGGCTGCTTTGCACGTTCTGCTGGCATTCCGATCGACGGCTTCGCGTGCCCCCGCAGAGCACCCCCAAGCCCCTGGTACGCGCCGCCCGCGAAATTTTTTCTGACCTGACCCAAGGATTCCGGCGTCTCGTTCGTCTCAATTGGTGAATGCCCGGAAAATCTCCTTTCCGGCGCCCCGGCTTATGGGTGGAACTACCATGGTGATGATAAAGCGCATGCGATTGCGGTCCTGGACGGGACTGGCCGAGGGACCGGGTAACGGTCCCAATTGTTCTGCTCAATCCTGTCGGCCTTGAGGAAAGGGCATGGGGGGCGCCATTCAGCCTATGGCCGCAGAGGTGACTGAGCCGCTGGATGGCGATGCCACGGATGACGATCTCGTCAGTCTGGCCACGCAAGGCAACCGTGCCGCATTCGAAGCCGTGTTGCGGCGTCACTACGACCTCATGCACCGCGTTGCGTGGCGCATGACCGGCTCCCAGACTGACGCGCAGGACATTTGCCAGGATGTCTGCTGCGTACTGGTGGAACGGATCGCTTCTTTCAGGGGTGAGGCGAAGTTCACAACCTGGCTGGTCGGTATCGTGCGCAACGCCTGCCATGACCACCGTCGGCGCCATTCGACGTTGACGCGCCTGAAAGGCCATCTCGCCGTGCTTGCCGAAATGGCGGCGCCGCCGGATGGCCGGGATCTGTTTCGTCGCAGTTGGCTGGCGAGCGAGCTGGCGCGGCTATCGCCGCTGCTGCGGGAGACGGTCGTGCTTGTGGTCGGCGAAGGCATGACGCACGCGGAGGCGGCCACAGCGCTCGGCGTCTCCGAGTCGACCATCTCCGGCCGCATGCACGAGGTGAGGCGACAGGCGGGTCTCGCGAAGGACATTGGCGATGAGTTCTGATCACGACATCATACGTTTGCCCGACCCTCCGCCGCCTGCGCCGGACGCACGTGCCGCGGCTGTGCAACAGGCGTTGCTGCGCTTCGATCAAAAAAGCGCCGAGAACGGCCAAGGATTACCGACCGACATCCGTCTCATCGAGCGAACCGCCGCGCCCTTGCGGCCGTCACGCGAGAGGTTTGTCATGAAGCGTACGCGATATCTCCTGGCCGCCAGCCTGGCCTGTCTTGTTGTCGGATCGGGCGCCTATCTCCATCTCATGCGGTCGCCGCAGTTGCACAACACCTTTGCGCGCGTCGAAGAGAAGGTGGCGAGCAACGACGTCGCTCAAGCTCCTTCGACGCTGCAAGCAAAGAAGGAAAGCGACAGTCCGGCCCAGCCGCAGCCGCAAATCCAGACCGCTACTCCGGCCGCAAAGCCCGACCAGGAAGCCGCCGCGCCTTCGGTTGCGGCAGCGCCGCCTCCCGCCAAGCCGGACGTGGAAACTCAGATCGTCGGCCGGTTCGCTCCGCAGGCATCTTCCACGACGGCGCCCGGCAAGGTGCAGGGCATGATTCCGGGGACTCCGCCTGTTGACGTCCGTGGTCGATATGCGGACAGGACGGATCACAGGCCCGCGCCCGCGCCACTGGCATCTGCGAAGCGTATGGCAGAGGAGGTCCCGCGGAGCGCCCACCAGCGCGAGCGCGCTCCCGATGCGTCCGAGCCCGTCGGCCGTGACAAGTTTGCGAATGCGCCGGAAAACGCCTTCAAGGTCGCGCGCGATGCGCCCGTCTCGACATTCTCCATTGATGTCGATACGGCGTCGTACGCGTTCGTCCGCGCGCAGCTCAACCGCAATGTCCTGCCGCCGGCCGCGTCCGTTCGGACCGAGGAACTGATCAATTACTTTCCCTATGCCTATGAAGCGCCCGCATCGGCGAACGAACCGTTCCGGGCCAACGTTGCCGTGTTTCCGAATCCCTGGGCGGAAGGCCGCAAGCTCATTCGCGTCGGTGTCAAAGGCTATGCGCTGCAGCAGACAAGCCGGCCGCGCGCGAATCTCGTTTTCCTGATCGATACATCGGGCTCGATGCAGCCGCAGAACCGGTTGCCGCTCGTCAAGCAGTCGCTCGCCATGCTCCTTACCCAGCTGCAACCCGAGGACCGCATCGCGATCGTGACCTATGCGGGGAATGCCGGCACGGCGCTTGAACCCACTTCCATGTCCGAGAAGGCGAAAATCCTGGCGACGATCGATCGGCTCGAGGCGGGCGGCAGCACGGCGGGCGCCGAAGGCATCAGGCAAGCCTATGCGCTTGCGGAGCAGAATTTCGACGCCAGCGGCGTCAACCGCGTCATCGTCGCCACCGACGGCGACTTCAATGTCGGGATTACGAACCAGGATGAATTAAAAGGCTTCGTCGAGCGTCAGCGCGAAAAAGGCATTTTCCTTTCCGTGCTCGGCGTTGGTGCCGGCAATTACAACGATGCGCTGGCGCAGACGCTGGCGCAGAACGGCAACGGCGTCGCCGCCTACATCGATACGATCAACGAGGCGCGCAAGGTGCTGGTCGAAGAGGCAAGTTCGACGCTGTTTCCGATCGGCAAGGATGTGAAAATCCAGATCGAGTTCAATCCCGCAACCGTCGCCGAATATCGGCTCATCGGCTACGAGACGCGACTTCTCAATCGCGACGATTTCGCAAACGACAAGGTCGACGCTGGCGACGTCGGCTCGGGACAAACCGTGACGGCGCTCTACGACATCGTGCCGGTCGGCGGGCCTCGCGTGGTCGACGATCTCAGATACGGTGCGCGAGCCCCGGCGAGTGCCTCGCCGTCACCGGCCGAGTATGCCTTCGTCAAGATCCGTTACAAGCTGCCGCGATCCGATCAAAGCGTGCTGATCAGTACCCCCGTCGATCGCGGGTCCGAACACGCTCGCTTCGAGGACGCACCACTCGATGCCCGCTTTGCAACCAGTGTGGCCGCGTTCGGCGAGATTCTACGTGGCGGAAAGCACACCGGCCAGTTCGGCTATGACGACGTGCTGCGGATCGCCTCGGCGGCGCGCGGCGACGATCCGTACGGCTATCGCGCCGAGTTCCTTCAGTTGGTACGCGCGGCCAAGACTGCGAGCGCAATGCAGCCGCTGATGCGCCGGTGATCGATTTCGAGGCCAGCGCTCCCATTCTGGCATGGACAGGAGGCTATCCACAGCCCGCACAAGCACTGGGGCCCCTGTCTAACCAATACTCGGTCTGCTCGTCTGTCCAGCCTGGGACAGCAAAGCGTGCTCCGGCCGGCAGGTCGTGGCTGGGTCGAACGATGACATGTTGACGCGGTTTGAAATGGTGCACTCCGGCAGCGTCGGCGGAAGCACACAGAGCGATCAACAGGCCCAAGGCAAAAAGAGAACGCATCGCAATTGCTCCGGACGTTGTCAGCTCTTGATCATGTGGTTCTGGCGACCGCGGTTCCAAACTCTTGCAGCTTCACGATCGATCAAATCGGTGGGATGATGGGGCATGCGGCGCCATGAGCGCCTGGTTTGCGACGATAGCAGTTCAGCGCAGCAATCAAGGGATTCGGGGCACGCGCATAGCGTCTTGGGTGACGCCGCCTGCAAAGGAAAATCTCTGGACGATCCGAAACTTTTCGGCGAGCCGCCCGTACCTCACGGATAGCGGCAATCCGGCAGTATTCGATCTTGAGCAAAGCGTCTCACGTAGATCGCTTAAGCGATCAAATCAGAAGACTTCGCGAGAAGGCCGGCCGGCTTCCCGCCGGCGACGAACGCGACGCACTGCTGCGCAAGGCGGAGCAGGACGAAATTGCACTGCGCTTGATCGAGTGGATCACTTCTTCGGGTCAACTTGCTCCCCCTGAAAACCTGATTCCGATCCGAAGACACCGATTGCGCCGAAATGATAAGCGACGGCGCAGCTCCAGCGACTCTCGGTGAGACGGTTCACTCGCTCATGACAGATCGAATACAGCCTCTCAGCTCGTCAACTCCCCTGGCAACGCGATGCGCGCCAGCCGCCATCAATCGATCCGCCTTGTGATAACCCCAGGCGACACCGATCGACCGCAACCGGGCGGCCTGAGCCATCTCCATGTCAAAGGTCGTGTCGCCAACAAAGACCGCATTTTGGGGCGTTACCCCCGTTGCCGTCATCGCCTGAAGGAGCATCCCGGGGTGCGGTTTGGAGGGCGCTGTGTCGGCGGCCTGAATGGTTCGAAAAAAGCCGTTCCATTGCAGTGCTTCCAGCGCGGGGGCGAGCGTGTCAGATCTGTGCCCGGTGGCGATGCCGAGAGCAATATCCGAAGTAGAGCTCAGCTCATGCAGAAGGTCGCCAATTCCGTCGAAAGGCCGTTCGGCGAAGGCGGAATCCGCTCTCAGTTGCGGCAGGAGCAGATCGTAGGCCCTGACCATCTCAAGTATCGGGGCAGTCGGGCCGGCCAGCTCGGTCAGAATGACATCAAGTGACTTTCCGACCAGCGCAAGACTGTCGGCGGGCGAGGGGACCGGCAATCGAAATTCGGCAAATACGATTCGATGGCTCTCCAGAATCAGCGAGCGGCTGTCGACCAATGTGCCGTCGAAATCAAAGATGATCAGTTTCAAGGTTGTCTCTCAAATCAGTTTCGCGCGTATGGACGAACGCTGACGCATCATTTTCGTCTCGGCGGCGGTCTCGATGGTTTATCGATGCAGGCACGAATAAACCCGGACCAATTCGCGGGTCTGCTCCGGGACGGCAAGCTCGGCATCCTTGCTCCTTGTTGCCGTTTCGCAGGATAGCCAGAAGTAATTTCCCGCGGGATCGATGACCAGCCGGTTTGGCGAGAAGTTCGAGAGAATGATCGACAGGTAAGGGATGGTCGAGAACCACGACAGGGGTGCGAGAGTTGGCGAAATCCGCTCGGCCGAGACGAAACGTGGATCACCGAGCGCAGGGTCGGACTCGCTGCCGATCGCCAGCCCCGCAATTGCATCACGATAATCCATCCATGACGCCACGAATTTCCCGGTTTCGATCGCATGAATCAAGTTCACCACGAGAAAGATCGAGGCAAGGGCGCACGGCGTCCCGTCACGGGGCGAGATCAGGGTGTGCCGTAGCCTCGCTGGGCGATTGAGGACGATCCCTTCTCTGGCCATGGCGGTTATGGCCGCCAACGCGCCGAGCAGGGGTGTGGCGATGACGAGCGCGGTCCGCAAATAGTAGCGGCTGCTCGCATGGATGGAATGATCGAAACGCAGCCAGTAGATGGCTAGCAATCCGAGCAAGAGCCCGAGAGCGGAAATGCAAGCCCGTCTCGGCAGCCATATTGACAACGGTATAACCATCGCGCCGTAGCCGATGACCGCCGTTAGCAATACCAGGACCAACCCTACTTTGAAGATTTCGAGATCGAAGAAGTGCAGTGCAGCCCGCAGGAATGCGTCTGCGTAATAATCATCGGGCGGAAGAGCAATCTTCGCTGCTGCGGCCAGTATGACAATGATTGTCAAGCTGATTGCCGCGCGCACGAAAGTTGCGCTCGATAATCCGCGCGGTGTCAGCGTTGCTGCGATGACCAGGAGCAACACCAGCGCTCCTTCGTGCGTGAACGCCAGCAGGAGCCACGCGGCAAACACCAGCAACGCCCCGGCAGTGGTCGGTTTCGCATAGTGGCCCAGCGCCAGCGCGGGCCAGAATATCGCGTGGGCGAGCCACATCTCCGTGGGGAAGCCGAAGATCAGCGGGCAGAGCAGGGCGGTCGAACCGCACGCATAGACGAAGATGATGCGGCCGGGCGAGCGGTCGGCCGCGTAGGTCACGGCCAGCCCCATCAAGGGAGATAGATAGAAAAGCAGCCCATAGGCGATGATTCCAGCCCACGGATTGCCCGTGATTCGGACGAGCGCTTCGGCCGGCAACAGGGTCAACAGGAAGACGGTGGTTCGGCCAGAGATGTTATGCCAATGGAAGGCCCAAACATCCCGGACCGCGACGGCATATGAAAACATCGCGCCGTCGCCATAGAGCTCGAGCTGATGGAAAAGCGCGATGACAGGGAATGCGACGGACCAACCCAGGCCTGCGCCAACGATTAGAAATCGCAACGCACGGTCATCGAAGCGCAAGCATTGCAGGTTCACGACTTCTCGCTGGCAGCAGCTTTCAGGGTGGCGAATTTATGCCCGGAGCGTACTGCTTTTGTCGTCAGGTAACGCCTGTTGTGGGCATTGACCGGCGCCTCGAGTGGAACGCGGGCGGCGATCTCGATACCGGCGTGCTTGAGGCCGTCGAGTTTTGCCGGATTGTTGGTAAGCAGGATGATCCGCGTGCAGTTCAGGGTTCGGAGCATCATCGCTGCAATTCCGTAGTCGCGCTCATCGTCTTCGAAACCCAGCATCGTGTTCGCGTCGCGCGTATCCAGCCCGGCGTCCTGCAATCGATAGGCCAGCATCTTGTTCGCAAGACCAATGCCGCGGCCTTCCTGGGCCAGGTACAGAATGATGCCGCCACCGAGGCTTTCCAGACGCGTGAGCGCGAGCTGAAGCTGGTCGCCACAGTCGCATCGTCGAGAGCCGAACACGTCGCCGGTCAGGCATGCCGAATGAAGCCGAACCGGGACCGGCTCGGCAAAATTTGGCTTGCCGATGATGATGGCGACCTGATCGACGCCGAGCGCGTCGCGAAACACGACAAAGCGGGCCGCCGTGCCCGACGCGAGAGGAACCGAGGCTTCGCTCGCGACGATCAATGCGTTCGCGGGACTTGCAGCAACGCGCTCGACTGCGTCCGCATCAACGGCGACGATAGAATGCATCAGGTCGCGGTGAATGTTCGCCAGGTTCGCCGCAAGAACCGCCGGCAGGCCGCGGCTGAGCTTGACGAGCTGGATCGCTGCCTTGGCGGCAGGACCCGCAGCGTCCGCCTTCAGTGCGGAATGGCTGCTGGTTTCGCCCTCGGCAGCGAGGGCGAAGATATCGCTCGTACGGGCCTCTGCGGAAAGCGGCAGTGCCATTGGCGTTGATGACTCAATCCCGATGGCGCGTGCTCGTTGCTGTGTCACGATCAGCTCCGGCGCATTCGGACCGCACAGCGCCGCAAATTCGCGCAGCCTTTGGTCGTCAAGGCCCTCCACGGGCAAAACGAACAATACCTCGCCAGGGGCGTTAACACGAATTGGCCTTCGCGCTTGCAGTTCGCCCAAGGCGCGACTAACGCTGAGGTGTGCCTCGTTGCCAAACAGGGCAGAGATTGCAGGAGAGTGCGCGGCGTTCATTGCGGGACTTTCTGTTACTGGGCGCCTTCGTGGAACACCGAAAGTCCTGAATCATTCCGACAGAAATCAGATGGATTTTTAAGATCGAGTGGCCGATAGTATCACTGATAACTCGCGAGAACCGAATTCTGCCGTGCAGCTTAGCAATTTCCCCACCCGCAAATTTGCCGTTCCCGATACGTGGGAGAGCTTTGTCGAGCGTTTTCGTAGTGGCCAGCAACCCCTGCCGCAAGCCTGGGCGGATCTGTTCGGCCCGTTGTGCACCGGCACGGTGGACGATCTCGTGGTTGTTGGGCAGGTCGGCCAATCGCTCGATGGTCGCGTCGCGACGGCGACGGGCCACTCGAAGTACATCAACTGTCCGGCCGGCATCGACCATCTGCACCGGCTGCGCGCGCTGGTCGACATTGTCGTGGTCGGAGTTGGAACGGCGCTGGCGGACAATCCGCAATTGACGGTCAGACAAGTCGCGGGTCCACAGCCTGCGCGTGCCGTTATCGATCCGAAAGGGCGCCTGGGAGCAAATGCAAAGCTGTTCGCCGACGATGGTGTTCGCCGTCTGTTCATTACGGCAGATGGCTCGCGGGCCATACCGCCCCCCGGCGTCGAGGCCATCACCTTGCCTGCGGAGGACGGCAACATTGCACCGTCCGCCATCGTCGCGTCGCTGGCCGCCGCAGGGATGCGCCGAATCTTGATTGAGGGCGGTGCTGACACCGTGTCGCGCTTTATCGCGGCACGATGTCTCGATCGATTGCATGTCAACGTGGCGCCCGTCATGTTGGGCGCGGGAGGCCCCGGCATCGATTTGCCGCCGCTCGAACGGGCCGATCAGGCCCACCGGATGCCGGTCCGCGTGCACAAGATCGAGGACGATGTTCTGTTCGATTGCGACTTGTCTGGTCAGCGGGTCGCAATCGGCGTTGCAAAAAAATCGACGTGACCCACGCGCATCGTCGAAGTGCGTGCGCCGACCCCGTCCTTCCGTCTTGCCAGCCAATCGTCGATATCGCAATGCGGTAGCGCTTCGACTTCCCTCGCGGCATTAGCCCATCCGGCCAGCAGTTCAAGCTGGATCTCCTGGTCGGCTGTTCCGATCAGCCAATCCGAGCTGCCGTGAACGACCGAATATCCGAGCGCCTCGAACATGGATACGGCCGCAGCGGCAGCCGAAGGCCCCAGCGCCGGCCCAAAGCCCTTGTCGGTATGCTGATGGGCATTCACCGCGGATGCGATCGTCGCATCGAGCGGATCGGCGGGGGAGAGGTCGACGCGGCCGTCATAGGTCAGCGCTGCATAGACCGGCAACGCGCGCGCGACGATAGTGCGGCCAAAGCGATCCAACCAGGTTTCGGAAACCAGATCGAGCAGTGCCGAGATCGTTATCAGCTCTTTCGTGCTGTCGAGCACCGCTTCGAAATTGCCGCTGAGATCGAGTGGAACGGGATTCAGCCTGACATCCCCGACTGACTTTCCGCTGCACGCCAAAGCCAGCAGGCGCTGATCGCTGTCGACGAGATCCCAGTGTTGCCGTGCCGGCAAGTGCGAACTGAGCGCGCGGACGGTGGAGCCGGCGCCGCAGGCGAGATCGACGACGCTTACTGCGTCGTGCGACTTGAACAGGGTGGCCACCGCCTCGAGCACGATCGGATTGCGAGCGCGCAAGTCATGGCTTTCGCGCAAGGCCAGCCATTCGGCAGAGAAGCCGCTCATGCGAGCTTCTCCAGTGCGGACGCAAAGATCGCTGCGGATTGCTGCCAGGTGGGCAGCGTCCGCGCCGCCGCCAACGCCGCGTCCGAGAGGCAGCGGCGCAGTTCGGCGTCAGCGATCACCCGGCGCAAGGCTCCGGCCAGTTCACCCGCGTTGCCGGGGGCTACCAGCAAGCCCGCTTCCTGCGGAACGGTATCCGGGATAGCGCCCGCCGTCGTGCCGATCACCGGCAGACCGTGCGACAATGCCTCGGCGTAGGCCATTCCATATCCCTCGAAATGCGAGGCGAGAACGAACAAGTCGGCCTCGTCATATAGTCCAGCAAGACGTGTGGAAGGTACGGCGCCCAGCGCCGCGATTCGGCCGGTAAGCTTGTGTTGAGATATGCTGGCCTGAAGCCGTGCCGCTTCATTCGGATCGCGCGTGAGATCTCCGACAATCGTCAGCCGCCACGGAAGCTCAGCCAATGTCGCCAGAGCGGC
>Ga0105248_10010340_pt1 | contig 10270 bp, 10 predicted proteins | sample KBSS34metaG_FD_81524 | JGI IMG/M metagenome (GOLD analysis project Ga0105248, IMG submission 81524) | Switchgrass rhizosphere microbial communities from Kellogg Biological Station, Michigan, USA - KBS S3-4 metaG | ecosystem: Host-associated > Plants > Roots > Rhizosphere > Soil | place... | reverse complement strand
CGGGGACTGGCCGTATCGGCTGCGCGAGCACAAGGGCACGCTGCTCGCCTTCGGCGCGTTCATCGTGATGTTCACGCTCTACGCGGCGAATCATCCCGCCGGCTTCAGCGCGAACGTTGCGACGACCGCTGCGAACAAGGGCGTTCTCCTTGCGATCGTCGCGATGGCGCAGACGCTCGTCGTGCTCACGTCGGGCATCGACCTCTCCGTGGGCATGGTGATGGTGCTCGCCAACTGCCTCGCGTCGAGCATCGTCGTCGGCTCGCCCCTGATGACGACGCTCGGCGTGCTCGGCGTATTGCTCGTCGGGTGCGTTTGCGGCGCGATCAACGGTCTCATCGTCATCGTCGGTCGCCTGCAACCCATCGTCACGACGATCGCCACGGGCGCCGTGTATTACGGCATCGCGCTGGCGCTGCGACCGGTGCCTGGCGGCGACGTCACGACCGGACTCGCGGACGCGCTGACGGGGCAGTTGCCGGGCGGCGTGCCGGCGAGCGTCGTCCTGCTGCTCGCGCTGATCGCGATCGTTTGGGTTCCGTTCCGTCGCTCGGCGATCGGCCGCGCAACGTATGCGGTCGGGTCGTCGGAAGTCGGCGCCTACATGTCAGGCGTTCCGATCCGGCGCGCGAAATTCGTCGCGTACACGCTCTCGGGCCTGCTCGCCTCGATGGCCGGACTCTTCGTGACGTTCATCACCTATACCGGCGAAGCATCGGCGGCCAACGGCAACACGTATACGCTGTATTCGATCGCCGCGGTGGTCCTCGGCGGCGTATCGCTCTTCGGCGGCTCCGGCAGCGCCATCGGCGCCATCTTCGGCGCGCTGATGTTCCGCACGATCGGCGATCTGCTCTTCGTGTTCAACGTCGAGCCGCTGTGGCAACCTCTTTTCCAGGGCATCGTGCTGACGGCGGCCGTCTGTCTCGGCGCATTGCGGCTGCTGCGCGTGCGCAATCGCCTCGAGCTGTATGGCTGAGGTGCAATCCCGCGTCAATGGCGGCGGCATGCGCGCGATGGCGGACGGGCTGCGCCGCCACGTCGACCCGGCCATCGCGTGGGCGTTCGGCTGCATCGTTCTCGTGCTGCTCGTCGGAAGCCTCTACTCGAGCAGCTTTCTGTCACCGCAATACCTGCTCCAGCAGCTGAAGGTCGCGTCCTTTCTCGGTGTGATCGCGACCGGCATGATGATCGTCATCCTGCTCGGCCAGATCGATCTCTCGGTGCCTTGGGTCGTCGCCGTCGGCGGCATGATGGCGACGGCCGCGACCGGCTGGGGAGCGATCGGCAACGTGCTCGCGATTCCCGTGGGCGTCGCTTGCGGCGTCGCGCTCGGGATCGTCAGCGGCATCGGCGTCGCCTATCTCCGCATTCCGTCGATGGTCGTCACGCTTGCCGTCAACGCCGTGGCGCAAGGACTGATGATCGTGCATACGGGCGGGTTCTCGCCGCAGGACGCGTCATCGCCGGCGATGCGGTTCCTCGCCACCGGCGACAGCCTGCTCGGAATACCCAACGCGGTGATCGTCTGGATGCTGGTCGGGGTTGGCGCCGTGTTTCTCCTCACCCGCACGACATTTGGCCGCACCGTGTACGCGATCGGTAACCGCGAGCGTGCCGCGTATCTTTCAGGTGCCCGCACACGTCTCGTCGTGATGGGGGCGTTCGCACTGTCCGGCGGCCTGTCCGCATTGGGCGGCGTGCTGCTCGCGGGCTATGCGAGCAAGGCTGCGCAGGCGATGGGTGATCCGTATCTCCTGCCCGCGATCGCGGCGGTGGTACTCGGCGGCACGTCGATCCTCGGCGGGCGCGGCCGCTATCTGGGCACCGTCGCCGGTGTAGTTCTCATCACGCTGTTGCAGTCGATCCTGTCGGTCATGCAGATGCCCGAGTTCGGCCGACACGTCACGTATGGTGTGGTCATCGTCGCGATGCTTCTGATCTATGGTCGCGGTCGCAAGCATTCCGAATGAGACGGCCGACTCGTCACGTCCGGTGTCGTCATCGTCGCGATGCTTCTGATCTACGGTCGCGGTCGCCGGCATTCCGAATGAGACGGCCGACACGTCACGTATGGTGTCGTCATCGCTGCGATGCTTCTGATCTACCGTCGCGGTCGCAAGCATTCCGGATGAGCGCCGCATAATGGACGCTTGCTCCCACCTACTGCGCGGGCGCTCTGCCTGCGCTGAGCCGAGATATTGAATGGCTCTCGATCTCACATCCAGCTTCCAGGTCATCGACCCCCGTTTTCGTACGCTCGTCCTTCCCTACGTCCATCTCGAAAAGCTGTACACCGGCTGCCGCTGGGCGGAGGGACCGGCGTGGCTTGCGGCTGGCCGCTACCTCGTTTGGTCGGACATACCGAACGATCGGATGATGCGCTGGGACGAAACCAACGGTTCCGTCTCGGTCTTCCGGCAGCCGGCCATGAACACGAATGGCCACACCGTCGACCTGCAGGGACGCCTAGTCTCGTGCGAGCATCGAAGTCGATGCGTTTCGCGAACCGAGTTCGACGGCACGCGCAGGGTCCTCGCGGACCGCTACGAGGGCAGGCGCTTCAATTCGCCGAACGACGTCGTCGTGAAGAGCGACGGCAGCATCTGGTTCACCGATCCGAGCTACGGCATCGACTCGGATTACGAAGGCGACGCTGCATCGAGCGAGATCGGGTCGAACAACGTCTACCGGATCGATCCCGGGAACGGCCGGGTGTCCGTTGTCGCATCGGACTTCGCGCAACCCAACGGTCTCGCCTTCTCTCCCGACGAATCGCTGCTTTACATCGCCGATACCGGGCTCACGCATCGCGCCGACGGACCCCATCATCTTCGCCGCTTCAAGGTATCCGCCGACGGGAAGTCGATTTCCGCAGGCGAAGTATTCGCATCGTGCCCGGTCGGCCTTTACGACGGTTTCCGCGTCGACGTGCACGGCAACCTGTGGCTCTCCGCGGGCGACGGCGTCCACTGCCACGCGAGCGACGGCGCGCTTCTCGGCAGGATCGTCGTTCCCGAATCCGTCGCGAACGTGTGCTTCGGCGGGCCGAAGCTGAATCGCCTGTTCATCTGCGCGACGACGTCTCTCTATTCGGTGTACCTGAATACGCGCGCGGCGCCGCGCGGTGCGAGCGCCTGAGCCTTCGCAGCCCATCCATGCCGAGGAGCACCGGAAGCGGCTACCGCATTCGCACGATGACGGAGCGGGATGTCCTCACGGCCGTGGACTGGGCGGCGGGGGAAGGATGGAATCCGGGCCTTTACGATGCGAAATGCTTTTATGCCGCCGACCCGAGCGGTTTCCTGATCGGTGAACTGGACGGCCAGCCGATCGCAACGATCTCCGTCGTGAAATACAGCCGGTCTTTCGGCTTTCTCGGCCTGTACATCGTCCAAGCATCGCATCGCGGTTGCGGTTACGGCCGGGAGCTGTGGAACGCCGGCCTCGCGTATCTGCGGGCGTGCACGGTCGGCCTGGACGGCGTGGTGGCGCAGCAGGCCAATTACCGAAAGTCCGGATTCGACCTCGCCTATCGAAACATCCGCTACCGCGGCGTGTCTGCACCACCGGCTCGGAAAGATCCGCGCATCGTGCCCGCGTCGTCAATCCCTTTCGAGGCGCTGAACGAGTACGACACGACGCTGTTCCCCGCCGACCGCGCGGCATTTCTGCGGTGCTGGATCGACCAGCCGCGAAGCACTGCGCTCGCCGTTCTGGAGGACGGCCGGGTCGTCGGGTATGGGATGATCCGCGCTGCCCGCGTTGGCCACAAGGTCGGGCCGCTGTTCGCCGATGATGCGCGACACGCGGCCCGACTCTTCGAGGCACTGGCGGCGAGCGTGCCGAGCGGGGAGCAGGTCTTCCTCGACGTTCCGGAGCTCAATCGGGAGGCGATCATGCTTGCCCAGCGACACGATATGGACGTCGTCTTCGAAACCGCGCGCATGTATCTGGGCGTAGCGCCGGACCTGCCGATGCATCGAGTCTTCGGTGTCACGACATTCGAGCTTGGATGACTTCGGTGGATCACACTTGGCACGCTCGACGACGCCTGTGGACTTTGCTTCTCGTGCTTGGTGGCGTGTGCGTGCTACTGGCCGTGCTGTCCGGGCTCCCGTCCATCGCGCAGGCACAGGTGTACAAGTGCCAGGATGCTGCGGGCAAGACGACGTACTCGGATTCGCCATGCGCCCAACGCGGCACGACGCTCAATGTGCCGAACGAGGCGAAGGGCAATGCCAGCGATGGTAGCGTGTGCGCGCAACTGCTGGACGAGCGGCGCAGGCTCGCTGCCGAAGCTGCGCGGGATGCCAAGAGCGGACGAGCCGAGAGCGCGTCCGCGGCCAAGCGTCGGCAATCGCTTGCGCAGCAGTATGCCCGCCGCTGCATCGGGATCACCCGTTCGGAATGACCGACGAGAATGATGCAGCGATCGAATCTCATCGTTACGTCGCCGAGGCGTGCGTTTAGGTGACCGAGTACCGCATCGACGCAGTCGGGTTAAGCGAGTTCGTCGCCTCCGCGTTTCGCGCAACGGGCTCGGAGGACGACGAGGCGCACGCCATCGCCGATCACCTCGTCGAAGCCAATCTCGTCGGCCACGATTCGCACGGCGTGATTCGCGTGTCGAAATACATCGACTGGCATGCACAGGACATGGTGGTCGCCAACCAGCATGTGGAGATCGTTCGGGAGACGGCATGCACGGCCGTCGTCGACGGCAGGTACGGCTATGGCCAGGTGATCGGGCGTGAAGCGATGGACATCGCCGTTCGCAAGGCGCGCGCCGGCGGCGTCTGCGCACTGGCGCTCCGCAACGCGGGTCACCTCGGCCGCATCGGCGCGTGGGCGGAGCAAGTGGCCAATGCCGGGCTGGCATCGGTTCATTTCGTCAACACATCGGGTTTCGGAATCCTCGTCGCGCCGTTCGGCGGCAGCGATCGTCGCCTGTCCGCGAATCCGATTGCCGCAGGTGCTCCGGGTCCGAACGGCTCGCCGCTGATCCTCGACATCTCCACGTCGGCGATCGCGGAAGGAAAGATCCAGGTGGCGCGTAACCTGGGCAATCCATTGCCGGAGGGCGCCGTGATAGACGCGCAGGGTCGTCCGACGCGCGATCCGGCCACGTTCTATGGACCGCCGGCCGGCGCATTGCTGCCGATGGGCGCACACAAGGGCTACGGATTGTCGATCTTCTGTGAGATCCTCGCCGGCGCGCTGACCGGCGGACAGACGACGAATCCGGACAACGCGACCGCGCAGCGGCTCGTGAACAACATGCTCTCGGTCGTGTTCGACGCTGCGTCGTTCTGCGGCACGGAATCGTTCAACGAGGAGATCCTCCGAATGGCGAGGTTCGTCAAGGCATCCCCACCTGCAGTGTCGGGAGGCGAAGTCCTGCTGCCGGGAGAGCACGAACGGCGCACGCGCGCGGAGCGCGAACGCACCGGCATTCCGCTCGACATCGAGACGCGACGGCAACTCCGCGCCAGCGTGAAGCCCCTCGGAATCGCCATTCCCGCGGGCCTTGCGGCATGAGCGTCGACGCGTTGCACGACGGCGCGTCGATGCACGCCAATCCCGTGCGTGCGCGCCTTGCTGCCGGCGGCCAGGCGTTCGGCGTGATGGCCTTCGAGTTCTTCACGCCGGGTCTCGCGCCGGTCCTGGCCGCATCCGGCGCCGAGTTCGTGCTGCTCGACATGGAGCACAGCGGCGTATCGATCGACACGATCAAGGCGCAGATCGCATTCGCGCACGGCGCCGGCATCGTCCCCATGGTGCGCGTGCCGACGTGCGCATATCACTCGATCGCGCCCGTGCTCGACGCTGGCGCCGCAGGGATCATGGCGCCCATGGTGGAGACGCGCGAGCAGGCGGAGACGCTCGTCGCGGCCTGCCGCTATCGACCGGAGGGCCGCCGGGGTCTCGCGTTCGGCGTCGCCCACGATCGCTACACGGCGGGTGCGGCGCAGCCGAAGATGCGCGCGGCGAACGAGGCGATCCTGACGATCGCCCTGATCGAATCGGCGCGCGGCGTCGACAACGCCGAGGCGATCCTCCGCACACCGGGACTCGACGTCGGCTGGCTCGGCCACTACGACCTTTCGGACAGTCTCGGGTGCGCCGAGGACTTCGCCGATCCGCGTTATCAGGCGGCGGAAGCGCGTTTGATTTCCGCCGCCGCTTCCGCGGGTCGGCCGCTCGGGTGGCTCGTCCCGAACGGCGCCGCTGCGAAAGCTGCGCTCGCCCGCGGCTTTCGTTGCATCTGCATCGGTCACGAAGTCGCCGTGCTGCGCAGCGCATTGGCGCACGAATTCGCCATCGCGAAGTCGAGTGCGAAGGTTGCACGCTGACCTGCGATCGAAGTACGCGAATCGACTTTCAACATGCGATGAAGTACACGAATCGGCGTTCACACCGAACGTATCCAGGAGGGGGCACATGAAGCGCAGGGAAATGTTGATCGGCACCGCGATCGGCGGTGCGGCCGGCGTGGCCACGCTGGCCGCAATCACGCAATCGAACCAGGCATTTGCACAAACGACCCCGGGCGCGCAGCCCGGGGCAGGCGGCACGCTGGACCGGATCATCAAGGAGAAGAAGCTTCGCGTCACCGCGGAGGTGACGTCCCCGCCATTCGGCATCCTCGACAAGAACAACCAGCCGGACGGATCCGAGATCGCGACGTCGCGTCAGCTCGCGAAGGACCTCGGCGTCGAGCTGGAGCTCGTCCAGGTGACCGCTCCACAACGCATTCCGGCACTGCTTGCCGGACGCGCGGATGTCGCGATCTCGTCGTTGTCGATCACGTTCGATCGTGCGAAGACGGTGATGTTCGCACCGCCGCATGGCGCGCTGTCGATCGTCATTGCCGGACCCAAGGGCAAGCAGATCCGCAACGCCGAAGACATGGCCGGCAAGAAGATCGGCCTCACGCGTGCCACGCTCGAGGAGGCGACCGTACCGGCCATTGCACCGAAGAGCGCAAGCCTCGTGATGTTCGACGACATCGCGGCGACGATGCAGGCGATGGTGTCGGGTCAGGTCGATGCAGCGGGGATGTCGGCGTTTGCCGCGAAGTCGGTCGGCGATCGCAATCCGAAGGCCGAGATCGAAAACAAGTTCACCGTGACGACCGCCTATTACGCGGCCGCCGTGCGACCCGGCGATTTCGATCTGCTCCAGTTCTTGCGTACGTGGGTGTTCCTGAACAAGCAGAAGGGCGTTCTCGCAGAGATCTACCAGAAGTACACGCAGGTGGCGCTGGTGGATCTGCCCGCAATGTGATTTCCCCCGCGCGGGCCGTTCGCGCGGGATGGGCGCGGATCCCGGACGCATGTCGATGAAGTACGTCTTCCAGTTCGGCATCGTCTGGGACCATCTGCCGCAGCTCCTCGAGGGCGCGTGGCTCACGCTCCGATTGTCGCTCGGCGCGTTCGCGCTCGGCTTCGCAGTCGCAGTGATGCTGGCGTTTTTGCGAACCGCGGGGCCGCGCGGCGTGCGCACGGCGATCGCCGCCTACGTGGAGATCATCCGCAACACGCCCTTCCTCGTGCAACTCTTCATCATCTACTTTTCGCTGCCTGCGCTCGGCATACGGATGGAGGCGATAACGGCGGCGCTCGTCGGAATGAGCATCAACTTTTCAGGCTATGCGACGGAGATCCTGCGCTCCGGCATCGAGGCGGTGCCGAAGAGCCAGATCGAGGCGGGTCACTCGCTCGGCTTCACGCGCATGGAGATCTTTCGCCACATCGTCGCGTTCCCGGCGCTTCGCACCGTCTATCCCGCCCTCGCAAGCCAGTTCGTGCTGCTGATGCTCGGGTCGTCCGTCGTCGCAGCGATTTCCGCCGAGGAGCTGACTGCCGTCACGAATTCGCTCCAGTCGACGACGTTCCGCGCCTTCGAGTTCTACTTCGTCGCGACGGCGATGTATCTCGCGATGGCCCTCGGGAGCCGCGTGCTGCTGAACGCGCTGTACTGGTTCGTCTTCGAGCGTCGTCAGCCGCTCCGGGAAGCGTGGTCGCGATGAGCCGCGATTTCGACTGGTCCGCGTTCCTCTTCCTGCTTGGCGCATTGCGCTGGACCGTCGTGCTCTCGATCATTGCGTTCGTCGGCGGCGGAGTCGGCGGCCTGCTGCTCGCACTCATGAGGACCTCGCCGTACAGGACCCTGCGCTGGATCGCGTCCGGTTACATCGGCCTGCTGCAGGGAACGCCCGTGCTGATGCAGCTCTTCCTCGCGTACTATGGCCTCGCTGTCCTCACGGGGCTGCGCATCGATCCGTGGCCGGCGGTCACGCTCGCGTTCACGCTGTACGCCGCGGCTTTCCTGGGCGAGATCTGGCGCGGTGCAATCCAGGCGATTCCGCGCCAGCAGTGGGAGGCCGCGGCGGCGATCCCGCTTTCACCCTTCGCGCAGCTTCGCCATGTGATCCTGCCGCAGGCCATGCGCATTGCCATCCCGCCGACGGTCGGATTCCTCGTGCAGCTCATCAAGGGCACGTCGATCGCTTCGATCATCGGTTTCGTCGAGCTGACGCGCGCCGGGCAGCTGATCGTCAACGTGACGTTCCAGCCGATGATCGTGTATCCGATCATCGCGCTCCTGTATTTCGCGTTGTGCTGGCCGCTGTCGCTTCTGGCGCTGCGTCTCGAACGGAGGATCGATGCCGCTCTTGGCATTGGCCAACCTGCGTAAGCAGTTCGGGACGAATCGCGTTCTCGACGATGTGTCGCTAGACGTGGAGGCAGGTGAGGTCGTCGCCGTCATCGGCCGCTCGGGCTCGGGCAAGACGACGCTCCTTCGCTGCATCAACGGACTGGAAAGGATCGACGCAGGGTCGATCCATTTCGAAGGCAAGCCGCTGCCGCTCGGGGGCGCGGCGCTGCGCGAAGCGCGCCGGCACATCGGCATCGTGTTCCAGAGCCTGAACCTCTTTCCGCATCATTCCGTGGAGCGCAACATCACCCTTGGCCCGACTGTCACCAACGACGTTCCGCTTGCGCAGGCGAAAGCGCTCGCGCTCGACGCGCTGCGCCAGGTCGACCTCGAAGACAAGCTCCACGCGTATCCGGCGCAACTGTCCGGCGGCCAGCAGCAGCGCGTGGCGATTGCGCGCGCGCTCGCCATGCAGCCGCGCCTGATGCTGTTCGACGAGATCACGTCGGCGCTCGACCCGGAGCTCGTGGGCGAAGTGGTCAAGGTGCTCGAGCGCCTCGCGAAATCCGGGATGACGATGGTGCTCGTCACGCACGAAATGGGTTTCGCGCGCCGCACGGCGGACACGCTCGTCTTCATGCACAAGGGACGCGTATGGGAGAAGGGGCCTCCGCGGGAATTGTTCGCAGCCCCGAAGACGCGCGAGCTCGAGAGCTTCATACGCGCCGTGCTGGAGCCGAACGATTGATGGCATGCGTGCGGTCTTCGTTCGGCCTGTCGCACGGCTCGCCATGGCTCACAGATGCACCACGCTGAACGTCATCCACAAGGAACGACAATCATGTCGAAGCAGAGAATCGGTTACATCGGCGTCGGCCTCATGGGCCACGGCGCGGCGGGCAACATCCTGCGCCACGGCTATCCGCTCACGATCGCCGGTCACCGCAATCGCGGGCCCGTCGACGATCTCGTCAGCCGCGGTGCCGTGGAAGCGCCCACGCCGGCCGGCGTCGCGCGTGCCTCGGACGTCGTGTTTCTGTGCCTGCCCTCGTCCGTCGAAGTGGAAGCCACCGTCTACGGCGACGAGGGCATGCTCGCGGGCGCGCGCGAGGGCTTGATCGTCGTCGATTCCACCACGTCCGACCCGCGCGTCACGCAGCGGATCGGCGCCGATCTCGCCACGCGCGGAATCAGGATGGCGGATGCGCCCGTCGGCCGCACGCCGAAGGAGGCCGAAGAAGGCAAGCTCAGCACGTTCGTGGGCGGCGAGCCGGATCTCGTGAAGCTGCTGCGCCCGATCATCGAATGCTATGCCGATACGATCATTGAAGCCGGTACGCTCGGCGCCGGGCATACGCTCAAGCTCGTGAACAATTTCATCTCGATCGGCACGTGTGCGGTCATCGCCGAGGCGCTCGCCACCGCGGCGAAGCTCGGCGTCGACATGCGCAAGCTCTACGATGTCGTGTCCGCAGGCGGTGCCAACAGCCGGATGTTCCAGATGGTGATGCCGTGGGTGCTGGAAGGCGACGCGAGTCACCTGAAGGGGCCGCTCCGCATCGCCGGCAAGGACATGCGGTTCTACACGCGGCTCGCGGAGAGCGCG
>Ga0105248_10010338_pt1 | contig 10271 bp, 10 predicted proteins | sample KBSS34metaG_FD_81524 | JGI IMG/M metagenome (GOLD analysis project Ga0105248, IMG submission 81524) | Switchgrass rhizosphere microbial communities from Kellogg Biological Station, Michigan, USA - KBS S3-4 metaG | ecosystem: Host-associated > Plants > Roots > Rhizosphere > Soil | place... | reverse complement strand
TAAGTAACTGTATCTATTGATATTTGATCTTTTCGGGTCTAGATAAATCCGAGTATGTTTTCCGTACTTTTTCCGTACGGAAAAGTTTCGGAGACTGGCGATGGCGCTGGATTTGAGCAGGGTGAAGGAGCGGGAAGCATTGTCAGCGCGGCGTGAGCCGTACTGGCAGCGCATTCGGCCGGGGTGTTTCCTTGGCTACCGCCCATCGGCACGGGAGGGGGCTGGAACCTGGGTTGCGCGCGCTTATGACGATGAACAGCTTGGCTATCGGCTGAAGGCGATCGGCGATTTCGGGGCGCTCCCCGGCCGCGATCGGTTCGCTATCGCGAAGAAGGAAGCCGAAGCGTTCGCCGATCTAGTGGAAACGGGTGGCCTAGCTCAGGACAAGGCGGAAACCGTTGAAGAGGCGTGTCGGCTTTATGCGAAGACGAACACGGAAGCGGAAGGCCGCTTCAAACGCCATGTCTATGGCGACTCGATCGCACGGTTGAAGCTGACCAAGCTGCGTCGAGCCCATTTGAGGGGGTGGAGGCAGCGGCTGCAAGAGAAGCCGGCATTGGTCAGTCGCTGCAAGGTGGGCGATCATATTACTCGTCCGCGTGCGCCGGCATCGGTCAACCGGGACATGGCGATGCTTCGCGCAGCCTTGAACTCGATCCTTGCCCCCGGTGCGCCGGATACCGAGGCTGCATGGCAAGAGGCGTTGAAGCCGATCCGAAATGCGGATCGACAGCGGACGCTGTATCTGGATCGGGATCAGCGTCGTTCTCTGTTGGAGCAGGTTGATGCCGAAGCTGAGCCCTTCGTCCGGACGCTGTGCCTGCTTCCCCTTCGGCCGGGCGCGGTCGCCAACCTCATCGTAGCCGATTTTGACAAGCGAACCTCCGAACTGACAATCGGCAAGGATAAAAGTGGAAAACCACGCCGCATCCTTCTGCCAGCCGCAGCCGCAAAGTTGTTCGCAGCCCAGGTAAAAAACAAGCTGCCGACGGCACCGCTTCTATCTCGCGCTAACGGCCAAATATGGAACAAGGACGCCTGGAAAGGGCCGATCGCCGAAGCAGTGATCAAGGCAAAGCTCCCAGCGGGTGCCACTGCCTACACGCTGCGCCACAGCACGATTACCGATCTCGTAAACGGTGGTCTGCCATTGCTGACCGTAGGTCAGATCAGCGATACGAGCGCGGAAATGATCGAACGTCACTATGGTCATCTGACCAGACATGCCGCAGCAGAGGCTCTTGCTGGCTTGGCTCTATAGAGAACCGCGTCATTGCAGCTACGCAGATCGCGGAACCTGCTGCGGATCGCATACACTGGCTCACGCTGTCTAGGGCAGCGGCAGAATTCGACCAGATTGCGACGTTCACTGATCGCCCGCGAACGTCCGGACTTCACAGTATCAGTCATTCCGCTTAATCGAGTTGTCAGGCTGCTCCCGCCCAAATGCGGACGTCAAACCGAGCTGCCGATTGCCCCGATTGCTGCCATTGGTTCATGTCACCCGCTGTTTCGCTTTTGCCGTGCTCCGGCAGGGCCAGCCGCAATCAACTGATCCAATCCGCCCAGAAACGTTCTTAGCACCTGTGAGGAATTGTCCGCCCTATATCCCACCGCGAGATCGATGGTCGGGGGTTTTCCTCTGAGCGGCCGGCTCACGACGGACCAGGGAAGCAGCGGTTCGACATAGGCGGGCAAGAGCGCAATACCGCGCGTCGAGGCGACCAGCGAAATTCCCATCGCGAAATTGTCGATGTGATGGGCCGCTTGGACTTTGACGCCCTCGCGCCGGAAATAGTCGTCGACCACTCCGCGCAGCACATGTGGGACATCGGTGAAGCCGACGAACGTTTCGCCCTGCAGATCATGTGGATCGACTTCGGCCTGCTGCGCGAGGCGATGATCGCTGGGCAGGATTGCGACCAGCGGCTCATGAGCCACGACCCGATATTCAACGTCCGGTCGTGGCTCGACGCGCAAGAATCCCAGGTCAATCTCACCGCTCTGCAGGGCGTCTGCGAGATCCGGTGAATAGAGGCTCGTCACCTTGAATTCGATGCTGGGCAGCTCTGCACGCAGAAGCTGCGTCACATGGGGTAGCCAGTCGACTTCCTGCCCGGTGAGGAATCCCACCGAAAAGGCGGCCTTGGCGGGGCGGGCGGCGCGCCGGGCCGCCTGCACGGCTTCCGCTGCCTGGCCAAGCGCTAGGCGGGCATGGTCCAGAAAGGCGCGTCCCGCCGCGGTGAGCTCGATGCCGCGCGCGCCGCGGGTGAAGAGCTGCGCGCCGACCTCCAACTCCAGATCGCGCAATTGGCGGCTGAGTGAGGGCTGAGAGGTATGAAGCCGCTTGTCGGCAGCGACCGTGACATTGCCCTCTTCGGCAACCGCCACAAAATAGCGAAGATGACGTAGTTCCATGCTTGAGCCATGCATAGGAGGTATGGCTAGACAGCATACAAAGTCTTTCTCGAAGCTGCAACGCTGGCCTATTTAGCCATCATCGAAAACGAATTCAGTTCAGCAAAGCATGGCTCCGGGAAGCGGATTCCGTGAACGGCTCAACTTTGCTCCTCATCACTTCAAGGAGATGTTCCATGACCTACACCCACGACACCGCCCCAACTCAGTTTGTCGAGGCAAACGGCATCCGCTTCGCCTATCGCCGTTTCGGCAAGCCGGGCACGGTTCCGCTCGTCCTCAACCAGCATTTCACTGGCACGATGGACTATTGGGACCCGGCCGTGACCGATGGCCTGGCCATGACCTGCGAGATCATCCTGTTCAACAATGCCGGCGTCGCCAACTCGTCGGGCGAGACGCCGTCGAGCTTCCGAGAGATGGGCGCCAATGCGATTACCTTCATCCGGGCGCTCGGGCTCGAGACCGTCGACGTGCTCGGCTTCTCGATCGGCGGCATGGTGGCACAGGAGATCGCGGTGCAGGCCCCCGATCTGGTCCGCAAGTTGATCCTGGTCGGCACCGGCCATCGCGGCGCGGACATGTCGCAGAGCCAGTCCTCGGCGATCTTCGGCGCGAGCTATGACGAGCCCGAGCATCTCTGGCTCTCGGTGCACTTCACGCCGTCACAGAAGAGCCAGGCCGCCGGTCTTGCCTTCCTTGCCCGCAAGCTCCGCCGCCAGGATCGCGATCCCGATGTCAATGAGCAGACCGTAACCGCCCAGCTGGAGGCGATCGGCAAATATATGGCGCCGAGCGAGGGCGCGCTCGACTATCTCAGAACGATCCGCCAGCCGGTGCTGGTCGTGCAGGGGAGTAATGACGTCATCATTCCGACGATCCACTCCTACACATTGCAGCAGATGCTGCCGGACGCACAGCTGATCATCTACCCGGACGCCAATCACGGCTCCTTCTACCAGTATCCGGAGAAGTTTGTGGCCGAGGCGACCCTGTTCCTGGGCGCCTGAGTCGACACCAAACCGAAGACTGACCCGATCCGCCGCCCGGCCCCTGCCGGACGGGATGGCGGACCGCGTCCTCAAGACAAGGAATTGAACGCCATGACTGCCAAGCTCTATACCCCAGCGAAGGTCGGCCGCTTCGACCTTTCCCACCGTGTCGCGCTCGCGCCGATGACGCGCCTGCGCACCATCCAGCCGGGCGATATTCCAAGCCCGATGATGGCCGATTTCTACGGCCAGCGCGCTTCGCCGGGCGGGCTCGAGATCATCGAGGGCGTCAGCATCTCGATGACGGCGCGCTCCTATTTCGGCGCAGCCAGTTTTTTTCATGATGGTCAGATGAACGGCTGGAAGGCTGTCGCCGACGCGATCCACGCCAAGGGTGGCGTCGCCTTCATGCAGCTCATCCATGGCGGCCGTCAGAGCCATGTCTATATGACCGGCGGCGTCGATCCGGTTGCGCCTTCGGTGGTCCCGTTTGAGGGCGTCGCGCTCACGGCTGACGGCTGGGTGCCGGTCTCGCCACACCGCGCCCTCGCTATCGAGGAGATCCCCGACATTATCGAGGAATTCCGCCTCGCTGCTCAGCGCGCCAAGGATGCCGGCTTCGACGGTGTCGAGCTGCATGGTGCTAATGGTTATCTGGTCGACCAGTTCATCCAGGACGGCACCAACAAGCGCACCGATGCTTATGGTGGCCCTATCGAGAACCGCGTGCGGTTTCTCAAGGAAGCGGTCGAGGCCCTGATCTCGGTGTTCGGAGCGGACCGCGTCGGCGTGCGCATCTCGCCGTCGGGCGAATGGGGCGGCATTTCGGACGGCGATCCGGAAGCGACCTTCTCCCATGTCGCCCGGGTGCTGGACAGCTACGGGCTCGCCTATCTTCATGTAATCGAGCCGCGCATCAAGGGTGACTCGACCCTGCATGAGGGCCGTCCGCCGGTCGCGGCCGCTTACCTGCGCCCGCACTTCTCCGGCCCGATAATCGCTGCCGGCGGCTTCGACCGCGAGGGTGCGCAGGCGATCGTCGAATCCGGCGTGGCGGACCTGGTCGCCTTCGGCCGCTTCTTCGCCTCCAACCCTGACCTGCCGTTCCGCCTCGCCAACGACCTGCCGCTGACGCCCTACAAGCGCGAGCATTTCTGGGGCGGCAACGAGGTTGGATACACCGATTACCCCTTCGCCGATCAGGCCGCCGACATAGCGGCCTGACTTTCCGAAAATCTAACAAGCTTCTCAACTCAAGGAGACCTGTCATGACCAACTGCAACGGAAAAGTCGCTCTCGTCACGGGCGCTTCGCGCGGCATCGGCCGGGCCACTGCTCTCGCACTCTCCAAGGCCGGTGCGCACGTCCTCGTCCACTATGGCCGCAGCGAAGCCGAGGCCAACAAGGTGGTCGAGGAGATCCGCGCGGCCGGTGGTAAGGCCGAAGCGATCGGCGCCGATCTTGCGGCGCCCGACGGCCCGGCCGAGCTTGCGAAAAAAGTGCGCGTGATTGCAGGCGACCGACTCGACATTCTTGTCGCCAATGCCGGCGTTGCCAAGTTCGCGACGATCGAGGAGACCAGCATCGAGGACTTCGACCAGCTATTCGCCGTCAATGTCCGCGCGCCCTTCTTCCTCGTCCAGCAGCTTCTTCCGATCCTGCGCGAGGGCTCGAGCGTGATCTTCACGTCCTCGCTGGCCGCCCATGCCGCCGTCGGCACGCTGTCAGCCTATGCCGCGACCAAGGGTGCGATCGACACGCTGGTCAAGCAGTTCGCGGCCCAGCTCGGTCCGAAAGGCATTCGCGTCAATGCCGTCGCGCCCGGCGTGGTCGCCACCGAAATGTCGAGCTTCACGCAGACTGACGAAGGCCGCGACTTCACGCTTGGCATGCAAGCGCTGCAGCGCATCGCGCAGGCCGAGGACATTGCCGACGCTATCGCCTTCCTTGCATCAGACGCGGCCCGCTGGGTCTCCGGCGACACGCTGCGGGTCGATGGCGGCTCCAAGCTCTGAAAGGGAAAGTAATGACAGCCGAAGCCAACAAAGTGCTGGTGCTCGAGGCGTTCGATACCTTGTTCAACCGGCGTGATTATGCCGCCGCCGAGCGCTTCTGGTCGCCCGCTTATATCCAGCATAGCGCGCATATCGCGCCGGGCCGGGAAGGGCTGTTCGAACTGATCCGCAACGCGCCGGCCGAGCTGCGGTACGAGCCAGGTCTGGCTCTGGCTGACGAAGAGTTCGTCATGATCCATGGGCGCTTCTCGGGCACGGGACTGCCTCGGGACTGGGTAGCGGTCGACATCGTCCGCATCGCGAACAGCGTTCTGGCAGAGCACTGGGATGTGTTGCAGGACGAGGCGACGCAGAGCGAGTCACGCAGTGGGCTACCAATGTTCAAGGAGGCGTTTGCCCTCGCCCAGGCGGCGCCGAGAACGCATCGCCGGATCGTGACGGGGCATCGTGATGGCGCTTCCACGGTGCTGAACGATGAGCGGCTGGCGGCCTATGCGTTTCAGACTGTCGAAGGCTTCGAGCAAACATATATCTGGGCAGCAAAGGGCATTGCAGAAGCCGATCCTGATGAGGTGGAGCATTTTCTCCCGCAATCCGCGCTCCCGGCGCCTGCGGGCTCACTCGTTCAGATCGTCACCTTTCCTCCGTCGGGCGCGAAACGCTCGAGCGACCCAGCCGCGATTACGGAGGAATATCGTGCGCGCCTTCCTGGGCTTGCCGACACCTTCGAGCGCGGCGGCTCTATGATGCACACCACGCAAACGCTCGACTACGGAATCGTTCTCGATGGCGAGCTCTGGCTCGAACTGGACGGAGGGGAGACAGCGCGCCTCCAGCCCGGAGACATCGTCGTCCAGCAGGCAACCCGCCATGGCTGGCGCAATAAGGGCACGCGCCCGGCGACGATAGCGTTTGTGATGTTCAGCGGTTGATGAACCAGATCGCGGCGCGGTCGCACAAAGAGCCGACAAACCTCGGCTCGTTGGATGACAGTTCGGCTTTAAAGCTGACCTCACGCTCGGCATGCAGGCGCTCCGGGGCATTGCCTAGACCGGGAGATCGCCGAAGCTATCGCGTCGCGCTGGGTCTAGAGAGAGACGCCGCGGGTGGCTCGAAGCTCCGAAACAGGCACCCTATATTCCGATCCACCAGCCCAGGAGGCAATCCGTGACCGAAAAACCTATCAAGATACCGGGTCCCGATCATCCCATCACGATCGAGCCCAATCCTAAATGCGTCGTCGTCACGCTGGGCGGAAAGGAGATCGCCAACACGACAGCCGCGCTGACACTGCGTGAGGCGAACTACCCGGCTGTCCAATATATTCCGCGCGCGGATGTCGATATGTCCCTGCTGGAGCGCACCGATCATTCAAGCTATTGCCCTATAAGGGGGAAGCCTCCTACTTCAGCATTCCTGTCGGCGGAGAGCGTGCCGTGAACGGCGTCTGGAGCTACGAGACGCCCTATGACGCCGTCGCGCAGATCTGGGGCCATGTCGCCTTTTATCCGGATCGGGTCGACAAGATCGAAGAGATTACCTGACCTTAACGTTTGCGGCCCCTTGGGAGGTTTCCGCCTGCTTTCTGACGTTCCCGGATCAAATTGCCAGGGAGACGGCCGCCGTCCGTTCATCGAACTAAATTATGAGCCTAGGAGGCTCACCACGGTGCGGATCGAGAAAGCCTAAAACTCGAACACTGAGGTCAGCAGTTCCGTCTTGTAAGCTTCGCCAAGCCGGGCTTGGCGGGCGAGGTTCACGAACGACTTCCCGGCGACGACGACGTCGACGAACGGAATGACTGTCATGAACGACATCATGTCGCGCAGGTCGTTCTCGTTGATATCGCGCGCTTGGTCCTCAAGGCGAACGACCAACTCACGCTAAATGTTCAGGACTGGAACGTCGATCGTTATACTACGTATCAGCGATGAGGCACGACATGCTCGCGACCGGAGAACTTTGCCGGATCGGACTCGTCGCAATAGATGCAGAAAGTTGATGCCATCGGGCTCGATATTACCGCTTCAAAGAAGGTTCAGCCACGCCTTAGCTAATGTCATTTGGCGTTCCGAACGAACGACGGCTTAGCACGTCGCTAGCTTCAAGAGCGGACTATCCGGAATGTCCCCAATCATGGTCATTCAGAGCCTAACGAACTGACGTCCGCTTTGGGCAAATTCTGCCGTCCAACAACATGCCGAGCAAAGGCGGCACTGTCCCAGAATTGCTCATTCCTCGTGTCAAATGTCCGATGGCGATGCGCTGAAACCTTGCGTTGTGCCATGGTGCCAACACGGTCGCTTCCGCGGATGCGAGCCGACAAAAGTTGAATTGAGGCGACCAATCGACAAAGAGTGTTTCGAGGTATCGCGGGACCTGGGCGAGCGCAAGCGACGAAATTCAATCGCTTAGCGCCTTGCGCGAATGTTCTCTATTTGTTCTAATGGGGTATGCGCCGAATCGGTCTTGAAGAGTCTCTTGCTCAGGCTAAGGCCCAGGCCGTTACTGCGGACAGGCCTGTTGACGCGGCGCGTTCGGTTCTCATCGCGACGGACGATTCGGAAGAAGCCCAGGAGTTGGGGGATATTGTTCGTAAAGCTGGTTATCTCGTTGTCGAGACAGTGTCGTCAGAGCTTGATCTCATTACCTTGGCATTGCGGTACCGTCCGGCGATCATTCTTACGTGCGTGCGACTGGCAGGGGTGGCAGTGGGCATTACGTCAGTGTTGGCACTTCACGCCTTCTATCACCCTGGTGCCGTTTTTGTTGTTGATCGTGACGACGATGCCCTCGTAAACGCACGGCCTCCTTCGAGCCTCGTAATTTTCAGGCCGGTTGATCGTGAATCGGTGGAATGGGCGATCGGAAATGTGACAGGGGCTGCGACACATTTATCCGGATTGCCTGTCCTGAGTTTGAGTGAGCTTTCGGCTCGGCCTGCCCGGGCTGACCCCCCACACCCGACTGCAACAAGTGCTCATGCGAGATTGTCTGGTGACAGAATAGGCGCGGCGACGCTGAAGATGTTCGACGCGCGAATTCAAGGCATCAGCGCCAGCTTCACGCGAAAGCTGGACCGGGATATTGGCGAAGGGTTGGCGTTCACCTTGTCGACGTTGTTGCTGGCCATCAGCACGCCATTGCTCGGACTGGTCATTTCCCCCATGGAGCCGTTCGTTTGGTTCGGTCCCCTGCTAGCCGCGCTGCGTCTTTTCCGGTCGGGAAAAGCATGATCGAAAACCTGTGGGCGCCGGCTAGACGCGGCACATCTTCTGTAACTCTGCAACGATATCTGGGTGGAATTCCGCGAGGAAACGCACCACCCTCGCATTATCCAGGAGACGATTGATGTAACCAACAGCAAGAACCAAATCGAGCCGATCCTCCCCATAACGCTGCTCCACCTGCCTGAATTCGCGATCGAGGTTTTCGGACTCTCGCTGCATCAGGTGCATCTGATCCGTCGTGATTCCTTGCGGCCTTTTGGGTCGCCGTCCTCCGACAAAGTTGTGGTCAGGCGTCGCGGCGACCAAGGATTTCACGTATCCGCGAGAATATCGGCTCATCGCGACCATCAAACGAGCGACTTCGATCTGCCGCATCGGCTGAAGGGAGCGCAACTGACTGAAAACCGATATAGGGACGGGTTTAGCTTGCAGCAAATCAACAACCTCCGGGCATATCCCGTTTAAAAGATTGCGTTTTAGCGTGATATTCGCAATGTTGACGTTCAGGGCCCGCGCCAAGCGTTCTTCCGATACGCCTTTGTTCAACGCGGCCAAGATCATCTTATGTTCTTGCACGGCCGCTAAACGACTGATGCGCTTATTATAGGTAAAGGCCTCATCGTCTTTCGCGATCAGGCATTCGACGGACTCGTCGCCACGATCCAGCAATACCGCCAAACGGAGATGGCCATCGAGCAGATGGTAGATTTCCGGATCCTCAGCATCACGCCGTACAACAGGCGGTTCAATCAAACCGACTTCGCCTATTGATACCTGAATCTGAAGAAATTTTTTGGTCCGCCGAATTCGATCGCTTACCTCGCGAAGAGGCAATATCGCTGCAAGTTTGATGCTTCGACTCTTTGCTTCGAAACCAAGATGCGGGCGATCAACGGTATTGTCAGTCAACGACGATCTCCTCGGTGAGGTGACGCGTAAGACTTGCGGGTATGGTTCTGAGGCCTTCGGCTTCCAGCAAGGCTAGAAAGTTCTGATCGTCAAGCACACGTCGCAACGCCACCGCAATGAGAAGGAGGCGATCACGCGTCGCATTCCCGCGGTGAATGACATCCCGTTTGCGGTCTGCGTCTGCTTCAAATTCGCGAACAAGGTCGGCTGACGACAGTGGCATCTCGCGCGTCAGGGACTTTCCACGCCTTCGCCTCGCCTCCACCAATCTCTGGGCGGCAAGCAGCTTTCGTCCGCGAAGCAGCTTTTTGTCGTAAGCATCCTGCAACGCCTGCTGCACATTGCGATCCGTTGATTCGGCGATGTCAATGGCGACGCTTAGCGGCATCAGGCCGGCATCCACCGCTCGCATCAGACGATCCTCGCCATTCTGCATAAGGCGCTGGATGCCTTGGACATAGTCGGTCGACATTCCGATTTTCTGGCTGATCTGCTTGACGGTGTGCCCCGCTCTCTGCATTCGTCCAATGTCCTGGAGAAGGTCCAGCGCGCTGTGCTTTCGCCGCGCGCAGTTTTCCACCAGACTCGCAACGAAGCATTCCTCCGAATCAGCCTCGACGATGAGCGCTGGCACGTCCTGCTGGCCGAGCGCGGCATAAGCTTCCAGTCGGCCCTGACCACACACCAGATCATATGCCGGCCCATCG
>Ga0105248_10010336_pt1 | contig 10271 bp, 5 predicted proteins | sample KBSS34metaG_FD_81524 | JGI IMG/M metagenome (GOLD analysis project Ga0105248, IMG submission 81524) | Switchgrass rhizosphere microbial communities from Kellogg Biological Station, Michigan, USA - KBS S3-4 metaG | ecosystem: Host-associated > Plants > Roots > Rhizosphere > Soil | place... | reverse complement strand
TCGCATACTTGTTGCGAATATATTGCCTGTAGGTTTTACGCGTAGGACATGCGCACCCGCGCGAGCGCGTACCGTCATGTCCAATCATGGGCTGCAATTCCATCGCAGGCATGATCTCCCAACCCTCATCGCCATGGCCAATGGTCGCAAGGATGTCGGCTCCTACACTGCGTACGCCAGCCTGACGAAACGCTGCAAAACGTCGCGACATTACTTCTGCGGTTTTGGCAACCTCCTCTGGAGGCATGTAGACGAGCACTGTAGAGCTATCAAATAGGCAAACCTCGTCAACGACGCCAGGATGCTTCATCAAAAAAGTGAAGAGTTGATCGAATGCAGCATCAGTGAAATAACAATCGACGCCGATACGCCAGGAAAGCTTGGCCTTGAGCTTCGTGTCTCCGTAGCTGTTGATTGGCTTCTGGAGAACTGAGGGCTTCGCCAACAAGGTCTGAGTGGACAGCATACCGGCGCATGCGACCCCCATCCCCACAAAACTGCGGCGAGTCATGCTGCGTGCTTTGCAAAAATCGTCTTCCTTGACAGCTTCACTCGTGCTTCTTTGCATTGCATGACTTCCCTTCATCGGTCAGTGGACACGGTTTTCTATCGGCTTGCAGTTTTAGCGTCAGTCAAACGCCTAGTTGTTTATGCAAGATGCAAGCACTTGCTTAGGCCTGATGGCACGACTGTTGGCGTAGCTTCTCGTTGAGAAGTTCTTGGGTCAGATGCTCAATGGCGTTCCAAAATTGAAGACTGAGGTTCGACGGGCACTCTTATCCTGCAGCCGATACTATTTCGCCAATGTCAGAGGTGTCCAGCTACTTTTATATATATTTTACTTAAGTTGGGAATATTTTTCGAAATTCCTGCATTCTTTGGGAGAACCGTCGGCATGACATCTGGCTTGCACAGACTTTCTATTCCACTAGAGGAACAAATTAAAGAATTGCCCTAAGGCTTCAAATGACCTAGATTGCTGTGTATGGTCCTGAACAACCGTCGCTCAATACTTAAGATGGCAGCCCTTGCAGGGGCATTCTCAACCACCAGCCTGTTTCGTCAGGCACACGCCGCCGAGTGGGAGGCTGCTTCTCTCGGTGTCGACCATCTTGACTCAACAGCCGTCGCTCAGAATGAAGATTTCTGGAGCGTGATTCAACGTGCATACTCGGTTAACCCTCAGATCATCAACCTCAACAATGGCGGAGTTTCTCCATCGCCAATCGTCGTCCAGCAGGCGGTTGCCCGCTACAACGAACTCGCCAATGAGGGCCCGTCTTATTACATGTGGCAGATTCTCGATCAGGGCCGTGAACCGCTTCGCCAAAAGCTGGCTCATCTGGCGGGCACATCGCCCAATGAAATTGCTATCAACCGCAATGCGACAGAATCGTTGAACACAGTCATTTACGGGCTTCCGCTCAAAGCAGGGGATGAGGTCATCGGAACCAAGCAGGACTATCCCAATATGATCCAGGCCTACAGGCAAAGGGCTGAACGTGACGGCATTGTGTACAAGCAGCTCAGCTTCGATTTCCCGATCGAAGACAATGACAAGATCGTGAAAGCATACGAGCAAGCGATCACCCCTCACACACGCCTGATCCACATAACGCACATGGTCAACTGGGTTGGGCAGACTATGCCGGTGCAGCAAATTGCCGACATGGCGCATGCCCATGGTATCGAAGTGATCGTCGATGGCGCTCATTCGTTTGGTCTGCTGGACTTCAAGATTTCCGATCTGCATTGCGACTACTTCGGAACGAGCCTACACAAGTTCCTATCCGCGCCAATCGGCACTGGCATGATGTGGGTCAAGGCAGAGAAAATTGGAAAGATCTGGCCACTCACCTGCAACGGCCTTCCGCACAGCGACGATATACGAAAGTTTGAAACCCTCGGCACACGCAGCTTTCCAATCGAGCAAGGCATTGGAGAAGCAATTAATTTTCATGAGGGCATTGGCGGCAAGCGCAAAGAGCAGCGCATTGGATATCTGAAAAATTACTGGGCATCTCGCGTACGTGAGATGCCTGGGGTCAGGCTGCACACCTCCCTGGACCTGAAATACTCCTGTGCAATCTGCGGAATCAGTATCGACGGCATGACTCCCGCCGCTCTCTCGGCAGCCCTTTTTGACCGCTACAAGATTCACACCGTTGGAATCGTGTGGGAGAACATCAGTTGCGTCCGCGTTACACCGCACGTCTACACAACTATCCCTGACCTCGACAAATTTGTCGCAACAATCGAAGAAATTGCGAGCAGTAAGAAGAGCTGATCCTGAGTCTGTCAACGAAGTTCGTATCCCTCTGTCGGCAAGAACAAAACGAGGGATGCGAACTTCCCACATCCATCTTGCGGTTCTCCGTTTACGCGAATTTTTTAACTTTAATTAATTTATACGAATATCTTTCCTTTATTTGCGGTGACTGATATAAGAGTTTTAGTGTTTTTTTGTTAAACTCATGAAAATTACGCACATCAAAGCAGCCGGGCTGCGAGGGGCTACGCCAGAAGGCGGATGGTCCAAGGAAATTGAGCAAGACGACTGCATTCATACCCTGATTGCCGTATACACCGACGATGGCATCGTTGGCTGGGGATCTGTCTTTACCAACAGCGCGTTGGTTGAAGCCGCGCTAGGCGTTCTCGAGCCTTTCTATCGCGGAGAAAATCCTCTCGAACCTGAACGCGTCAGCGAAAAGCTGCACGCCAACACATTTTGGATGGGGCATGGTGGCAGCATCACCCACACCATCAGCGGCATCGATATCGCCCTTTGGGATATTTTGGGCAAGGTTACCAGGCAGCCAGTTGGCAGGCTACTCGGCGGGATGTATCGCACTCGAGTGTTGCCCTATGCTTCGCTGCTCATGCAAGAGCCAGAACCACTGAGCGAACGATTGCTTTCCGTTCGACAACAAGGTTTTCGCGCATTCAAAATTGGATGGGGCCCGTTTGGCCGCAAAAACTCAACCCTAGATGAGCACATTGTGAAGGCTGCACGCGACGCGGTTGGCCATGATTCGTTTCTCATGGTGGACGCTGGAGGAAGCGATGCCTTCTGGGCGCAGGGATATAAGTGGGCGTTGCACACAGCGCACATGCTCGCGGAGTATAACGTGCGTTGGTTTGAAGAGCCGCTCGCTCCAGACAATATGAGGGACTACATCTTGCTCCGCCAGAATTCGCCATTGCCTATCTCGGGCGGTGAGGTACTGACGCGACGGCAGTCCTTTATTCCATGGATTGCTCAGGGCGCATTTGACATCGTGCAACCTGATGTCACCAAGGTTGGCGGCATTAGCGATTCGCGCCGCATAGCATGGATGGCTGAAGACCACGGAATACGCTACATTCCACACGGATGGAACACTGCGCTTGGCCTCGCTGCAGACCTTCATCTTGCATCTGCATGTCGACATACAGATATGGTCGAGTACATCAATGGATCGCCGTTTGTCGATGAAATTGTCGCTACTTCATGGAAGCTCGATGCTGATGGCATGCTGCAGGTTCCCGATGAGCCTGGGTTAGGCGTTTCACTCAATCTCGATGCTGTAGAGAAATATACCGGACATAAATTCGACGCGGCTTAACTGTCCGCAACAGCAAGGTGAATGCTTCTTGAACAGACTCCTACCAAGTGGCCGCAGGAACAGAGCACGAGCTTATTTCGGCGCTTTTCCAGTTTGCTTTCTGTGCGCGCTGTCGTTCGCAGGCACTTCCCTTTTTGCTCAAAATGACGCTATAGGTTCTCAGGAACCAGAGCTTCCAGCTACTCATCAAGCGAGCCTGCTTCAGCCATTCTGGGTCGGCAAGCGTGTGTCCAATGAACCAGTTTTTTTTCTTCAGGCGCCGCATGAGAAGCTTGCTACTGCGCGACTACTCTTTGTGCCAACCAAGCTACTGACTATCTGCAGTGTGGATGGCGCCAACACCTTTATCGAAAGCAAAGACTTTACATGGGAGCATGGTACAAATCTCCTCACACTTACACCGCACTCGAAGATTCCTTTCAAAACCTGGGAAGAGATGCATCCCCCGGTTGGCGCAGAGCACACACTCGGCAAGACTCAGGATGGCAAGACAAGCCTCTACTTTATCGAGAACAGTCCAACCTTCCAGAATCTGCAGCCGCTCGTGACCTATGAGCACAACTCTCCATGGCAAGGACATATCCCTCAATCCGATCCAATTGCACTGGCGAGGACAATGGCGAGGCTCAGAGCCAAACAGCCTATCCACATCGTTGTGCTCGGCGACAGCATCTCAGCAGGCGCAGGCGCTTCCAGCCTCTTCCATGAGTTCCCTTATCAGCCTGGGTTTGTAGACCTCGTAGCCAACGGTTTGCGCTTTCGATATGGCTCTGAGATCTTCGTCACTAATCTCTCAGAGGGCGGGCAGGATACAGGATGGGGTGCAGCTAAAACAGCCGAAGTGATCGCAGTCAAACCTGACCTCGTGGTACTTTCATTTGGCGGAAATGATGGCAGCAGGCGCTTTACCGCGACTGAGTATGAGCGGAACAATCGCACTATGGTTACAGCGATTCAGACAGCATTGCCGCAGGCAGATATCATCCTCACAGCAACCATGGGCGCGAACCCAGAGTGGGATCAGTCTGCGTTCTCTTTTTATCCTCAGTACCTGGCTGCCTTGAATCGAATCAAACAGCCTGGTGTCGCGGTTGCAGACCTGACAACTGTTTGGGCAGACATGTTGAAAATCAAAAAATTCGACGATCTCACCATGAACGGTGTCAATCATCCAAATGACTTCGGGCAGCGCATCTATTCTCACGTCGTGTTGCAGTTGTTTCAATAACGCGATCTGTTCCTCTCAACGTGCAATGCTGCAGAAACAGCAGATGAGGTGAATCAATGCCGCTTCATAAACTATCAGCTATTCGCCCAATCGCATCCGCCGCGGGCATCGGTCTCATGCTTGGAACACCAGCTGCATTCGCATATGCCCAGGAGACCATCAATCTCTCGATGGTGCGGCCCGAGTTGCCCGCCGCTCATCAAGCCAGTCTGCTCAAGCCATTCTGGGTTGGCAATCGCATGTCGAATGAGCCAGTTCTCTTCCTCCGTATGCCGGGCGAACAGTTAGCCACCGCCAGCCTTCTCTTCACGCCGACCGAAATCCTGAGCTTGTCAAACGTCAACGGTGCAACTACATATGTGGAAGGCAAAGACTATACATGGAAGCGCGGCAGTAATATCCTGACGCTCACGCCAGCGTCGCGCATACCTTTTAAAACGCTAGCCGAGATGCACCCTCCCATCGGTGCTCCCGACAGCCTTGGCAAAACCAAGGACGGTAAGAACAGCCTTTACTTCATCGGGAATGCATCGACCTTTCAGGATATGCAGCCTCTTGTCACTTACAATCACAGCGCGAAGTGGGCAGGTCACATTCCATCGACGGGAACAACCGAGTTAGCGCGCACCATGGCAAAGCTATCGGCAAAGCAGCAGATCAATATAGTGGTCTTTGGAGACAGCATCTCGACAGGTGCGAGTGCTTCGAGCATGTTCAACCAATTCCCTTATCAACCAGGCTATCCGGACATCATCACAGATGGTTTACGTCTGCGCTACCACGCACCAATTTCGCTAACCAACCTCTCTGAAGGTGGACAAGATTCTGGATGGGGTGCGAGCACCGTGGCCAGAGTGGTGGCCGCTAAGCTCGACCTGGCCATCGTTGCATTTGGCATGAATGATTGCAGCCGACGCTTCTCTGCAGAAACTTACAGCAAAAACATCGAGAGTATTGTCTCCGCCATTCGTACGGCTCAACCCAGCGCTGACATCATCCTCGTCGCTACGATGACTGGAAATCCTGATTGGGATCAGGCGACCCCTGAGCTTTATTCACAATATCGCGATGCTCTCCTGGGAATGAAGCAACCCGGTATCGCGGTGGCAGACATGACCACTGTCTGGCAGGACATACTTGCAGTGAAAAAGTTCTCGGATCTCACCGCTAACGGCATCAATCATCCCAATGACTTTGGGCAGAGAACATACGCACACGTTGTTCTGCAGTTGATGCAATAGCGATGGATTTGCTCATAGAGCCATAGTCTTCAGCCAAAACAGATTAAATGACCTTGCTGTTCCCGCAAGGTAATGCTCGTCGATTGCCCCAAGCAATCCCATTTCGCTGCTTCCTGCCATGGCATAACTAACCAGCCCGTTCGTTATCCGGGCTGCAAGCATGCCCCTATGCCGTTTCGTTCAGAAAGCACAGATAAACGATGAGAGAGGTTTGCGGAGCCATAGGCTTCCGCAAACCTCTCTCACTGTTGACGTTCGTATTGCATTCAAATCACATGCGACCGGCTATCTAAAATCTTATATAGCCCTCGAATTGCAGTTGGCGCGGAGTATTGACCTGCGTTGAAACCTTGCCGAAGGATTTATCCGTGATCGTTGTATCGATCCCGCCAAACTGTGTCCGGTTGAATACGTTGAAGGCATCAGCCTTGAACTGAAAGCTTATGCCCTCTTTGATGGGGATTGTCTTCATCATTGAGACCGTCTCGTTCAGACTCCATGGATTACGCAAAGAGGCAAAGGCAAGCTGGCGCGGTGTATTGCCGAAAGTAAAATCAGCCGCATCCTGAAAGGCTTCGCGATCCAGATAGGTATCGTTATCGGGGTTTCCACTCCCGATTTTTCCATGAATGCGGACCTTACCCGTGAAGTTCGGATTGTAGTCTGCATAGCAGTTTGGATTGCCGTTGTATGGAGGAACGTTAGCCAGACCACCTCCACCAAAGTAGGAAGGAACGTTGCAATTGCCCATGATGGTGTTGAGCGGTGCACCCGACGCATACTGCTCAATTCCAGCAAGCTGCCAGTTTCCAATGACAGCGTTGACAATTGCGTTGTTCGCGTTGAATTTTTGTCCTTTCCCGAAGGGAAGCGCATACATCTCTGTGAACGTAAATTGATGTGGGCTATCAATTGCAGAGACCGTCCGCTCTGCCCACAACCGATAGGCGGAGCGTGGAGCCGGTCCAGCGAACTGAACTGTCTCGCCACCTTCATCCATGGTTTTGCTCCAGGTGTAGCCAAGTAAGAGATACAAGCCGTTGGACATGTTCTTGCTGAGCGTGGCCTGGAAGGCGTTGTAGCTCGTGGTGCCGAAATTACCGAATAAATCCATCCCCTCAAAGCTCGTGCCTCGGCCACTGTATTGAGGGAATGGCCGCAGCATTTGCCCGATCGATCCGGAGAAGCCGGCGAAAGGTAGCTTCACCTGGGGAAACGTTTGTTGAGCCTTTGCAATGTTCTCCGGTGTGGCTGGCTGCCTAAGCAGGTCTCCCAACACCAAATACTTTGGATCGACCTGATCTGAGTAAATGCCCGAGCCGCCCGCTACGCCATTGAAGTGACTGGAAGTTCCAGCATAGGAAAGCGTACCAACCATTGAGAAAGGCAATTGCCGCTCTATGTTCAGATTCCACTGTTCGGTGTAGGGGGAACGTCCAGCGGTCTCAGGACGGTTGTAATTAATGCCACCGGCTGATGGGATTGTTTTCGTAGAGCCGGCATTGAGAGCAGGATTGAAAAACGGCGGATGCTGATACGCTGGGAAACCGCTGTCCAAATTAAATCCAGGTGTAATACCGCCGTCCAGAGTGCCAGAAAATGGACTTGACGAGTAGCCTAGTATGCCTGAGCCTGTTTGTTCGCCATTGCCGCTAAGGATGCCTCCGTTGAAGTGGACGATGGAGAACGAGGAACGTACGACCATGCGGCTGTTCAAACTGTAAGCAAAGCCGATGCGCGGCCCAAAGGTGAGGTAGTGCGTCTTGACATTGGTCCGGCAATGGCACGAGGCAGGGCCGTTACCGGCAAATTCCAGAGCTCCCAGCACGCCATCGGCCACTGGGTTGGGGATGTTGGGATTGAACCACGAAGTACGGTTGTACTGCTCGACGAAGGGCTTGGGAATGGTGTAGCGCAAACCAAGATTTACCGTGAGCTTAGGCGAAACTTTCCAGTCGTCTTGAGCATAGACGGCATAGTTCCTCCAACGTCCGCCTGTCTCAGATACCGCCGAGTCCACAACTGATCCGTTGTCAACCAAACCCAGGAGGAAGCTGGCATAGGGGTTTCCAGTGCTCGCATTCAAGCCACCGGCATTTGCGTTTCCTGTGGGAAAGAAGCCTGCAGTCTCCGTATTCGAGAAGTTCAGATAAGCAACATGGCTAGGCTGGCTTAACGGCTCAAATTGAAGAATCAGCTGGCCACCGAACGTAAAGCTATGCTTGCCGCGCACCCAATGCACATTGTCCTGGAAGGTTTCGGAAGAAGGTACCTCGGCGAATGATCCTCCGCCTTGAGCCCATGATGTCGGCGCGGTTGTTCCAGTAAAAGCAATTGGAGGAAACGCTGAGTTGGCTTCTCCATTTGTCGGCAAACCGCCAAATCCGGCATCGACGGGATAGGTGCCTTTCGCCGTCAGGTTCGAAGCAACAACGGCTGTCCGCATTATTTGTGCGCCGAATACATTCAGCAGATTTGGAGTGATCGTCTGCGTGTCGCTGATCTGTCCGATGTAGAACGTAGACAGGCCTGGGCGTGCGTTGGTGTACGGGATCGGAAGAATAGAACCGGCCGACACAGGCGAGTTGGTTCCACGTTGAAAGAGAAACGATGCAAGATTGTTATGGAAGAGGGTAGTGTCTACCTTGACCAGTGCGGTATTGATTTTGGTTCCGTTGGTGTAAGTATTGAAGTAGTTTCTGTCGATGCCGTCATTTTGCGGTTGCGGCAGATACGACTGAAAAGAATTTGCGACGGATGACTTGATCGGCACCTGATTGTTTGGGAAGGGCTGACGCACCAGCAGGCCATTCTCATCCCGTGTCGTAGTTTCTGGATCATAGATAGGGTAAGGCAGTTCGCTGAAGTCGCCTTTTCGCATCCTGAGTGTTGGAATCGCGATGAGTTGAGGATTGGCTCCAGTAGTAAGTCTGTAACCACCGTAAGAGCCATAGAAGAATAGGCGATCTTTGAGGATCGGCCCGCCGACAGTTGCACCAAACTCATGCTGGTGCTCGATGGGCGTTCCCGTCCGTGAGAAGTAACCGGCCGCGTCGAATGCAGTGTTGCGAATATTTTCATAGACGCTTCCATGAAATTTGTTCGTGCCGGACTTGTAGACGAGATTGGCGAGACCCTGGCCATCGTAGTTGGCAGGAACACCGCTTGTGATCACCTGAAATTGCTCAACATTCTCCGTAGAGATGAAGGGTACAGACCCTGTACCACCCTGAAATTCCGGGGTCGCCAGAGGCAATCCGTTAACGTAGACAATAGTTGCTTCTTGGATACCGCCATTCACTACCGGAGCTCCTCCAAATAATTGAGCACCTGTCGTTACACCTGGGACAAGGTTCATGAATCCGATAGCGCTCTTAGGCCCATTGCTCATGTTGAGGGGCAGCGAAGTATAGGTATTGTATCCGATGGTCGTTTCTGTCGTCCCATTTTCCGTTTGCAGTCCGGCGGTTTCGGCCGAGACAACAACTTCCTCGCTTGAGCCTATCTTCATTGTGATGTTCACGCCGATCTGGCTCAAGGCGTTGACCTGGACATGCTTTTCTATGTGCGTATCAAACCCAGTGGCCTTTACATCAATCGTGTAGTCTCCAGGCGGCAGAGCAGCGAGCGAGTACGAGCCCGCGCCCGAAGTGTTTTGGAAGGCAGTGTATCCGGTAGCCGAATTCGTCACCGTCACTAATGCCCCGGTCACAACAGCGCCAGAGCTATCGGAAACGGTTCCGGCAATCGTGCCTGTGCCACCCACCTGGGCGTGGAGGCAAGGGACTGAAAGGAGTGCCAAACATAACATCCATGTGATCGTGTTTGCGGCTCTGCGCAACCCGGCACGCAGTCGTTCGTGAACTTCGTGCAGCAATAAATCTGTCATAATTTGCCTCCGGAAATTTTCAATGGCCTTGCACCGATAGCTATGGCGAATTAAGTGAGACATCGGGTTGAAGTGAATATGCCGATAGACAGAGCCGCGAGGGCGCAACTACTGCACCTGAGCGGGTGGTATCGAGAGTGTCAGATACTACTGGTCTACGGATAAACTCAGTTCAGTCACGCGCCACATCTGCTTCATCGTTTGAGAGTTGCAATATGGGCACTGACTGCCTGTCGAAATTCGCCCTCTGCTTGTTCGGTAAATGGTGAGGTTGCAGGTTCATATCCCTTATCTCGAATTCCCTA
>Ga0105248_10010335_pt1 | contig 10271 bp, 10 predicted proteins | sample KBSS34metaG_FD_81524 | JGI IMG/M metagenome (GOLD analysis project Ga0105248, IMG submission 81524) | Switchgrass rhizosphere microbial communities from Kellogg Biological Station, Michigan, USA - KBS S3-4 metaG | ecosystem: Host-associated > Plants > Roots > Rhizosphere > Soil | place... | reverse complement strand
TTGAGGAACTGTCGGAATCAATGGAGGAAACTAATAATTCTCCATCGACGACAGTAATTGGACTTAATATTCCTGTGGGTCCGTGTCTGGTTACTGCTGTAGATGACCCAAATCCTCCAGTTCCTCCCATTAGTGTAGTATTCTATCCTACTGATTTAACTGAAATCCAAGAAATTAGAGAAGCTCAAGCGGGAACTACGGCATTTAGACTTCTGGATAAAAAAGAAATTCTCCAACTACTTCCTCAAACTAATTCTCTACTATATTGGATGTGGGTTGACCAGCGGATTGCATTCAATCCAGCAGGTTCAAATACTCCTATGACTATTCAATTGACCTACGTGCGTCAGGGAATTCCATACGTAGCGAGTGAATTGAGTATGATTAATATGATTAACTCCCGTTCATTCCTCGCATTCAAAACTGCCGCTCTATGTGCGAGATACATTGGTGAGAATGAATCTCGTGCAGAACAGTTAGACGGCGAAGCTGATGATGCATTAGAACGTACCACTACCATCAGTAATAAGGGCCGGCAACAAATCATGACTCGGCATAAGCCATTTCGGGCTGGATATAAGATGCGAGGATGGTACTAATGCCGGGTACTAGGGACCACGATCCACTTGTAATTGAAGATTTTCAGGGTCTCTGGGAACGTGGAGATCCTGAATCTGCTCCTAGTGACCACTTCACTGTAGCGGATAATGTCAAATACTTCCATTCAGGTGTGGAAAGTAGAGATGGTCTAGTTCCATATCTGAATAGTCCTCTACCTGTTCTTAAATTTGTACGAATCTATAACTATGTAACTCAACTTGGTCAAACTCTAATTGCATTAACAACGGACCATAAAATCTATCATATTACTGGACCAACGAATATTTATACTAATCCGATTTTAACCATCGCTGAGATGGAAGATTTTGGATTCGTGGCAATCAATGGACGTGCATACATTACACCATTTAAGACACAGATTAATCCTCAAGGTGAACACTATCAACTAGGACTTAAGAATCAATTCGTTTACGTTTATAAGGGTGATGGAACTCCTGCACGTAAAGCGGGTGGCGTTGGACCTGTAGGGACTCCAATCGTTGTAGCTAATGGAACCCCGGCTCCTGCTGGTGAATTTGTAACTGATACTGGATATCATTTGTTCAGTGTACTCTATGAAACTGATACAGGTTATTTGACTGCACCTGGAACTACCACAATTGGTGTTCTTAATGTTAGTGCTGGTAATTTGGATGGACTCCATAAATTAAATTTCAGCAATATTCCAACTTCTCCTAACGCATATGTAATCAAACGGCATCTAGTCGCAACTAAAGAAATCATCGGATTCAACGGTGATAAAATCGGATATCAATATTTCTTTATTCCTGGTGGAACTATCAATGATAACATTACTGTATTCTTAAATGATGTAGCATTCTTCGATTCAGACTTAATTTCAGATGCATCGCATCTATTCGATAACTTCAGTCAGATTCCTGCTGGAGTTGCGCTCAATACATATCACTCACGATTAGTCGTTGTGGGTGAATTCGGACTTGATTCGACATTTGGTACAGATGCTACTATTCCTGTACCACCATCGACTATTTTGGATAATCGTTCACTCGCGCGTGTATCATTCCCCGGTGAACCTGAAGCAATTTCAAAGGTAGATGGACTCATTATTGCACCTCTCGATGGTAAACCACTGACGAATGTGCAGGAATTTCGGGATGTTCTCTACCTTTTCAAGAATACTAGAACAATCGCGTATAGCGATAATTTCGACGTTCCCGCATCTTGGCAGGAAGAAGTATTGGACCAGGGTATTGGGGCGCCTGTTCATGGAATCGCTACTGTTCTTGATACTGGCGGCGTTAATATTGATTTTCTACTTATTGTAGACTGGTCAGGTTTGATTATGTTCAACGGAACATACGCGCAGCCAGAAATGTCATGGAAAATTGAGGATTTCTGGCGTGGCATGAACCGTCAGATGTTTCACTTAGTCCAGATTGTTAACGATTCACTCAATAAACATATTTGGATTACACTTCCTGACCCATTCCGTCGCACCCTGCTACATGCAGACTACGCGAATGGCATGAATGCTAAAGACATTCGATGGGCTAAATGGAATTTCGATGTTCTGGTGAATACCATCGCATTGATTGAGACTGATAGATTGGTCATCGGCACACCAGGGTTGACATAATGGCTATTAAAAGTACTGCGGGTGAAATCGGTCTTTATCTTTATAATAGACCAGATGCAACTCCGCCTATAATTTTTCCAGATTTTCTGGAAACCTCACATTTCACTGTATCTATTATGGCAAAAGTTCTAAATAATGCTGTTCCCGGTACTCTTTTAGCGGTAGAGGGAACTAATGGAAGTCGAATCATTATCAGTATTCAAATTGGATATTGGTTATTTGAAATTCGTGATGGTTCTACTGTTTTTGTACAACTTCCATTGGCAATTACTCAACTTAATGTTTGGACTGCATTCTGTATTGTGAAAAATGGACCTTCCATTTCATTATGGCATGGAACTGAAATTGAAGCTGCACCTGGCGATCCTCCCAATGCAATACAATTAAGTCCAAGATTGGATATGAGTCCTGGATTTGAATTCTTTTTCGATCATGCAGTAGCCGTGACTAATCCTGACATGGCTATTTGTAATTTAAGATATTGGAATATATCTCATAATTTAGGTGAAGTTAGTATATTTGCAAATGAATGGGATTTAAGTGGTGGAGCTAAACAACCAATCTGGTCTAGTACTTTACGTACACCAGGAGATATCTCGAATATTGTAGGTATCTATACATCACCAATTTGGAATCGTGGACATGAATTTTCAATCATTTCACCTGCTGGTGCTTTAGCTGAATTCTATTTACCTGATCCTGCATACTTAACGACTCGAAACTGTCCTACATGGGTATATCCGCCAGATTATCGTACTGTGTTAATTAGTGTAAATCCTGGAGTTACTCCAAGTGTTCCGACTACTTATAAATCAACTGATTTCATTCAATTCGTTGACAGGGGTTCAGTTCCCCCAGTCGTATTACTTGCACAATTTTATTGTGCATATCCATCTTCAGTGGGAGCAGGACAATCACATGAAGATAGTATGCCTGCCTATATTGATGAGAATAATGTTGATTTTCCTTTTGATGTAAATGATCCTAGTTTTTGGTTTGGAACCCTAACAAGGACTAATATTCCTGCTGCTATGACTGGTATTAATATGTATGGATGGAAATTTGGAGGTCAGTTTATATGGGCTGCTGGTGCAGCAATTCCGACTGCAACTGCAACTTTAACATATACATTTCTTTATGTGATTTATAACGGAATTCCTACAGGTAAACCATCATTACCAATTGATGATTTGGCTGGATTATTTGCAATTCAGAAGGGTCAGTTAGTAGATAAATACAATCGTGGAGTGGAAGTGAAAATCCCAGATCCCACGATTCGTACAGCATACATAGGAGAATAGAATGGCTCTTGGTGCTGCACTATCCGAACAGAGTTCTGGTGAGTCTACATCTCACTTTGCATCCATACGTGTGCGAGTTGATGGAATCGGTCAATTACGAATGGCTGTGTTCTCACTCGATGATATTAAATCTAAGGCATTAGTACCGTTTCCGATGGCACTAAAGAATCGATTTTCGCCTACTCGATTGGTAAATTTCGTTGAACAACGTGCAACATTTGAATTCAAAACTATTGAAAAAGGTGAGAAATTCAAAATTAACCGAATCATCATCTTCTCGAAGGAACTCTACAAGTCTTACCCAGGTTAATCATGGCATTCAGACCAAATCGGGTACTGCCAAAATTCGCCGACCTTAAGACTATTCTTTCGCAGTCGAAGAATACAGATGATCCATTATATCAGGTCATTCAGGAAATCATTGAGCGGTTATCTGCTTTTCAGTTTGATACTGGTACCTTATCATCTGATGTTGGTACTGGTGGTGGAGGTGGTGGCGGTACCGGTAACCCGGTGGACGCTTCATACTTTACTAAGCAAGATGAAACTCTTGCGCTTCCGAATTCGTTGCAACTTCTTACGCGCTATGGCCTTAAAGCCGATAACTCAGTCGCGAATAAACAGACTATAGATTTAGACTTAGAATATCTTGGTAACTATGCATCGGGTCCACTGTATAGCGACGGTGACGTAGTAATTGCACCAGATGGAATCGCGTATCTGTGTGTTAGACCTACTACTAGTCCCCCTACACCGTGGCCGGGTATTGGAGTATCTACTGTAGTTGGCCCTCCAGGTCCACAAGGACCACCGGGACCACAAGGTAATCCATCGCCGGCTGTAGATGCATTCTATTGGTTAGTTCAGGCTCACGCTGCACTACCTAATGGGCGTCCAGTATCGGGAACGGGATATGTGCGAAGTACATTGGGTGAACCGAGTGTAGTTGCCTCTATTCCCTTAACTGATACAACTGGAATACTACCGGATAATCGACTTACAACCAATGTTGCATTAAAGAATATTGATAATAGATTTGTAGCCCAGACTCTAGCAGCAGGTACTACGGTTCTTGGCGCAGGTTCCGTATTTGCATTTGTCGATTTGGGCGCAGGAGTAGATGGTAAGGTATGGAGACTTATTACTGATGGTCCCGGTAATATGTATCTTCAGGGATTGAATGATGCTCAAACTGCTGTAACTCAAAATTTCGCATTCAATCGAAATGGATTCATGACTGCTGCTGGATTCGCTGGAGATGGTGCAAATCTCACGAATCTAAATGCATCAAATCTAGCTACTGGATTAGTGAATCCAGCTAGACTGGGAAGTGGAACAGCTAACGGGAATACAATTCTTTACGGTGATAATGTATGGCGAGTTCCACCCGCTGCTGCTGCATTTCCATCAGGACTAATTGTAATTAGTGATACACCGTGTCCGGTAGGATGGACTAGAGTTAACTGGGATGGATTTTTCATTCGTTCTGGTCCTGTTATTGGAGCTACTGGCGGCGCGGCTACACATACTCATGGACTCGGAACTTTATCAACGAATGCACACAATCACGGCGGTCAGACTGGTAATGTCAATATCGGAATTAGTGGTCAGACAGGTAATGCCGGTAGTCATAACCATCATTTCGATGTAACTGTAGGTGGTCAGACTGGTGGTTCACTAGGTAATACCAATAGGGCTGATGCTGGCAACAGTTTCGATGTTCCAGTTGTAGGTCATCTTCATGCAGCTACACTAAATGGTGCAGGTGATACGCAGTCAGTCGGAGATCACTCACATTCATTCAGTGGCTCGGGTAATGGTACAGGTAGTATTTCTAGTGAATCAATTGGAATGCAGGGATCTGTAGCAGCGGCTAATAACTTACCCCCATATTTGGATATTTTCTTCTGTAGGAAGGACTAGATGATTCTCAACTTCGAGGTTGAAAACGGTAAGAAATATTTTGAATTCTGCTTCGTCGGATTCGTACTTGGCGGTAGTGTTCAAGATAAAAAAGGAATGCAGATACTTCGTACTGAAGTTGGACTATTCGAGAAGTTTGAGTCCATCAGTGACTTGAAATCATGCTGTAAGAAGATGATTAACGGTGAGCCTGAACGTCAACTAAAGGCCGAAGGCCCCCGACAACTACAGTTGGATGCAGTCGAATTCGACATGTTGTACAACTACATGTCACAAGTTCCGTGGCAGACTGGTACTTCAGGGCGTATCGCATTGGACACTTTAACTTGGTTAATGGAGTCGAATAAACGACGTGGCGATTCCTGATCCTAATACAACCGATTGGGTTCCTGTATGGAATCCACAGAATGCTGGTCCTCAAGGTCCAATTGGGCCTACTGGACCTATGGGTCCACAAGGAATACCAGGACCAACGGGTCCAATAGGACCAACAGGACCGCAAGGTCCACAAGGTATACAAGGATTACCCGGTGCTACTGCACCACATCATGTTAATCATGAGCCGGGTGGTTCCGATTTCCTTGTTAATTCTGTTTGGCTTAATTTACAGAATCATTTCACTGATGCTCAATATATTGTAAATTCTGGGAATGCTAGTCTTTACTTAATGGATATGACCTCACCTGTCAATTTGAGGGTTTGGCGAATAATGAATCAGGCTCAAAACCTGGTATTTTATACTCAAGATGATGGTGAATCTGGATTCGTTAACCAGATGAATATTAGTCATGCAGGTGATCTAACTGTTCGTAATATAGCAAGTGCCGCTCAAGTAAACTCAACGGGTAATCTTGGGGGGTTCATATCATTTGATGCAAATGGACCAGTTAATGCACGAACCTGGAAAATTTCCCAAGCTGCTAATAACGGAAATTTATACTTTCAAACTTTAGATGATAGTTATGCCCCTGTAGCTAATATACTAATAATTAGTAGGACTGGAATTGTAGAATTTACAAATTATACTCAACATGATGCAGGTGCACACTTTCCAATTCTATCATCTAATCCTGGACTATTGGATAAATATGAAGAAGGTAGTTGGACTCCAACATTTATTTCAGTAGATGGCGGAGCTGGAACTTCTTATGCAACTCAAACGGGAGTATATACTAGAGTCGGTAATATGGTATATGCATTCTTCAATCTTACTTTAAATGCAGCTAATTGGGTTAGTGGACTCATAAATATTGCAGGATTTCCATTCGTTAATGTCGATAATTATGCTGTAGGTTTCTTCGATTACTACAATCCAACTGTTAATACTATTCGTATTCAATTACATCTTCCTCCTAATACTAATGCTGCGTTTATGCCATATCAAACGGTAGCAGGTCAGACCCCTCATGAATCTTATATTAGTGCAGGTCAAATGCAAACTGGTGTAATTTTCCGTGGTCAGATTGTCTACAGGGTGGCAACGTAATGTTAACTAAAACTTTAGAAATCGGTGTAATCGAAGTCCTCCAAGATAGGCGGATGCAAGTTCGTGAAGATACTGTCATTACTGAAGATGGGACAGAATTGTCACGAACTTACACGCGCTATGTCCTGAATCCGGGTGACGACGTAACTGATAAACCTCAAGTAATCAAGGACATTGCCGGCGTTCTATGGACTACGCCAGTAATCGATGCGTGGAAAGTTATCGAAGCCAAGACTAGGGAATTACCGGGTGTATGATCATACGCGCATTCACTCCATCTGATGAGGATGAATTCAAACGAATTCATTCAATTCACTATGCACATGAATTCTTTCTCCCTGATTTTTCTAAGTATGAATGCGCCTACTTAGTAGAAGATGACAAGGGAATTATAACATTCGGAGGGATTCGATATATCCCTGAGTGTGTTACAGTAACTAATAGAGATCGAAGCCCAAAAGATCGATTAAATGCGATGTATCGAGTTCTGGATGTATCAGAATTCATAACACGCAAAATAGGACATGACCAAATTTACGTTTGGAGTCAAAGTCCTACATGGGCCAAAATTCTGATGAAACACGGGTTTAGAGAACCCCAAGGAAAATCACTCATTTTGGATCTGTGAGGACATATGGGCGCTAACAATAACAAAAATCAGCAACAAGGTGGTCAACCTAACCCCGGTCAATCAGGTAATGACCCTCGTGGTAGATCACAGAATCAGATTCAGTACCAACAGAATCGGTATGAAGGCCAACAGAATCCACTCGCTGAGTCCATGAGTTACAACTATGGACGAGGTAGTGAAGCTGACTACGGTAACATGACCGATATAATGAATAACTATCGGGATATTTACTCAAATCCCGGTGGTTCTGGAGGTTCATCAGGCGGTGGTGGGGGCGGTGGTGGCGGTGGTGGTTACAGTGCATTCACTGTTAATCCACAGCAAGTAGGTACTGAACGTGCTGGTACTGAACGTGCAACTACCCGTGGATTAGGTCCACTTGAAAGAGTCCAACAGTCCAATCCATACGAATCGTATGGTGGAATGAAGGAATTCAGTACTACTGGTGGATACTCTGGACAAGATATCAATAACATGCGTGCGCGTGGGATGTCTCCCATTCGTGCTGCATATGCTAATGCTGAAAGAAATATTGGTCAGCAGCGTTCATTACAAGGTGGTTACTCACCTAATGCAATTGCAGCACAAGCTAAGATGGCCCGTGAACAGGGTCAATCTATGGCTGATGCTGGACAGAATGTTGAAGCTGGAATTGCTGATATGCGTAATAAAGGTAGACTTGCAGGTCTACAAGGAATGGGTAATATTGAGCAGGCTCGGCAGCAAGCTCAAATGCAGGGTGATATCTTCAATGCTGGTCAAGCTAACGAAGGCCAGAAATTCGATATCGGTAATGAGACTCAAACTTCACAATTCAATGCAGGTCAGGGTAATCAGGTCGGTATGTTTAACGCTGGTCAGGGAAATCAGATGGGCCAGTTTAATGCCGATATGGATATGAAGGGTCAGATGTATAATGCTGACGCTAATACTCAGGCACAAGCACGTAATAATGCAGCGGCAGCAGCCGGAGCCGCTAATAGTCAAGCATCAGCAGAAGAAAATCAACGTATGAGATTAGCTGCATTGAATGGTGCATCTAACTTGTATGGTACTACTCCGGGTGCATCTAAACTGTTTGGAGACCAAGCTACTGGTATCGTAGGCCAGAGTGGTAATATGGGTCTAGGACTGATTGATAGGGAACAGAATAACTATCAAATTCCTGGTGCATATGAACAAGGTATGGGCCGTGCTAGTGATTTCTTGAATATGGCTGGTAGAGCTTCGGATGCAATCTATCCGTGGTTGAGAGGTGGTAATCAACAGCCTACTCAGGGAGTAACACCGCCAGCACCATCATTCCGTAGTCCTAGTTATGGTAGTCCCGGTTATGGGGCTACAATGAATCCAACTGTACAACCACGTAGACCTGGTTATGGTGCCTCATTTATGGGAGGTCAATAATCATGGCACTTGACTATCTCCGAATGCAGAATATCATGGGTGGAGCTAATATGGGTGGGTCTATTAATGAAGACCCATTCCAGACTGCACCACAACGTCCGGCTCCAATCGATGTAATGGGTGGAGCTAGTATGATGCCACCGCCTGTACAAACACAGAATTCAGTGTTTGACAGTCAGAAAAGGAATGGAATTCATCCCGATACTGACCAAGCAATGATGAGGTTGAAATCTATCTTGGATAGTTACCAACCTGATACTACATCTGTAGACCGAAATAACAGATTACTTGACAGTGCGCCTGAAATCAATAACCCTAGTGCAATGCGTAGATTTGCAGCTATGGGTCAATCTATCGGTAATGTGGATTCACACTTCAGACGTACAGGTGGTGGGCCGGATGCTGCTGATCGTGTACTCTATGCACCATATCTGCAACAGATGGCAGATTGGAAGGAAAAGACGGGTCCATTCGCTACTGCTGCGGCTAATGAAAATCAGCGGAACATTCAGGAACGTACACTAACTGGTAATATGTTTACTGCTCAGTCTGCTCAAGATAGAATTATGCAGCAAGAAGCAGAGGCAGAACGAAAAGCTGGAATTGCAGACGAGAAGAATGCTATCGCTAGGACTGCTGCCGAAGCTAAAGCAGAGAATGACCGTCAACGTACTGCTATTGCACAAGCAGCACAATCAGGTGCTAAGTTTAGGTTTGATAATGGTCATCTATTCGCAGTTTATGCTAATGGTGGACCCAATGGTGATCTTTCTGTAGACTTAGGTGAATACAAAGATAATACTAAACTTGGTGTTGAAGAAATGAGAGATGCTACTGCTAGAGATGTAGCCACTACACGCGCAAGCGCTACTACAGGTGCCGCAACTATTCGTGCTGGAGCTAGTACTGACGCAGCTAATATTCGTGCGGGCGCTACTGGTGCAGGTAAGGGAATGACACCTGCTGCTATTGCTGCTAATCGAAGAAATATTGCAAGTCAAATTGTAGCAATGGATAGGACTCTAGCTCCCTATATTAAAGTTGAAAATAATCAGGTAGTATTAACTGAACCCAAAGGAAATATATTTGGTGCCCCTGACCCCGCAATAGTTGCAAAATACAAGGCTGCTCTAGCTAAAATTTATGCAGATTCGCCTCCTCCGAAATCAGGAGATACACTAGTTCCTAAAGCTCCTGATCCTGCATTACGCCAGAGGGCAATAGATTTTCTAAAGTCAGCTAATCTTCCTGTAGAAGAAGCAAATATTGACCATGCAATTAAGACTGGGAGGGTGAAGTAATGCC
>Ga0105248_10010330_pt1 | contig 10275 bp, 9 predicted proteins | sample KBSS34metaG_FD_81524 | JGI IMG/M metagenome (GOLD analysis project Ga0105248, IMG submission 81524) | Switchgrass rhizosphere microbial communities from Kellogg Biological Station, Michigan, USA - KBS S3-4 metaG | ecosystem: Host-associated > Plants > Roots > Rhizosphere > Soil | place... | reverse complement strand
TCTTCAGCCCCCGTCCTGTTCTTCGATTCCGGCGTCGGAGGCCTGTCGGTGCTGCAGCCGACGCGGGCGCTGCTGCCGAACGCGCCGATCGTCTATGCGGCGGACATCGCGGGCTTTCCCTATGGCAAGCGCAGCGAGGAGGATCTCGCCAGCCGAGTACCGGCGCTGCTCGGCCGGCTGGTGGAGCGCTTCAACCCGCGCCTCGCCGTAATCGCCTGCAACACCGCCTCGACCATCGCGCTGGACCATGCCCGCGCTGCACTCGACCTGCCGATCGTCGGCACGGTGCCGGCGATCAAGCCGGCCGCGGAGATGTCGAAGACCCGGGTCATCGGCGTGCTCGGCACCGAGGCGACCGTGCGCCAGCCCTATGTCGACGACCTCGCCGCAAGGTTCGCGGCCGACTGCACGCTGATCCGTTACGGCTCGCCCGAGCTGGTCGAGCTGGCGGAAGCAAAGCTCGCCGGTGAGGAGGTGACGGTCGACGCTGTGCGAGCGGCCGGCCAGCCGATGTTCGACGCGGCGAATGGCGATCGCCTCGACACGGTCGTGCTTGCCTGCACCCACTTCCCGCTGCTTCAGCACGAGCTCACGGAGGCATTCCCCGGTGTCGCCTACGTCCATGGCGGTCTGGGGATTGCGCGCCGTATCGCCTACCTGACCAAGGACCAGCCCTGGCCTTCCGGCCCGACGCCCGGGATCGCCGTCTTCACCGCCCCCGCCCCGAAGTCGCTGCTCGCATCGCTCGCCGCCTACGGCCTGTCCGAAGTGCAGAGCCTCTAGTTGCGAGTCGTTCTCAATGGCCTTGCCGAGAGCGGCTGGCTAAAGGGCGCGAGAGAGTAGCGCCTTGGATTACAACAGCATCTTCAAATCGGCGATCGAGCGGCTTCACGACGAAGGCCGCTACCGGGTGTTCATCGACATCCTGAGGACCAAGGGCAACTTCCCCAACGCGCATTGCTTCGGCGGCAACGGCCCCAAGCCAATCACCGTCTGGTGCTCCAACGATTACCTCTGCATGGGCCAGCATTCGGTGGTCATCGAAGCGATGGAGAAGGCGCTTCACGAGGTTGGCGCGGGCTCGGGCGGCACGCGCAACATCAGCGGGAACACCCACTATCACACGGAGCTCGAGGCCGAGCTCGCCGACCTTCACGCCAAGGAAGGCGCATTGCTGTTCACCTCGGGCTACGTCTCGAACGAGGCCGCGCTCTCTACGATCGGCAAGCTTCTTCCCGAGTGCATGATCTTCTCGGACGAGTTGAACCACGCGTCGATGATCGCCGGCATCAAGAGCAGCGGCTGCGAGAAGCGTGTGTTCCGCCACAACGATCTCGAGCATCTCGAGGAGCTGCTGGCAGCCGAGGAGGCGGAGACCCCCAAGCTCATCGCCTTCGAGAGCGTCTATTCGATGGACGCGGATATTGCTCCGATCCCGGCCATTTGCGATCTCGCGGACAAGTATAATGCGCTGACCTACCTCGATGAGGTCCACGCGGTCGGAATGTACGGGCCGCGGGGCGGAGGTATTTCCGATCGCGACCAGGTCGCCGAACGGCTGACGATCATCGAAGGCACGCTTGGCAAGGCGTTCGGAGTGATGGGTGGTTACATCGCGGCCGACCGGATGATCGTTGACTGCATCCGCAGCTACGCCCCGGGCTTCATCTTCACGACCTCGCTCTCGCCGGTGCTGGTCGCCGGAGCGCTCGCGAGCGTCCGCCACCTCAAACAATCGTCGGAAGAGCGCCGGGCCCAACAGGAGGCCGCGGCGATGCTGAAGGCCAAGTTCGCCGCGGCTGGCCTACCCGCCATGCCGAGCGACACGCATATCGTGCCGCTGCTCGTCGGCTGCCCGGTCAAGGCCAAGCGCATCAGCGACATCCTGCTGGCCGAATACGGTCTCTACGTACAGCCGATCAATTTCCCGACGGTGCCGCGCGGCAGCGAGCGGCTGCGCTTCACGCCAGGCCCGCACCACAACGCCGAGATGATGGACGAACTCGTCGGCGCGCTCGTCGAGATCTGGAGCCGCGACGAGATCCAGCTCGCGGCCTGACGCCGCTCTTCAGCTCTTGTGATGGATAGCGCGTGACGCTGGCGGTTTGTCCGTGACTTCGGGTGGCGGAAAACCGTCGAGGTCAGTCTGCAAGATCGGCTGTCCCAGCGCCTCCTTGTAGGCGTTTCCCGTCATCGGATCGAAGAACAACGGGACAAGATTGGCGCGAATTCGCGAGTTATCGCCGAACGATGCAATCGACCTGGAATAGTCGACCTTCTTCTTCACGTCATCGAGCCTCATTCCGCTCTTCGCGAGAGGACCGACCTGGGCTCGGATATCCCCAATCGCCTCGACAAGCCTGTTCAGATAGCTCGCGTCCGTCATCGGATTGCCATGGCCAGGAATGAGTGTGCTGAACCCCAGCGCCTTGAGCTTACCCAGGGTCGCAATCCAATCGGCGGGATAGCTGCCGAATCCAAATGGGATCGGCGACACAACAATGTCTCCGCTGGCGACGATCTTCTGTTTCGGCAGCCAGGCGATCGCATCGCCCTCGGTATTTGCGCGGCCGAGAAACATCATATGCACGGGAACGTCGCGATCCTTGATCACCAGCTCGTGATCGAAGGTTTCACTCGGCGGCACGATGTAGGTGCCGGTGAAATCCCGGGTCATCTCGTCGAATTGGACGAATGCCTTCCTAATACGCTCCTTGCGGTCGGGAGGCGTCGAGGGATCGTCCAGCAGCTTCCGGTAATTGGTTATGTTCGTTTGGGCGAGATTGGCAGTCGCGCGGTCGAACTTGGCATCCGGGCTGTATCCTACATCGTAGGAAGCCGGCCCCAGCAACCCCGCCTCGGTCCCGCGTGTCGAGATGATCCGGACCTTTGGATAAGCATCGCGGATTGCGGAAATCCCCTGTGGGTGGTCGCCATGCCAATGGGTGATCATCACCGCCTTGATCGGCTTGTTCGCGAGGGACTTTGCATAGCGCACGACGGCGCGGCCGTTCGCAGCATTGGCGCCGCTGTCGACGAGGATGAAGCCATCGCTCTGCTCGATCAGGATCACGTTGCCGATCGCACCGGCGTACCAGTCGTCTGGGGTCGCCAGAAGATGGACCTTGGGGCTGATTTCGTGGGCGATGAAGGGCTGGATGTCCACCGCCGGCTGAGCGGGTTGGGCTGCGACTGCGGTAGTCGCAAACGCCAAACCGGCGATTGCAGTGACAATCATTCGCATGCGCGCCTCCCTGTTCCTTGCAGGAGAATTGAGAGCGGCGCTGCGGTCGAGCACGGATCGACGAGTATGCGCCGGCCTTAGACGCTTCGACGAACGGCGGCACTGGCCAATCCGGGGCGCGTGCCTTAGTCAGATGCCATGCGCATCGCCCTCGCCGCCGACCATGCCGGCTACCTGCTGAAGGATGAACTCAGCCGCTGGTTGGCGGAACAGGGGCACGAGATCAGCGACCTCGGCACGAACGGGCCGGAAAGCGTCGATTATCCCGAATATGGCAGGCGCCTCGCCCAGGCCGTCGCCTCCGGCCAGGCCGAACGCGGAATTGCCGTGTGCGGATCTGGGATCGGCATCTCGATCGCCGTCAACCGCGAGCTGAAGTGCCGCTGCGCGCGGGTCGACGATCCACTCTCGGCGCAGCTGGCGCGCGAGCATAATGACGCCAACGTGCTGGCGCTTGGAGGCCGCTTGGTCGGCGCCGACATGGCCAAGGCCTGCGTCTTGGCCTTCCTCGACACCGATTTTGCCGGCGGGCGCCACCAGCGCCGCGTCGACCAACTTTCCCAGGAACTGCAGGACAGCGACTGATGGCCAGCGCCGCCGACCTCGAGCAGAAACAGAGCTACCGGGTTCCGCACGGCTTCTTCACCAGCCGGCTCAGTGAGATCGACCCGGCCGTCGAGGACGCGATCCACGACGAGCTCCGCCGCGAACAGACCCAGATCGAACTAATCGCCTCCGAGAATATCGTCTCGAAGGCCGTGCTCGAAGCGCAAGGCTCCGTGCTCACCAACAAATACGCCGAAGGCTACCCTGGCCGCCGCTATTACCAGGGCTGCGCTCCTTCCGACGCGGTCGAGACGCTGGCGATCGAACGGGCGAAGAAGTTGTTCGGCTGCCAGTTCGCCAACGTCCAGCCGCATTCGGGAGCGCAGGCAAACGGCGCCGTAATGCTGGCGCTGACCAAGCCGGGCGACACGATCATGGGCCTCAGCCTCGCAGCGGGCGGGCACCTGACCCACGGCGCTCCGCCGGCGCAATCGGGGAAGTGGTTCAACTCCGTCCAATACGGCGTCCGGCCCGACGACCATCTAGTCGACCACGATGAGCTCGAGCGGCTGGCGAAGGAGCATAGGCCCAAGCTCATCATCGCCGGCGGCTCGGCCTATCCGCGGCACTTCGATTTCGCCCGGTTCCGGCAGATCTGCGACGAGGTCGGCGCGATCTTCCTCGTCGACATGGCTCATTTCGCGGGGCTCGTGGCTGCTGGCGAGCATCCGTCGCCCTTCGGTCATGCCCACGTCGTGACGACCACCACGCACAAAACGCTGCGGGGCCCACGGGGCGGCATGGTCCTGACCGACGACGAGGACATTGCAAAGAAAATCAACTCTGCAGTGTTTCCCGGCCTCCAGGGCGGGCCGCTCATGCATGTCATCGCCGCGAAGGCGGTCGCGTTCGGCGAGGCGCTTCAGCCTGAATTCAAGACCTATGCCAAGGCGGTGATCGCCAACGCCAAGACGCTCGCGAACCGCCTGAAGGAGCGCGGCGCGGACCTCGTCGCTGGAGGCACGGACACGCATCTCGCGCTGGTCGACCTCCGCCCGCTCGGCCTTACCGGAAAGGACGCCGACGAGAGCCTCGAGCGCGCCGGGATCACCTGCAACAAGAACGGCGTCCCGTTCGACCCGCTGCCGCCGATCAAGACCAGCGGGATCCGGGTCGGCTCGCCGGCCGGGACGACCCGCGGCTTCGGCGAGACCGAGTTCCGCGATATCGCCGACATGGTCGCCGACGTGCTCGACGGACTCGCCAAGAACGGGCTCGAGAATAACGGCGAAGCCGAGCAGGCCGTGAACAAGCGCGTTCGCGAGCTTTGCGCTCGCTTCCCGATCTACCAGGGATAGCGAATGCGCTGCCCGTTCTGCGCGCACGAGGACAGCCAGGTTAAGGACAGCCGCCCGAGCGAGGACGGCGCCGCGATCAGGCGCCGGCGCCAGTGCGAGGCGTGCGGCGCACGTTTCACCACGTTCGAGCGGGTTCAGCTGCGCGACCTCACGGTCGTCAAGAAGGACGGAAAGCGCGAACCGTTCGACCGCGACAAGCTCGCCCGAGCGATCGGCCACGCGACGCGCAAGCGCGAGATCGACGCAACGCAGGTTGATCGTCTCGTGAGCGGCGTCCAGCGGCAGATGGAGACGATGGGCGACGAGGTAACGTCCACGCGGATCGGCGAGGCCGTGATGGCCGGGCTCAAGGCCCTCGACCATGTCGCCTACATAAGATTTGCGAGCATCTACAAGGACTTCAGCGATCCAGGAGACTTTGCCGAGATCGCGGGCGAAGTGCGCGAGGAGAAGCCCACCAAGCCGTCCAAATCCGAGCCCTCGCCGCCGGACCGGCTGCTGTGAGAGGCAAAGGCGGGGGAACGAACAAGCCTATCATCGTCCTCGTCCGCCCCCAGCTTGGGCAGAATATCGGCAAGGCGGCCCGGGCGATGCTCAACTTCGGGCTGACTGAGATGCGGCTGGTCGCACCGCGCGATGGCTGGCCGAACCCGGACGCGGGGCCTGCCGCGAGCGGTGCCGATATCGTGCTGGAGAAGGCTAAGGTGTTCGACACCGCTGAGGAGGCGATTGCCGACTGCTCGGCCGTCTTTGCCTCAACGGTTCGCCGGCGCGACCTCGTTTTGCCGGTGCTTAGTCCTGCGGAGATGGCGTCTGAGATCGCGGTTTTGAACGGCCGCTCAGCTATCCTGTTCGGCCCCGAACGTTCCGGCCTGGAAACCGAGGAAGTGGCGCTCGCCAATGCGATCGTCACTGTCCCTATCAATCCGGAGTTCGCGTCCCTCAACCTCGCCCAAGCCGTGATCCTGCTCGCCTACGAATGGTCGAAGCAATCGGCACTGGCCGTTCCGCCCGCCAAGGAGCTGGAAGTCCCTTCGCCCCACGGAGAGTTGGAGGGCATGATCCGGCAGCTGGATGAGGAGCTGTCCGCCAAGGGCTATTTCCATCCACCCTCGCGGACCCAGGCCACGAAGAACACCATCCGCACCATTTTCACCAAGACCGGCTGGTCCTCTCGCGAGGTTAAGGCGGTTCGCGGCATCGTCCGTGCGCTGGTGAACCCGCCGCGCAAGCGCTGAACCGCCGTGGCAATTGGCGGAAATTGCCATTTGTGGCATAGGCCGTCAGCGAGAAGTTGGGGAAATTCGTATGCTTAACATCATCCTCGCGCTGGTCTTCGGCGCCGACGTTTCGGCGCAAAGCTCACCCGAAACGGCCAAGGATCCCATTATCTGCACCAGAGATCCGGTCGGATCCGAGGTCGGGACTCATATGCGGTCGAAGAAAGTGTGCATGCGCAAGTCGGACCGCGACTTCATCGAGAAAGAGCAACAGGCCACCGTCCGCGAGATCAACAATGACGGGAACGATCGGCTGCGCGCCGTTACCGACAAACCTCGCTAACCTTGACCTTCTCGCCTTCCACCCCTAGGTGCGCCGCTCGCAATTGATCTCGCATGCCCGGTGAAGCGGTGATCGCGTCAGCAGCAAGTGCTGGCGGTGCGGTCCCGGGCGCCTGTACGAAGCAAATTGGAGAACGACAGTGACGAAGCGCACCAGCGCCAAATACAAGCTCGACCGCCGCATGGGTGAGAACGTCTTCGGACGGCCCAAGAGCCCGGTCAACCGCCGCGAATATGGTCCCGGCCAGCACGGCCAGCGCCGCAAGGGTAAGCTCAGCGACTTCGGCGTGCAGCTGCGCGCCAAGCAGAAGCTGAAGGGCTATTACGGCGACATCACCGAAAAGCAGTTCAAGCGGAACTACTTCGACGCGACCAGCATGAAGGGCGACGCGTCGCAGAACCTCATCGGCCTGCTCGAGCGCCGGCTGGACATGGTCGTCTATCGCGCCAAGTTCGCGCCGACGATCTGGGCCGCCCGCCAGCTGGTCAGCCACGGGCACGTCCGAGTGAACGGGGTACGCTGCAATATTGCTTCGCGCCGCGTCGATGTGGGCGACATCGTCGAGCTCGGGGCCAAGGCGCAGGAAATGGCGCTGGTCATCGAGGCGCAGAGCCTCGCCGAACGCGACATCCCCGATTACGTCGTGCCCGACGGCACTTCGAAGATCACTTTCAGCCGAGTGCCGAAGCTCGACGAGGTGCCCTATCCCGTCCGGATGGAACCGAACCTCGTGATCGAATTCTATTCGCGCTAAGCCTTAGGCTTCGGCGTGCCGAAGAGGGCGGCCCGAGCACTCCCGCGCCGCCCTTTCTCGTTTCAGTGGCCGATCGTCCGGTCCAGTAGCTCGGCGATCTTCGTCAGCATCAGGGTCCGCGCGGCGCTGTCCTGGAGCTGGTGATCAAGGCCCTCGAACCGGAGCAACTCGACCGGTGTCCCATGCTCGCGCAGCGCATCGGCCATCCGGTCCGACTGGTCGACAGTCGCGTTCTGATCCCTGGTGCCATGAACGAGCAGTACCGGCACATGGACCTCCGCGGCGCGCCGCAGCGGCGAGCCCTGGAGGATGTGTGGCCCGGATCCGACGAACTCCGCGACCATCCTGGAGCTCGTGTAGTCCTTCGCATGCTCCTTCACGAGCGCAAGATCGGTCACCGGAGCGATGGCGACGACGGCCTTGAACAGCGCCGCGTCGGTGATCGACGACTGAAGCGCGGCATAGCCGCCATAGGACCATCCCACGACCGCGAGTTTGGACGCATCGGCATAGCCTTGCTGGGCGAGCCAGCGGGCCGACGCGGTCACGTCGCCGATCGACGTCTTCCAGCTCTTGAAGCCGTTCTCCGCGAGCCAATGGTCGCCAAAACCGGCCGAGCCGCGGAAGTTCGGCTGCAGCACCGCGTAACCGCGGCTCGCGAGGAATTGCGCGAGCCAGTCGAAACCCCATTCGTCCCGCGCACTCGGCCCGCCGTGCGGCAGCACGACCGCCGGCAGTCCCTTCGTCACTCCTGAGGGCGGAAGGGTGAGATAGGCAGGGATCTTCACGCCGTCCGGGCCATCGACCTGAACGGTCTGGACCGCGGCAAGCTTGCGGTTTTCGAGCTCCGGACGGGCGAGCATGAGCTCGTTGAGGTGCTTCGTCGCCTTGTCGAATAGGTAGTAACGGCCCGGATCGCTGTCGCTGCCGGCAAAGATCAGGAATTTGTTCCCGTCATCGCTGATCGCATCGAAGCGGATGATCGGAAGTTGCGGCAGCGCGCGGCCGAGACCTGCGGCGAGAGCTTTGATCTGCGGATCGAAATAGACGGTCTCGCGCCTGTCTTCGGCGAAGGTGTAACCGATCACCCGCTTGCTACGTCCGAGGCGAACGACGTCGTCAATGTCGACCCTCGGATTGGACGCCACGAGCTCGGGCGACGGCGTTTCCGTCAAGCGCATGCGGTAGAGAGCGCGGCGCCCGTCGAGTGGCTTCAGCACGTAAAGCGCATTGGCGTCCGCATCGATCGCAAGGGGGATAAAGTCCTCCTGCTTGGCATAGGCGGTTAGCTCCCGCCATTCGCTCGAGCCCTGCGTGCGATAGTCATATTTCACGCGACCGGTGAGGAGTCCCTCATTGGTCGTCTCATCGACGGCCAGCAGGCGCACATTGCCTTGTCCGTCACTGAAATAGTCGCTTACATCCGGCCGCGGCCGCTCGACGACGGTCGAACGAAGGCTGAAGACGTCGATGCGGTCGACGCCCAGGCCCTGCGCCTTGCGGACGATGCGAGTATCGCTCCTGCCCTCTTCGGGCACGAAGTTGCGGGCCAGCAGCACCTGCGCCTTCTGACCTGGAAGCCAGTCGAGGACCGACGCGTCGAACTGCCGCAGTCCGGAATCATAGAATGACGGACGTTGGCCGAGCTGCTCAACCTTGGACCCGTCGCGGCTGACGGCGATCAGCCGCGAATAGGGCGCGAGAATTCCCTCGTAAGTCCCCATTCCTCGATAGCGGCAGATCAGTCGATCGTCGGTTACGAAAGTACACCAGCTCAGCTGTTCGCCCTGATTGCCCGCGTGCAGGAACGGCTTGGCGGCGGTTCCGCCAACGTCGGCCGAAAGTGCGACAGTGTCAGTTCCGAGCGCGGGAGAGATGAAGACTAGGCTGTTGCCGCTGGGCGACAGATCGATCGAGGAAATGCTTTCGCGCGCTCCGAAGGCCGCCGCATCTTCGGCCAGCGAATGGGCAGGTTCCGCGGCTAAGCCAATGCCGGACTGAACCGCGAAGATCGCGGCAAGCAAATAGGTACGCATCACAATTCCCCCATCGGATCCGGCGAGCCCAGTTTCGCACCGATTTGCGTCAAGGCAAGAGGCTCCTTGGCGGCGCGGTTTCAGGACGCTACCGCGCCCGCCATGACTCGGCCTCCCCTCCCCGAATGGGCGCCGCACGAGGCGGTGTGGATCGGATTTCCGAGCGATCCCGAGCTTTGGCTCGGCGACCTCAAGCAAGCCGAGCGTGAGGTAGCGGCCTTCGCCGAGGCCGTGCACGCGCGCGGCAAAGGCGAGGAGGTGTGGTTGGTCGCTGCGCACGAGGGCGCAGCTGAGAGCGCGGTGAAGCTCGCGCCCTTTGCAGAGGTGGTCGTCGAGAAGTTCGGCGACATCTGGCTGCGCGATACGGGGCCGCTCGTTCTCGGCTCAGGCAAGGATCGTCGTGCACAGGGTTTCGGGTTCAACGGCTGGGGCGGCAAATATGACCTCGAAGGGGACCAAGACGTCGGCGAACGGCTCGCGGCGCGGGCGTCCCTTCCCTTCGCAAGGGCCGACTGGGTGCTCGAAGGCGGCGCGATCGATCACGACGGCTCGGGCTGCGTGATCACGACCGAGCAGTGCCTGCTCAATCCGAACCGCAACAATTTGACCCGCGAGGAGGTCGAGGAGCGGCTTCTTGCCGATCTCGGCTTCGAGCATGTGGTCTGTCTCGGCTCCGGCCTCATGAACGACCATACCGACGGGCACATCGACAATCTCGCGCGTTTCATCGCGCCTGGGCGGGTCGCGATTCCGATGGCCGCCAAGGACGATCCG
>Ga0105248_10010329_pt1 | contig 10275 bp, 8 predicted proteins | sample KBSS34metaG_FD_81524 | JGI IMG/M metagenome (GOLD analysis project Ga0105248, IMG submission 81524) | Switchgrass rhizosphere microbial communities from Kellogg Biological Station, Michigan, USA - KBS S3-4 metaG | ecosystem: Host-associated > Plants > Roots > Rhizosphere > Soil | place... | reverse complement strand
TGTTGAACCGGAGGTAGTAACGGGACACGTTCGGCGGCGCGCTGCAGCCGGGCCGGCCACCGGCGCCGCACGCGGCCGTGTTCACATCGACGGTCATGACGAGCCAGTTCTGGTCGCAGTGCTCGAGACGGATGCCGCTGTGTTGCGGGGCGTCCAGCCCGTACCTGACCTGCAGGATCCACTGTTGGGCGCAGTGGTCGGGCGGTGGGTCGCAGCCGAGGTATTCGGGGCACTGGCGATAACCCGCCCCGTCCGGGGCCCACGCGCGCTCGTCAATGGTCAACGGTCGGTCGCCGATCGGATCGGGCATGGTGAGCGTCACGGTCGCGACCGTCGTGGTCGGACAGGCGCCGTACACCTGGCTCTTGACCGAGTCGAAGAGGACATGGACGAAGATCGTGCTCCCGGGCACCTGGTCGAACACCTCGGCGCGCAGGTTGCGCACGCAGTCGTCCCCACCGCTGGGAACCTCGGCATCGATCAGCAGCGTGTTCGGCGTTGGACCGCGCCGGACAGCCTTGACGGCGCTCACCTCGTCGGTGATCGGGCTGGCGTTCACTGTCGGGTCGCTCAGGTCGGACGGCCGGCCGCAGGCGAGGCCGACCGCGGCGAGGGCCGCGATCGCGAACACCGTCACGAGGCGCCTGGGCATGCCGCCATGCTCGCATCCCGCCGCGGTGCCCCGCTGTCCCTTTCGCCGCCGTACGTCCACTGTGGACCAGGGCGGGGTCGTTCGCCCTGGTCCACCGCGGATGCCGGTTGGGTCGCGGCCGGCCGGACGGATGTTACCGTTAACGAGCCAAATCCGGGCGGAGGATCGGAGAACAGGTGGCGAGCAACCGACCGTTGCCGGTGATGGGGGATGTCGCACGGCTTGCCGGGGTTTCGCACATGACGGTATCCCGTGTCCTCAATCAGCCGGAGTCGGTCCGCCCGGAGACTCGCGACCGGGTGCGCCTCGCGATCGAGCAGCTCGGCTACCGGCGCAACTCCGCGGCCCGCAGCCTGGTCACCCGGCGCTCGCAGACCTTCGGCGTGGTCTGCTTCGACACCACGCTCTACGGTCCGGCGTCCACGCTGAATGGCATCGAGAACGCGGCCGAGGACGCCGGCTACAGCGTCAGCGTCGCCAGCCTTCGCAAGTCGACCCCGGAGGCGGCGGCCCAGGCCGTGCAGCGCCTCGTCGACCAGTCCGTCGACGGGTTGGTGCTGATCGTGCCGGAGACCTCCGCCGCGGCCTCGTTCTTCCGCGCGCTCCCGACCGACCTGCCGGTCGTGGCGGTGGAGAGCGCGCTCCCGCAGATCACCAGCGTCGCGGTCGACCAGGTGACCGGGGCCCGACTGCTGACGGACTACCTGCTGTCGCTGGGGCACGAGACCGTGCACCACGTGCGGGGCCCGTCCGACTGGAGCGAGGCGAACGGCCGGGTCGAGGGCTGGCACTCCGCGCTGGAGGAGCGCGGCCGGGTCGTGCCGAAGTCCCTGGCGGGCGACTGGAGCGCGCGGTCGGGCTACCTCGCCGGTCAGCGCCTCGCTAAGGCTCCACGGGTCACCGCGGTTTTCGCGGCCAACGACTCGATGGCGTTGGGCGTGCTGCGGGCCTTCCACGAGGAGGGCGTGCGGGTGCCCGAGGACGTGAGCGTTGTCGGCTTTGATGACATCCCGGAGGCGGCCTACATGACGCCGCCGCTGACCACGGTGCAGCAGCCCTTCCGAGAGGTGGGACGGAGCAGCATCCAGGCCCTGTTGGCCGAGATCGAGGGTGGCGCCGGCGGGGTATCCACCGTGATCGCGCCGCACCTGATCGTGCGTGACAGTGCGGGCGCTCCCCGCGGTTAGTCCTGGATCCGTCGCGTCCTGTGCTGGACGCTCGGCGGCCCGGCCCTGGTATTGACACGTCTCACTGATAGCGAGCACAATGGGCGATGCCGGCTCATGTTAGCGCTAACAATCCTGAATTGACAACACCGTCCACATGAGATCGTGGCGAGGCGTTCCCTGCCACACCACGTGCCGATGTCTGCCGACGTTCGACCCGTTGGCGACGGGTTCCTTGCCGCCCTGCGCGGTCGGTCCGCGTGAACTCACTCGAGCGGGCTGTTCCGTGCTCTTCGCCGACGCCCCGCCAGACCGCGGTTGGCACGGTTCATCGTCCCGGAAGGAAGCCACCATGACCAGAAAAACGACAACGCCGTTCTCGCGGCGGGCGGCATCGGTGCTAGCCCTGGCGCTCGGCGCGACTCTGCTTCAACTGACTCTGGATCGGCCCTTCGCCCTGGCGGCCGTGACCGGACCCTGCGACATCTACGCCTCAGGCGGAACGCCGTGCGTTGCCGCGCACAGCACGACCCGCGCCCTGTTCGGCGCGTACAACGGCCGGCTTTACCAGGTCAGGCGGGCCTCGGACAACGCGACGACCGATATCAGTACCTTGAGCGCGGGCGGCTTCGCCAACGCGGCCGCCCAGGACTCCTTCTGCGCCGGTACATCATGCGTGATCACCATCATCTATGACCAGACCTCCCGCGGTAACCACCTCACCCAGGCCCCCGGCGGCGGGGCCGCGGGCGGCCCGGACGCCCTCGCCAACGCGAGTGCGCTGCCGATTTCGGCCGGTGGCCACAAGGTGTACGGCGTCTTCGTCTCGCCCGGGGTCGGCTACCGCAACGACCGTACGTCGGGCATCGCGACCGGCAGCGGGCCGCAGGGCGTGTACATGGTGGCCGCCGGCGGTCACGTGAACAGCGGCTGCTGCTTCGACTACGGCAACGCCGAGACGAACAACAACGACAACGGCAACGGGCACATGGGCGCCGTCTACTTCGGCACCCTGTGCTGGTTCGGCTTCGTCGTGGCGGGTCAGTGCGTCGGGTCCGGACCATGGGTCATGGCCGACCTCGAGAACGGGCTCTTCGCCGGTGGCAACGGGACCAACACCAACAACACCGGTCGGAACAGCGCGTTCGTCACCGGAATGATCAAGATGAACTCGACGACGTACGCCATCAAGGATGCCAACGCCAATTCGGGCGGCCTCAAGACCGACTACAGTGGACCGCTGCCGACCACCAGCGGGTACACGCCCTTGCACCTGGAGGGCGCCATCATCCTGGGCATCGGCGGCGACAACAGCAAGGGCTCGGCCGGTTCTTTCTTCGAAGGTGTCATGACCGCCGGCTTCCCGTCCGACGCCACGGAGAACTCGGTCCAGGCGAATATCGTGTCCGTCGGCTACAGCACGTCGGTGGGATCGAACCTGGTGACCAACGGCAGCATCGAGTCAGGGACGAGCGGGTGGTCCGTCTTCGGTAGCGGCACGCTCGCCGCGAACACGAGCACGGTGCACGGCGGCGCCGAGTCGTTGCAGATCACCGGCCGTACCGCGTCGTGGAACGGCCCCAGTCAGGACCTGACCGCCAAGGTGACCAATGGCAAGAGCTACACGACGAACGTATGGATGCGGTCGCTCAGCGGGTCACCGACCGGAAAGGTGACGCTCGCCGTGACCGCCAACGGAACAACGAACTACATCGCCCTCGCCCAGGGTGCGGTCAACACGTCCGGTTGGACGTTGCTGTCAGGAACGACCACGGTGTCCTGGACCGGATCGCTGTCCACGGCCCGGTTCTACGTGGAGACGACGTCCGGCACGGACGGCTTCCTCATCGACGACGCGTCCATGCAGTAGGCCAGAGACCGGCGCTCCTCTCCCCGGGCTCTGTGGCGTGGCCCGGGGAGAGGAGCGCTTCGTGCACTGTGGATATCAGCTGGCCCCACTATTCGACAACTTCTGTTCTTCCGCCGTCTGGCCGTACCCGCGGTGGTAGCGCTCGTGGAGCCGGTCGATGTCGGCGGGGTCGATCGGCACCGGCTTCCCGAGCTGGAACGACAGGTGCACGCTGCGGGCCACGTCCTCGCACATGACGGCCGCCTTCACCGCCGCGCGGGCATCCCGGCCGATGGTGAAGACGCCGTGGTTGCGCATCAGCACCGCCGGGGAGCGATGGCCGTCGAGGGTGGCGACGATGCCACGTCCGATCGAGTCGTCACCGATCAGCGCGAACGGTCCCACCGGGATCTCGCCGCCGAACTCGTCGGCAATTGCGGTGAGCACGCACGGCACCGGCTCTCCGCGGGCAGCCCAAGCGCACGCGTACGGGGAGTGCGTGTGCACCACGCCGCCCACGTGAGCCATATGCCGGTACACGTAGGAGTGGGCCGCGGTGTCGCTGGACGGCGCGAGATCGCCCTCGACGACCGAGCCGTCCAGATCGCACACGATCATCCGGTCCGGGGTCAGGTCCGCATAGTCCACACCGGACGGTTTGATGACCATCAGGTCGCGCCCGGGCACGCGGGCCGAGACGTTTCCGGCGGTCCATACCACGAGCCGGTAGCGGACCAGCTCGGCGTGCCACGCGCAGACCTCCCGGCGGAGTGCGGCGACGGTCTCGCGAATATCGGCAGTGACCGTCATGCCGGGCCTTCTCCCGTCCGGGCCGTACGCGCCACGTTGCGGATGCGGCGCAGGCGGTGCGCGAGCGGGTCGGACCCTGCGCCACGGCCGGCGAAGTGGTCGTGCAGGGTCCTGTACTCGGTGAACAGAACGTCGTAGGCGTCGGCCCGCGCCGGATCCGGTCGGTACGCGTTCGTCAGCACACGGGCCATGGCGTCCGCGGCGGTGGCCACGTCCGGGTAGGCGCCGGCCGCGACGGCGGCGTGGATGGCCGACCCGACCGCGGGAGCCTGGTCGGAAGCCGCGATGGAGATGGGGCGGCGCAACACATCCGCGTAGATCCGCATGAGCATGTCGTTCTGCTTCAGACCGCCCGCGACCACGAAGTCGGTCACCGGGATGCCGGCGGTCTCGAATGCCTCCACGATGACCCGGGTGCCGAACGCGGTGGCCTCCATCAGCGCCCGGTACACGTCCTCCGGCCGGGTGGCCAGAGTCAACCCGGCGATCACGCCAGACAGGTTGTGGTCGACCAGAACCGAGCGGTTCCCGCCCATCCAGTCCAGCGCAAGCAGGCCGTGGGCGCCGACCGGCTGGTCGGCACAGGCTTGGGAGAGCCGCTCGTGCGCGCTGCTCGTCATCGACGTCCACCAGGAGAAGATGTCGCCGACCGCGCTCTGCCCCGCCTCGTACCCGTAGGCGCCCGCGATGATGCCGCCGTCGACAACGCCGCAGATGCCGGGCACGTCGGCCAGCACCGTCGCGTTGACGACGAGACACGTCGAGGTACCCATGATGGCGAGCAACCGGCCTTCGCCGATCGCGCCGACGGCGGGCGCGGTCACGTGGGCGTCGACGTTGCCGGCCGCGACCGCGATGCCGGGCGGCAGTCCGGTCCACTCGGCCGCCAGGGGGGTGAGCGTGCCGACCTTCGTGCCCAGCGCTGACAGGGGATGCTCCAACCGGGTCTGCGCGAAGTCGGCGAAGCGCGGGTTCAGCGCCCCCAGGTAGTCCGTCGACGGGTAGGCGCCGTCCTGGTAGATGCCCTTGTACCCGGCGGTGCAGGCGTTTCGGGTTTCCCGGCCGCACAGCCGCCAGACAATCCAGTCGGCGGCCTCGATGAACCGGTCTGCCCGGTTGTAGGTGGCCGGGTCCTCTTCCAGCACCTGCAGCGCCTTGGCGAACTGCCACTCCGAGGAGATCCGGCCGCCGTACCGCCCGATCCATTTCTCGGCCCGCTCGTGGGCCAGGTCGGTGATGCGGTCGGCCTGGGCCTGGGCGGCGTGGTGCTTCCACAGCTTCGGCCACGCGTGCGGGCGCGCCGCCAGCCCCGGCGCCTCGCACAGCGGCGTGCCGTCGCGCAACGTCGGCACGAACGTGCATGCGGTGAAGTCGGTCGCGATCCCGATGACCTCAGCCGGGTCGACCCCGCTCGCGCGCACCGCCTGCGGCACCGCGATGCGTAGCACATCGAGCCAGTCCTGGGGATTCTGCAGGGCCCAGTCCGGGGGCAGTTCGGGTCCGCCGCCGGGCAGGGCCTGCTCGATCACGGCGTCGCGGTACTCGTGGACTGCCGTGCCCATCTCGGCGCCGTCGGCAACGCGCACCACTACGGCGCGACCGGAGAGCGTGCCGAAGTCGACTCCGATCGTGTAGCCGGCGGGATTGAGTGAGCCACGGGTGACGTTCACAATTCCGACCTATCTGGTGACTCGAGGGTGTGCGGATCCGGTGCGACCAGCACCTGCTGGCCGCGTTGCGACGGAACTGCGCAGCGGGCGCCGGTCGGCGGAAGGTCCCGGAAACGGCTCAGATTTCAACGATCTGAGGACCACGACGAATTTCGGTGGCGCCGGTCAAGCTGCTCCGATGCACCAGGCAACCTCCTCCGGGGATGGCCGGTCAGGGGGCGACCGGGCGGCGTGTATCAGCATTGTTAGCGCTCACATGTCTGGCCGTCAACACCCTCGCGGTGCGGATGTCGTCTGCCGGTGGCGAGACGGAACGCCTCGGTGAATTGTCGCGCGTGCCCGGTGCGGAATGGCGTCACCGGCTCGGCGCCCTCGAACCCAACGCGGTAGACCATCCACTGTGGATAGTCTGTGGGACCGGGGCAAGTCTGCGGGAACTCCCGTTGGGAGCGCTCTGAGCGGCTGGTCCTGCAGACCCGTCGCGGGTGTAGCGTGAGATCAGTCGATGGGGGCTGGTCATGGCCGACGAGGGCGCGATTGCGCGGCGGGCGCTGATGCACGCGGTGCGCGAACGGGGTGCCGCGAAGGACGACGCAGTGGCGCGGGCGCTGCTCACCGTGCCGCGGCACGTCTTCCTGCCGGGCATCCCGTTGGAGGCGGTTTACCGCGATGACGCGATCGTGACTAAGCGGGACAGCGACGGCGTGCCGATCAGCTCCTCATCCCAGCCCACCATCATGGCCATCATGCTGGACCAGCTCGGCCTGGCGCCCGGCCACCGGGTGCTGGAGATCGGCGCCGGTACCGGGTACAACGCGGCGCTGTTGGCCCAGCTGGTCGGCCCGGACGGCGAAGTCGTCAGCATCGATATCGATGACGACGTCGTCGAGCGGGCGCGAGCCGGTCTCGCGGCGGCCGGACCGGACCACGAGCGGGTGACGGTGGTCTGCGACGACGGCGCCCGTGGGTACCCGGACCGGGCGCCGTACGACCGGATCATCGCCACGGTCGGGGTGTGGGACCTGTCGCCGGCCTGGCTGGAGCAGCTGGCGCCCGGCGGCCGGATCGTGGCGCCGCTGGACCTGCACGGCGCCCAGGTCTCGGTCGCGTTCGAGCGGGGCGACGGCGGTTGGGTGAGCCGCTCGCTCGTGCCGTGTGGCTTCATGCAGTTGCGCGGCGAGATGGCCGGCCCCGGCCAGACCGTCGTGCTCGGGCGCCCGCCGAAGATGCTCGCCGTGATCGTGCCCGACGCGCGTGTGGTCGACGCCGAGGCCCTGCGGGCCGCGTTGACTGGGGACCCTCACGCGATCGCGACCGGGGTCCGGCTGCGGGCAGACGAGTCGGGCGACTTGGGTACGTGGTTGGCGGTCACCGAATCCCGCTCGTGCGGCCTGTCCGGCGACCCGGACGCGTCGCCGGCGCTCGCCGACGCACTCATGCAGTCAGGCAGTTTCCGGGCTACGCCGGGCATCGCCGAGTCCAACGGCATCGCGGTGCTCAGCCGCCTGGCCGCGGGGGACGAGGTCTACGCGTCCGGCTACGGACCCGACGGCGAACGGCTCGCGACCGATCTCGCTGCCCGGGTGCGGGACTGGGAGTCGGCCGGCCGCCCGGGCCCGGCGCGGTTGGGGATTACGGCGTACCCCCTCGACACGCCAGGCCCGCTCGACGGCATCGTCATCACCAAGGCCCACACCCGGATCGTGGTGTCAGTGCGTCCCGAACAGGCTTCGGCGCGAGAGCTTGCCGAGCGCCCATGACACTGTGGACTGTCTACATCGGATGGACCTCGGTGAGCCGGATGTTGTTGCCCGACGGGTCGCGGAAGCCGGCGTCGACGCCGTACGGGCGATCCTCGGGCTCCTCGGTGAACTCGACGCCGCGGGCGACGAGCTCCTTGTACGAGGCGCGGCAGTCGTCGGTGCTCAGGAAGACCGTGCCGGCGAACCCCTTCGCCACCAGGTCCCGCACCTGCCGCTCGGTGTCGGCGTCCATCAGCGGCGGACCCGGGATGGCCATCAGCACGATGGCGATGTCGTCCTGCTGCGGCGGGCCGACGGTGAGCCAACGGAAGTTGCCCATCTCCGGAACCGTCACGTCCTGCCGGATCTCCAGGCCGACCTTCTCCGTGTAGAACCGCAGCGCCTCGTCCTGGTCATGCACCCAGAGCTGGGCGGTGCCGATCCTGATCATCATGCGTCCTCTCGTCGCGGTGTTTCGATCGCTGCCGACGCTAGTCGGGCGCCGTTCGCCGCGTCTTCTCGAAACGTCCGGTTCTGCGGACGCCCGTACGCCCGCAGGACGCAGGCCGGGATCAGCGCATACGTGGAGGCGGGCGGGAACGCGGCCCGGTACGCCGTCGGCGTGCGGCCGAACACGCGCGTGAAGCTGGTGGTGAACGAGCCGACGCTGTCCAGCCCGACCCGCATACAGATCTCGGCCACCGATCGGTCGGTGGTGCGCAGCAACGTAGCGGCGCGCTCGAGCCGTCGGGTCAACAGGTACGCGTGCGGGCTCTCGCCGAAGGCCCGCCGGAACTCCTGGCTGAAGTGCGCGCGCGACAAACCGGCCGCGCGCGCCATGTCCGCGACGGTCAGCCGCTCCGCGTAGCGAGAGTCGGCCAGGTCCCGTGCGCGCAGCAGGTGCCGGGCGGGCGGGACGGAGGCCATGAGGTCAGTATCCCTCCGTCTACCACCGGATCCGGATCTGCGCCCGCCACTCGGTGACCAGGTCGGGGCGTCCGGTCGTGGCGAACTCGTCCCCGCGGTTCCAGAGGCCGAGGTACAGCTGGACCGCGCTGCCGGAGAAGACGACGTCGGCGGTATCCGAGTCGCCGACGGTGGTCACGATCGCCTCGTCGCCGACCCGCATCGTCCACGCGTCGCCGGTGTCCTCGGCCCGCACTACCAGCGTGTACGGCTCGGGCGCTGAGAGCTTGCTCTTGCCACGGGGCAGAAACCCCGTGAGCAGCTCGTCGATCCCATCGACGGCCAGCGCCGGGTCGATGGCCACGTCGGCCGCGGTCGGCCACCGACCGAGGGTGGCGGCGACCCCGTCGACGGCGTGGATGGTGGTCTCGTGGGCCTGCCGGCGGGGCCAGAACCGGCGGGGCGGCGGCGCGTCGTTGAGGAAGACGAACGCCTCCGCGTCGTCGGGGGTGGCCGCGATCGTCTCGAGCAGCGCGTCGAGCCCGGCCGAGTACCACTCGAGCAGGTCGGGCGTCTCGGCCGCGGCGGCGAGCGAGGCGTCGGCGTCGTGGTCGCGCTCCCGGCGCAGGTTGGCCGCCGCCCATCGGTGCACCATGCCCTGGTGGGAGACGAGTGCGCTGACGGTCCAGCTGGGGCAGGTGGGAACCTTCGCCTCCAGCCCGGCGGCGGCCGCCGCCTCGCGGAGCGCCTTTCCGCTGTGCCGCAGCGCGGTGAGGTGGTCATCAAGGGTCAAACGGGTAGGCATGCCCGCATGCTAGGCCCGGCCCCTGACATTTCGGCGTCCCACAAAGGCCCGGCTCGGTACCGTGGCCATACACGTGGGGACCGACGGGGGGAGGCACGGCGATGTTCGTACAGGTGATTGAGGGCCGGGCCAAGGACGCTCAGCGCATTCACGAGGCGCTGGACCGCTGGGAGCGGGAGTTGTCCGATGGCGCGGTCGGCTGGCTCGGGTCCACCGAGGGCGTGACCGACGACGGCCGGTTCATGGCGGTGGTCCGGTTCGAGTCGGAGGCGGCCGCGCGGCGCAACAGCGACCGGCCCGAGCAGGACCAGTGGTGGCGGGAGATGTCCAAGTTCCTCGACGGGCCGGCCAACTTCTACGAGACCAGCGCCGTGGACGCGGACATCATCGGCGACCCGGACGAGGCCGGCTTCGTGCAGATCATGCGAGGTCGTACCTCGGACCCGGACCGGGTGCGCGAGCTGATGTCCCAGGACTCCGACGAGTGGGCGAAGTTCCGGCCGGAGGTGCTCGGCAGCGTCTCGGCGCAGTACGACGACGGCTCGTACACGATGGCGATGTACTTCACGTCCGAAGCCGACGCGCGCAAGGGCGAGAAGAAGAAGATCCCGGCCAAGCTCAAGGCCGAGATGGACGAGATGAACTCGCTCGTCATCGGCGAGACCGAGTTCATCG
>Ga0105248_10010327_pt1 | contig 10277 bp, 10 predicted proteins | sample KBSS34metaG_FD_81524 | JGI IMG/M metagenome (GOLD analysis project Ga0105248, IMG submission 81524) | Switchgrass rhizosphere microbial communities from Kellogg Biological Station, Michigan, USA - KBS S3-4 metaG | ecosystem: Host-associated > Plants > Roots > Rhizosphere > Soil | place... | reverse complement strand
TCGAGCGCTCCGCCGCTCGGGACGCCGTTGGCGATCACGATGACCTTGGTCTGTGGGGCGTTCGACTTGAGCCAGGCGAGAATGCGGATCGTGTCGCGGGTCGCGGCGAGCGTCAGCTCGGCAACCACGACCGCCACATGCGCGTCGTGTACCAGATGCGGATATTGAATGAGCATGTGGCGCGGCAGGTCGAGCACGGTGGACTCGAACGCGTTGCGCATCTCTTCCTGAAGCTGGAAGAAAGCGGTGCCGTCGGTCACCATCGGCTGGTTGATCGGCGCTTCGGCCGACAGAACCGAAAGGCGCTCGTTGGCGCGAACCATTGCCCGCTCGATGAACAAGCCGTCGATGCGGCTCGGATTTTCGATCGCATCGGTCAGGCCACGGCCTGGTTCCAGGTCGAGCGCTAGCGCTCCGGTCCCGAAGTGAACGTCGAGGTCGAGAAGTGCGGTCGTGCGGCGGGCTTTTTCGCCGAGAAGCCAAGCAAGCGAAGTCGCGATAGTCGAAGCACCGACGCCGCCGCGAACGCCGACCACAGCCGCCATCACGTGAGGCTTGTCGGCCTGGGCTTCGCCGCGCGGCCCGGACAGGATCGTCTGGGCGTGGGCGAACGTGTCGCGCAGCTGGTCGACCGTGAACGGCTTCAGCAGATAGTCGTGGATGCCGCTGGCGACGAGATCGCGATAGAGGCGGACGTCGTTGACGGCGCCGGACGCGATGACGATCGTCCCCGGTTCGCAAACCTCCGCGAGCGCGTTGATGTCATTGAGCGGGTCGGCGGATTCGCTCAAGTCCACGAACAGGATGTTCGGGCTTGCCGAGACCGACAGCGACTGCACCGCATTGCGCAAGCCGCCCTTGTTGACCTTCTCCGGCGACCAGCCGTGCTCGACCGCCACCGGCCGAAGCATGTCGGCGGTCGCATCGTCGCAAACGAAAGCGGTGAAGGGGTCACGCAGACCCGCGCGTGCCTGAAACGGAGCGTTCATCACTATTTACCCTTCGGGCTGATGTCCTGGAGGCCCTTGCTGCCCGTCGGCGGGGTAGCTCGGTACAGTTGCACGGCCTTCGCCGCGGTGAGCGTATCGCCGACGCCGGTGCCTTCACGCCCGTGGAGCAGGTCCTCGGGGTTGGCGACCATCGCCGCGATGTTGGTATTTACGCTGCAGCCGTAGTTCGACATGCTGCTGTTGTCCCAGTTGGGCTGGGAGGCGACGCTCCAGTTGGGGCAGCCCGGGACTTCTGCGCGGCGGCGGCTGACGACAATCCGGAGGCTTCCCGGGGGAACGACCCCCGCGGTCATCGGAGCGCCGGGTGAAACCATCATCCCATAATGGCCCGCGATGCTCGCAACCTGCGCCCGCCCTGGGGCGGAATCCGGACCGTCGACGTAAATGACATCGCCATAGCTAACGCCAAGGCCCTGGAACCACCCGTCGAGGCGAGCCGCCTCACCAGCGTCGAGCGAACCGGCCGGGGTCGCCGCATCGAACACATAGTCGGCGGTCGTCACGACCGGGATGTTGACCGCGGCCATGCCCTTCGCCGGATTCTCGGGTGTATTGCACCCGGTGAGCCCGGTGCAGGCGAGAGCGATAATGGCAAGTTTAGAACGCATCGTCGCATCCTTCCTGATTGAGCCGCGGGTCACAGCTTGAACCCCGGAGCGGCGGCAGCAGCGGCCGGATTGACCGCACCTGCCTGAGGCGGTGCCGGAACGGCGGTCGGAGTACGGGCGCCGGACACGCCGGTGAAAGTCTGGCCGATGAAATCGCGCTGGATGTCGTCAGGCACGCGATATCCGTCGATGGGCGTCGCAAGCTGAGTCGAGATCGGTTTCACCAGGTACGGCGTGATGATCACGACCAGCTCGGTTTCGTTGCGCCGGAAGTTGGTCGAGCGGAACAAGGCTCCCAGGATGGGAAGATCTCCGAGGAACGGCGCCTTGTCGATGTTGTTGCTGGCCGTGTTACGGAGCAGCCCGGCGATCATGAACGATTGGCCCGAGCCGAGTTCGACGGTCGTTTCCGCGCGACGCGTGGTCAGCGCCGGGACGGTAAAGCCGTTCAGCCGGACCGCGCCCTCGTTCGAGAGTTCGCTGACCTCGGGGCGGACCCGCATCGAGATGCGGCCGTCGCCAAGAACGATCGGCGTGAAGGCGAGGCCGACGCCATATTGCTTATATTCGATGGTGACGGCGCCGAGCGACTGCGAAACCGGGATCGGGAATTCGCCGCCGGCAAGGAAGCTCGCCGTTTCACCGGAAAGTGCCGTCAGGTTCGGTTCGGCGAGGATCGACACGAGGCCGTCCTGCGCGGCGATATCGAGCGAGCTCAGGATATCGAGGCCAAACAGCGTCCCAGCACCCGAGAGGGTGGTGCCGATTGCGTTGCGGATCACGCGCGCCGGCGCGCAATTCTCCGTGCAGCCCACGGGAGGCAAGTTGATCCCCTGCCCCTGGGCGAGGCCGAACTTGAAGCCGCTGGTCGGGTCGGTCGCGAGCAGGTTGATGCCCCACTGCTTCAGCATCGACCGGTTGACCTCGGCGATGCGCACTTTGAGCGTTACCTGAAGCGGCGTCGCCGAGCGGAGCCTAGTCACGACCTGCGTGCCTTCGCCCACATACGCCTGCGTCAAACGCTGCGCTTCGGCGACGTCCTCGGGATTGGCGACCGTGCCTGTCAACAGCACGAGGTTGTTCATCGGGGTCGCCTGGATGCTGGCTTCCGGCATCGCCAGGTGCAGCATCTCGCTGACCGAGCTAATATTGTTCCCGACGCGGACATTCGCGGCATAGACTACGTGGCCCGACTTGCTGGTCGCATAGACCGTCGTTTCGCCGCCCTTCTTGCCGAAGATGTAGAGCTGGTTCGACGACCGCACCTGAACGTCGGCGATCGCGTCGTCGGCGACGAACACGTCGGACATCGGATCGCTCAGACGCACCATCGTGCCGGTGCCCTGGCTAAGGTTGAGCGTCTCGGACGGCCGTGCGGCGGCCGGTTGGGCGACAGCCGGAGCGGCCGCGCTAACCGTTGCCACGGCAATCGCCAGGGCCGCGAATGCGGTGCCGAGTCGAGCCCGGCGAAGGGTTTTACGAGTGTTCATTTTAGCGAGCTCCCACCGGAACGACGGTGACATTGTTGCCGCGTGCGACGCGAACGACGGGCCCCGAATAGGCCTGAGTTCCTCCAGCGGAGGATGCCGGCGCTGGTCCGCCCCGAATTGCGCTGGCGAGATTCGTGAGCGCGCCGAGGGCCTGGTCGCCTCTGTCCGCCGTGCGCGCCGGGACTGAGCGGCGCTGGAACCGCGACACGTCGCCACCCGTGGTGAAGGTCGTGTTCGAGTCGCTCGGACGATTGGCGATGGCCAGCAGCATCTGCTTTTCCTGCGCAGGGTCGGCGCCTGCCGGAACCTTGACTTCGCCGGACGCCACCGCGCGCTCGAGGTCAGCCGTATTGTCGGCGATCGAACGCAGGGAGAGCGATAGCGTGCCAAGGCTCTGCGCGACCGCCAGCTTCTCGGCGATGCGCGGAGTAACTTCGAACGTTACGTTGGAGAAGGTCTTGACCTCGGTCTTGCCGTCCTTGTCCTTGTCGGTGATCCGCTGGTCGGTCGCGAGCACGCGCACGTTGCGGATGATGGTCTCGGAGACTTTCAGCGCCGGCCCATCGCCACCGCCTTCGACATTCTGAGTCAGAACCACGTCGACATGGTCGCCGGGGAAAACGAAGCCGGCGACGCCGGTCGACACGTTCACCGGAACGGTGATCGCGCGCATGCCGGCACCAAGCGCCGCGGCGAGGAAGCCGCGGTCCTGAGGCCCGACGAGCGCGCCGCGAGTCAGCGGCTGGCCTGCCGTGACCGGATAGCGCACGACAGTGCCGAGCAAGGTCTTGGGATCGGCATCCGCGCCGCCCTCGACATAATAAGCGCTCTGCATCAGCTCCTTGGGCCAGGGCTGATAAGTGAGGGCTTCGGCGTCGATGATCGTACCGACAGGAAGCGCCTTACGCGCCACGAGCACCTTGGGCCCGAGCGGCACGGCGGGAGCCGCCGCCGCCTGTTGCGCCCCTGCGCCTGCGAACATGTTCTTGGCCATGACCGCGGTGATTACCGCGATGACCAGAGCTCCAATGAGCAGAGCGAGCTTCTTTACATTCATGGCGCGATCGCCTCCCCTGGAAGGGTCCCCAAATCAGTCACACACATCAGGCAAATTGGTTAAGAAAGCGTTGGGCGAGAATCGCGAGACCGCCGAATGCGATCGCGACGCCGTACGGAATTTCCGGCCGTCCTTCGCGGCGCTTGGTGCGGTGCCATACGAGCAAGCCGAGCGTCAGCACGCCGCCCGCTATCGACATCAGCACAAGGAAGCGCAGCGTGACGGATGGCGGAAACCACAGCGCGAGCGCGGCCGCCAACTTTACGTCGCCGCCGCCCATCATGCCGGCGTAGAAAGCGCCGGCGAGAATTGCGAAGACTGTCGCTCCGGCGGCGAGCTGGATTGCGATTCCAGGCCACGGTGTAATCGCGACCGAGAGCCAGTATAGCGGAGCGAGCAACGCGACCGTCAGGTTCAGCCGATTCGAAATCGTGAATGTACGCACGTCGATGATCGCTGCGACGACCAGCAGCGCGGCGAGGCACGTGAGCAGGATTTCGGTGAAGGGCGCATTGAACATGGCCCTACCCACTAGACGCTGCGGCTTTCCAATTCGTAACCGGCGCTGAAGATGAGCGAATTCGACATCGTCATCGTCGGCGGCGGGATCGCCGGTGCGAGCCTCGGTGCGGAGATCGCAGCCGGCCGGCGTACGTTGATCATCGAGGCCGAGGACCAGTGCGGCTTTCACGCCACCGGCCGGTCGGCGGCCTTCTATCTCGAGAGCTATGGCGGAGCCGAGGTAGCGCGACTGACGACCGCGTCAGGACCGTTCCTCGAAAATCCACCTGCGGTATTTTCCGAACGCAGCTTCTTGTGTCGCCGCGGCGCGCTCGACATCTCCGATGCCGACTGGCCAGAAGTGCCAGCGGGCGTCGCGGCGCGTAGAATCGAGCGCGGCGAACTGGAGAAGTTGATTCCCGGCCTGCGGTCGCGATGGCTGAGAGCGCTCTTCGAGCCGAGCTGCGCCGATATCGACGTCGCAGCGCTGCACGCCGCTTATCTTCGTCAATTCCAGCGAGCTGGCGGCAAGGTCGTCACCAATGCGAAATTGGAAAGAGCCAAGCGCATCGATGGGGCATGGATAGTATCGCTAGCAGACGGGTCCTCCGTTCGCGCTGCGTTGATCGTCAATGCCGCGGGCGCCTGGGCCGACGAAGTTGCCGAGCGTTGCGCGGTCGGGCGGATTGGCTTCGAGCCCAAGCGCAGGACGATGGTCCAACTCCGCGTCGGACGCTCGGGCCTGAAGTCGCTGCACCTCGTCAACGACGCCGGTGGGCGCTTTTATTTCAAAGGTGAAAGCGACTCCACGATCTGGCTCAGCCCCCACGATGAGATAGACACCGCTCCCTGCGATGCCGCTCCCGAAGAGATCGATGTTGCAATCGCGATCGAGCGCTTCCGGGACGTCGTGGATTGGCCGATTGAGCGGGTCGAGCGCCGCTGGGCGGGGCTCAGAACCTTCGCTCCTGACCGGTTGCCGGTTTACGGTTTCGATCCGGGTGAGCCGTGCTTCTTCTGGTGCGCGGGGCAGGGTGGGTTCGGCATCCAGACCTCGCCCGCTGCGGCGAAACTTGCCGCGTCTCTGTTAGTGGGTGAACCTTGCGATGCGATGGTCGCGCAAATCGATCCGGCGACCTACTCGCCGGCCCGTTTCAAGGGCGATTGAACGGGTTGGGGGAGATCACGTGCCAAATCTCCCCCCACCGTCCCCCCACAGGGTTAGAAAGAGTCGGTGATGTCGGCTCCAAGACACTTCGCGTTTCGCGATTCCAAGTTAACTTTCGCTAATCCGTTGCCGATCGGCCTCCGCGCAGGCCAACACATCCACGCGGTCGTTTTCGGTATGGCCGCTGTGACCCTTGACCCAATGCCATTCGATTCGGTGCGGGGCGGACGCATCGACCAGCTCTTGCCACAGCTCGGCATTCTTGACGGGCTTCCTGCCCGAGGTGCGCCAGCCGTTCTGCCGCCACTTATGGATCCAGCGCGTGATGCCGTCGCGGACATAGATGCTGTCGGTGTGGAGCTTGACCCTGCAGGGCCGCTTCAGGGCTTCGAGGCCACGGATCGCGGCGAGCAGCTCCATCCGGTTGTTGGTGGTGAGGACTTCACCGCCGGTGAGTTCCCGCTCCTTGGCGCCCATGCGGAGCAATACCGCCCAGCCACCCGGCCCCGGGTTGCCGCGGCAGGCGCCGTCCGTGAACATCTCGACCTCTGGCAGGTCCGTCACTTCAGTCAACAAGTTCGCGCGGCAGCTTAAAGATCATCCGCTCCGGGGAATGATCGGCTTGCTGCTCGGTCACGGTGAAGCGCTCCTGAAGAGCTTCCACGACTTCGCGAACGAGCACCTCGGGCGCTGATGCCCCGGCGGTCAGGCCCAGTGTTTCCGGCTGGCCGAGCCACTCCCAATCGATGTCGCTCGCGCGTTCGATCAACCGCGCCGGTACGCCCATCCGCTCCGCCACCTCGCCGAGCCGCAGCGAATTGCTGCTGTTCGGCGCGCCGATGACGAGCATCTTCTCGCACTCCGGCGCTATCGCCTTGACCGCGGCCTGGCGGTTCGACGTCGCGTAACAAATGTCTTCGCTTCGGGGGGACCGAATATCGGGGAAACGCGCCATCAGCGCGGCCACGATGGCCGCCGTGTCGTCGACCGACAGCGTTGTTTGGGTAAGAAACGCCAGATTGGCGCCGTCGGTCGGAGCGAGTTTCGCCACGCCCTCGACGGTTTCGATCAGCGTGATCGCCTCGGAAGGAACCTGGCCGAACGTCCCGATGACTTCGGGGTGGCCGGCATGACCGATGAACAGGATGTGGCGGCCTTCCGCGATCAGCCGCTCGGCCTGCCGATGGACTTTGGAAACCAAAGGGCAGGTCGCATCGACATAGGCGAGGCCGCGACTCCGGGCCTCTGCCGGAACGGACTTCGGAACACCGTGGGCCGAAAAGACGACCGGCCGATCGTCCGGAACTTCGTCGAGCTCGTCGACAAACACCGCGCCTATGCTCCGCAATCGATCGACCACGAAGCGGTTGTGGACGATTTCATGACGGACATAGACAGGCGCGCCGAACCGTTCGAGCGCCAGCTCGACGATCTGTATTGCTCGGTCGACACCAGCGCAAAAGCCGCGCGGGGCGGCAATCAACACGCGAAGAGGGGGGCGGTTCGGCATCGGTCAAGCCATGTAAGCCTTCGCTTGCAGCCATAGAAGGGCCTACCTATGAACGCGTCACCAAATTCCGACTTCGTAAGGATTGCGCCCCAGTGAAGCTTCGCCTCGCCGCCCTGCTTGTATTGACCATGCTCGGCGGTTGCCGCCATGCCGGCGACATTACCGAGGAAAGTGGCGGCGGCGTTTACGCCGTTCGCAGCACCTGTCCGATCGTCGGGGTGCCGACGGGGACTGGCGACATCACGTTGTTCAATCCGCCCGCTTCTACGGATTCGCGCGCGATCGACGTGACGGCGGCCATGACCGACGTCCGCGCGACCTGCCAGGACGTGGGCAATGACGTGGTATCGGTCGCGACATTCACGATCGTCGCCTTGCGGCGCGATGCCGGGCCCGCTCGCCAGGTGCTGGTGCCTTATTTCGATGTGGCGCTGCAGGGCGGGGCCAAGATCGTCGCCAAGCGCGTCGGCCAGGCAGTGCTGAATTTCGCGGCTGGCGACATCCATGCGTGGGCTCGCGTGCAGGCGACTGTTCGGGTCAATCGCGGCGCGGCTACTCTGCCCGCCAACGTCCGCGCGGCAATCACTCGGGAGCGGAAGCCCGGCGATCCCCAGGCGGCGCTCGATCCGCTCTCCGATCCCGGAGTCCGCGCGGCGGTCGCCAATGCGACCTTCGAGCACCTTCTGGGCTTTCAGCTGACCCAGGACCAAATTCGGTACAACGCGACCCGCTAGCGGTTTGACTCCCGCATCCGGCTAAGCCAAGGCACGCGGCGTCACCGGGCGCCCTGGCACCTGGATGGCGTCGCGGGAGAGCGTGGCGAAGCCACCGCCGAAGGAGCAACCGCCCCCGGAATCTCTCAGGCCCAAGGACCGCGCGCGCCTCGACAGTCTGGAAAGTGTCCGCCGCCGGGTTTGCGGGGCGGGCCGCCGAAGGGGCAAAGCTCTCAGGCGCTAAGGACAGACGGGGGCGGCAGCCGGAGCGCTTTTTGCGCGTTGGCCGTCGTCACCTGAAGCGGAGCGCCCATGAGCAACGAAGCCGACAGCCAGAACCAGGATCTCGACAAGCTTCCGCTCGATGAGTGGCATCGCGTCAGGGGTGGGCGGATGGTTCCGTTCGCCGGTTACGAGATGCCCGTTCAGTACGAAGGCATCATCGCCGAGCACAACTGGACGCGTGAGCACGCCGGCTTGTTTGATGTCAGCCACATGGGGCAGCTCCTGATTCACGGCCGCGGGACCGATGCGGCGCTCGAGAAGTTGCTTCCGGGCGACCTTCAGGCACTTGCCGACATGAAGCCCAAATATTCGCTTCTGCTCGAGGAAAACGGCGGGATTGTCGACGACCTCATGGCGACGCGGCGCGGCGATGACTTCTATGTCGTCGTCAATGGCGCGACCAAGCACGGCGACATCGACTATATGCACCAGCGGCTCCCCGCGACGGTCATAGTCGACCATATGAAAGAACAAGCGCTTCTCGCTCTTCAGGGGCCGCGCGCCGCCGAGGTACTTGAGACCGTGGTGCCGGGCGTTTCCGAACTCAGCTTCATGCAAGCCGCGCCGTTTCGCACCCTCGGTCATCAGCTGTGGATCAGCCGCTCGGGCTATACGGGAGAGGACGGATTCGAGATTTCCGTTCCCGCTGTTGGTGCGGCCGAGATTGCCGATGCGATCGTGGCCCACGACGCCGCCCGGCCGATCGGGCTCGGCGCGCGCGATTCGCTGCGGCTCGAAGCTGGGTTGCCGCTTTACGGCCACGATATCGACCGCGAGACAACGCCCGTCATGGCCGGCCTCAACTTCGCGATTAACAAGCGCCGCCGCGCGGAAGGCGGGTTCGCCGGTGCGCTCCGGATTCTCGCCGAGCTGGAGAATGGACCGCCGCAGAAACGCGTTGGCTTCGACGTCGAGGGTCGCCAGCCCGTCCGCGAGGGAGCGCTCGTGCTCGACAGCGAGGGCAATGAGATCGGTCGGATCACCAGCGGCGGCTTCTCGCCGTCGCTCCAGCGCCCAATCGCCATGGGCTATGTCGCGAGCCATCTCGCCGAACCCGGAACCCAGATCAAGCTCGAGCAGCGTGGCAAGCTGTTCGACGCGCGCGTTGCCGTACTGCCGTTCGTCCCGCATCGATATCACCGCAAGGGAGCCGCCTGATGACGCTATATTTCACCAAGGAGCATGAATGGATTCGGGTCGATGGCGAGACCGCGACGGTCGGTATTTCGAATCATGCGCAGGAGGCGCTCGGCGACATCGTGTTCGCCGAAGTGCCGCAAGCGGGCCGGCGCGTGAGCAAGGGCGATGACGCGGCCGTGGTGGAATCGGTCAAGGCGGCGTCGGACGTCTACGCCCCGGTCTCGGGCGAGGTTGTCGAAGGCAATCCGGCCGTGGCCGACGATCCCGCGATCATCAACCGCGATCCGGAAGGCGAAGGCTGGTTCTTCAAACTGAAACTCGAAGATCCCGGCGAGCTCGAAGGGCTGATGGATGAAGGCGCCTATCGCGATTGGGTGAAGACGCTTTGAGCGAGACCACCGTCTCGACCAGCAAGTGGGACGCGGCCGAATATGCCCGCGTCGGCGCCTTCGTTGCCGAGCTTGGCGGTCCGGCGCTCGATTTGCTCGACCCCCAGCCGGGCGAGGAGATACTCGATGTTGGGTGTGGAGACGGAACGCTGACGGACAAAATCATCGAGCGCGGGGCAACGGTGGTCGGCATCGACAACTCGCTCGAGATGATCGGCGCGGCGCGCGCGAAGGGCATCGATGCACGGCTGATGGATGCCGCGGATCTCAAGTTCAGCGAGGCATTCGATGCAGCCTTTTCCAATGCGACGCTGCATTGGGTCCTCGACAAGGAGCGCGCGGCTCGGGCGATCTGGTTCGCGCTCCGGCGCGGCGGGCGCTTTGCCGGAGAGATGGGCGGCGACGG
>Ga0105248_10010326_pt1 | contig 10277 bp, 8 predicted proteins | sample KBSS34metaG_FD_81524 | JGI IMG/M metagenome (GOLD analysis project Ga0105248, IMG submission 81524) | Switchgrass rhizosphere microbial communities from Kellogg Biological Station, Michigan, USA - KBS S3-4 metaG | ecosystem: Host-associated > Plants > Roots > Rhizosphere > Soil | place... | reverse complement strand
GAAACGCCCGGAACCGGCACCTCGCCCTGATCATATAGCCCATTGCCATTGCGATCGACGAACGCCTGCAGCGCAAGGTTACCGCCCGATGCAGCGCCCGTACGGCGCATCAGATAACGGCCATCGAGCGGATCGCGGATCAGGCTGAACGCCATTTGCAGCCCGACGCGCCAGCGATTGGTCGGCGCGCTATATTCGCTGCTCAACGTCAGATCGGCAAAGCCGAGATGTCGTGTCGCCCCCGCCTGCAACGTCGTATCACGGTCATCCTGAAAAGAATGGCCGATGCCGAGACGGAGCGCCGTGCGCGGCGAAAGTTCCCGGTCCCCGATCATCGTCACGGCGCGCAATCGGGCCGTGGGGATGATCATATAGTCGACATTGGCCCGGAGCTGCCATTTGAAGGCCGCGAAGGACGATGCCCCCAGCACGCCGGTGAGCTGATCGGTCCTGCTGCCGGAAACCGGATCGATGCTGTCATAATCGAGGCCCGCCGAGAAGAATACGCCGCGGATGGCCGTGGAGGTGCGGAAGGAGCCGCCAAGGTCGACCTCGCCATTGGCGAGCTCATCGCGCGACATCCGCAGCGATATGGGTAAGCTTTGCTTCCCCCACGCCTTGACCGCCATATCGAAATCGATTTCGCTGGATCGTCTGAGCGCCAGCCCGCTACCGCCGCCCGGAACCGTCTCGTCAATGAATCCGCTGCGATATTCGGCGTGGCGGACGATCGTCGACACGCCGAACGGGCGCCCGGCGATGGCGACGGACGCGCCCTTGCCGCGCTGATCGTCCATCGCGCCGTTAAGCTGTACGGCATAGCCGGCGAGCGACGTTCGCACCCCGAAGGTCGCCATGCGGCGGACAGCGAGGCCGGTCGGCGAATAGACGGCGGCGCCCGCGTTGAGCGTCAATTGCTCGCTGACGCCGTAAAGGACATCGGCCGCCAATCGAAGTCGACCCACGCCCGGATCGACGATCGCCCCGGAATCCGGCGTCTGCAGGTCGATCAGCGGCTTTTCCTGCTGGGCGGCGCCGAAGGCGACGGTCAGCGATCCCTTGGAAATCTGGCCGCCGCCGACGCTGACGACGCGGACATCCTCCGATCGCTCGCCGCGCGGCCCGAAGGATATAATGCGGATGATGTTGATTCCGCGGACCAGCGGAACGTCGCGAAATTCGTAGCGACCCTGCACGGGCGTCGACTGGCCGCTGCGCAGCACATCGTTGACGTATAGCTCGACGTCATAGCCGATCGGCAGTTCGCCGCGCAGATCGATGCGCCCGAACACGCTCTGCTGGCCGAGCGGGGCGGTGGAGAAGGAAAAACCACGCCCGCCCAGGCTGCGGGGCCCGATCGCCAGCGCCGGCGTATAGACATCGCCGGCGCTGGCACGGGTGACGCCCAATATGCCCAGGGCGTGACCGTTCGGATCGCGCCGCTCCAGCAGAAAGCGCGTGGACACAGGTTTGCCCCCTTCGTCGGAACCGAGAAAGCCCTGGAAGTTGCTGTAAAAAAGGTCGCCGCCGGCCCGCAGATCGTAACGATAGGGAATATGCGGGGTCTGCTGCTGCCCACCGGCTTCGAGCGAGACATCCAGCGCGGGGATGCTGAACAGGCGATTGGGTGTGGGAATATGATAGGAATCGCGTTGGTCTGGCGAATCCGGCTGCAGGCTCCGCAACCGCCCGAGCCGTTCGAGGCGGGATTGGATCGGCAACGGCTCCAGGGCCTTCAGGGTTACCCGGAGCGCGGATTCGTCGAAGGTGACCTGCACTGGCAGGATCCGCTCCAGCAGCGCGGCACGGACATAGATGTCGTCCAGCCCGACGACCATGTCGCCGGGCTGGAGCGTGTCCGATTTGCCGTCGACACGGATCGTGCCCGTGGCCATGTCGACAAGAATGGGCCGCCGGGCTTCGCCAATATTGCCTGTGATGCGGCGTTCGCCCGGCCGTACGGTAATGTCGACATCGAGCAGCCGCGACAATTCCCCGACCGGGATCAGCAGGCCGTCGGGACCATTGAACGCGGCGAGCGAGTCCGTCACCGTCAGCTGGTCGAGAACGACCTCGACCAGCAGAAGGTTGGTGTCATTCAGAATGTCGCTGGGGATAACTCCCCCGGCGGGTTGGGCCGACGGAGGGGGCGCCGTCGCGGCGGGCGGCTGTGCCCGGGCTCCAGCGAAAGCCAACATCAGTAAAACCAGACTCGCTGCCGCGAACGGCCGCCGTGTCACGGCGCCATGAGCGAAGCCTTGCTGAGGATTGCGCCCGGCGCCGTGTCGTCGTCGCGAAACTGGATCTCGATGCGCTCACCCGTCGCCGGAATGCGCCGCAGAGGTATTTTCACAAAACGCCGGTCAATTTCCGGATAAACGCCAATCCCCCGCACCGCGCCGATGGGCGCGGTGTCCCCTTTCCTACTCCCCCTGACTTCCAGATCGCCGAACAGCGAATTCGCTCCCACGCGGACGAGCTCAAAAGAGAGGATCGCCGCGCGGGCAGGCGCTGCCCGTCCGTCTATCGATATCGTTTCGAATCCGATCGCAGGATGCTCGATCGCGGCGCGTACATCGACATTGCCGACCCGCAGGATGACCGGAATACTGATGCCGAGCACCGAATTGACGCGGAAGGACAATTGGCCCTCCTTCTGCGACGCCGCCTGCTCGGCGGTCAGGCCGATATCCGCAGGAGGAACCGCCGTCACGGTGAGATGCGTACGATATTCGCCCGGCGCCAGCCCCTCTGTAGGTGCGGCGCGCACACGGATCGCCTGGCCGCCATTGGCGGCCAGCTTGATCCGGCGGGGCGTGACGACCACCATCGCCTTGGCGGATTTCAGCCGGTCGAAGATAGGCTTCAACTCGGGCTTGGCCGCGGCATCGGCGGCCGGGACGATCTGCCCGTCGGGCAACATCACGCGGTCGACGAACTCGACATCGAAAAGGCCGGATGCGCCGCCCTGGTTGAACACGGATATGGTGGCGGATTTGCCGACACGATCGAACGTGATGCGCTTGGGATTGATGTTGATATTGGCGGCAGCCGGTTCGGGGGCAACAGCCGCGACGGGGGCATTCTGCGCGTAAAGCGGGGCGGAGCTCAACAGGGCGGTGACAATGGCAAATAAAGATGGAATGCGGGGGAATGTTAAGCGGTTGGATCGATTGCCATCGGTCATCAGGTACGTCCCATCGTCAGTCGGTGTCCGCGCGCATCCTGATAGAATACAGGCGACAGGTGCCGTCAATTATATTGAACGGTGACACGCAACACGCCGGCATAAGCGCCGGCGAGGACATTCTGCTTCATTTCGACATGCCCGCCAACATCAAATGCGAGTTGACCCGATCCCGCGTCGCTGCCGGACAGTCGGCTCTGCCCGACGGCGGAGCCGCCCAGGCTTGATGTCGTGGCAAATTCCACGTCGCCGCCGCCGCCAACTTTTGCCAGCGGCACAGAGGTTGGAATAGCGATCGACACCGCAAGATCCTGATCGCCCGATATCACGAAGCTGGCTTGCTGGGTCGTGCCGATCTGTATTTGCGGCGAGATGACGGGGGTCACGGTCTGCGATTGGAGGACGAGCTTGGGAGTCGCGGCGGAGAGCGCGGGAGCCGCAACGCCGGATATCGCCACCGCCGGGGTGGGAATCGCGGGCAGGGAGGCTAATGCGATCCCTCTGGAGATATCGACCGAGATCGGCGCGCCGGTCGCGCCAGTAACAACGCTTTGCCGCGCAAGGATCGTTTCGGCCTGCACAAGCAGCGTCGAGCCGCCAGCCGCGCTTGATGCGGTCATGCTGCCCAGAGCGGCCCCGCCCGACAGTGTGGCCAGCCCCCCCAGAACGACAGTGGTCACCGATCGGTTCACCCCATACTCCTCCAGCACGCCCCGGCCCGGGCCGCCCGATAGCTTATGACGGAGCCGCCGTAGCACGTCGCGCCTTAATTATAGGTGACGGTAGTGGTGAAGGTGCCGGTATAGTTGCCGCTCGCCTGCGTGTTCGAAACGGGGAAGCTGCCGCCTACGCCGAACGTGGCGGTGCCGGCCGATCCGAGCGATCCGCTGATCGTGCCCGTGGCCGAGGACGATGCCAGGGTCACCGTCAGGCTGTTCGCGCCGCTCGTCATATTGAACGTCGCGGGCGTCGAGATGGCAAAGGTCTGCGCGCCTTCGCCACCGACCGTATAGGTCGCACGGCCCGACGTGGATGCCGCTAGCGCGGCGTCGCCGGCACCGGTCTTGCTGATGCCGCCGGTGGTGGCGTCGATCGTGATCGTATTGGTGCCGGTGGTCGGGCGGACGACCGTGCCGAACGCGAGATCGCTATTCTTGGTCAGCGTGATCGGCTGGATGATGCGCCCGCTGCCGGTCGTGCTCTGCGAAGCGGTATCCTGCGCCATGGCCGGCGCGGAAAAGATGCCGATGAGGGTCGCCGAAGCGAGAAGTTTGATCGATCTGTTCATGACGCCTCCAAATATCCTTTCCGTGGAAGCCGTTTGCACCGATCAAAGGCTGGGCAAGGCTTCAAGTCTGTTCAATTCCGCAGGTTGATCCCGCAGGTTCAGTTATAGGTAACCGTGGTCGTAAATGTGCCGGTATAGCTGCCGCTGACGGTGGTCGTCGCGATCGGAAAGCTGCCGCCGACGCCGAATGTCGCCGTGCCGGCCGCGCCCAATGCGCCGCTCAGCGTTCCGGTCGCCGCGCTCGTCGTCAAGGTGACGGTCAGAGAATTGGCGCCGCTGGTCATGTTGAAAGTGGCCGGGACGGTGATGGAAAAAGTCTGCGCGCCTTCGCCGCCGACCGAGAAGGCCGCGCGGCTGGTGGTCGATGTCGTGAGCGCTGCCGTTCCGGCGCCGGTCAAGGTCCGGGCGCCGGTGGTTGCGTCGATCACGACAGAATTGGCGCCGGTTGCCGGCTTGACGACGGTGCCGAAGGCAAGGTCGGTGGTTTTGGTCAGGGTAATGGCCTGCACGATCTTGGTCGTGCCGGTCGTGGATTGCGACGCAGTCGTTTGCGCAAGCAAAGGCGTCGATGCGCCAGCGAGCAGCGCAAGCGCCGCACCCCTTTTAAAATACGCCCCCATACCATCCCACCTAACAACACGGCTCTAACAGAGCGAATTCAGGTGAACTCGCCTATAAGTCCATTACGCCTCAATAACTTATCCTCAAATCTGACCAGATGGTCAGCCAAGGATAAGATCAGGCTGTCAGACAAATACCAAGCATGACGAGAGCAAACAAATTAAATTTTCCGACTTGTAAAAATCCCCGACAGCCACGTATTTCCGCCATAAATATTGGTTTTTGTCGACCCGAAGCATCCGTTCAAGAAATTCTTCGTATAAATTCACGCTGACTGAGCGCGATAGTGTCCATGGAAAATAAGGATTCTTAGTCGCAGATCCTAGACTGGGAATAAGTGCCGAATCATGTCTTCGAGTCGTGACGTCGACTTGAAATATATCGGTCAAAAAATGGCGAATTCCTGCGCGTTTGGGCGAGGTCAGCCTGGGATGAGCGATATCGCGACGCCGGTCGAGGTCACGTCATAATGACCTGTCCCCGCGATCATTCGCGCGTCTTACGATAGAGATTGAAGCAGGCGCGGCTCATTGCAACGAACACCGGCAGCGCCATTTCGCCGCAATCGCGGGCATAATGCCCCAGTGCAGCGAGCAGATGAACATCCACGTTCCGCTCGTCGCATTGCATCAGGGCCGCATGCCGACGCAGCGCATGCCGCAATTGCGCCAGCGGCAGTTTATATGACAGCGCCATGCGCACGAGGTCGAATATCGGATAGCCTTCAACCCGGGAACCGCCCCAGTCGATTATGGCAAAGGGCTGCAAGCCTATTGATGCGGGTTTGAGGATATTGCCCCGCCATAGATCGCCATGCATGGGAACATGGCAGGGGATCGCATCGCCCTTTTCCAGCTTGTCGGCGGCCGCTATGGCGGCGCTGCGGATTTCCTTGTCCATTCCGGCGACCCCCGCCAGAGCGCTGAGCGACTGGCGATAATCATGAGCATCATCGCCCGCGGGTTGTCGCAACCGCGCAATATCTTCCAGCCAATCCAGCAAGGCAGCGGATATCCGGCTGCGCAGATACCACCATGTCCAACGGTCGTGGCGAAAGGCGGCATGGAAAGGAAAGCAGGCAAAGCTGCGTCCGTCATAAGCGCCTTCGGTTATAGGCAGCACAATCGCCTGAGCGAGGGATGGGCCGATGGCAGCGGCAAAGGCCCTTGCGCGCTCGCAAGCCGTTGCTACGATATTTGGATATCCGACGGGGGAAATTTGCACGATGTATCTGGCTGCGCCTTCCCGTACGAGCGCGATGGCGGCGCTGTCCGGGGTCGTGGAGCCGGCGCGGATCACGTCGACGCCAGCTGGCCGGCGTGCGATCTCGTTTATGACGGCGATCAGGTCCGCATGCGGATCGAGAGTGGCCATCACCGTCCTTCGCTTCGCCATCCGCCCATCCCGGCGCACGCTAAAAGAAGTGCTCGTTGAATGCCACTGTCGTCAACAAATCCGGAATCCGGAAGGCGGCATGCAGGTCAAGCCATGCCGAGCCGGAACGCCTGGGTGACGGTCGTCGCCAGCTTTCCGGCATTTGATCCCGCTCGAAGCCGGGAAGCGGTGAATCGGTCTGGGGACGGCGTCTTCATCTTGCCGACGATATCGACCGCGGAAGATGCCGAGACGGAGGATCGGCTGCAACGCCTCAATGTCGCCGCGCGGAAAAGCGGCTGGCGAGAGGCGCTGGTGAACATATTCGGCGATGACGGCAATGTCGATTATGTCACCTCCGAGCAAAGGCTCGGATTCCTCCCGATCCTCCCGCTGCAGGGCGATCAGGCCATACTCGAAATCGGCGCAAGTCTGGGGCAGGTCGCGATACCGCTCGCCCGACGCGTGGCGACGGTGGATGGGCTTGAAGTGGTCCTCGGTCAGGCGCGTTTCTGCATGGAGCGTGCGCGACAGGAGGGGATCACCAACATTCGCATCACGGCCGGTGGGCAGGATTGTCGGTTGCCTTATGCGAACGCCGGCTTCGATGGTGTGGTGCTCAATCTTGTGCTCGAATGGTGCGCCGACAGGGCGGACGAAGATCATGAAGTGGTGCAACAGCGGCTGCTGGGCGAGATCGCGCGTGTGCTGAAACCCGGCGGATTCCTCTTCGTGCAAACCAAGAACCGTTATGGGTTGCGGCTGCTGCTGGGCGGGCGGGACGAGCATATGGGCCATATGCGATGGGGCAGCGCCCTTCCGCGCTGGTTGGGGCGGGTCGCCGCGAAGGGGCGCCGCGATCAGGGGCGGCTCCATTCCTTTCCGCACCTCAGGCGCATGTTGCGCCGCGGGGGCTTTTCACGGGTCGAGGGTTATTGGGCCGTTCCGGAAATGCGCAGGCCGACCACGGTCGTATCGCTCGAGCCGGCGGCTTTGCGGGCCTGGCGACGCAGCAGTCCGCAGCTGCAGGGTCCCTCGCGGAGCACGCATATTCTGACGCGCGTACTGCCTGACTGGGCCATAAAATATATTACACCGGGGCTTACCTTTCTGGCCTTCCGCTCAGAAATCGGGTCCGCCTGAAGACGAGGTACATCGCGTTCAGGCCTCGTGCGGCGTGTCCCTCAGGCCCGATCGCACTTCGCCCACTTGCCACGCGACAAGGGCGGGCAAGCCGATCGCAATCTCGCGCGCCCGCTTGATCAGGGACAGGGTGACGGCGATACCCGGATCGAGGCCGAAGGCCGGTGCGAGCAGCGCATAGCCGGCCTCCTGTATGCCCAGCGCGCCAGGTATGATGAACGCCACCGCGCGGATGGCGAAAATGAGGCTTTCGAGCGCGACCGCATGGCCGAAAGCGATCGGACTGCCCATCAGCCAGAGGATCAGCCACGCACTGGCGGCGCTTGCCAGCCAGGCCAGCAGGTTGAACAGCAACGCACCGGCGACCGCGCTGTGCCGCCGGTAGACGCCTGCCAGTTCGTCGAGCAGCTGATCGATACCGATACGGAGATCGGGGAGCAGGCGTTGGGCGAGGAAGCCCATCAGCCGCAGCGCCGGACGCTGGAGGAACACAAAAGCCAGCGTCATCGCCAGGGCGATCAGCGCGCCGATCCACACCAGCGGCCGCAGGCTGTGCGTGGTGGCGGGGTTGAGCACGGCCACGCTCAACATCCACAGGCCGAACAAGGTGAAGAAGAGTTGCGACAGCATCTCGGTGGTCAGATCGACGATCATCGCCGCATAGATACGGGGGTGGCTGATCCCGCCCTTGCGCAGGACGCGGGTGCACACGACGAGTCCGCCGAGCTGCGAGAAAGGTAGCAGATCGCTCGCCGCCTCACGCGCCATGCGGGACCACAGGAACAGGGGAAGGCGGCGCATTGGTTCCCCCGGTGTCGCTGCCAGCAGCGCAGCGCCCAGCAGGCCCAGAACGCCGATCAGGCAGAGGCATATGAGCAAAAATCCGCCTGATCCAACGCTGACGATTCCCTTCACGATCTCGTGGAAATCGACGGAGGCGATCACCCAGACGGCTATGCCCATGCCGATGACCATTGCCACCAGAACTGGCCAGCGGAGATTTTTCATCATGCCGCTTCGGCCTTTGACCGGAAATCGGAAAAGCTTCCTCGTCTTATGCCCCGGGCGGCCTCTTCCACTGCGATATCGACCAACGCGTCATATTCGGCGCGATAGCGATAGCCGGGGGCATGATCGGCAAAGTCATCGCTCATGGCGGGATGAAGATAGATTTCGCTGAGCCCCGGCGGCAGCCGCTCGATCAGTACGGCAACTCTTTTCGCGCTCATCGCGCCGCTCCAGGCCAGGCCGAACACCTGATCCGGGACCAGCATGCCCGCCCGGCGGATTCGCGACCGAACGGCCCGCGCATAAGGCGCGGCAATGCGTTCGGCGATGGTGGTCGTGCCGGGTTCGATACCGCGAAGGATCGCGCGCGGTTCGATCGGCGCACGCATCGCCGTCATGCCATAGCGAGGGCCGATTGCCATGATCAGCCCCGCGATGGTCGGATGGAGATGGAAATGCTTGTGCGCGTTGACATGGTCGAGCGGCAGGCCGGTCGCGGCAAAGGCGCGGAACTGCGCCTCGATCTCGGCGGCCAATTGGCGGCGGACGGCGGGGCGGAAGAAGATGTCGATGCCGGCCTTTACCATGTTGGTGCGAAACAGGCCGTTGCTATCGACAAGGTCCGGAATTTCGGACGGGGGCAGGGTGGGGCGGCCTTCGACGAGCACGAGGTGCAGGCCGATCCCAAGCGATGGTAGCGTGCGGGCGCGTTCGACCGCATCGGCGGCGGCCGCGCCGCTCACCATCAGGCTGGCGGCGGTGAGGATGCCGTTGCGATGGGCCTGCTCGACGGCTTCATTAACCTCGGGAGCCGCGCCGAAATCGTCGGCTGTGACGATCAGGCCGTGCACGCTTGCCGCCTTGACCAACATGACATGACATTGCCCCTGGACCGTTTGTCCTGAGTGGCCATCGAGGGACTGAGCTTGTCGAAGGCCGAAATGGCGTATCGAAGGGCCTCGCGCGATCCTTCGATACGGGCTTTCGACAAGCTCAATCCCTACTCAGGATGAACGGAAAGAAAGAGGTCAGGCAGCCACTTCCTTGCGATTCTTCAGAAAGGCGAAGAATTCCACGCCCTCGCGCAGCCGTCGCTTGAGCATGTCGAAATCGCGCAGCATTTCCGCGACGATGGACCCGATTTTCTTCGGGCGGAAGTAGAAGCGTTTGTAGAATTCCTCGACCTTGTCGAAGATCACCGCAGCCGGCAGATGCGGATAGCTCAGCTGCGCGATCTGCGTGCCGCCATCGGTGAGCAGGTGATCGGTGCCGTCGAACCAGCCATTCTCGGTCGCCTGCTTGTAGAGGAAGGTGCCCGGATAGGGCGCCGCCAGGCTGACCTGCATCGTATGAGGATCAACCTCCTTGGCGAAGGCGATCGTCTCCTCGATCGTCTCCAGCGTCTCGCCGGGCAGGCCGAGGATGAAGGTGCCGTGGACGACGATGCCGAGATCGTGGCAATCCCTGGCGAAGCGCCGCGCGACGTCGACCAGCAGACCCTTCTTGATATTGTGCAGGATCTTCTGGTTGCCGCTCTCATAGCCGACGAGCAGCAGGCGAAGCCCGTTCGCCTTGAGGACTTCGAGCGTTTTCCGTGGCACATTGGCCTTGGCGTTGCAGCTCCACGACACCTTGAAGCCGGGCTTGCCGAAGCCG
>Ga0105248_10010325_pt1 | contig 10278 bp, 9 predicted proteins | sample KBSS34metaG_FD_81524 | JGI IMG/M metagenome (GOLD analysis project Ga0105248, IMG submission 81524) | Switchgrass rhizosphere microbial communities from Kellogg Biological Station, Michigan, USA - KBS S3-4 metaG | ecosystem: Host-associated > Plants > Roots > Rhizosphere > Soil | place... | reverse complement strand
GCTGGCGATCCTCTGCCAGCTCACCAGCCTCGGGTTCGCGCCGATCATCGTGGTGCAGCCGCTCGGCGTCGTCGCCCTCGTGGTCACGTCGGTGGTGAATGCGCGCGCCTCTCGTACCAAGCTCACCCGCGATGCGATTCGGGCGATCAGCTTCTGCGTCGCGGGGATCGCGGTGTTCGTGACGGTGGCGGCGTTCGTGGCTCAGGAGCACGCGATCGAAGAGAAGCAGCTGATCATCATCCTGATCATCATGGGCGTCGTGGTCACGTTGCTGGGGGTGGCGTTCGGGCTGCTGCGCAAGCGCTTCACCGCGATCTTCTACATCTTGTCGGCGGGTCTACTCTACGGATTCGTCGCCACGTTGGCCAAGGTGGTCATCAGCCGACTGCTCAGCGGCACCTTCGAGTGGCTGACTGTAGGATGTGTGGTCGCACTGCTCGCCGCGGCGGCTCTCGGCGCTTACTTCGTGCAGACCGCGTACTCGGTCGGATCGCCGGACCTGGTGATCGCCGGCCTCACCGTCGTCGACCCGCTGGTCGCGGTCTCGATCGGGATCGTCGTGCTCGGTGAGGCGGCCGGCGCCCCGCTCTGGACGGTGTTCGTGTGGATCGCCGCAGCCGTCATCGCGGTCTACGGCGTGTTCCAACTGGCCAAGACCCGTGCCGCCCAAGTCGCCGCCGAGCTGGCGGAGGCTGCGAGGTTGGGGCGGGCCTGAGGTAGCGTGGTGCACGCCGCTTTCCTGCGCGCACGACGAACTCCCCGCCCCGAACCGAAGGACACCGAGTGACCGACGCGCCCTCAGCGCGGCAGCCGATGCGGATTCTGATCGGCGGCGACACCTTCGCCCCCGATTTGAACGGTTCTGCCAGTTTTGCCAAGCGCCTCGGCGCGGGCCTGGCCGCGCGCGGCCACGACGTGCACGTCATGGCTCCGGCCCAGAAGCACGGGGTCGGCGTCTTCCCCGAGGTGTACGACGGCCAGACCCTGACCGTCCACCGCGTCTACAGCTGGCGGTGGCTGCCGCATCCGTGGCTGCGATTCATGCTGCCGTGGCGCGTCAAAGCCAACTCGCGCAAGATCATCGACAGCATCCATCCGGATGCCGTGCACTTCCAGTCGCACATCATCGCCGGCAGCGGGCTGGCCCCGGTCGCCAAGAAGCGCGGCATCCGGCTCATCGGCACGAATCACACGATGCCCGAGAACGTGCTGCAGCACGTCACGATCCTGCCCAAGCCGACGCTCGACTGGCTGGCGCGAGTGCAGTGGAAGGCGGCGGCGCGCATCTTCCGCATGGCCGACGTCGTCACTAGCCCGACCCAGAACTCGGCCGACTATTTCGAGAAGATGACGGGCATGGATGGCGTGATCGCCATCTCGAACGGGATCGACACCAGCGCCTACACGCCCAACTTCGGGCGTCACGCCGACAATCGCGTGGTCTACGTCGGACGTCTCGACGAAGAGAAGCACATCGACGAACTGATCCAGGCGGCGGCGCGCATGGACCCGGCTCTCGACGTGCAGGTCGACATCATCGGCGGCGGCGAGATGAAGCAGAAGCTGCGCGATCTGGCGGCGACGCTGGGCGTCAGCGACCGCATCCACTTCCTGGGCAAGCTCAGCGATGAAGACCTGCGCGCCACCCTGACGCGCGGCACGGTGTTCGCCATGCCGTCGCGCGCCGAGCTGCAGTGCATCGCGGCCATGGAGGCCATGGCGACCGCTCTGCCTGTCGTGGCGGCGAACGCGATGGCTCTGCCGCACCTGGTGGCCGACGGCGTGAACGGCCACCTCTATGAACCGGGCGACATCGACGGCTTCGCGGCGGCACTCACCGACGTGCTCACGGCCCCGCCCGCGCGCCTCGACAAGATGAAGAAGGCCTCGCTCGAGGTGGTCGCGCACCACGCGATGGGCCACACGCTCGACGTGTTCGAGGCGCTGTATCGTGGGGACCCGGCGGCCGAGCTGGTCGCCGACCCCACGTAGAAGCCCGCGCGCTGACGCTCGCCCGCTCCCTCGTGATGGTGCGGGGCGGTAGCTCAGCTGGTTAGAGCAAGGGACTCATAATCCCTGGGTCGCGGGTTCAAGTCCCGCCCGCCCTACGGATGAATACGGGCTGGTCGCCGAGTTACCTCACTCCTGATGACGCCCCAGAGCATCTTCTGGAACGTGAGCCGGAGGGATGTGCCTTGAGAATGACCGACCTGAGTCACGATGAGCTGATCTTCATGAACTCACTCGTGGAGCCGAGCAGCGACATCTTCACGATCTATCTCCAAGACCTCGCACGGGACGCTGGATCGGCTGAGAGGCCCGGTTTTGACGAATGGCTGCGGACGACTCGCGAGTACGTGCCACGTTCCATTCGAGCGGCTCTCGGTCTGCTGGAGAAGGACCTGTTGGAGGTTGTCGTGAGAGATGAGCGCCATGCATGGCGAACCCTCACAGGACCGGAGGCCCGCGTGGTGCTGTCGGATGAACGCCACTGGTGGTGCAACGGCGTTGATGACGATCTCACCGAGATCTACGAGATCTCGGGTACCCGGGCGGCCCGTGAACTCGGTGCTACGGCAAGCTGGCCCTACGCATAGGGGGATATCGGTCGCCCGCCCTGCATGAAGAGCTTCACGTCCCTCGGTCCGCCAGCAAGAAGAGCAGGTGCGGGAGAGCCCAGCAACCGGCGCCGACAATGAAGCTTGCGCCCGCCAATGAGATCGCGACGATTGCCCACCTTGCGGGCGTGCCTCGTCGACGAGCCATGGTGAGGCCCACTGCTCCAAGTGCAAGGGACACAAACGAGAGGATGAGGCTGACGTAGATCCCGAAAAGAGCAAGAAAAGACAACAGGATTCCTACGATCGCGATCGGGATCGCAATTGCGCCGAGCGGGTTTTCCGCCCGTGTCCCGTCTGCTGCTGCGACCCCCAGACCACTCATGACAGCAACCTACGGGCTCGTGCACGGGCGTCCATCCTTGTGGCGTCATTGTCTCCCAATTGACACTGTCGAACACATGTTCGAAAGTGTTCAAGACCATGGATCACCACGACGGCGTTCAAGACCACCTGGACGCGTTGGCTCGCGCCCGGCTGACCTACTCGCGGAAGTGGCATCCCCTGCTGGCGGCGATCGAGACCGAGCCAGGGGTGTGGCTCATGGTGGCCCAGTTCGGGGAGCCATACGCGATCATCCGGCTCATCGAGATCGCCAAGGAGCGTGGATACCGCGTGGTGACGGCGAACGAGAAGCGCGAGGATCGCGAGCTCGTCGGCTACTACACGACCCTGCGAGCGGCGACCGCGGCGGCGCATTCCCGCTGGATCCGGCAGCACGGCACCCTGGGCGGCGTCAACGGCAAGCTCTAGTCGGGCAGACGCGCCTCGAGCGTCCCGACCGCCGCGATCACCTGGCGCATCGTCGCGTACAGGGCGTCGATGTTCTGGGCGAGGTTGCGATCCTCCGAGCCGAGGATGTTCGCGTGCACGGCAGCGAGCTGCGCGTCGAGGAAGGCGGTGAGCGCCGAGCTGAGCGGCAGATCGGGGATGGGAGCGTCGGTCATACGGCTATGTCTACCCGTATGCGCTCCCATCCCGAGCTGGCGCTACAGAGTTCCGGTGAGGATGTCCGGGTTGAGGTCGACGATCTTGTAGCTCGCCGACTGCATGGTGTAGCCGAAGATGCTCGTGCCGCGCTCGATCATCGAGATCCACACGCGGCCGTGCATCAGCAGGCTCCACTCGTGCGGACCCACCTGGTACAGGATGCCTCCGAGCGTCGGCTCCTCGTCCGTTCCGACGATGCCGTGGTTGGCCATCCACCGACGGAGCAGGCGGTCTTTGGTGGCGCCCATGACCACTTCAGAGACGGTGAAGTTGTGCGTCACACCCGCCTTGGCGAGGTGCCACGAGCAGTTGGTCGCGCCGAACGCACGCAGGTAGGCCTTCAGGATCGGTCGCGCCGAGCCATACAGAGTCGGCGTCGGTGTGAACGCCACAGCGGGCTCGCCGTTGATGGAGGCGAAGTCGTTGGACCAATCGGGACCCGACAAAGCCTGGGTGCAGTCGGGAATGACGATGTCAGATGCGGATGCCGGACCGGCAATGCCGATCGACATGCCCAGGATGACGGCGATGGAGGCCGCAGAAACGGCAAGGGTACGACGGACGTTCATGTGAGTCCCTTCGGTGGGCGGCCCCAGCGGCCGTTCATCGATACGACGCGTCCGCGGCTCCCGAGGGTTGACGCGATCGGCTCTCGCAACGCGGAAAATTGGCGTGCCGCGCCACTATCGGGGGGCAAAACCACGGGTGTAGTTTCTTCCCACCGGTCGGCCCCCGCGCGACCCAGGCAGGGAGGATCCCCCATGACCGCAGCCTCTTCTACCCGAGCGCCGATCGGATCACCGGAGGGCAAGGGTCTGAAGACCGGCGCTCTGGGTCTGGTCTCGAGCATCGTTGTCGGCGTCGCCTCCACGGCCCCGGCGTACAGCCTGGCGGCCAGCCTCGGTTTCATCGTCGCGAGCGGCGGCGCGCTGCTCGCGGGGACCAAGGCTCCCGGAGTCGTGCTGCTGGCCTTCGTGCCCATGTTCTTCATCGCGTTGTCGTACCAAGAGCTCAACCGGGCGGAGCCCGACTGCGGCACGACCTTCACCTGGGCGACCCGAGCGTTCGGCTCGATCACGGGATGGATGGGCGGCTGGGGCATCATCGTCGCCGACATCATCGTCATGGCGAACCTGGCGCAGATCGCCGGCTCGTACTCCTTCACCCTGGTGCAGGAATTCGGGGTCGCCGGAGCCGGTGACCTCGCCAATGTGACGATCGGCGGCTTCCCGATCTGGTCGACACTCGCGGGTCTGGCGTGGATCGGCATCATGACCTGGATCTGCTACCGCGGCATCGAGATCTCGGCTCGCCTGCAATACGTGCTGCTGAGCATCGAAGTGATCGTACTGATCGTGTTCGCGGTGTTCGCGCTCGTGCGGGTCTACTCCGGCACGGCCGAGAGCTACTCGATCGTGCCGCAGTGGGATTGGTTCAACCCCTTCACTCTCGACTTCGGGCAGGTGCTGGCTCCCGCTCTATTGACGGCGATCTTCATCTACTGGGGCTGGGATTCGGCGGTCTCGGTCAACGAAGAGACCAGCAACCCCGAGAAGACTCCCGGTCGCGCCGCTGTCATCTCGACGATCCTGCTGCTCGCGACCTACGCTCTGGTGTCGACCGCGTCGGTCGCCTTCGCAGGCGTCGGCACGAAGGGCGTCGGCCTGGGAAACGAGAACAACGCCTCGGACGTGTTCTCGGCGATCGGGCCCGCCCTGTTCGGCAACAGCGTCATCGGTCACATCCTGTTGCTGCTGCTGGCCGCCTCGATCCTGACTTCGGCATCGGCATCCACGCAGACCACGATTCTGCCGACCGCGCGGACGGCCCTCTCGATGGCGGTCTACAAGGCGATCCCCGAGCGCTTCGCGCGCATCCACCCCAAGTACCTCACGCCGACCTGGTCGACGATCGGCATGGGCGTCATCTCGGCCGCGTTCTATCTGGTGTTCACCCTGATCAGCGCGAACCTGCTCAACGCCCTCATCGGCTCGATCGGCTTGATGATCGCGTTCTACTACGGGCTGACGGGCTTCGCCTGCGTCTGGTTCTATCGGCGAACGCTCTTCAGTTCGTTCAAGAACTTCGTGCTGCGCGGACTCTTCCCCTTCTTGGGCGGAGCGATGCTGCTGGCGATCTTCGTCTACGGGCTCATCCAGTTCGCAGCGCCCGACTGGCTCACCGATGACAAGGGCAAGAATGTGACGATCTTCGGGATCGGCGCCGAAGCCGTCGTCGGCGTCCTGGGTCTGCTGCTCGGAGCGGTCCTCATGATCATCTGGCGCATCGTGAAACCCGACTTCTTCCAGGGCAAGACCCTCACCCGCCGTACCGCGGACCTCGTGCTGGCCGGTGTCGAGGGACGCACCCCGTTGCTCGGCCTGCCGGACTCGGGCATCGAAGCGTTGGTCATCGCTCCCGACCTCTCGAACCTGCCTCCCGGGCAGCGAGCGGTCAAGGCAGGCGACGACCAGGCGCCCGCGCAGACGAAGGAGTAAACCGCTACGGGGTCGGCGTCGGCGTCGGAGTGGGCGTCGCCGTCGACCCGTTTCCGGTGCCCTGGCTGGCCGCGAAGGTCTCGCTGACGAACTTGGTCAGCGCGGTGTTGTCGGTGAGCGTGCCCGAGTACGCCTTCTTGTCGACGACGACGAGCGGCGTCGTCGTCAGCGACTTCTTGTTGGCGTTCAGCAGGCCGCCGTGGGTGGCACGATGCGTCGCGGCGGTGACCCAGTTGGCGTACTTGTTCCCGCTGATGCAGCCCGGCACGGCGGTGTCAGTGACGCCGGCCTTGGTCACGAGCGCCTGGAGGTCGGTGGTCGACATCGTGGTCTCGGTCTTGGTCGAAGCGGCGGCGAGCAGCGCGTCGCTCACGGCCAAGAAGAAGCTCGGGTCGGAGTTGGCGACGCAGGCGAGCGCATTCGCGGCGCGCTTCGAGAAGTCGTTCTTGGCCGTCGTCGATGTCGAGACCGGGTGGATCTCGAGCGTCACGTAGCCCGCCGCGAGCCACTGCTCCATTGCCGAGCCGTTCGCCTTCGCGAACTTCGCCGTCGTCGGGCTGGCGTAGTCGAGGTAGAGCACGATGTTGGCGGTCTGCTTGTAGGTCGTGAGGTTCGTGGCCACCGGCTTGGCATCTGCCTGCAGGGCGTCGGTGGTGATCGGGTTCAGAGTCGCCTTGCCGGTCGACTGATCGGTGGAACCCGTCAGCAGGATGCCGTCGCTCAGCATGTTGGCCGGCCCGACCTCGCCCGCGCGCACGACACTCCAGACGATGAGACCGCTGCCGCCGAGCACGACGGCGACCCCGGCCACGATCGCGATCGCCACGGTGATCCGGCGCCGGATCGTGCGGACACGCGCCTCGCGTCGGCGCACCTCGACCATCTCGAGCGAGTATGCGGCCTGCTCCTTCTTCGAGAGCTTGCGGCGCTGCTTGTTGGTCAGGGCAGGTGCGGGCGTCTGCCGCGCGGCCTCATCGGACGGAGCGGCGGCGGACTTCGGGGTCGATGGCATCCCAGGCATTCTAGGGAATGTGCTCGTGTCGAGTCTGGTTGACTCGGTGACCTGACCGAGGATGGACGTCATGACCGAGACCGCGACCGCCGCCACGCAGACTCCCGCCGAGCAGTTCGCGACCTTCCACGAACGCCGCGAACTCGCCGTCGTGCAGCCGCAGGGCAGTCTGGCACTCACCAATACGCAGGCGGTCGACTCCGAGCAGACGATCTGGGGTGTTCCCGGGCGGTGGGCACCGCTGCCCGAGGGCGAGTCGGGGCTCACGGTGACCGCGGTGGCGGCCGACGGCATCCGCGTGGACGGCGTCCTGGTGGACGGCGAGGCGATCGTGCGCGGCCGCGACGACCCGAACCCGGGTGCGATCGTGTTCAGCGACACCGTGACCGGATTTGTGATCAAGCTGGACGGTGCCGGGTACGCCTTGCGCGTCTTCGATGCTCACTCCGAGGCGATCGAGAACTTCGGCGGCATCGACGCGTTCGCCTACAACCCGGACTGGGTGATCACGGCCGCGTGGTCCGAGAACCCGGCGGGCACCACGATGGGTTTCGAGCACCTCAAAGACGAGGGCAAGACCCGCGAAGAGGTCGTCCCGGGACGCATCACCTTCACCCGCGACGGGGTGGACTACGACCTCGCCGCCTTCAAGTCGGGCCGGGCCCTGCAGCTCGTCTTCGCCGACTCGACGAGCGGCGATTCGACCTACAGCGTCGGCCGATTCCTGTTCGTCGCCCCGAACGCCGATGGCACGATCACTCTCGACTTCAATCGCGCGGTGCTGCCGCCCTGCGCCTTCAGCTACGCCTTCAACTGCCCGATGCCGCCCAAGCAGAACCGTTTCGCCGTGCCGATCGAGGCCGGCGAGAAGAACGCCCTGGCGAAAGACGGGACGCTGCTGCATCCTGAGTGATCCGGACGCGAGGGAGTCACCGGTTGTTCGCTGAGTCGAAACCTGGAAGGCCTCCTTCTGCGCACCCGACCGCGAGAAGGATGGGCCCCATGACCCTCGTCTCAGCAAACGTCGTTCGAACCGTCCTGGTCACCGCCGCCGCCGGCGCGCTCGTCGTCGGCACCGCGTTCCAGGCCGGCACCGGGGACCAGTCGTCGACCCACCATCCGGCCGGCTCGACGACGACCCCGATCACGCATCTCGTCGTCATCTTCCAAGAGAACGTCTCGTTCGATCACTACTTCGCGACCTACCCCGCGGCGACCAATCCGGCGGGGCAGCCGGTGTTCTTAGCGGCTCCCGAAACGCCCACGGTGAATGGCCTGAGCGGCGCCTTGCTGACCTCGAACCCGAACGCCACGCAGCCGTTCCGGCTCGACCGATCGCAGGCGGAGACCTGCGATCAGGACCACAGCTACACGGACGAGCAGAAGGCCTTCGACGCCGGACTCATGGACAAGTTCGTCGAAACGGTCGGACGCGGTTCGGCCGCCTGCATCGACTACGGCAAGGGCGCGGGCCTGGTCATGGGCTACTACGACGGCAACACCGTCACCGCTCTCTGGAACTACGCGCAACAGTTCGCGATGAGCGACAACTCCTACGGCACGACGTTCGGGCCCTCCACACCGGGCGCGCTCAACCTGGTCGCGGGTCAGACGCACGGCTTCGCCACCACCTCGTCGGCGGTGACGGCATCCGGAGCGGTCGTGGGCGATCCCCAGCCGACCGGCGACGTGTGCGACAGTCGCGATGCGACGACGGCGGTGGACAGCTCGAGCAAGAACATCGGCGACCTGCTGAACGCCAAGAACGTCAGCTGGGGCTGGTTCCAGGGCGGTTTCGCGGACTGCTCGGTGAGGCACACGAACGTCGCCGGGGTCTCGAGCAAGGACTACATCCCGCACCACGAGCCGTTCCAGTACTTCGCCAGCACGGCGAACCCGCTGCACACCGCGCCGGCCTCCGTCGCCGAGATCGGGCACGCCGGTGCTGCGAACCACCAGTACGACCTGACCGACTTCTGGAAAGCGGTCGACGCCAAGTCGATGCCCGCGGTCAGCTTCCTCAAGGCCGCGGCGTATCAAGACGGACACGCCGGCTACTCGACCCCGTTGGACGAGCAAACCTTCCTGGTGAACACGATCAACCGGCTGCAGAAGTCGCGTGACTGGTCGTCGACCGCGGTCGTCGTCGCCTATGACGACAGCGACGGCTGGTACGACCACCAGATGGGCCCGATCGTCAACCAGAGCGCCGACCCGGCGGTCGACGGCCTCTCGGGCACCTCCTGCGGAACGACTCCTGCCGCCGCTCTGGGAGGCTTCCAGGACCGTTGCGGCTATGGGCCGCGCCTTCCGTTGCTCGTCATCTCGCCGTATGCCCGGACCAACTTCGTCGACCACACGGTGACCGACCAGTCATCGGTGCTCCGCTTCATCGAAGACAACTGGGCGACCGGTCGGATCGGCGGCGGGTCGTTCGACGCCGTGGCCGGCCCGCTGACCGGGATGTTCGACTTCTCGTCGCACCACGGCGACAACCACGGGGTCGTGCTCGACCCGACCACGGGGCTCGTCACGCATTGAGCCGGCGGTCGGCGGCTCCCGGCAGACTGAGGGGATGCACGTCGCCCTGAGCCGCTCCGCTCAGGGCGACGTGACCGCGGTCGAGCTAGAGGATGACGGCTCCGAGACGAGCCGCGTGGCACTCGACGAGGGCGCCGTGGCCGCGTTCGTGGGGGAGCGCGAGCCGCAGCATCCCCGCTGGATCTGGAACGACACTTCCGCCTGGTACCCGCCCCTGCTGGCTGAAGGCGTGCGGGTCGAGCGCTGCGTCGACCTCCGGCTGAGCCACCGGATCCTGCGGCACTCGGCGGCGGCGGCGGCAACCGCTTTAGCCCTGGCGCCGCGGGACCGGTGGGACCAGCCGACGCCCGAGACGCGGTCCACTTCGCACGCCCTCTTCGACCTCGAACCGCCGCAAGCCGATGACGATCCCGTCGAGGAATGGATGCGGCAGCGCGCCGCCGTCGCCGGCAGCACCCAGCCCGGCAAGCTCGCCCTGCTGCTCGCTGCCGAGAGCGTCGGCGCTCTGATCGCCGCAGAGATGCGGTTCGCGGGCCTGCCGTGGAGCGTGCAGCGCCACGATGAGCTGCTCACGGAGCTGCTCGGCCCGAGGCCGGTCGTCGGGCGCCCGGCGCGCATG
>Ga0105248_10010323_pt1 | contig 10278 bp, 7 predicted proteins | sample KBSS34metaG_FD_81524 | JGI IMG/M metagenome (GOLD analysis project Ga0105248, IMG submission 81524) | Switchgrass rhizosphere microbial communities from Kellogg Biological Station, Michigan, USA - KBS S3-4 metaG | ecosystem: Host-associated > Plants > Roots > Rhizosphere > Soil | place... | reverse complement strand
GCTGCGGTCAAGTTGGGCATCTCGCATTAGAGATGAGATCCGCAGGCATACCTCGCTTGAAGTAAGGCGAGGGAATCACGTCCACGTTCGGACTCTAATCCTTAAAATCTTGCAAGGTCCGTGCTGTGCCTGTTTATGGCAAAACGGCATGGATGAAATTACAGCTAAGGAGGAGTGTTTCGAAATGTTATCAGTCTTCAGGGTGGGGTCGCGTTCACGTTCTTGGGCCAGAATCCTGGCTTTTTCCGTTGCATCGATCTGCATTTGCTCAACTGTGGATCATGCGCACGCGCAATCAACTTTCGGCTCATTTGTCGGCACGGTGCTGGACCCGGCGGGAAGCGCGGTCCCCACTTGCATCGTCAGTCTTGTAAATAAAGGCACTAACGTCAAACGCGACTCGGTAACCAATACGGAAGGCGCATATGCCTTCGTAAATATTGAGCCCGGAATATACGACTTGGTATTCCAGGCGCCGGGGTTTCAGCGCAACACAGTCACGGGTTTCGAACTGTTAGCTCGCCAGGCGGCTCGTGTGGATAGCAGTCTAACGCTCGCCACGCAGACGGAATCGGTCACGGTGACGGCGGCCATGGAAGCGCCCATCAGCACCGAAGTTTCGAACATTGCCGAGACCAAAGTCGGACGTGAATTGATCGATCTGCCGTTGGCGATCGGCTCCCGGGCGGATGGTTCCACCAGTCCGATGTCTACACTGACTACACAGCCGGGCGTGCAAACCGATGCCAGCGGCAACATCTCGGTGGCCGGCAACAAGCCCAGCATGCTTTCGATGACGTTGGACGGCATCAGTACTTCCAGCGCCAAGAGTGGCGCTCCGATCTCTGAATTGTTCCCGTCGTTCGAGGGGATCGCGGAGATCCGAGTCAGCGAAATCAACAACACTGCCGAGTTCGGCGGCGTGAGCGACATCACGACCATTTCAAAGAGTGGAAGCAACGCGTATCACGGCAGCCTATTTGAAAACTTTCAGAACCAGTTCATGAATTCGCGCGATCCGTTTGCCACTACGGTTCCCAAGCTCGTGATGAACGACTTTGGAGGATCTTTGGGCGGGCCCTTGTCCGCACCCAAGCTGTACAGCGGGAAGGATAAGACATTCTTCTTCGCGGATTTCGAGTCGCTGCACTTGCCCCGTTCCACCAGCCGCGTTACCAGCATCCCGACCAACGCACTGCGGAGCGGCGACCTATCGGTGTACCTGCCCGGCACGGTTGTAAAGGATCCCGCCTCCCCTGGTGCGACCTTCCCGGGAAATCAGATTCCACTCACGCGCATTTCGGATTTCTCGCGGCGGGCCATGGATTTCTACTGGCCGAGTAGTCTGCAGCCCAACTTTGGCGCGCCCGGCGCGATCGCCAATAACTATTCGGCGAACTATCCCACGACCATCGTCAGCAATCAGGGCGACATAAGGATCGACCACAACATCACGCCCATGCAAACGGCATTTGCCCGTATGACCTACAAACGTCGGCAAAGCTTGACCTCGCCGTCCGGGTCGCCGGTGCTCGGAGGAGGCAACTCGATCGAGAACGACTATAGCCTCGCCGGCGCCCACAATTACATCATTACGCCGAGCATGGTGAATGAGGCGCGCTTCGGACTGAGTGGTCAGAACACGGGAACACAGTACGGCTATACTTCGCGGCAGATTATCGACCAACTGGGTTTGGTGCTTCCGGGTCCGCCGCCGGAAGGCGCGGCCTCCACCAATTTCTCGATTACCGGATTCACCAACACCAACGGGGGAACCACTTCACGTTCCCGGGCCAGCACTCTTCAAATTCTGGATAATCTGACCTGGACCAAGGGCCGGCACACTATCAAGTTCGGCGGCGACTACCGGTATCAAAAGGGTCTATATACCAACGTCTTTGCCAGCGGCCGTATGGGCAGTTACACATTCAACAACGGCACTGCTACTAAGTCCACGATCGGAAGCCCCTTTGCGTCCTTTCTGCTCGGAATTCCCGACTCTACCGGCCTTACTTCGGTACAGTATCCCGATACGGACGGTTACGCCAGTCACTACGCGTTCTATGTCCAGGACGACTGGAAGGTGACTCAGCGCCTGACGCTTAACTACGGCTTGCGATGGGAATATCACCCTAATTATCGGGACCACCTCAATAATCTGGCGAACTTTGTTCCGGATTATACCAGCGTAGTCAACGGCGTTACCGTCAACGGCGCTGTGGTCATTCCCGACTTGGCGGTGCCTCTGGTGGATCCTTCCTTCCGCGCGTCGATCGCTCCCACGCCGATTCTGACCGCGAGCGAATTGGGTTTCCCCCAGAGTCTTCGGTATTCGGAGAAGACCGACTTCGCACCACGCGTCGGTTTCGCCTGGCGTGCCACGAAGGATGGCAAGACCGTGATTCGCGGTGGTTACGGTCGATTTATCGAGGCGCTGGCTGGAAGCGGAATTAACGCGGCTTGGGCCGTGGAGGCCAGTTTCGTGGGCTCCTACACCAACTCCTTCGTAAACGGAAAGCCAGTGCTGACGTTCCCGTATCCATTCCCCGCCAACCTGGCGCAGCCCGGAACCGAACAATTCCGATTGGCGTCGTCGATCCATTATCAGGACCCCTACGTCCAACAGTGGAATTTCACCATCGAGCGCGACCTTGGTTTTAGCACGGGGCTGCGACTAACCTACGATGGCAGCCATGGTAGTGACTTGGGACTCCAATATAACGCCAATCAGATTAAAGCGAATACAGTTGGCTATGCTAATTCCAAGTCGACGATTCCTTACCCGGCTTTTAACTCCATTAGCATGCAAGACAATGGCGGACGAAGTAATTATCACGCGATTACTCTTACTGCCAACCGGCGATTCTCCAAGGGCCTTCAATTCCAAGTCAGTTATGCCGCCGCGAAGAATCTTTCTAATGCCGGCGGGGCGAGCCCGACGGGGTTTGCTTCTGAAGCGGGCGGCACCATCACGGATCGGTTTAATCCCGACCTAGACTACGGTAACGTCGCTTACACACGGCGACACCGGTTTCAGTCGACGTTCCTTTACGTCACCTCGGTCACGGGCCACAACGCCTTACTGAGGCACGCGGCCAGCGGATGGGAACTGTCCGGGGTTGTCCTCGTCCAAACGGGAGCGTTCCTGACCCTGGGCACGAGCGGCACCGATCCGGCGGGCACCAGCGCCTCTGGCGGCGGCTCCGGGCGACCGGATCGCGTGCTCGGGGTGAATCTGTATCCCGACATTCAAAGTCCGTCGATGTGGGTGAACGCAGCGGCGTTCGCGATACCCGCCAACAACATCGGCCGGTACGGAAATTCTTCCGTGGGAGCGGTGGTTGGCCCGGGGACTCAAGCCGTCTCGCTCTCTCTGTCGCGGACGATTGCGATCAAAGATCGAGTGCGGTTACGCGTGCAAGCTTCCGCCGCGAACGCGCTGAATCATCCGAACTACGGGAACCCGGCCTTGACGCTTGGGAACGCGACTTTCGGAACCATCACTTCGCTCCAGAATTCCGAAGCGTCGGGAGCGCGGCAGCTGCAGCTAACCGGACGAATCACGTTCTAGAGGTATCCATTTCATGGAGAATGTCATGAAACAAGTAGCAATAGCGCTGGCAGTGATCCTGATCAGTGGAACCGCTTTGGCCCAAGGGCGAGGCGGCCGCGGAGGCGGGGGAGGTGGCCGAGCCGCTGCCGCGCCGGCTCCCGAGGAAGGATTCCCGGTTACCGACCCCTTGGTCGTCCAAAAGTGTGGAACGTGCCACACCAAGGACGACAAGGGCAACCTGTCGCGAATCTCCTGGACGCGGACCACCCCTGAGGGCTGGGAAGAAGCCATCAAGCGAATGATCCGCCTGAACGGGCTGACCATCACACCGGCGGAGGCCAAGTCCGTATTGAAATATCTCAGCACCAATCATGGCTTGGCTCCCGAGGAGGCCAAGCCCGTGATGTATATGCCGGAGCACCGAATCATAGACGAAGTGATCCCGAATGACGCCGTACGGGCTACTTGCACCAACTGCCACGCACTCGGTCGGCCGTTTTCATGGCACCGCACCAGAGAGGAGTGGCAGCTAATGACTACCCTGCATTCGGCACTGTACCAGCAGGCCGAATCGGCATTCCGGGGAGGCCGAAATGCAGGTGGCGGCGGAGCTGCGGCCGCCGCCCCCGCATCCGGTTCGGAAGGCGCTGCGCCGGCTGCTGCAACTCCGGTGTTGGATCAGACGCTCGATTATCTCGGCAAGAATTATGGACTTCACACTCCCGAGTGGGCGTCCTGGCGGGCTCGGATGCGAGCGCCAAAGATCACCGGGCGCTGGCTGGTGTCCGCTCACGTTCTTGGAAAAGGAAAATACTACGGAGAATTGACGATTGGGCAGGGAGTCGCCGAAGACGAATTCACCACCACAGTCAAGCTGACGCCTGTGGGTGGAGGCCCGGCGATTTCCAGGACCGGAACCGGATTAGTCTACGCAGGCTATTCCTGGCGCGGGCGATCGAAGGGAACCACAGCCGTCGCCAAGGACACGCCGGACGATCTCGCCACCGAAATGCGCGAAGCGATCTGGATTTCTCCCGACCAGTCCTCCGGCGAAGGCCGTTGGTTCTGGGGTGAGTATCAGGAGTTCGGGATCGATGTAAAAATCGTGCGCGCCACTCCTGAGCCACTCCTTTACATGACGGACAAATACTCGCTCAAGGCCGGGTCCCAGGCTCAACGGGTCAAGGTCTACGGAAACAGTTTGCCGGCGACTCTCACCGCAGCCGATTTGGAATTCGGTGCAGGCGTCAAAGTCAAAACCATCGTGTCTCACACCGCGACTGAAATCGTGGCGGATGTCGACGTAGCCGCGACTGCCGTGCCTGGCAAACGCGACGTAACGCTAGGACGGGCGGTTCTGCTCGGCGGGCTCGCGATCTACGACAAAGTCGATTACATCAAAGTCTTGCCGGAAGCGTCCATGGCCAGGCTGGGTAGCGATGTCCACCCGAAGGGCTACCAGCAACTGGAAGTGATGGCCTACCAGAAGGGTGAGGACAGCAAGATGCACACGGCCGACGACATTGAACTCGGTCCCGTGGACGTAGCGTGGTCGGTCGAAGAATTTTATACCGTACTCGGGGACGATGACAGAGAGTTCGTTGGATCGATGAGTGGCACGGGTTTGTTCACGCCAAATGTGGATGGTCCGAATCCGCAGCGGAAGTTCAGCCGCAATAACTACGGCGAGGTGTGGGCCGTCGCGACCGCGAAAAACGAAAAGGACAAAGACGGGAAGCCATTGATCGGGAAGTCGTACTTGGTAGTGACCGTTCCAACCTATATCCGTTGGGATCAGCCGGAGGTGACTAAGTGATCGCAGAGATCGAGAGGAAGACCAAATGAAACATTTGCGAGCAGTCAATAAGAAAGCACGCCGAGTCGATAGCTATGTCGCCTCGCTAGGAGAGGACGTCATCGCTCTTCAAAACGGGGGCGGGAACAACCAACAACCGGCGCAGCGTCCACATGTCCCGATGGGATGCGCGTTGGCGTTTTCGCCAGGCTGGGAAGTGGATTCGGCGGGAGGCACGGCAGGATTGTGCCAGCCTGTGGAGCGCGATATTTACGACTGTTACGTGACTTGCTTCTGGCCGGCGCAGGTGCCCGATCACCTCAACAACTATCCGGATTGGGCCAGCAAGTGCGCCGCGGCTACAAAGGACTGGCGCAATTTGGACTTGGTTTTCCCGTAGAGGCGGCGAGGCAACTGAGGAGACAACTTATGAAGCTACTGGTGTCCTTATTGATACTTTCCTGCGTCGTCGCAAGCGCAGGGACATTGTACATTCCTGCCTATCCGAACGACGTGTTGGTGGTCGACGACACGAACGGCAAGGTTCTCGACACGATTGTCCTCTCGACCGGTCTGCCCACGGGGATTCGCCTGTCGGCCGACAAGAAAACGTTGTTCGTGACGACCAACGACAAGTCCGGCATCGAAGTGATCGACATCGCCACCCGCAAAGTTACGAATCACTTTGTCCTGAACACGGAGACGAATCGGTTCCGCCTGAATGGCGCCGCGCCGGATCCGGAGGGTAAGATCCTCTACGCGACTACCACGGAAATCATAAAGAAGAGCGATCGCTTTGAGATCGGCAAGCCCAAGTACACGGTGATCGATTTGGCGCAGCAAAAGATCGTTAAGACGGTCGACTCCTCGACAGCGCAAGGAGAGACTCCGGACGCCGGCGGCGGGAATGGCGGAGGAGCGTTCGAGGTGTCGCCGGACGGCCAGTACCTGTATCAGTTTCGAAACCAGGTGGTGGTCCTCAAGGCAGCCGACTTCAGCCCGGTGGAGAAGATCGACCTGGGGCGTCCGGAGGATCCGACCCTCGACAGTCTGAGTCTCGGAGGGATGCTGGAGGCTTTGAGCGAACCGGGCCAGCGCGTTTCGCTGTTCAATTTTTCCGATCCGATTATTCATGCCAAATCATTCGGATTGGCAAAGTTCGATCTCAATACTCGGAAGTTCGAATTCACGCCGATCGGTCCGGCGCCTGTTTCTATGACGAATCTGAAGATCACGCCGGATAAGAAGATGGGCTACACGGTGGTTACCAACGGCACGCTCGGGAACAAGCGCTGCGAAGTTTGGGGTTTGGACCTGGGGAACAGCCGGCTCGCCAAGACCGCCGAAATTCCTTGCCGCTCTCGCTTCAGCTTCGGGATTTCGACGGACGGTAAGAAGGTGTACATGTACGGCGCGGGCTTTGAAATTGAGGTGTACGACGCTGCCACCTTCCAGCACGAAGCCACCTGGGACCTGGGACACGACATGCGCGGCGGAATGGTTGGATTGCCCTAAATGACCGCACGGGAGGTAACTCGATGATCGCGACGGAAACTCGCAAATACAGACTCGGGGAGTTTCACAGGTTCGAAGGAGGCGGCCGGCAGTTTCTGTATCTCGTTCCTGCCGGAGCCATCTTCGAAGTGGACGAAGGAGCCTCCGCGGTCATCGACGAACTCTCGGGGGGCGAGGCTTGGCACGAGGACTTGATGGCCAGGCTCGGTGAACGCGGGTTCGCTGGCCGCGACGGCGAGGAACTGGTTGGCGAGATGTTGCTCTCTCACGCCATCATGACGGGTGAAACTGCGGCCGCGCCGGTGGAGGGCGCGCCGGCGAACTTCCCGCTGCAAAGCCTGGTGATGAATCTCACCAATCAGTGCAATCTTTCCTGCACGTACTGCTACGAGTTCGGCGAGGACAAAGTCGCCACGCCCGAGGGCAAGCCGAAGTTCATGGATATCGAGACCGCCAAGGCCTCGGTAGACTTTTTGCTGAAGGAATCGCAAGACCGGAAGTCGATCCACATCACGTTTTTCGGCGGCGAGACGCTCATGAACTTCCCGCTGCTGAAGGAAGTGGTTGCCTACGCGAGCGACCGAGCTGCAGCGGATGGCCGCTTCATCGATTTCAGCTTGACTACGAACGCTACTTTGCTGACGCCCGCGATCATTCAGTTTTTGTCGGACAACAGCATCGGGGTGACGGTCAGCATGGACGGTCCGCCGGAAATGCACGACAAGCTCCGGGTTTTCGCGAACGGCCGCGGCAGCTACGACATTATCGCGCCCAGGGTGAAGGCGCTGATTCCGGGTCATCGCACCAGGCCGATCACGGCGCGCGTGACCCTGACCGCGGGGAACACCGACGTGGTCCGGACGTATCGCCACTTGAAAGATGAGTTGGGGTTCGCCGAAATCGGTTTTGCTCCGGTGACCACTTCGCCGGATCGGTTGTATGCGATCAATGAGAAGGGCATGGACGGCGTGCTCGAACAGTTTCACGTCCTGGCGGATGAGTACTTAGCCTACGCGCTGCGCGGTGAGCTGCACGGCTTTTCCAACGTCAGCGATACCATTGCGGAGCTGTATCAGGGGGTGAACAAATCGCATCCCTGCGGCGCGGCGCTGGGGTTGCTCGGCGTCGGACCGTCGGGCGACATCGCGCCGTGCCATCGTTTTGTCGATTCAGACACGCATTCGCTGGGCAATATCGCTACCGGTGTGGATCGTGACAAGCAAAACGATTTTCTGACGCGAGGCCATATCGGCGCGAAGTACGATTGCCACAGTTGTTTTGCGCGACCACTGTGCGCAGGCGGATGCCACCATGAGGCTTTCGTCCGGTATGGAGACACCGGCCATCCGAATTTGCACTACTGCGATTGGATTCGGGACTGGACGGATACTTGTCTCCGAATCTTCGGCACGATCAGCGCCCAGAATCCTGAATTCCTCGAGCAATTCGCGGAGAGGAAGGGCTTATCCTAACGCGCCTCACGAGCGTGTTGCTGCTGGTGGCGTCGACGCAGCTTTGGGCTGCGGAGCCGCTGTCGGGGAAATGGGTCCTGAAATCGCAGGAGATCGCGGGCCAAAAGACCGATCCGAATCCCCTGACCCTCGCGATCACGCCATCCGGAAAGTCGCTCGAGTTCGCGTACCTGGTGACCGCGAACGACGCGCAGGTAATTTCTCTAAAATTCACGTCGCCGCTGGACGGAACCGCGGCCGAAGTGACCGGCGTGGACGGTACCAAAATCGGCACGGCCAAAGTTGCGAAAGATGGCGCGTCGTACAAGGTGCTTCTAGAGGGTCCGAATCGTCCAGCAGCATCGGGGCAGATGACGGTGTCGGCCGACGGAAAGACGCTCACTTCCGAGTCTGACGTGAAGACTCCCAGCGGAATGACGGTTCACACAGTGCAGGTATTCTCGCGCCAATAATCAGCGGGACGGCTGGAGTTCGAAGCCGTTGAGTTGGTACTGAAAGCTCCTGCGGTTGGAAAGTTGTTCTCCGCACCAGGCCATTCCTTCATTAAGCGATCGCAGTTCCGACTTCCACCACTGCGTGTCGTGACCGGTCTTGTAGAACTGCGAGCACAGCGCCAGGTGACGGCCGAATCCCGCCAGCATACGAGCTTCGTAATGCGAGAGCACCTCTTTGGGGTTTTCGCCATTGGTGGCAGCTTGGATCACCGCCGCCGCCAGAATCGCTTCGCGGACCGCGTGAGAAGTTCCGTCGCCGCACAATGGGTCGAAGGCCATCGCTGCGGTTCCGCAGGCTAGCCACCCGGCGCCGCATAGAGTCGAGAGCACGCGCGGATAAGCGGGGAACTGCTTGGCCGCCTCACCGACTTCATGAATCTGCTCACCCACGATCCGGCTGTCACTCAGACGCGCACTACCGACGGAAAGAAGAAACGCCTTTCCTGGTCCGCTCGGGATCAGGAACAACCAGCCGTTCTCCAGTGACTCGATCCAGCACGTGTCACACGCACCTTTGAGCGTGACCGAGGTCACGGACGCCATGCGCGATCCAAATGTTCGCTCGACTGCGCCGGGCGGAAGTGGTCGGGAGGAGAAGATCGTCCAGTCGGGCTCAGCTTCTTCATCGAGTGCGAGGCCGGACCACAGGCGCTCCAGCAGTTCCTGCTCTGAGACGATACTCGCCGCGTGGTCGAGTGTGACTGGCGCGGAGCCCGGACCCCAGGCGACCACGCGCTTGCGCATTCGAGGCAGATGGTCCAGCGAAAGATCCTCGAAGACCCCCTGCATCAGGGCGATCGCTGCATCGCTGAGCATGATGACGGGCAGACGCGGACGATCGGCGCGCTTGACGGCGACCCGAAGTCCGGCGCGTTTCAAGAGATGCGCGCAGCAGCAGGCGGCGACCCCGTCCCCGTGAATCACCACGCCGTTCATCGCGACCCGCCCGCGTAGCGTCGGTGGGAACCATCCCGCGACCTTCGGTCGCGTCGCGCTGTGTGGCGAGTTCGAACGGCGCAACCGCTCCCTGACGGTCGCGGCTCGTAACACCCAAGCCGAGCCGTGACCGTGAGGAAGCGGTTCCCCGGTGTTCGCCTGGTTGACGACCCCCGGAACATGTGTAATACACTGAGGTTGCCGTGCCCCGTGTCGCACAATCCTTGGCCCTTGTGGGCTTGCTCAGCGTGAGCGCCGTAATTGGCCGCGCGGAGTCCCGAACGCTGGTCATCTTTCTGACCTCCGACGCATCGATCACCCCGGCTATTTCCACGGAAATCAAGCAGGAAGTCGGACATCTCATGCAAACCGCGGCGATCGATGTCGACTGGCGCGATCCCGCCGTTGACCGGGGCGGTGTCGAGAACGATTATTCGGCGGTGGTCAAATTGCGAGGTTCGTGCCGCCCTCCTGAACCCAGCATCCGCTTCGAGCACGCCGTCAGCGGACCAT
>Ga0105248_10010322_pt1 | contig 10278 bp, 10 predicted proteins | sample KBSS34metaG_FD_81524 | JGI IMG/M metagenome (GOLD analysis project Ga0105248, IMG submission 81524) | Switchgrass rhizosphere microbial communities from Kellogg Biological Station, Michigan, USA - KBS S3-4 metaG | ecosystem: Host-associated > Plants > Roots > Rhizosphere > Soil | place... | reverse complement strand
CCTCGAACAGTTTCTCGGAAGCAAGCCTCAAGCCACGGCGAGCAGCCTCACGCACCGCGAGCGGGAAGTGGTCCAGCAGGTCGCCGAGGGCCATATCAACAAGCAAATCGCTGCCAGGCTCAATGTGAGCGTGAAGACCGTAGAAACGCATCGCGCCAGCGCCATGCGCAAATTGAAGCTCAAGACGACCGCGGACCTAGTGCGCTACGCCGTCCGCAACCAGCTCATCCAGCCGTAGCACCTCATTATAGGGCGCGAGTTCCCTGCCGGGCAGCCGTTGCTTTTTTGCAACGCTTCGCGGTCCGATGCCCAACGAGGTCTATTTATCGGGGAAACACCTGATTTTCACCGAGCCGCCAGCCGTCGATTCAGACTCCGGCTTCAGCGTGTACCCGATGGACCACATTCGTCGCGCGGCCAGCATACGAACCAGGTCAGGAGATCATCATGAGGAAATACCTGCTAGGAACGGTCGCGGTGGCTTCACTTGCTGTCACGTCGCCGGCAGCCGCGAAAGATCATAGCGGCTACGTTGGAATCGACCTCGGCGCCGTGTGGCCTAAGAGCCAGGACGTAATCGGAGCAGTCGCCTTCACCGGGCCGGTGGTCTGCAATGCCCTTCCGCCCGCTACCTGCACTGCGCCGACGGACTTCGCCTTCCAGGATGTCGGCACGATCAAGTACAAGACCGGCATCGATGCCGATCTCATCGGCGGCTACGATTTCGGGATGTTCCGCGTGGAAGGCGAGGTTGGCTACAAGCACGGAAAAGTGAGCAACTCCCACGTCAACCAGGCATTTCTCGATGCTCTGAATCTTGCCGCTGGCACGGCACTGGCCAACACCGATTTCAATCTCGACAAGACGACGAACGTCTGGGACGCCATGATCAATGGCTGGCTCGATTTCGGCGGTGAGACCGGAATTGGCGGCGGCGTCGGCGGCGGCGTCGGCTATGCCGGCGTCCACCAGTTCGGCCAGAGCAAGGGCAAGTTTGCATGGCAGCTGCTCGCCCAGGTTTATTACCCGGTCAGTCCGAACTTCGATATTGGCTTGAAGTACCGCTACTTCCATGCCGGATCGAGTTCAGGAACGGAGACGTTCGACTTCACCGGACCTGCGGTCTGCAACGCGCTTCCGCCAGCGGAATGCATTGGCGGAGTGGCCAGTTTTGAAGACCGCAGTCGCTGGACCTCGAACAGCCTCCTGCTGAGCGCCACCTATAACTTCGGCGCGGCTGCGCCGCCTCCGCCTCCGCCTCCGCCGCCTCCGCCTCCGCCTCCGCCGCCTCCGGCGACGCAGACGTGTCCGGACGGCAGCGTGATCCCGGCGACGGATGCCTGCCCGGCACCGCCTCCGCCGCCTCCGCCGCCAGCCGCGGCCCCTGAACGAGGCTAAAGCGAACGGTCTCTCCTGGCGGCTCCCGGGTCTCCGACCCGGGGGCCGCTTCTTTATTCGCCATCTCGCGCAGGAGCTGCGGCCTTCATCCTCGGCCACAGGAGGCTCATCATCCCGACTGCGAAAGTGCAGGCGATTGCGAACTGCACGACGCGCGCGCCCCAGGTGCCGGAGTTCGATGGCCCCTTGAGCAATGCGAGCCCGAAGATGACCATCGCCGAATTATAGCCAAGCAGAGCATTGCCGCCGAGCACTCCGCCCTTCACGATTTGCGCGGCAAACACGAGGCCGATGATGAACGTGACCAGCGCGAGCGTCGCGAGCGACGGGGCAATTGCGAGCAAATAATAAGCCGCGACCGCGACGAAACCACCGAGGAAGTTGCCGACCAGTTTTGCCCATCCGCTGGCGGCGCTGCGCTCTTCCTCCATCTTGGCGACGAGGAGCACGGTCGTCAGCAGCACGGGGATAGCGTCGGTAATCCCGAACAACATGTAAGTCAGCATCAGCGGCAGCACGATTGCGGTGCCGAGCGCGGCAGCGGCGACGGGCGACTTCAGCGGAGGGAGCGGTGGGTCTGGAGACTTTGGCGAAGGCAGCGGCCAGATTGCGTACGCGATCCAGGTGAATAGGACCGCCATTGCCATGCCCCGCGCTAGGAGTGGCGGCAGAACAGCCGCATATTTCGACACTGTAAGGGTTACGACCGGAACGATCGTGATGCACACCAGGAGCAGGGTCAGCGGGAGTTGGCCTTTCGACCGCGCCAGACCGGCGAAGGCCAGGAAAATGATCAGGCCGATCACTCCAAACAAAACGGACGGAGTCTGGTTCAGCAGTGTCGTCAGGAAGAACGCGAACCAAGCGAAAATCGTCATTAGTATGACAAGCACCAGCCCCACCTTGAACGGGGGCGAGACGGGTAAATTGGCGAGAAGGACTGCCGTCAGGACCGCCGGGATGGCCGAAGGCTGCCAGCCCATCCACTCGCAGATGACAAAAACCGCGGTCGTTCCGACGCTGAAGCGAAGTACGAACTGAAGCCTGGCAACCTCGGCCGGCTCCATCACGGACCGGCGGCGAGGCAAAGCGACTGCCATGACTATTGCAGATAGCTCAGCAGCGCGATGACCTTGATCCACAGCCTGCCGATCGGGTTCATGATCGACTTGTCCTGAGTGAAGATGATCACATTCGCCTGAGCGCCGCTGCGGCCGACGTCGATGCCGGCCTTCTTCACTTCATCGGGAAGCACCTGGATACGGACAGGAAAGCGCTGCGGATCGCGCAACCATCCCTGATCGGCAGGTACTGTGGACAATTGGCCCGACGGCGCTTCATCGCCCTGGCTCACACCCCATCCTACACTGTGTACCGTGCCGCGGAATAGCTTGCCGGGCAGAATGTCCAGGGCGATCGTGACATCTTGGCCCGGCCTTACGTTGCCGAGTTGGTTCTCGCGCATATCGGCCGAAATCCACCGAGGCCCGCGTTCCAGGAAGCTAAGTAGAGGTTGACCGGGGGCCACATATTGCCCGACCGCCAGCCGCAAGTTCGTTACGGTTCCGTCCGCGGGCGCTCGGACCAGAGTATTGCGTAGGTTGAGGCGGGCTTGGTCCAGTGCAGCCAACGCCTGACGAACCTTTGGATTTCGCAAGCCTGGCTCGCCCAGGTTCGCCAGCGCTTTTTTCAAGTCCGCCTGTGCACGCGTCAGGTCCGCCGCGGATTTCTGAGTATCGGCTTCGGCGCGAATGCCTTGTGTTTGGGGCAAGGCGCGCTTGCCAACCAGGCCGCTGACGATGCCGCCCAATTCGCGGCTTGCCGAAAGGTCGGCGCGTTGCTTCGCGATCTGGGCGCGGGCTGCTGCGATATCTGCAACTGAAACGTCGGCTGCCTGAAGCGCAACGGACAGGTTGGCGTCCGCTGATCGCACGGCGAGCTCGTAGGGTTCGGGGTCGATCCGGAACAGCACTTGTCCCTTGGTGACCGGACTGTTGTCCTTCACGGCGACCTCCAGCACGTCGCCGGCGACCTCCGGCGCGACCTGGGTCAGGAAAGCCTCCACCCGTGCTTGCGAGGTGTATGGCGTATAGCGGTCCGAAAGCACGTGATACACAAAGAGGACCAGGAGCAGCCCCAGCGCGACCAGAATGACCTTGCGCATCGGACTTGGCGCAGGCGCGGCGGTCCCGACATCGATTTCGGTGGCAACAGCCTGAGATCTCCCGGCTTGCGCGGTGTCGTTCATCGGTGTGTACCCCCCGATTGTGCCGACAGCGCGGACGGCGCCGGGACGGAGGTCCAGTCGCCGCCCAATGCGCGGTACAGGTTCACCAGCGCACGCTGGTAGTCCCCGCGTGCAGAGGCCAGTTGAAGCTGGGCTGCGAACAGGCTGCGCTCGGTGTCGAGCACCTCCAGATAGTCAGAATAGCCATTCTCGTAGCGCACATTGGCCAACTCGACGCCGTGCTGCAGTGTGGCGACTCGCTGGTAAAGAATGTCTCGGAGCTCGGCGCTGTGACGTACATCGGCGAGAGAATTCTCAACGTCGCGAAATGCGTTCTGAATGACGAGTTGGTAATTGGCGAGTGATTGGTCGCGACGAGCTTTGGCCTGGTCGACCGCCGCGGTCAGGCCGCCGCCGGTATAGATTGGACCAGCGACATCGCCCGTGAAACTCCAGGTGCGAGCCGACCCGGCAAAGAGATTGCCGAGCGAACCACTGGTGAGGCCGAGCAATCCGGTCAGGCTGATCCTTGGAAAGAACAGCGCGCGCGCAGCGCCGATCAACGCGTTCGAAGCGATCAGCTGCTGTTCGGCCTGGAGGATGTCGGGCCGTCGCAACAGGAGCTCGGAAGGAAGCCCGGCGGGAACAGCCGGCGTGTAGCGTGGGTCCGGCTCCCGGGCTCGGGCTATCGGACCGGGATTCCGTCCGACCAGCACCGAAAGTGCATGCTCCTGGGTCGCGATGGCCTGCTTGATCGGAGGAATCTGCTGCAGCGCGGATTCATATTCGGACCGGACCTGAGCCATTTCGAAATCAGAGATCCATCCTGCGGCGAGCCTCGTCTCGAACAGGTCGACTGACTTCCTGCGTCCCTCCGCCGTGTTTTGCGCGACGCGCAATTGGGCGTCGAGGTCGAGAAGCGTCACGTAACCCGCGATCACGGATGAAATGAGGGTCAGGGTTACGCCTCGGCGCGCTTCTTCCGTCGCCAGCAGATTCGCTCGCGCGGCCTCGGTTTGGCGCCGGATTCGGCCCCATAGGTCGATCTCCCAGCTCGCCGACAGGATGGAGGTGAACGTCGTGCTCAGCGGGTCGACGAAAGATGGTATCTTCTCTTCGCTGGCCCGCGCTCGATTGCCGCTCAGATCATAGCCGATCTGCGGCGAGCCCTCGGATTTGGTGCCGGCAAGAATCGCGGCGAACTCGTCGACCCGTGCCGCCGCGATGCGCAGATCGAGGTTATTGGCCAGCGCCTCGTGCACGAGTCCGTCCAAATAGGGATCGTGATATGCATTCCACCACGCCGGCTGTTGCGCCGTGCCGGGAAGAGGTTCGCCGAACCGGTAAGCTCGGGGAATCTCCACCGTCGGTTTGACGTAATCCGGACCTTGCACGCACCCGCTGACGAGGCAAAGGCAAGCGAATGGCAGGCGCAAACGGGCGCTCATCGGCGGACTGCTTCCGAAGGAGCAACGAACCGGTCGAACACCTGCGGAGGCTGGGTGCGCAGCGATTGCAGCAAGGCGATCATCGCTTTTTGCGATTCCCGCTCGTGCCCGGTCATCGGCCGATTGAGGTCGATGATGACCGTAAGCGAAATGGCGATCAGCACGAGCAGGAGCAGAGCCGCTCGCCTGCCGCGGGGACCGTCGACTTGATGGCCGACGACCGCCGCGGTGATGATCAGATAAGCGAGTAACAGGACCAGCACTTCGGCTGGCAGCCGCAGCTGCCAGGCCAATTTCCGCTTGGCGTCCAGATCGATGACCTCATTGAATGTCACCAGAAGCGCTGTCGTCACGCCGTGCGCCAGCGCCGACTCGCGGCTTCCGCGCACTGCCGCCCAAATCTCAGTCAGCAACGCGTCGTTCTTCTCGAGATAGGTATTGCTGTCGGCCCCGGCGGACGCCAGCTGGATTCGATTGGCGGTGTAATCGACGAGGAGGTGGCTGAGCCGGGATCGATGCGGCTCGTCGAGAAATTGGGCGCGCAGGTACGCCGTTCCGATCGCGTTCGCCTCGTCGATGACGAGCTCTCGCCTGATCTCGTATCGGCTCAGCACCATTCCGAAGGTGAATGCCATCAACAGTCCGAGGAGACCGAGCGCGCTGCTGAGCAGATATCCCTCTTGCGCGATCGAATCGTCCGATTCAGGGCTTTCGCCGCGCGATCGCTTGTGCTGCCAATTGCGGAGCGAGTGGCCGCCCCATGCTGCGAGCAGCATCGCCAAAAATGTTCCGAGGCCGATTGCCGGTATCGAAAGACTGTGAATTACGGCCAGCCACCCGCCCTGCATCTGTCGGCTCCTTGGGTCCGAGTGCGCGAGCCTTCGTCGGATTTCGGGGCGGAGAAACCGACGCGCTAGCGGCGAAGATCATCGCGAAGGGCTTCCATCAGTTGAACTGGGGAATTCCTCAGGGCCGCTCGGGAAAATCCAGTAGGCCATGCGCGGCAAGTCGGGCTTGGTCCGATTCTAATCAGTTTCCCTGATTGCGCCGATCACTTGGGCGCTCAGAACTTGCTCGACCTCAACGAGGGGGTGACGTGACGATCGGCACAAAAGTGCGGCGACCAATCCGCGAAAGTGCTTTTTGGCAGGCTTATGAGCGCTCGCGCTATGCGATCCTGTTCTATGCGTTGCTGGTCACGCTTCTGGCGGCGCCGATCGCTGCGGCGTTCGGTCTGCCCGGAGTGCTGTCCAAGCTTCTGGTAAGCGCATCACTCCTGGCAGCAGTCATGCCCAACGCCACCAAGCGAACCCGCCAAGCCCTTTTGATCGGCGTCTTGTTGCTCATTCTCGCGCAGTTCGTCCCGGAGGAGGCACACGCCGTTAGGTCCGGGTACGTGCTCGCTTTGATCGGAGTGACCGGATTGGCAGCAGCTGCAGGCACGTTGCGCTTCGCGGTCACGGCGAAAACGGCGAACAGCGAGTCGATTTACGCGGCGCTCAGCACCTATCTCCTTGCCGGGTTGTTCTTGGGGCAGATCTATTGGTCGATCGAAAGCCTCCATCCGGGCAGCTTCACGGGACCGGATCCGTTTTCCGAACTCAACGCCGTCTATTTCAGTTTCGTCACTCTGGCGACGCTCGGATACGGCGATTTCCTGCCGCGAACGAGCATTGCCCGCGGCCTCGCCACCTTCGAAGTGATTGGGGGCCAGCTGTTCCTGGCAGTGCTGGTTGCCCGGCTTCTCGGGACGTTCGTCTCCGAGGTCACTCCGCCGCCTGCAGAGTAGCGGGGTCCGTGGCGCTAGCCTCCGGCTCGTCCAGCCACTCGCGCAAGAGGACCCAGCCAACCGCCAGCACGACTGCGCCGATGAAAAGGCCAACCAGACCGTAGGCGATTACCCCGCCGATAACTCCGAGGAGGATGACGGGCATCGGGACCTCGAGTCCGTGGCCGATCATTAGCGGCTTCAGCGCCGCGTCGCTCAGCCCCGCAATGATGAACCAGACGGTGAATAGGATCGCCACCACCGTCGACTTCACGCTGAACGCGAAAATGATCGCCGGCAGGGTGACCAGAACAACGGGAACCTGCAGCACTCCAAGCACCATCGCGGCGAGCGACAGGATACCGGCGCCGGGGATGCCCAGGACGAAGAAGCCGATGCCGCACAAGAGCGCTTGCACGAACGCCACGCCGATGACTCCATTGGCAACTGATTTCACGGTTGCACCCATGATGGACATGTAATGCGTGGCGCGCACGCGGCTGCCGGTCACGCGCGTGAAGATCGAAGCGATGAACTCACGCGCGCTTTCGGCATAGGCGAGAGTGATCGCAGCGAAGATGACGGCGAGCACGAGAGCCAAAAGGGCTGCGAACATACCGCCCGCCTGGGCAATCATCCACTTCGTGAAAGACGCGAGCTGAGGGGCGAACTTCTGAGTGAAGGCAGGCATGTTGTTCGAAGCCTGCTCCCACACGGCATGGATCTTTGGGCCCACCACGGGGATGTCCTGCAGCATTGCGGGCGGCGGCCGCACATGCCGCTGTCCGCTCTGAAGTGACGACACGAGGTCCGGGATGCTGCTCGCGGCGCTGATCGCAGCGATTCCCGTGGGGACGAGGATCAGCGCGGCGAGCGCGGTTCCGATGATGATTGCCGAGAGCCGGTTGCTGATGCCGCGCGCGGTCAGCCGCCGATGCACCGGGTAGAAGCAGATTGCGAGGATGATCGTCCACAAAAGCAGCCCGATGAACGGGACCAGCAGCTGCACGCACAGCGCGATCAGCATCGCCAGCACAAGCAGTGGCAAGAGGATTTCAACGAGATGCCCAACGGGCGACTTCGCAGAGGACCGATCAACCATGTTCGCCACCTCCACCGGTCTTTTGTCGGGCATGCGCAGCGCAATCGATCCCGAACGATCTAGGGCTTGCCGGATGCGTGCATCCTAGAACTGCCGCGGAGGGAGACCATCGGGGTTCTCCCCGACGTTCCGCCGCTCGTACTACGCAGGTCGTGGCAGATTGCGATCGGAACTCTCCGCCGTGCGAACTGGGATTTGCCCGAACTGCGAGAAGGCTATCCGCGCGCTACCGCTCCCGGTGGTTTCGTTGAATCTGAAGGTGGGACACGACCGTGCAGCCACGCGCACGTGCAGTTATGCTTACGAACTATTGCGAGGTCGCGCGATTTGTCGGACTCGATCCGTTCGTCATGCTTGGCCGCGCCGCGATACATCCGGGCGCGCTCATCGATCCTGAAAACTGGATTCCGGGCAACGACGTTCTCGATCTGATTGACGATTCTGCGCGACGCTCCGAACGCGACGATTTTGGAATCCTCCTCGGTCAGTGTCGAACATTCGCGAGCCTTGGACCTGTTGCACTGCTGCTGAGGCACTCGGCCACGCTCGGCGACGCGATTCTCGCGGCGATTCACTATCGGCACCTGCTCAACGAGCTTCTCGAAATCGATCTTCGTGATGATGGCCGAACCGCGATCCTGGAGTGGAACCTGATTCCCGGGCTTCGGAGCACACAGGGCGCCAACTTGCTTGCCGCCATCGCCTATCGCGTCTTGGTCGACGGTTTCGACTGGGAGCCAGAGTGCGTGCATTTCAGGCAAGCCAAGCCCAATTGGATCGCAACATTTGCACAGCTCATTCAATGCTCGCTCGATTTCGAGAGCGCGTTCGATGGCATGTCGTTCATGTCGGAGTGTCTTGAGTTGCCGAATTGCCATGCCGAGCCGGAACTGGTGGTTCACGCAAAACGGCTGCTCGATCTGATGCCCGGCATTCGCCACGACGACTCGATTCTGGATCGGACGCGGAGCACGGTCGCGATGATGATTTCCAGCGGGAGTGTGCATTCGCAGGACGTGGCGCGCTGCCTTGGAATGCCGGTGAGAACGCTGCAGCGGCGCTTGCTCGCGGATGGCCACTCTTTCAGCAGCTTGCTAAACGAAGTGCGCCGCGACCTGGCTGTGCGCTACCTAAGCAGTTCCAACCAGTCGATTACGGCCGTCGCTCACTTGATTGGCTATTCAGCGATCGGTTCGTTCACACGATGGTTCGTCTCGGAATTCGGTATGTCCCCCATCAGATGGCGCAAGCTCATGAGAAAGAGAGACACCCTCCATCTATAGGGACGCGCGCCTGTCGTCGAAGGCTACTGTCTCGCTCTCATGCCCTGAAACGATATCAAGCTGAGCGCTGCGAAGGCCGCGAAAGCGAAGAAGCTCGCCGTTTGACCGATTGCGTGGCCGCCAATCGTGATCGAAAACCCGAAGAGCAGGCGATAGAGGCTGACGAGAGCGAGGATTAGAAAAACCACTCCTCCTATGACGGCACCAAGTCTGCTGCTGAACATCGGCGTTTCCCTTCGTTTCGACTTTTCGGAATCAGGGTTTGATCGGGGACTGGGACTTGAGCTCGGATACTCCGCGGACGCTGATGCGGGCCCACTCCTGCACCTGGTCGCGGAAATCCCCGCGGTTACTTACGCTTGTGCGCCAAGCGCCTGGAGTGTCGCCCACCAGGCGCTGATCAACCGCGCGTCCAAGGAGTGCGCCGGTCATGGAGTCGCGGGCTTCCACGAACAGCGTCGCCCGCCCCGCTTCGGGCGCGAATGAATAGGAGCGGCTGGCGGAAGGCCGGTCGGGTGCATTCACTGAGATATTCACGATGCTCGTCTTTACGCGCAGGACGTCGGGCCCTGGGGCCTGCACGACCGCATAGCCACCTTTCGTCCATTCCTTGGCGAAGATGTCGTCAGCGGCCTTCACGCCTTCGCTGATCATCTGCTGGATCTCTTTGTCAGAGACGCGCGATGACAACGAGCTTGTCGAGCGGTTGTAATCCCGCTGCCAATCTTTGTGGAACGCAACTTCGGTCGGTTCGATCATGACTTTTGTGTAGCCGCGGAAGTCGGCGCCTGGTTGCAAGTAGACGAGGTCGAGGCGTTTGGACGGAACCCGGGTCAGTCCGTCCCAATTCGACGGCGGTGGCGCGGCTTGAGCCGAAGACGCCACGATCATCGCACAAGCGACTAGCGAGACCGTAATTCCGCGGTTCACTGCACCCTCCTGTTTGGCGAAAGCGGAGGCTCTTTTCCGGTCAAATCCGCAGCAAGTCGATCAGCGGAATCCCTGAGATTGCCAGATGCCGTCGGCGTTTGCCCCATGCGGGCGGTTGGGGG
>Ga0105248_10010318_pt1 | contig 10279 bp, 7 predicted proteins | sample KBSS34metaG_FD_81524 | JGI IMG/M metagenome (GOLD analysis project Ga0105248, IMG submission 81524) | Switchgrass rhizosphere microbial communities from Kellogg Biological Station, Michigan, USA - KBS S3-4 metaG | ecosystem: Host-associated > Plants > Roots > Rhizosphere > Soil | place... | reverse complement strand
TGTCCCGAAAAACGGGAGCTAGCTCGGGGTGTGCTTGGATGTCCACGGTGTCCAGACTTTGGAGGCCTTCAAAATCTCCCAGGTAAACGAGGCCCGCAGTGCCCTGAAGGAGTGCATCTGCCCGAGGGCTCTGCCGGATTGCTCTAAACACGACCGCAGTAAGCTCGGGCTCCACCTTAGACCATGTGAGAGGAAGGAGATACGGGGTTGACTTTGCGGAATTGGAGTTCAGATGAATTACAGCAATCTCCTTGATCACCTTCTGCAAGGGCGTGTCCTGAGATGTTTTCCGGAGACCCACCGGAACAGTCGCCCCCGACGTAGCAAGCAGCATCTGTCGATCCAGAGTGATTTCTGTTCCAATTTCCAGCGGATACAAAATGTAGCCACCGATGCTTGGATTTAGCCTCATGAACACCACTACTTGTTTTCCAACCAGCGCTTGTCCGTCACCAATGGCTATGCTGTTGTATATCAATGACATCGGACCCTTAGTCGGCTCTCCCTTAAGGGTCTCCGCGGGAAGCAAAGTGATGCTGCCACTTGCGGCTGCGCTTGGCTGTTCGATGGAAACGATTTTGCCTATCACAACCAGATCGGCGCCATTTACAAGGTCTGGAATAGAACGATAGCCGACTGGTCCTGCTCGAAGGGTCGGAGCACATACCGCGCCAACCAGAAGCACGGTCACGACCAAATAGTTACGAGAATTTGATCTCATTTAGTGCACTCCTTCTTGTATCGTACGATTAGTTAGACGGAGATACGATGCTCGAGTGACGGCCATGGTCGGCGCGCTTCCAACTTTACCCTCTTATGTTCCCCACTTTGTCAATCGTCCGGAGCGTAGTGGCAACGAGTACGACGGCTGGCACATTTACGGTTTCCAAGGATGGCGACTCGATCATAGCGGTAGGAGTGCCCTAATGCAACAAGCTCGATTTCAGTATAGGTACAACGCAAGAACTAAAGGAAGCCACTGGGTTGCCGCAATTCTGCTCATCGGGTCTACGGGTAGTGGTGGGCTATGCTGGTCTCAGGCGCTCCCCGCCGTCTCCTGGCAGCTAGCGGATGAACGGATCACGCTCAACGAGCCAGTGATATTGAAATTGTCTGTCGAAAACACCACTAGGGATAGCGTCGTGCTCAACCTTGGAGATGACTTCGAAGGGCGATTCCTAATTACGATCATCACCCCTCAGGGAACAGTACTCCATCGACCTCCACGGGGCACCGGGAATCGTATCGCCGTGCTCGGGCGGGTTCAGATAGAGCCCGGGGCAGTTTACATTCGCAACTATACGATTGACGAATGGCATGGTTTCGACTCACCTGGAAAGTATGGAATTGGAGTGACCCCCCAGATCCCGGTCACGGTGGGTGATCGTAGCGATACCTTGTCCGCAGAGACGTACCAAACGATTACGATCGGCGCCGCTGACGAGACCGCACTACGCCGCCGCTGTGAGGAATTGCTGGCAATCGCCTTTAAGACCCATACTGTGGTTAATGTCGACACTATCGAGAAAGCGGACCAGGCCCTACATGCGTTGAGCTCGGTTCGTGATCCCATAGTCATTCCGTATCTGGCGCGAGCCGTTATCTCACCTACGCTTATCGTTCAGGATCGCGCTGCCGTCGCTTTAACTAGGTTCTCAACTCCCGAGGCAATCACGGCGTTGCTAGGTACGTGAAGGCAAACGGTGCCCTATCATCATTCACCAAAAGTAAGCTGCTTCTAAAGGCAAAAGAACTCGAGGACACTTCGGTACGAAAACAGATTTATGACGCATTGGGCCAGCCCTGAGGGGTCGCCGTCATGAGCACCATGGAGATCACTCTTGCAATTTGATTTGAACCATTACGGTTTTTCGCCACAACACATTCTCTAGTTCCCACGCCACCCCTTGTCCAGGGTTTGGCTTAGGGCGTGAACCTGGGAGCCGCGAACGACGCGAAACGCAGCCCAGATCGCGTGGTGATCAGAAAAAGGGATGGACTCCGCGCCCGAACTCAGCGGTTCAAGTCCGTTCACGAACAGCCAATCCAGATGTTGGCGTGCAATCGGCAGCGTTACCAGCCGGTCCTCGAACGGCGTTTCGAATCCCAGCTTCGCCATCGCGCGTCGCACTGCCGACCGGTAGCCGCCGCCGTGAGGAATCGGCAGTACATGGTCGATCCAGTAAAAGTCGTTAGTATTAAAGTCTCCGCCGATGAGCCGCAGTCCTGTGAGCTTGGCGGCATCATCCATCACAGGCTGAAGCTGACCCAGTCGCTGCTCGGGGTTAATGCGGGAATCAAGATGTGCATTCCAGATACGCAACTCGCCTGCCGGAACGCGTAGTTTGACGGCCAAGGCAAACCGGTGGCGAGTCTTGAAGTGCAAGTTATAGGGCGTCAGCCACTTTACACTGGAGTCCTCGATCGGGAATTTGCTAACCACCGCGAGCCCACGATCGTAGACCCGAGGCCCTTCGGGCGAAAAAGCAACTGAATAGTTGAGCCAACTGGCCAGGCGGTTGGCGATACTGAGACCTCCCTCAACGTGGGCTACTTCCTGCAGCAAAATAACATCGGCGTTACGCAGCCGTGGCGCAGCCTCGAAGGCGCGTCGAACCTTATGGAAATTAGCTTCGTGGTCCAGGTTTAGGGAAGTGATCGAGATCGTATCGGCCGGGGCACCCTCCAAGTTCGACAAATTCGGAAGATTTCCCGGAGGTGCGCCCAGTAGCACAAAAGCCAACAGTGTAAGGCAACTGGCGGACAACAGCAACTTCACATTTCAAACTACCACACGAGGTAAGTGCTGCCCTCAGCATGGGACGAGGCGAATACACATCATTCCTTCCATACCTGCACCACAGGGAGGGCCTGCACCAAAGGGAGGGCCTCTCCACCGCAGATGCAACTTGCACATCCCCGCTACGAGGAACGTGGAGAGGTTTGTCGGATGTGAAGCGCTGGTGACCGAGTGATCAGATCGAGCGGCCGGATCTCGGTCTGTTCGTCGCCGAGGGCCACTTCCGTAAGGTGATCGGGTTCTGTCAGATTCCGTTGCTGCTTGCTTCTACGGCCAATACCGGTTCCAAGAAACCTATTGGGAAAGATGCCCGTGGCGCAACTTATGAGGTGTTAGCGGGTGCCGCCAGAGGCGGTTTTCGAAGTGGCTCGATAACAGATTCGCACGCAGCGTGTCTAATTGGTAGATGATTCACATTAACTGGGACCCGACGCCGTATCTTGGTCCGATTCAGATTAGCCTGGTATGGACTCAGTTTTGTGCTCGCTTTCATCGTCAGCGGAATGCTTGTTCGTACTTGGGCACCACGCTGGGGCTTTTCGAAACCACAGATAGGGAACCTGCTCGCCTGGATTCTGGTTGGAACCATCATTGGTGCTCGGCTCGACTTTCTACTGCAGGACGACTTCGCCGAGTACCTGGCCCATCCCTGGAGTCTTGTGGCGCTCTGGGAAGGTGGTTTGGCGACCTTTGGCGGGTTGGCGGGAGGGACGCTGACCGCATACCTCTATGCCCGAAAACACGGTCTTTCGTTCTTCCGTCTTGGCGACCTATTTGCACCTGCTATCTCCATCGGTATTGCAATTGGGCGCATTAGCTATGGGCTCGATGGAAGGGATTACGGCTCGCTTACCTCGCTGCCCTGGGGGCATTGTGTATGAGCATCGGAATAGCTTCTCGCCAATTGACGGAATCAGCCGCCATCCGGTTCAGTTCTATGACCTACTTGGCGATATGGCTATTGCGGGCGTCCTGATTAAAATCCGATACAGATTGCCTGAAGGAGCGACGTTCTTCGTCTATCTCGTTCTCTTCAGCGTACTCCGGTTTTTTCTTTTCTTCGTTCGAGGAAACGTGCCTGAAGTTCTCTTCGCTCTGAAAAACGCGCAGCTGACCGCACTGGTGGTTCTTGCGGTCGCACTGCCAGCGCTGATAGTTAGGTGCTTTCGGAGACCGGCCGTTTCGGTCAAGTAACTAATTGAGAACCGCAGGTACGGCGTCCGTTGGGAAGTCGGAACCCCGTGGACCAGGCGGGCGTTAGCCTCTGTCCGCGGGGGGAAACAGGCAGTAGTCCTGCTCTCAGAAAGCCGAACTGGATTGAAAGCGAATCTTCTGGAGAATGACTTCTTGGCGGTCCATATCGGCTCCTGGGCAACCATCACGACGCCGGCCTACCCCGGACGCCAATACCGCCGACCTGTCGACTACATCGACGCGCGCGTCGATCCCCAGATCCGAATGGCGTTCAGAACAATGCTGTCATTCACGATCAACATCGGCGAGGTGATGAAGGAGGCAGAACCAGAATGATGAGTCACTGTTACGCCGTAGGGATGACTGGGGCAACCACCCTGCAGTTGCGTGTGGAGGTTTAAGTCTATGCCCAATCTGTACTCGATCCAGTTCGAAATCATTCCGGCTACCCGAATGACCCGCGCTTTTTCAAAGCGCAGTTCATGTGTGAATTCAACCGGACCGATCACATACTAGCGACACATCAGGATGCACGCCGGACTCCCAGCCAGAGATAGAGGCTCGGCAACACGAGTAGGGTGAGCAGCGTTGAAGTCACCAGTCCACCGATCACGACGGTGGCCAGCGGCCGCTGAACCTCCGCACCAGCACCGTGAGAAAGCGCCATCGGCAAGAAGCCTAAGCCCGCGACTAAGGCAGTCATGATCACGGGCCGCAAGCGAGTACGTGCGCCCTCTTCGACCGACTCCCAAATGCTCGATCTGTCCCGCAACTCATTAATGTAAGTCAACAACACAATGCCATTTAGAACCGCGATCCCAAACAGCGCGATGAAGCCAATGCCCGCGGAGATGCTGAATGGCATCCCGCGAATCACAAGCGCAAGGATCCCGCCGGTCGCGGCAAGAGGAATGTTCAGGAAAATCAGTAAAGTCGGCAGCGCGTCCTGAAATGCGAAGTAGAGCAACGCAAAGATCAGCAAAAGCGCCAGCGGAACGGCTACGGCCAGGCGTCTGGTTGCACTCTCAAGCTGTTGAAACTGGCCGCCCCATTCCACCAGATAACCTTCCGGGATAGTGACCTTTCCTCCCACCGCTCGCTGAGCCTCGCCCACGAAACTGGCGATGTCCCTTCCACGTACGTTTACTTCGACGCTGATGCGACGTTGGGCGTTCTCTCTGCTGATCTGCGCTGGCCCCTGGACGTCCTCGATATCCGCCAATTGAGCAAGCGGAATGAAATGTCCATCGCTGTCGCCGACCTTGAGATTGCGAATCGCATCGACTGTCGATCTCTGTCCTGGCTCAAAGCGAACTTGCAGCGCGAAGCGCTTGTTCTGCTCGACGACTTGGCCCGCAATCTTCCCCCCAATGGCTTCGATCGTGTCGAGCACATCCGACACATCCAGGCCGTGACGAGCGATTGATTCCCTGCGAATCTGAATCCGCAAGTACGGCAGTCCCGCCACTCGCTCTGGACGCACATCAGCCGCGCCGGGTATCTTGCGGATCACCGAGGCAATCTGGTCGGCTTTCTCCCGCAGCGTGTCGAGGTCGGGTCCGTATAGTTTGACAGCGATGTCGGAACGGAGGCCGGCTTCTGAAAGCTCCTGCATCCGCATTTGTATGGGTTGAGAGAAGCTGTACGCCGCGCCCGGCGCATGAGATTCCAACCGCTCCTTCATAGCAGCGATGAGATCTTCCTTCGTGCGCGCTTCTGGCCATTGCGAAGGCGGCTTGAGGGTCACATACACGTCGCTCTGGTCGATCGCCATCGGATCCGTCGCGACCTCCGGTCGGCCAGTCCGGCAGACTACGCGTTCCACTTCTGGAAATTCCAGGAGAACCGTCTCGATGATTTCATTGCCATGTAGCGATTCCTCCATAGAGATGCCCGGGACGCGATACATCATAACCAGGATCGAACCCTCGTCCAAGTTGGGAATGAACTCGGCACCCAAAAATGGTACGAATGCCAAAGAACCTGCGAAAACAACTGCGGCAATTCCGGCCGTTAAGAGAGGATGGCGCAGCGCGCGCTGCAGCAAGGGACGATAGCCGCGATCGAAGGTCCGCATAAGCCATGTGTGCTTCTCGCTAACGCCCTTGCGGAAAGCATACGAAGCCATCACGGGCATCAGCGTCAGGGCCAGGACCAGGGAAGCAGCTAAAGAAAATAGCACGGTGGCCGCCATGGGCCGTATTATCATGCCTCCCCCTCCACCGAGACTGAGAATCGGGACGTAAACGAGAAAAATGATTGCGACGCCGAAGAAGACAGGCCTCGCGACTTCCATGCCTGCCGACAGCACCGTGTTCAGGGAGTCCTTCGCTGATTCCCGCTGACTAAGCCGCCGCAGGATGTTTTCCACCATCACCACCGAGCCATCTACGATCAAGCCGAAATCAATTGCACCAAGACTCATGAGGTTTCCCGAAATTCCCGCCTGTACCATCCCCGCAAAAGCGGCCAGCATCGAAAGCGGAATGGCTAACGCGACGATGAGCCCTCCGCGCCAGGTTCCGAGCAGTAGAAGCAACACTGCGACGACCAGCAGTCCCCCTTCCACTAGATTTCTGCTGACGGTTTGAATCGTTCGCTGCACCAACTCAGTCCGATCGTACAGGGGCTCGATGTGGACACCTTTTGGCAGGGACGTTTGAATGCTCTTCAGTTTTTCTTTAACTCGCTCGACCACCACCCGGGAATTCTCGCCGATCAGCATCATCGCCACGCCGATGACGATCTCTCCCTTTCCATCTTGTGTCGCGAGGCCTTGCCGAACCATCGGGGCAAACCGGACCGCTGCGATGTTTCGTATCAAAATTGGCGTGCCAGTGGGAGAAGCTCCCACCACGATGTTTTCGATGTCGGAAAGACTCCCGATGAGTCCCTCGCCCCGAATCAGAGACTGCTGTTCGGATCGCTCCAGATAGGCGCCGCCAGCGTTGGCGTTGTTGCGTTGCAGCGCGTTAAACACCTTGCCGAGAGTGACGTGATACGCAGTCAGCTTATCGTTGTCCAGGGAAACTTCATACGTCTTCAACTCACCGCCATGGGTGTTCACCTCGACGATCCCCGGAACAGTTCGCAGCTTCGGCGCGACTTCCCAGTCGAGTATCGAGCGGAGATCCATCAGCGATCGGCCCGGCCCGGTGACCTTGAATTGATAGATCTCTCCTAGGCCAGTCGAAATCGGCCCCATCTCTGGCTCTCCCATTCCCGCAGGAATCTCCTCCTTTGCCTGGGGTAGCCGCTCCAGAATTAATCTGCGGCAGAAGTACGGGTCCATACTTTCCTCGAAATAGACAGCAACATAGGAAAGGCCATATTTGGAAACGGACTGGATGCGCGTGATACCGGGCAGCCCGCTCATCGCGGTTTCGATTGGAAACGTGAGGATCTGCTCAACTTCAAGGGGGGACAAGCTGGGAGCGCGCGTGAGCACCAGTACCTGGTTGGGCGTGATGTCGGGCACCGCATCGATGGGCAGTTGGCGAAGCGAGAGGAACCCGAACGCGACCAGGAGCAGCGTGGCAAGCAGCACCAGGAAACGGAACCGCAGCGCTAACGCGACTAGAGCCTGCATCGTTTCACTCCTCTCCCAGTTCTTTGCCGGCCAGAATCGACTTGAGATGGAAGGAGCCCTGCGTCACTAGTTCCTCGCCTTCGCGTAAGCCAGAGACGATTTCAACTGATCCGTTCACGGTTTTTCCAACTGCCACGGGGCGCACCTCAAAAGCGGTGGCTGTCTTACGGACGAAGACCACGTTCTTGTCCTCGACCTGCTGGACCGCTGAAACGGGGACAGCGATGGCGCGCTGGCTGAATGTCGTAGGAAGCTGAACCGAAGCAAACATGTCCAGCTTGAGACGGATACCTGGGTTCGGCACTTCGCATCGAACGCGAGCCGTCCGGGTCTGAGGATCCAGAAGGTCGCTGATGTAGGTAACGCGGCCGCTGAACCGCTCACCGGGGTACGTATCTACACCAATGAGCGCACCCTGCCCCAACCGAAGTTTCCCAAGATCTTTTTCGTAGACTTCCGCCTGGACCCATACCTCAGATAGATCGGCGACCGTGAAAAGCTCCTTGCTCTCGTCGATCATGTCGCCGGGAGCCGCCTGGGCTTTGGTCACAACGCCGGCAAACGGCGAGCGGAGGGGAGTCGATACCGGACCGCGGGTCGCTTCAGGCTCTACGCCATAACGTCGCAACCGAGCGCCGATCCCGGCGACCGTGCTCTCTTGGGAGCGAATACTCTCTCGAAGGGCGTCAGACTCTCCGAGACTCGCTTCGAGATCCTTTTGGGCGGCTGCTCCAATCTCAACGAGCTGGCGGTTGCGTTCAACCTGCTTCGCCTGAGTTGCAAGCTGAACGCGTAAACGCTGCAACTCGGCCCGTGCCGAGTCTTGCTGCGCCCATAACTCTCCCGCTTCGATGTTCTCGAACGACGCAAGCGTCTGTCCCGCCGTCACTCGGTCGCCCACCTTCACCGACACTTGCTGGAGTCTTCCCCGAGCTAGCGAACGAACCTGGCCTACTCGTGTGTCGATCGCCTGAACAGTACCTGTTACCAAAAGGTATTCGGTCATGACGGTGATCTTCGCCGGCTCCACCTTTAGACCAACGTGTTCCTGCGCTTCGGACTTCATCTCGACCGAGTTCGCGTCTTTCTGTGTCTCAGCTTCGGAAACGGGGGATTGCTTCGTTCTGGAACACGCGGCCAGACTCATCAGAATCACGGGAAGCAATAAATATCGAATGATTTTCATGGTAGATTCCCTCCCACTGCGCGCTCCAGTTCCGATTCGGCTCGCGCGACCTCCGCCCTCGCCTCGATGTAACTAAGCTCCATGTCAAGTAGCCGGCGCTGTTCGTTAAGTACATCGAGTAAGCGCAACTGTCCGAGTTGATACGCCTGCCGAATCACGTCGAGATTCTTTGCCGACTGTTCGACGACTCCCTGATTCAGTACTGCCAGTGCGTTTTGAGCGGCTCGCCAGCGGCGATACGCTGCCTCGATTTCAACCGGGACTGCTGACTCTAGGTATTCGCGCCGCAACCGCGCACTCCGCTCGCGGGAAACGGCGGCATCCAGATTGCCTTCGTTCCGGGAGCGGTTGAACACAGGAATAGAAATTCCCACACTCACAACGTTGTCGCGGTCACGCAGCGGGACGCGCCCACCTGCAGTATCCACTCCAAACTGATCGAATGCAGAGTTACGAAGAGTGTAGCGAGCCGAAAGTGTCACGTCCGCTTTTCCCAAGGCCTCGGTCAGGGAAATCTCCGCGCCACCCTGCTTTTCAAGCAGCCGACTGATCTGCAAGTCCGATCTCCTTTCGAGCCCCAATTGTTTGAGCCGATCGACATTCGAATCGGCTTTGGCTGGCGGGAAAGAACCGGGGACCGCCACTGGTTCGTCGGATCTCAATCCAATAACACGCTTGAGCTCAAACAGCGCCACTTCAGCCCGGCCCTCGGTTCCCAGACGCAGCGCCTCCGCGCGATTATTCTCGACAGCCAAGAGTTGCTGATCCAGCACGGCAGCATCGCCCCTCTGAACTCGCGCCTCCGTTAACCGGTACGCCTCCTGATTCACCTTGGAAATGCGGCTGAGAGCGGCAAGTTTCTCCCGCTCGACGATTGCCTCGATTTCACGCGTCCGGATTTCAAACCCCAGATTTCGGAGCTGCTCCCGATACTCTGCCTCCGCCAGAGCGACGGTTTGCCGAGCGACCTCCATGCGCCTTTCGCGCTTGCCGGACGTTTCGATCGGATAGAAGTAGCCGGCACTGTACTCCTCTTCACCCTTGGTACCAAGCGGCCGGCCGGTCGCGCCCTCAACCTCGAGGGTGGGTGCGGGACGCACGCCCGCTTGGCGCAGAAGCGCCTGTGCTTCCTGAACTCGCTCTCTAGTCGCAAGCAGGTTTCTATTTCGTTCCACCGCCAGATCGACAAGACTCTGCCGTGCAGAGTTTTCCTGGGCCGGAGCTGTTAGAACGCAAAAAACAGCGCCAACCGCGGATACGAGACGTATCCACATCATGGCCAAACCTCCTTCAATCTTGCTAGCTATGGGCTATAGAGGAAGTTAGAAGCGTGGAGGCTGATCTATGGTAGGTGTGAAAAACTCGAAAGACGACTCAGGAACTGTTAAAACGACCAGTTCGATGGACTCAAGTCGGGTCAAAGCAATGGGAGGTGGGCCAGGCGCAACGTGATTGCAGCAGCAGAAACATTCGTCCGCTGAGCGATTTCCATCTTGTCCGGCATCGTTGG
>Ga0105248_10010312_pt1 | contig 10284 bp, 6 predicted proteins | sample KBSS34metaG_FD_81524 | JGI IMG/M metagenome (GOLD analysis project Ga0105248, IMG submission 81524) | Switchgrass rhizosphere microbial communities from Kellogg Biological Station, Michigan, USA - KBS S3-4 metaG | ecosystem: Host-associated > Plants > Roots > Rhizosphere > Soil | place... | reverse complement strand
CTTCGTCTGTAGAACTGCTCAGCGCTACACCCGAAACACCTACTGAAAGCAAGATGCCAACATATCCCCCCATTGCAAAGGCAGCGCATGTTGGAGGTGAAGTCGAAATCGCCCTTTGACATCTCGCAAGCGGGGAAGCCTGAAAACATAACGATGACGAAAGGACCGGAGATGTTTCGCAGCGTGACTATAGACGCGGTTTCACAATGGTCTTTCCCACCGTCATCCGCAATCCGTCATCAGCAACTGAAAATTGCATTTAGACTCAACTGCAAAAAACCCACTTAATGGCCCTAATCATGGCGCTGCTGAGATACTTGAGCACGTCATGAGACTCAGCATCTGCATCCCGCTCGCCGCACTTCTCTCCTCCCCCCTGCTCGCCCAGACCACCATGCAGATGTCGCACGACGACGATCGCCCCGTCCCTCTCATCCAAGGACTCGGCAACGCCAGCCACACCATCCGCACCACAAGCCCCGAAGCACAAAAATACTTCAACCAGGGCCTCGACTACATCTGGGCCTTCAACCACGACGAAGCGCGCCGCTCTTTCCAGCACGCCGCCAACCTCGACCCCACCGCCGCCATGCCGCTCTGGGGAGTCGTCCTCGCCGTCAGCCCCAACTACAACGACATCGACATCGGCCACCAGCGGGCCCAGCAGGCGATGGATGCGCTCACCAAAGCGAAGCCCCTCGCCAAAACTCCCCCTGAGCAGGACTACATTGCCGCGCTCTCCACCCGTTACACCGGCACCGGCGACAACATCACCGTCCGAGCCCCCGAGTACGCCGAAGCGATGAAGTCCCTCGCCGCCAAATATCCCAACGACCTCGACGCCGCAACGCTCTACGCCGAAGCCCTCATGGACCTCAACCCCTGGAAGCTCTGGAACCCCGACGGCTCTCCCGCTCCACACACCGACGAGATCCTCACCACACTTCAAGCCGTCCTCAAGAAAGACCCCAACCACGTGGGCGCGAACCACCTCTTCATCCACGCCACCGAATCCTCACCCCACCCCGAAATCGCCCTCGCCTCAGCCAAGTTCCTCGAAGACGCCACGCCCTCAGCCGGACACCTCGTCCACATGCCCGCTCATACCTACCAGCGCACCGGCAACTTCAAGGGCTCTGAAGTCGCGAACCAGCGCGCAGTCGCCGCCGACCAGGCCTACTTCAAGTCGCAGCACATCGAGACGGTCACGAACATGTACTACAACATGTACTACGTTCACAACATCCACTTCCTCGCCGCAGCCTGCGCCATGGAAGGCAACAACGCCTGCACCCAGAAGGCCGCAAAAGAACTCGTCGAGCAAGTGCTGCCCGCCACTAAGGAGCACCCCGAGACCGAGTGGTTCACCCCAACGCAACCGTGGATGCTCACACGCTTCCAGCAGTGGTCCACCATTCTCGCCGCGCCCATGCCCGAGCCGCGCCTGAAAGTCCTCACCGCGTTCTGGCACTACGCCCGAGGAAACGCCTTCGCGGCACAACATAAGATCGACGCCGCGAAAAAAGAGCGCGACCTACTCGCCCAGCACCTCAACACGCTTCCCAACGATGCCATCCCCGACTTCTTCAATCCCGCAAAGTCAGCCTTCCAACTCGCCCTCGATGTCCTAGACGCGCGCATCCTCGAAGCCGAAGGCAAACTCCCCGAAGCCATCGCTGTCTGGCATAAGGCCGTCACCCTCAACGACACCTTCACCTACAACGAGCCCGCCGACTGGTACTATCCCGTCCGCGAATCTCTCGGCGGAGCCTATCTACGCAATCACCAGCCCGCCGAAGCCGAGGCCGTCTTCACACGCGAGCTCGAGATCGACCCCGGCAACGGCCGCGCTCTCTATGGCCTCTGGCAGTCACAGCGAGCACAGAAGAAAACATCCGAAGCCGTGAAGACAGAAGCCCGCTTCAACGAAGCATGGAAGCACGCCGACACAAAACTCAGCGCCGACACGCTCTAGTACATCAACACTCACCTTTCAGGTCGTATCCAAAAAGCGAAGGCCGCCTTCCAATCACGAAGACGGCCTTGGCTCCATTAGCTCCGTTTAGAAATCCAGACGCAGCGCCAGTTGCCCCGTCCGGTTGCCCGCATTATCCGCCGTCTGCACCGTCGTAATCTGCCCGAACGAAGCCGGGGCCGACACATTCACCGGCGGAGGCGCAAAGTTCGGATGATTCGGCAGATTGGTGAACGTTGCCTCAAACCGCATCCTCATCGACTCACGCAACTGGAACGTCTTCGACAGTCCTCCCGCAACCGCCGCCGTTCCCGGCCCCACAAGGCTGCCAACCGCGCAGTTGCCGATGCGCCCAGCTCCGGGAATCGGGTTGAACGCATTGATGTCGTAGTAGCTGCCGCTCGAACGATTCGCAGGAACCGGATTGCCGACGCAGTCAGGACGCAGAGCCGCACCGCGAAACACGAGGTTAAGATTCGCCGTATCGAAGCTCGGGCTAGTCATCGGCGTAAGGTATGGTCCCGTCTGCCACAACGAGACCGTACTGATCTCCCAACCTCCAAACACCGCATCCTCAAAGCGATTCATCCCGCTCAGATACTGACGATTGCTCCCAAACGGAAGCTGATAGATCGCCGACACCAGAAATCTCTGCCGCCGCGTTCCCACAACATTCCCGCGGTTCGCGCTCAGATGAAAACGATCCGCCACCGGCGTCCCATAGTTCACCTCCGGCGCGAAGACCGAAGGAGCATCGCCCGCCGCGTTACTCAGATTCTTCGCCCAAGTATGGTTCACCTGGAACAACAGCCCATGATGCGTCCTCTGGTTCAGCTCCGTCTGCAGCGCCTGGTAGTTCGCATTACCCGCGTTCTCGCTCGACAGAATTCTTCCCCAGTTCGGATACGGGCGCTTGCTGTAGTCGTTCGGCGTCACGCTCGCAGGTTGCTGGTTCAGATCGACCGTCTGCCCCATCCGATACGAGTTCATCCCCACATAGCTCACGCGCAGGCTTAGGTCATTCGTAATCTGCCGCTCCGCCGTAAGGTTCCACTGCGCCGCCTGCGGATCGCGAAAGTGCAGGTTCACGTTCTGATAGAAATCCCCCGTCCCAGCTGACTGCGCCGGGGTAAGCGGCGCGGCCACATTCGGAAACTCGAACGCAGCTTGTCCATTCGGAAGCAGATTCGCCGTCGTCGTCACCACGCCTACGTTGATGTTCGTCGTGTTGAACGAGAGCTGTCCCAGGCTCGTCATCGTGAAGATACCGAAGCCCGCCCGCAACACCGTCTTATTATCGCCAAACGGACGATATGCGATGCCAAACCGCGGCTGAAAGTTCCTGCTGTAGAAGCTGCGTAGCCCATCACCCACACCAACCTTTCCAGCCTTCTCGCTCGGCGCGCAAGGCAGCCCCGGATTCACTCCCGGACAAGCATTGATCGTATTCAGCATCTCCTGTCGCGCCACTCCGTCGTTCGTAAGGATGAACCCTCCATTCGAAGGATCGAACGCGCCAAGATTGTTGTTTTCGCTCACAAACGGCGGCAGCGCTTGCCACCGGATGCCTGCGCTCAACGTGATGTAACGAGTCATGTGCCACTCGTCCTGCGCATACAATCCCGTCTGATACGCATGCAGCTTCGTATCAGGCCCCGATCGAGCAACGTAGCTCTTCGAAGGCAGCCCCAGCAGCAGATCCGCAAACGCATTGCCGCTGAACGTCGCCGCGTTGAACGTGAACGCACCAAAGTCATTCGACCCGCCAAAGCTCTCGAGGTCCGTGTACCGAACCCGCCGCACATCCACGCCAAACTTCACCGTGTGATTGCCCTTCACCCACGAGAGATTATCCGTGAACTGCAGCGTCTGCGACCGCGTCGTTCCCGTCTTGTCACGGCCGATCGTGGTGAAGTTCGTTCCATCGCTGTAGTCAAACGTAGGAAAAGCATTCACATTCGGCACATCGCCCAGATTCAATCCCTGCAATCCAAGTTGCTGCACCGCGCTCGCACCGCTGATTAGGCAATCCACCACTGCCGTATAGAACGTCAGCCCAAATCGCACCTCATTCAGCAGCGTCGGACGAATCGAGTACTTATGCGAAAGAATCAGGTTGCGATTCGACTCTTTATGCACTTCCGTCGGCAGCAGGTTGTTCGTGAAGGTCGAGTCCACGTTCTTCCAGCTCCAGTGCCCATAGATCTGCTGTTTATCGCTGATCGTGCGGTCCACGCGAACGTCGTATCCGTTGATATTCGCCGGCGTAGGCGCCTGTACGCGGTAGTCGCTTGTCGTGTCCGTGCCGTTGTCAAAGTTCGGAAGCGGCACATAATTCTTCAGCAACGACTGCGCCACCGCACTCTGCTGGCTTGAAGGAATCCGGTTGTTCGCAAACGGCTGCCCCGTCGCAGGATCCACCGCCGCGGGTCCCGGAAGATTCGTCAGATCACCCGCGCGCATAGCCGCTGTAGGCACACTCATCACCAGCGGAGTCGTAAATCTCCGCCGATTGCCTTCATAGTCTGCGAAGAAGAACGTCTTGTCCTCTCCTGCCTTCACACCCGGCAACCGCAGCGGCCCGCTGAAGCTTCCGCCGAACGTGTTGTAAGCCTTGTGCGCCTTGCTGTCGAAGCCCCACGTCGTCGCATCGAACGCGCTGTTCTGCAAATACTCAAATGCGCTCCCGTGAAAGTTTTTCGTTCCGCTCTTCGTGATGATCGTCACATCCGCCATCTGCGAAAACTCAGCGTTGTTGTTGAACTGCGTCACCTTCAGCTCACTGATCAGCTCCGACGAAGGGTTCATATTGTTCAGCGCGCCATTCTGACGAATATTCACAGTCGACGTCCCGTCCACCGAGTACTGGATCTGCGCTGAAGTTCCTCCGCCAATCGAAAGGTTTCCGTTCGAGTCCTGCTGTACTCCCGGAACCGCCGCCAGCGCCGACAGGGGGCTGTCGCTGCCTCCACGGTAGTTCATCGGAAGCTGCACTACCTGGTTGAACTCCTTCGTGTCGCCGATCGTGCCGTTCTCCGTATTCACCGTCGAGGCATCCGCCGCCTCAACCTGCACGGTCTGCTGCGTTCCGCCCAACTGCAACTTCAACTCTGCGCGCAGCTGCTGTCTCGCATCCAGCGTTAGCCCGGTCAGTGTCTTGTCCACAAAATTCACCGCAGAAGCCGTCACCGAGTACGATCCCGGATTCAGATTCAGAACGAGATACTCCCCTTCATCGTTCGTCCGCGTCTCTCGCGTCGAGTTGTCGTTCAGGTTCGTTACATGAATCACCGCGCCCGGAATCACCGCGCCTGATGGATCCACGACCGTGCCAAGAATGCTTCCAAACGTCGATTGGGCATATGCAGCCGTGCGTCCGCAAACCAACATCGCGCCGACGATCACCGCTATCAGAAAAGCAGACGAAGGCCGCCGCGGTCCTCCGTCGTCAGTAAAGACTCCAAAGAATTTCATGGTTCATCTCCATGACCTGTTTGTGCTGGTCACGACGATTGAACCGCTCCGCGCATCAAGAATCCGTAAAAACCCGCATGAATCGCGAGTTTTAAGCGCAAATATGTTTCTTCAACTTTTATGGAATTCTTACGCGATACGAGTTACAAGGATTGCCGCGAAGCTACTGCTCATCCCTGCAAAATCGTAAAAGCCTCCACCTTTTCAGGCTCCACCGTCTCCCCCGTCCACGACCGCTTCAACCCACGCCACATCGCACCCACTCTGTCCGACGCAAAGAACAGATGCCCCGCCGTCAGCGGACCTAGCACCTTATGGTTCCCCACCGCAGCCAGACCCATCGACGCAATGCATCCGCACTGCGAGCAGTCCGGTTCGCCGCCAAACTGGCACGGCGTAATCTTCGTCTTCAAATCCGCCGAGATCGTCTTCGTCGTTCGCGCAAAGATGCACGCCTCGGGACTCGCCGGAGGAGCCAGCATCTCCTCAATCAATCCCTTTGGCATATCCAGCTTCGGATACAACAGCCGCAGCCGCAACAGGTCCTCCACCACAAATCTGCGCTGCTCCTTCGTCAACAGCTCCGGACCCTCCGCGCCCATCTGCGGAGTAAACAGGCTGAACCACACTTTGTTGATCTCCGGCATCGCGCACCAGAAGCGCAGAAACTCCTCGAGGTACCCTGGGCGTGCTGCGATCTGCCCCGTGATCGTCGAGTGGATCGTCACCCTCGCTCCGGCGATGCTCTTCAGAATCCGCTCATACGTCGCAGGCTTGCGCCGCTCGTCGTGCTCCGGCTGCAGCCCGTCAATCGACACCACAACATTCAGGTGCTTGAACCGTCTCCACTCCGCTGGAACCGTGCGAAACGCGCTCGTCACGACTTGCGCGTGCACGCCTCGTGCGTCCAGCTCGGGCAACAGCATCTCCAGCTCGCGATACCGCACCAGTGGGTCACCTCCCACCAGCGACACGTGCAGCGGCTTCTCGGCGTCCACGATCGCCAGAATCTTTTCCACAAGCTCGTTTCCCTTGAAGTCGGAAAGCTCGCGTAGACCACCCTCGCCACCCAGGTGAGCCGCATCAAATGCGTAGCATCCAGGGCAACGGAGCGGGCATTCTTTGGTTATCTCTATAGAAAGTGAGGGTTTATGGCCCGCAAGAATGCCTTTCCAGGCCTGCAAAACTTCGCTTGTCTTCATCCCCACCTCTTCTTTAAAACGTTAGACGCATTGGGCAACCACCACGACCACCCCAATCTCACCGGAATGTGCTTGAATGTAGTGCAACAAGGAGTTGCCCTTTGATCACGAACCGGCTTGAAACCGAAGAAGAACTCCGTCGCAGCCTCGTGAAGTTCGGTAAATGGCTCTATCGACTCGGCTTTACACCCGGTTGTTCAGGGAATCTCTCCTCACGCCTCGGCCCGGACACTATTCTGGCAACACCTACGGGCTGCAGCAAATATCTTCTCAAGGCCGACGACATGGTCGTCGTAGATCTTGAAGGTAACCATATCACCGGTTCGAAAAAGGTCACCAGCGAGATCGGCATGCATCTCGCCATCTACAACGCCAGACCCGATGTCCACGCCGTCGTTCACGCCCACCCGCCTATTGCGACAGGCTTTGCCTGCGCAGGCCGCGCGCTTGACGAGCCTCTCTGTGCCGAGGCCATCATGACCCTCGGCCCGGTTCCGCTGGCTCCCTACGCCACCACCGGAACCAATGAGCTACGTGACAGTCTCGCCGCCCTCATCCCCGGCCATACCGCCATCCTCATGGCAAATCACGGCGCCGTCACCTTCGGCGACACGCTCCTCGACGCCTTCCTCAAGATGGAGACCGTCGAACACTTCGCCAACATCTGCCTCGTAGCTCACCAGCTGGGCTCAGCAAGCCTCCTCGACCGCCATGCCATCGATCAGCTTCAAGAGGCCAAGACGAAGTACCTGAAAAACATTCAGTAGCGTACAGTCACTTCTTCGGCTCAATCAGCGCGCTGTCGCATCCGCTCGGAGCGTTCACAGGATTGCACCGCGCTGCCATCCCATCCGGCAGCCCCACCGTATACCCCGTCCACGGAGCAGGCTCGCTCACCGGGAAATCCGTACTCAGCATCTGCGCTCCGCTCTTCAGCGTCTCGTCCTTGCGCGTCGAATCGTTGTTGCGTCCCTGGTCCGTGTTGAAGTCCGCACGTGTCCGCACCAGGTAGCCTTTCTTCACCAGGGGTGCAATGTCGTCAGCCTTGCCATTGTCCTGTTCGACAAATCCTGCCTCCGGCTCGCCCGGCCTTCCATTCACAAACAACACGCGACCCTTCATCATCGCGTGGCCCTCTAGATATGGCTGAGCAGACTTCCTGTTGTAGAGCAGAAACACCACCTTGCCCCGAGCCTCGCCCAGCGTAGGCCACTTGCCCGCAAGCACCGCCTCCTCCAGCGTCGCCGCGCCACCGCGCACTTTGTCGGGAGTAATGATCTCGCCCTCCTTGAACACCGACCGGATCTCCGCATCCATCGCATCCCACGTCGCCGCCGTCCATGGCTCCGCCGTCACCGCGCCCGGCAGCTGACTGACCTTGCCCTGCTTGTCTTCGATTAGAAAGAAGATCGGCACATGCCCCTTATGCGCCTTTGACCACGTGCGAACCTCCTTCAGGCACGACGTAAACAAAACGCACGCGCTCCTCTGATTCAGATCGCCGAGGTGCAGCGCTTTGAACCCCGGCTTCATCCACTCGTGCTTCGGATCGAAGTCCGGATCGGCCGGCAGCCCCGCCTCTTTCGTCAGATCAACGATCTTCGGATGCGCAAACCTCCCGCCCTGCGGGTCCTGCACAATGTCCAGTTCCAGCTGCCGCACGCCAGCGTTCAACTGCTGCGTCAGCGTCTGGTGGTGGTAGTCCACACCGTGAAAAGCCTTCGCATAGTGCTCCTCGAAATACTTCCCCTCACTCGGAGCGAACCCCATGTTGTAACTGTTGTGCGTCCCCACAACCTGGATCTGGTTCAGATGAACAATCTTGTCCTGCGCGCTCTGCGTCTGCGCCATCATGGACAACGAACTGCACACCACCCCTGCAAAACAAGCAAGCTTCATTTGAGATCAAACCTTTCGAGGAGTCAGTATTCTAACCATATCTCTCTCCACCAATCTCCACCGCAGTCATTCGACCTATTACCCGTCGGCAACCGCCCTTCACTTCCTTCCTTCAACGTTTCATCTATCATCAGCACGGGCCCCTTTACACTTCAGCCGAGAGGAGTCCAACCCAATGAGCCGGGTTCTCGTCATAGGCAGCGACAACCCCTTCACCCACGCCATCGGAGACAGTCTCTCCGCCGCTGGGATTCCCATTGAATACGTCGCCGGCCCCGTCGGTGCCCTTCAGTGCATTCGCACTCACTCCATTGCCATCGTCATCACCAGCCCCAGCAGCTCCATCGAAGAAGATCTCTCTCTCCTCAACGAGATGCGCCTCATCCGTCCCGCCATCAAATTCATCGTCCTCGCCCGCAGCAGCACGCCTGAAGGGGTCATCGCAGCGCTGCGCGCTCGCGTCTTCGCCTGCTACACACCACCCTTCAACATCGAGGAAATTGCCTCCATCGCTCGCCAGGCAGCCTCCAGCAATCTCCGCGATGACGAAATCTCCGTTCTCTCCGCCCGGCCCGGCTGGGTCACCATCCGGGCCAACTGCCGCGTCCTCACCGCCGATCGCCTCATGACTTTCGCCCGCGAACTCAGCTCTCAGATCGACGAGCACGCTCGTTACGAGGTACTGCAGGGACTTCGCGAGATTCTCCTCAACGCCATGGAGCACGGCACCGCCTTCAATCCGGAACAAATGATCGACGTCACCGCCATCCGCACCCGCCGCTCCATCGTCTTCTATGTCCGCGACCCAGGCGCCGGCTTTCGCCAGAAGCTCATCCGCACCGACGTAGTCGCCAATCCCGGCGAAGACCCCATCGCGTTTTTGCGCAAACAAAAAGAAGAAGACCAGTACTCCGGTGGCTTCGGTCTACTTCTCGCCCGCGGTACTGTCGACGAACTTCTTTACAGCGAGATCGGCAACGAAGCACTTCTCATCAAGTACCTAGACGGTCCACCGCGAGAGCTGGACCCCATACCTCCGCTCATCCACTAATAACGTTCACAGCCCTGTAGTGACGTTAGCGGTAAAGGAGGGTAGATTGACATGCGTATGCAAATCATCTTTGTTCGCGCCGCACTCCTCATTGCCGTCCTCGTATCGCCTCTCCTCCGTGCACAAACCATCTCTGAGATCGATCCCATGCTCGGTGCCGACAAAGGGGGCAACGTCTTCGTCGGACCCACGCTCCCCTTCGGCATGGCCAAGCCCGGCCCCGACTACGGCGACAACCAGGGCAACGCCGGCTGGCGAGCAAAAGGCAACCTCAATGGCTTCTCGCAGCTTCACGTCTCCGGAACCGGCGGCGGCCCCAAGTACGGCAACATACTCGTGCAGCCGCAGGCGGGTAAGGCCGACCCCGCCCATGCCTCCGCTCCACGTGAAGACGAGCACGCCGAGGTCGGCTACTACTCCGTCAAGCTAGGCGGCTCCGGCATCAAGGCCGAAGTCACCACCGCCCGCCGCACACCTGTATATCGCTTCACTTATCCGGACAACAAAGAACGCACGCTTCTCGTCGACGTCGGTCACCTTCTCATGGAGCTCCACGACTCCCCGCATCGCTACCACGAGAGCCAGGTCCTCTACTCCACCAACGTAGACATCTTCTCGCCCACTGAGATCGGCGGCGTGCAGGCCTCCGTCATGGGCTGGAACATCCAGACCGTCCCCATGCG
>Ga0105248_10010308_pt1 | contig 10288 bp, 8 predicted proteins | sample KBSS34metaG_FD_81524 | JGI IMG/M metagenome (GOLD analysis project Ga0105248, IMG submission 81524) | Switchgrass rhizosphere microbial communities from Kellogg Biological Station, Michigan, USA - KBS S3-4 metaG | ecosystem: Host-associated > Plants > Roots > Rhizosphere > Soil | place... | reverse complement strand
GTTGGTCGGCTCGTCGAGCAGGAACACGTCGTAGCGCGACAGCAACAGCGAGGCGAGTCCGGCCCGGGCCGCCTGCCCGCCGGAGAGCGATGTCATCGGCGCGTCCAGGTCCACCCGCAGGCCGAGGTCGGCCGCGACCGACTCCAGCCGCTCGTCCAGGTCGGCCCCGCCCAGCGACAGCCACCGGTCCAGCGCCACGGAGTAGGGGTCGCCATCGCCGCCGGCGGCCAGCGCGTGGGACGCGCGATCCAACTCGTCGTGCGCCTGGGTCACCCCGGTCCGGCGGCCCAGGAACGCGCGCACCGTCTCCCCCGGCCGGCGCTGCGGCTCCTGCGGCAGGTGACCCACCGTGGCCGTCGGCGGGTCGAGCCGGATCGTCCCGTGCTCCGGCTCGGCCAACCCGGCGAGCAGGCCCAGCAGGGTCGACTTTCCGGCTCCGTTGACACCGACCAGACCGACCACGTCGCCCGGCGCGACGACGAGGTTCAGTCCGGAGAACAGGGCACGGTCGCCGTGCCCGGCGGCGAGGTCGCGGGCGACGAGGGTGGCCGGCATACGGTCGATGATCCCAGGTCGGTTCGTGAACCTTCCCACCGCGCGCTCACCGGGCGCACCATTGCGAACGTGAGCTATCCTTACCTACGCTCCCGTAACCTACGGTGGCGTAACCATATTCACGTCACCCGATACCCGTCCTCGCCTGGGAGCTGGCCATGACCGAACGCCACATGTCGTCCACGGCCCTGCTGACCGAACTCGAGCCGACCGTGGAGTCGAATCTCAACCGCCACCTGCACACGGCCAAGGAGTGGTTCCCGCACGAGTACGTGCCGTGGAGCCAGGGCACCGACTTCGACGGTGTCCTCGGTGGACAGCCGTGGTCGTCTGAGCAGTCGACGTTGTCCGAGGTGTCCCGGACCGCGCTCGTCGTCAACCTGCTCACCGAGGACAACCTGCCGAGCTACCACCACGAGATCGCCGTGCTGTTCGGCCGGGACGGGGCGTGGGGCACCTGGGTGCACCGGTGGACCGCCGAGGAGGGCCGGCACGGCATCGCCATCCGTGACTATCTGCTCGCCACCCGGGCGGTCGACCCGGTCGCGCTGGAGCGGGCACGGATGAAGCACATGGAGGCCGGCTTCACCAACGCCTACTCCGGTGACACCGCGCTGCACGGCATCGCATATGTGTCGTTCCAGGAGCTCGCCACCCGGGTCTCGCACCGCAACACCGGCCGGGCCACCGGCGACCCGATCGCCGAGCAGTTGCTCGCCCGCGTCGCCGCCGACGAGAACCTGCACATGGTGTTCTACCGCAACCTGCTCACCGCCGCGTTCGAGCTTTCGCCCAACGAGACCATGCGGGCGGTCACCGACGTGGTCACCTCGTTCCAGATGCCCGGCCACACCATCGAGAACTTCACCCGCAAGTCCGTGCAGATCGCCATGGCCGGGATCTACGACCTGCGCATCCACCACGACGAAGTGGTCGCGCCGATTCTGCGCAATCTCAAGGCGTTGGACGCGACCGGGCTCTCCGGCGACGGAGAGAAGGCCCGGGACGAGCTCGTCGCGTTCATGGCCGAGCTGGACCGGCAGGCGACCAGGTTCACCGAGAAGCGGGACCGGATGCAGGCCGCGCGCGCCAGCCGTGGGTGATGCGCCAGCCGTGGGTGATGCGCCAGCCAGACCGGTCCCCGCGGACGCCGTCCGGGCCCGGTTCGGGGTGTCGGTCGTCTTCGCGGTCCACGGCGCGGTCGTCGGGACGTTCGCTACCCGGGTACCGGCGCTGGCCGACCGGGTGCACGCCGGTCCGGGTGCGCTCGGCGTCGCCCTGATCGCACCCTCGATCGGCGCGCTGCTGGCCATGCCGTTCGCGGCCAAGCTCACCCACCAGTTCAGGAGCCGTTCAACGGTACGGGTGCTGCTGTTGGCCTGGTGCACCGCGTTGCTGCTGCCGTCCATCGCGCCGGGGTACGCCGGGTTCGTGGTGGCGCTACTGGTCTACGGGGCGACGGCCGGAATGGCCGACGTGGCGATGAACGCGCAGGGCGTGGTCGTCGAGCAGCGCTACGGCCGGTCCATCATGTCCGGACTGCACGGCCTGTGGAGTGCCGGCGGGCTCATCGCATCCGCGGCCGGCGCGCTCGCCGCCCACTCCCGCCTCGACACCCGGCTGCACTTCCTGGGGGCCACGGCCGTGCTGTGTGTGATCGGCGCGTTCGCCTGCCGACTGCTGCTGGACATCCGGCTGCCCGACGACGGGGCACCCGCGTTCGCGCTGCCGTCGCGGGCGGTCCTGCTGGTCGGTCTGGTCGGCTTCTGCGCGGTCTTCGCCGAGGGCGGCTCGGCCGACTGGTGCGCGGTCTATCTGCGTACGGTCACCGGGGCCGAGCCGGGCCTGGCCGCCGCCGCGTTCACCGGTTTCGCGCTCGCGATGACCGGCGGGCGACTGGTCGGGGACCGGGTGGTGCAGCGGTTCGGTTCCGTGGCCACGGTACGGGTGAGCGGAGCGATCGCCGCGACCGGCGCGCTTCTGGTCGTGGTCGCCCCGGTGCCCGCCGTGGCGATGGCCGGCTTCGGGTTGATCGGGCTCGGCGTCGCCGTGGTGGTGCCGCTCTGCTTCGCCGCGGCGGGTTCGATCGGTCCCAGCCCGGCCCGGGCGATCGCCGGCATCGCGACCATCGCCTACGGTTCCGGCCTGGCCGCCCCGGGCGCGATCGGCGGCATCGCCGCGGCGACGTCGCTCCCCTTATCGTTCGCCCTCGTCGGCGTGCTCTGTGCGGTGCTGACCGTCGGGGCCGGCGCGCTGCGCGCCCGGAGCGCGAAGGGTTCGTCGCGCGACCTCGCCACCATCTCGAACCCGTAGCGCAGCAACTCCTGCTCGTACAGGGCTTTGGCGGTCTCCAGCGGCACGCCCTGGCCGACCGCGACCAGCGTGGCGCGCAGCAGCTCGGCGTCGCGCAACGCGGTGTTGGCCCCCTCGCCGCGGCCGGGCGACATGGTGTGGATCGCGTCGCCGAGCAGGGTCACCCGCGGCGCGTCCCACCCCGCCACCGTTCGTGCGGTGGAGATCGCGATCAGCGCGATACCGTCCACATCGGACTCATCGATGATGCGCCCCACCGCCGGATGCCAGCCGTGTACGGCCGACCTGGCCAGCTCGACCAGCTCCACCGGCGAGGCCGTCGCGGGCAACGGCGCCGAGGTGAACGACAGCATCCAGGACAGGTAGTCAGCGATCGGCGTCAGGCCCGGGGCGGTGCCGGCCGCTCGACAGGTCGCCACCGCCATCGCCGCATCCGGTCCGATCACGCGGTTGAAGCTGTCGGTCAGGATGTCGGGCAGCCACTGCGACGTCTGCGCGGACATCGGGGTGCGCCCGTAGATGGCCCGGTCGTACTCGTCGATGACCGCGTCGGGCACCAGTTGGCGCCGCACCGCCGAGTTGGTGCCGTCGGCGCCGACCAGCAGGTCACCCTCGGCGCTCGTACCGTCGGCGAACCGGACCCGGACGCGATCGCCCAGTTGCTCGTACCCGGTGAGGGTCTTTCCAAAATGGACACTCTGCTCGAGACCGCTGAGCAGGATCTCGCGCAGGGTCAGCCGGTTGGCCCCAAACCCGGCCAGTCCCGGCTCGATGAGCGGAACATCCTTGCGGAACTTGGGTTTCAGCTGCTCATCGGTGAACGCCATCGTGGTCGCCTGCCGGATCGAGGTGGCCACGCAGAGCTCGAACAGCTCGGCCGGCAGGCAGTCGTGCAGGGCGTAGGCGCCGACCTCCTTGAGGGTCACCCGGTAACCCTGGCCCCGCACCGCCGCGTGCGCGTCGCGCTCGAAGACCTGCACGCTCAGCCCGGACCGGGTCAGTCCCTGGGCGAGGCAGAGTCCCCCGATCCCGCCGCCGACGATCAGTACGCGCACCGGGTCAACCTAGCAATGAGCTGTCACGACAGGCTCGTTGCTCACTTAACCCGGCAGCCGCGCCAGCAGCCTCTCGCGGCGGGCCTCGAGGACCCCGATCAGGGCCTCCTGCTCCTCCACGCTCGTGATGGCCGCGGCCAGATCCTCCGGATCGGTCGCGCCGTCCTCGCGGTGCCCGATCTCGGACCGCAGCTGGGCGGACACTCGTCGCAGTTCCGCCAGTTCGGCGTCGACGGACAGGATCTCGTCCCGGACAGCGCGTTCCGGCTGTGCGGTGGTCATGGCGCTGAAGTTATCACCGGCGACGGTGCGCCCGGTCCTGATCCGCCCAACTGTTCGGCGAATCAGGAGGTGGGCTGGCCCGAGGCCGGGGCGCTGCTCGCGGGCGGAGCCGTCTGGCTGGCCGGGCTGCTGGTCGGGGCCTGCGTCGGCACGGTCGCTGGCGGCGTGGTCGTCGGGGGCGGCGTGGTCGTCGGGGGCGGCGTGGTGGTGGGAGGCGTGGTCGCCGGCGGCGGGGTCGTGGTGGTCGGCGCGGGCGCCGGAGCCGCGGGCGGCGTCGTCGTCTTCGCGGCCGTCGCCTTGCGGGTCGTGGCCGGCGCGAGCGGCTCCGTGGCGGCGTCGGCCTGGGACGTCGCCTGCGGGTCGGTCGGGCTCGGGCTCGCCGACTGCGTCGGAGCGACCGAACCGTCGAACCTCGGCGGGTTCTGATCCTCGACCCGGGTCTGCGCGGGCGGGTTGTTGTTGCCGTCAGCGCTGACGAGGTTCAGCGTGAGACTCACGCCGCCGCCGGCGACCAGCACCGCGGCGAGGACCCGCAGCGTCACCTTGCGCATCGGCTCCGGCCGGCGGTGCGAGCGCGGTGTGGTGCGGCGGGTGAACAGCTCCTCGGTCGGGGCGTCGCCCAACCGCTGCCAGTCCTCGTCGGTCCACCCGTCCTCGGTCCACCCGTTGTTGTCGGCCTCGGAGCGAATCCTGTGGTCCCCGACCGCGATGTCCCGCGCCTCGGGCCGGTCGACCTTCTCGTCCCCGGCCGCGTAGTCGTAGGCCCAGCGGTCCTTGTCCTCGCCGGCCTGTTCGTCCCAGACCTTCGTGGCGTCATCCCATCGGGACACGGACCATCCGGCAGTCGCTGCCCCCGTGCCTTCCGCGTGCACCGGCTCGGGCTGCGGTACGTCGTCGAGGTCCGGGCCGTCCAGCCAGTCGATGCGGCGGCGGACTGCCTCGCCACGGGGCGAGCTGTCGGCCGCGGCCCAGTCCTGTGCCGTCCAGGGAGGCTCGGCCGGATCCTGCGCCGTCCAGCGGGACTCGGAGGTCCAGCTGGGCTCGGCCACATCCTGCTCCGTCCAGCGAGACTCGGACGTCCAGCTGGACTCGGCCACATCCTGGGTCGTCCAGCTGGGCTCGGCCGGGTCCTGGGTCGTCCAAAGGGGTTCGGCGAGTCGTTTCGGCGGCCACTCCGACGAGAAGAGCTCGGGCTCGCGCACGTCGCCGCTGTCGCGGGCCGCGTCGAGGTGCAGCGTCGGCCACTCCCCGCTGGAGTGCTTCGGGCCGGTCCAGTCGCTGGAACTGTCACGCTGGCGCCACTCACCCGAGTTCCGGGTCCACGAGTGGCGGCCACGGGCGGCCCGAGCTCGGTGCGAGGCGGGCTCGATGCCCGCCCCGCTCACGGGGGCCGGGTCAGGCCAGGCTTCGTCTCGATCGTGGGCGGGCAAAACGCGCTCCTCGGGTGGGCTCGTATGGACTCCGACCCTGCCCGGGATACCCGAGGTGCGCCAACCGATTGCACTATTCGTGTGATCGACCTCACGGCCATTCGTGGAATACCAGGTCTCAAGCCCGCGAGTCGTACTTGTCAGACTCGGTGTGTTCCAGCAACGACGTCCGGATTCTCGACCGGTTTCGGGGCCCGCAGCTCGGGCCGTCCGGTCGCTATCAACCACACCGGCAGTACCACCACGCACAACAGTGGAAACAGCACCACATCATTGGTCAGCGCCGCCGCCACGAACAGGCTGAGCCACCCGGATCGGGTCACCGCCACGAGGAACCCGAGCGTCGCCGTGGCGACCGCGAGCGCCATCGGCACCGACGGGACCAGCGTCCCGGCGAGCAACCCGAGGGCGACGCCGATGAAGATGCTCGGGAAGATGCGCCCACCCGGAAACCCGCTCGCCGCTGACAACGCGAGCGCGGCAATCTTCACCGCGGCCACCACCAGCAGACCGCCCGCGCTGTACGTGGTGACGGTGTTGGCCAGCACCGCCATCTGGTCCAGGCCCTTGAACAGGGTGATCTGACCGCCGGCGATGCCGAGCAGCCCGAGCACAACACCGGCGACCGTCAGCCGTATGACCGGTGCCCGCAGGTGGCCGATCACGCGATGGGCCCACCCGAAGACCTCGACCAGCAGCAGACCCAGCGCCACCGCCGAGACCCCGATCACCGTGCCCGAGAGCAGGTCGATCGCGCGCAACCCGGGGTACGGCGGGAGGTTGATCGCCAACGTCGGGCTGGCGAAGGCCAGCGTGGTCAGCGACCCGGCACCGGCCGCGACCAGCGGTCCGAACAGCCGGTCCCAGAGCTCACCGGTCCGATTGGAGCCGGTCCCATTGGAGCCGGTCCCCTTGGAGCCGGCCCCACCGGCGAGGAACTCGGAGAGAATCAGTGCGGCCGCCACCGGCGTACCGAACAGCGCGCCGACCGTGCCCCCGATCGCGAGCCCGGCCCACACCGGAAGGGGCACGCCGCTCGCGGCCCGGGCACCGAGCACGCAGGCCAGGGCGACGTTCGCAGTGGTGATCGGGTTCTCCGGGCCGAGACTCACCCCGCCGGCCAGCACGAACACGGTGGCGAGCAGCAGGCTCGGCAGGATCCGCACCGCCATCGGCGGCTCGACCAGCCCGAGCGTGGCCGGATCCGGTCCGGCGTGGCCCGGCACGTACCGCACCACCAGGCCGACCGCGAGACCGGTCACGGTCAGGACGCCCAGGATCCAGTACCAGGCCGAGCCGGTGGTGCCGACCGCGTGCGGCAGCCAGCTCCACAGGAAGCGCTGGACCTGCCCGGCCAGATAGCTGACGCCCAGCAGTAACAGGCTGCTGCCGATGCCGACGACCGCCGCCGGCACGGCGATGAGCGCGAGCGTGTGCGGCGCCGGCCGGCCGACGCCTGCCGCGTCGTTCGACGTATCCGACGGTGTCTCCTCGGCGCGCGAGGTGTCCGCGGCGTGCTCGGTTTCGCCGCTCGCTTCGGGCACCTCGCCGGGCTCGGGTCGCCGGTGCCGGCCCGCCTGCGCCATGCGCCGCAGCGTATGGGCGGGGGTTGGGCGCGTCCTTCGTATCGACGCGGACCACCCGTCCGGGCGGCCGTGGTCGTCCAAGGTCCCCTGCGGTCGGTCAAGATCCCCTCGGCCGGCCAAGATCGATACAACTGCGCAACAGTTGTGGGGTAGGAGCGCTTCCAGTGGCACAACGTATGGGCAGTTGTGTGGATCTTGGCCCGGGTGCGCGGGTGATATGGGCGGAAACGTGGGAGCTGCACGCTGCCGCTGGACTAGCGTCGGAATCGAGGGGGGAGTGTCGATGACGACGGGGAGTGAGCAGTCCGGTGGGTGGTGGCCGGCAGAGGACGACGCGGCCACGTCGTGGCTGCCCGAACGCGAGCTGCCGCCACTGAACCCCGAGACCGCCGGCCCGCCGACGAACAACGCCCGGCCGGTACGGCTGGCGCTCGGACTGGCGATCCTCGCCGCCGAGCGACTGCGCGCGACCGCGCGTCCCGCCGCGGAGCAGGAGGCCTCAACCGCGGCCGTGGACAGGCCGCGCAATGCCGGCCCTTCGGCGGCGTTCGAAACCGGGGTGGGCCTGCTGCAGCAGACCGCCGCGGAGGCCCGCGAGGTCGCGCGGCGGGCCATGGACAGGCCGGCCCGGCTCGCCTCCCGTACCGCGACCTGGGCGTCGCGGTTGCCCGGGGCCAACGTGCCGCGCCGGTCCCTGTGGCGCTCTCGGGAGCGCATCGACCGGATGGTCGCCGAGGCCCGTGACCGGGGCGCCGCGGCGGTGGCCGAATCCCGGGCCGACGCGACCGCCTTCGTCCAGACGACGGTCAACGACGCGATCGCGTGGGCCCAGGCGCAGGCGATCCCGCAGATCGTGGACGGCCTGGTGCCGCACCTGGTCGACTCGGTGGTACCGCGGATCATCGACGGCGCGATGCCGGAGATCCGGTCCCGGGTACTGCCGGTGGTGATCGACGACCTCACCAACGATCCGCAGGTCCGCGACCTCATGGTGGAGCAGGGCCGGGGCGTGGTCGGCGAGGCGGCCGAGCACCTGCGCAACACGACGGCGAGCGCGGACGACCGGGTCGAGTCCGCATTCCGCCGGCTGGCACGCCGGTCAGACGAGCAATCCTCCGATGTGGACTCGGACCAGTCCACTCCACCAGCCAACACCGGCTGACCCGTGGCCGTCCCGGATCATCATTACGCCGGGCTGGTCTCCCGGATCTCCGCCCTCGGCGTGGACCTGATCGTCGTCGCCGCGGCCTCGGGCGCCGTCCGGGTGCTGCCCGAGGTCGTTTGGAAGACGGTCACGCACCTGGCGACGCCGCATTGGCTCTCTATGGCGTTCGGGTTGGCCGCGGCGGTGCTGCCGTTCCTGTACTTCACGCTGTTCTGGTGGCTGCCCGGGCAGACCGTCGGGCAGATGCTGATGGGCATCGCGGTCCGCCGGAACAACGGCCATGAGGACCCGACCCTGGTCCAGGCCGCCCTGCGGTCCGCGTTCGGGCTGGCCTTGTTTCCACTGTGGATAGTCGGGTTGCTGCCGATCCTGTGGGACTCCAAGAGGCGAGCCTGGCACGACAAGGTGTTCCGGACCGTGGTGCCGTACGTGAGCCGCCTGCGGAAGAGCTAGTAGGTCTGCGGGCTGCGGGCCCGGTGGCGGCGTCGTCCGGGCGGGCCGTCGTTCGCGCGCGGTCCCGGCAGCGTCGAGGACCGAGGAAGCCGTATGGCGGTCAACATCGCCCAGATTTGGTCGAGGAACGCGAAACGCCCACACGAACGGCGCCTTGGGGCGAGCATGGTGGCAGGCGTTCAAGGGTGGGGGGCCCGCGATGACCGACTCCAGTGCGCAGACCCATGTCGTCGTTGTCGGCGGCGGACTGGCCGGGGTTGCGTGCGCCAGGCTGCTCGCCGACGACGAGCGCGCCCGGGTGACGCTGCTCGACCGCAACGGAAACCACGAGTTCCAACCGTTGCTGTACCAGGTGGCGACGGCCGAGCTGTCCGGTAAGGACATGTCCTTCGAGCTGTCGCGCCTGTTCGCCCACGAGCCGAGCGTCACCGTGCGCACGGCCGAGGTCACCTCGGCCGATGCCGACACCACGAGCGTGACGCTGGCCGACGGCGACACCATCTCGGGCGACGTGCTCGTCCTCGCGGCCGGCGCGCAGCCCAACTTCTTCCGCACGCCGGGGGCGGCCGAGCACAGCTTCCCGCTGTACAGCCTCTCCGACGCCATACGCGTACGCGACCGGGTGCTGGAGATCTTCGCCGAGGTCGCCGCCCATCCGGAGCTCGCGGACGAGGGTGCGCTCACCTTCGTCGTCGTCGGGGCCGGGCCGACCGGAGTGGAGACCGCCGGCGCGCTGGCCGAGCTCACCCACAACGTGATGCCGCACGTGTACGACGACCTCCCGGTCGCGCGGGTCCGGGTGATCCTGGTCGACCTCGGCCACACCGTCCTGCCGGCCTTCTCCGACGGCGCCCACGAGTACGCGACCAAGCAGCTGCGCAAGCGCGGCGTCGAGTTGCGACTGGGCTTCTCGGTGACCGAGGTGGCGCCGGACCACGTCAAGCTCAGCGACGGCACCAGCCTGCCCACGCACCTGGTGGTATGGGGCGGTGGCGAGATGGCCGCGCCGCTGGCGAACCAGACCGGCGGGCTCACGACCGGCCACGGCGGACGGGTCGACGTGCTGCCCGACCTCACCGTGGCCGGCCACCCCAACGTGTACGCGTTGGGCGACTTCGCCAACATCGCGCCCAACGCACCCGGCGCCGAACCGCTGCCCCAGCTCGGCAGCGTGGCCCAGCAGTCCGGCGACTGGGCCGCGCGCAACATCCTGTCCGATCTGGACGGTACCGGCCGACTCGATTTCGAGTACCACGACAAGGGAATCATGGCGATGATCGGCCGCAAGGCGGCGGTCGCCGAGATCGGCGAGCACCGGCGCGAGATGCACGGCCGGGTCGCGTTCGCCGCCTGGCTCGGCGTACACGCGCAGTTGCTGGCCAACGCCGGCGCGCAGGCGCGGGCCTTCACGTCGTGGGCCGAGGAGTTCTACGTCCGGCCGCACCACCG
>Ga0105248_10010307_pt1 | contig 10288 bp, 8 predicted proteins | sample KBSS34metaG_FD_81524 | JGI IMG/M metagenome (GOLD analysis project Ga0105248, IMG submission 81524) | Switchgrass rhizosphere microbial communities from Kellogg Biological Station, Michigan, USA - KBS S3-4 metaG | ecosystem: Host-associated > Plants > Roots > Rhizosphere > Soil | place... | reverse complement strand
CTGAACCCAACCCGCGGCCGATGTTCGAGAATCCGACCGGGCTGCTGCGCCTCGAGCCGCATTCGGAAGGGCTGCGCGACCGGATCTGGTGGGGCTCCAGCTCCAACGCCACGTCACGGTGGGCTGCGAAACTGGGAATGAACCTCCAGAGCTCGACGCTTAAGAACGACGAGAGTGGCGAGCCGCTGCACGTTCAGCAGCGCAAGCAGATCGACGCGTATCGGGAGGCCTGGAAGGAGGCCGGGCACCAGCGTGAGCCGCGTGTCTCGGTGAGCCGCAGCATCTTTGCGCTCGTCGACGAGCGTGACCGCGCCTACTTCGGTCGCGACGCTCGCGACCAGGATCAGATCGGCTACATCGACCCCGACACGCGAGCCATCTTTGGCCGCTCGTACGCCGCTGAACCCGACGTGTTGGTCAAGCAGCTCGCCGCCGACGAGGCGATCGCCGCCGCGGATACCCTGCTTCTGACCGTCCCGAATCAACTGGGCGTCGACTACAACGCTCACGTCATCGACAGCATCCTCAAGTTTGTCGCCCCGGAACTGGGCTGGCGCTGACGCGCCGTCCAGGCCTCAGGCCGGCTCCTCATGACGAACTCTAATGTGATACCCTGCCGTCCTTGCCGGCCCGTCATCAGCCGCCGGCTAGGACTGCCATAAAGCACCAAATTGTCGCACCAATTACCATTAAGTCATGACCATCGCTACCCCCAATTCCGCAACTTCTGATCGGCTCCGGGACCGCGAGCTCTTCCGCGAGCTCTGCTACATCAACGGGCAGTGGGTCGGCAGCGACGCCCGCGAGACTATTCCGGTCGACAATCCGGCTACGAGCGCGATCATCGGCTCGGTACCCAAACTCGGGCGCTCCGACACGGTCAAGGCCATCGATGCGGCCGCGGCCGCCTATCCCGGTTGGCGGGCTCGCACGGCGAAGGAGCGCGCCGCGGTGCTTCGCCGGTGGTTCGACCTGATCATGACCCATCAGGAAGACCTGGCGACCCTGATGACGCTGGAGCAGGGCAAGCCGCTGGTCGAGTCGCGGGCCGAAGTCGCGTATGGTGCTTCGTTCATCGAGTGGTTTGCCGAGGAGGGAAAGCGCACCTACGGCGACACCATCCCCTCTCACGCGTCCGACAAGCGGATCGTGGTCATCAAGGAACCGGTCGGAGTGGTCGGGTGTATCACGCCGTGGAATTTTCCGATCGCGATGATCACGCGCAAGGTCGGTCCGGCGCTGGCCGCCGGCTGCACGGTCGTCGCGAAGCCGGCATCGCAGACGCCGTTCTCGGCGCTGGCGCTCGCCGCGCTCGCGGAGCGGGCCGGACTCCCGCCCGGCGTCCTCAACGTGATCACCGGATCGGCGTCCGAAATCGGCGCCGAGCTGACGTCGAATCCGATCGTTCGCAAGATCTCCTTCACCGGCTCCACGGAAATCGGCAAGGTGCTGATGGCACAGTGCGCGTCGACCGTGAAGAAGGTCTCCCTGGAACTCGGCGGAAATGCTCCATTCATCGTCTTCGACGATGCCGATCTCGACGCGGCGGTTGAAGGGGCGATGGTCTCGAAATACCGCAACACGGGGCAGACCTGCGTGTGCGCGAACCGGCTGCTCGTACAAGCGTCGGTTTACGACGAGTTCGCGACCCGTCTCGCTGCGGCGGCCGGCCGGCTGAAGGTGGGTCCCGGCCTGGACGAGGGGGTCACGCAGGGACCGCTGATCGACATGTCGGCAGTCGAGAAGGTCGAGAGTCATGTCGCCGATGCGCTGGCGAAGGGCGGCTCGGTCATCCAGGGCGGTCACCGGGCGGCCGCCGGTGGACGGTTCTTCGAGCCGACCGTGATTACCGGCGCAACCGTGGACATGGCGCTGTCGCGAGAGGAAACATTCGGTCCGGTGGCGCCGCTGTTCAAGTTTTCTACCGAAGAGGAAGCGATCAGGATCGCCAACGCCACCGAATTCGGCCTCGCGGCATATTTCTACGGGCGCGACGTCGGCCGGGTCTGGCGCGTGGCCGAGGCGCTTGAATACGGCATCGTCGGCATCAACACCGGACTGATCTCCACCGAGGTCGCTCCATTCGGCGGGATCAAGGAATCGGGCGTCGGCCGTGAGGGATCCAAATACGGCATCGAAGATTACATGGTTGTGAAATACCTGTGCCTTGGTGGCATCTAGTTGTTGTTCGTGCGGCTTGAAACTGTCAGGCGCGTATTTTCTAACCGGTCCAGGGAGATTGACGCGGTGTCCATTCAGATGTCCGAGGGCTCGCCGGCGCGTACGGGTGCAGGAAGTGACGGCGTGACACGCATTCACGTCCAGCGGCACTCACGGTCCGCGGCGAGGTCGGTGGTTCTCGCAGCCTGCTCGGTGCTCAGCCTGCTTTCATGTTCGCGTCCGGCCTCAACACCTCCGCCTGCTCCCGTGTCCTCGCTCTGGGGTGACATGAAGCCCGTCGTGTCCGTCAAAGAGTTGATGCGCGACATGCTCGACCCGGCCGCCGACCCGATCTTCGACGCCGTGAAAGTGGAAATGACCGAAAGCGGGATGGTCGAACGCGAACCGAAGACCGACCAGGATTGGGAGAAAATCCGAATTGCGGCGGTCACGCTCGCCGAGGGCTTCTACCTGCTGAAAATCCCGCGGCCGTTTGCGCCGCCTGGCGACGAGAACAACAGCGCAGGGGCCGATGCGACTGAATTGTCGCCCGCCCAGATCAAAGCGAAGCTCGAGTCCGATCCCGTGCTGTGGAACGCGAAAATCGAGGCCGTTCGCAATGTCGGCCTCGAGGTTCTCGACATCGTCAAGAACCGCAGAACGGCGGAACTGTGGGACGCCGGCCACAATCTCGATCAGGCCTGCGAGAGCTGTCATCTCCAGTTCTGGTACCCGGGCGACAAAGCCCTCCTCGAGCGGTTCGACCGGCATCTGCAGCACCTGGACGAGGGTACGGCGCGCGCCAACAAGACGGGCGATCCGCGGTGAGCCGAAGAACTTGCCGTTTCGTTTCCGAATGAATGCACTGTAAGCGGAGCGCTACGTGATCGACGGCAGTCAACCGACGCCCTTTGGCCTTCCGAGCGCCAGCTACAGTCTCGCGGTACGCCTCAAGTTGCGGAATCGCCCCGGCACGCTCGGTCGCGTGACGACGGTCATTGGTCAGCTTGGCGGCAACATCGAGGGCATCGACACGGTGGACGTGACGCCGGATTTCATCGTCCGGGAATTCACGATCAATACCGGCTCTCCCAGTCATGGCGAAACGATCGCGGACGCTCTCCGCGGTATCGATGGCGTGCAGATCGCGAACATCGCTGACCGGACGTTCTCGATGCACGAGGGAGGAAAGATCGAGGTCGTTTCAAAAGTCCGGCTCATGACACGTGCCGATTTGTCCATGGCCTACACCCCTGGCGTGGCCCGAGTCTGTCGAGCGATTTCCGCCGATCCGGACCGGGTGTTTGATTTGACGATCAAGAAAAACACCGTCGCGGTCGTATCCGATGGGACCGCGGTTCTCGGTCTCGGCGATATCGGTCCGGACGCCGCCATGCCGGTCATGGAAGGCAAGGCGATGCTGTTCAAGGAGTTTGGCGGCGTCGACGCGTTTCCCATTTGCCTGAGGACCAAGGACGCCAATGAGATAGTCCATGCGGTGAAGTTGATGTCGACCGGGTTTGGCGGAATCAACCTCGAGGACATTTCGGCGCCCCGCTGTTTTGAGATTGAAGAACAACTCAAGGAGCAGCTGAACATCCCGGTCTTCCACGATGACCAGCACGGCACGGCGGTGGTCGTTCTGGCCGCGCTGATGAACGCTCTCGAGATTGTTGGAAAGCGAATGAGCGACCTGAAGGTCGTGGTCAGCGGCGTTGGCGCGGCCGGCGTGGCGTGCACGAAAATTCTCCTTGCGGCCGGCGTACGGAACGTGATCGGTTGCGACCGACTGGGGGCGATCTATCGCGGCCGGGTCGAGCACATGGACTCTTACAAGCAACGCTACGCGGAGTATTCGAATCCGGACGGAGAACGAGGCGTACTTCGCGAGGCGCTGCGCGGCGCCGACGTATTTCTCGGCCTGTCGGCGCCCGGCGTCGTCGATGTTGCCGGGATCAAGCAGATGGCCGCTCGTCCGGTTGTATTCGCGATGGCGAACCCGGTTCCGGAGATCATGCCTGAAGCCGCCGGGCCGCACGTGGCGATCATGGCAACGGGGCGCTCGGACTACCCGAACCAGATCAATAACGTGCTCTGTTTTCCTGGCATCTTCCGGGGCGCGCTTCGTTGCCGGGCTTCGTCGATCAACGAAGAAATGAAGCTGGCTGCCGCGCACGCGATCGCCAAAGTCGTCGCCAGCGACGAGCTCCTGCCGGACTACATCGTCCCTTCCGTGTTCGACAGGCGCGTGGCAGACGCCGTCGCGCGCGAGGTGGAACGAGCGGCCTATGCGACCGGCGTCGCGCGAGGCGGGTCGTCTGAGGACTTGACCAGCCACACCGGTTCGCTCCCACAGGAAACCGTTCAGCCTTCATAGCACTCGCGACGCCCGGGCATGCTGACACCGGCATGACCGTGGCGCGATACCTGACTGCCAGACCCACGTTACGGCTGTTCGGTCGGTCCGCGGCCCTTCTGCGGTGCGGGCAGCGCTTTTCTCGGGAATTTCTCGTCGCGCATCGACGCGTTGTACGCGAACACTGCGATGACCGTCGCCTGCTGAACCATGTCGTCGCGCTGCACGCGATCGAGCGTGTCCATCGTCGAATGATGCGTGCGCGAGTTGTACTCGAGGCGATCGACCATGAACTGGAACGCGGGGATCCCGGCGTTGTCGAACGACACGTGATCCGTCGATCCGACCGAGCGCGGTCCGATGGTCGTGACACCCAGATCGTGAAGCGGCGCCATCCACGCCTCGAAGATCGGTCGCACGGCCATGTTGCCCTGCAGCCAGACGCCGCGAATTTTTCCGCTGCCGTTGTCCGAGTTGAATACCGCGGACAGCTTCGCGTGCTCGGGTTTCAGCGTCATCGTGTCGACCTCGGCGACATGGTCGCGGACGTAGGCACGGGAGCCGAGCAGCCCCTGCTCCTCGCCGCCCCACAACGCCACGCGGATGGTGCGACGCGGCTTGACGCCCACTGCCTTCAGGATCCGCATCGCTTCCATCATCGCTCCGCTGCCGGTCGCGTTGTCGGTGGCGCCGGTGGCGTAAGGGTGCGAGTCGAGGTGAGCGCCGAGCAGAACAATCTCCGACGCCAGGTCGGTGCCCGGAATGTCCGCGATCGTGTTGAAGCCGTTTGGCTGGCTCTCGTCGTAGAACGTCGTCTCGAGGTTGAGCTCGACTTTCACTGGCACATTCTTGTCGAGCACGCGGATCATGCGGTTGTAGTGCTCGACGGCGAGAGCGATGACCGGCACGCTCTGTCCGGCATGATCGTCACGCGGGCTGGCGCCGTTGGGAAAGATCGTTCCGCCGTCGGGATGCTGCTGCTGCCAGGAGAGGTCACTGCCGCCGGCCGCCATGTCATTGTCGCTCCCGCGATCGAACACGGCCACGACGCCTTCCTGTACGTAGAAGTCGTTGACCTTTTGCCGGAACGCTGCCGCCGCACCGCCGCGGCCAGCGCCTCCCGACGCGGCCGGGACCGGCGAGGTCTCCGCCTCCGCGATGTCTTTGTCCGTCATGCGCAGGATGACGGGGCCCTCGAGCATCCGCACGGGCCGCGCCGATTGCGGGAGGATGATCTTGCCGGCGAGTTTGCCGCGATACGCGGCGAAATCCGCCTCGTTCGCGATCTGCACGCGAACCACGTCGGCGGTCACCGGTCCCTTGGTGCCCGACGACCATTCCTGCGGAAAACCAATGAGCGGCTGGATTTGAGGCTCGATCATGTGCGCCGAGAATCGGACGAGCGACCAGCCCTTACCTAGGACCCAGCGTTCCTGGTGGACGTTGGCCAGCCCCCACTCCCGGAACTTCTTCATCGTCCACTCGCTCGCCTGCTGGAACCCCGGCGATCCGGTGAGACGCGGCCCGTAGACGTCGCTGAGCCACGAGACGTGGTCCATCACCTGCGAACGGTTCAATCCCTCGTCACGGATGCTGCCGAGCATCTGGTAGTCAAGTTTCTCGCTCTGGGCGACGACAATCGTGGCGACGCTCGCGGTCAACAGCATGAGCAGGATGGTGCGTCTCATCGAGATCCTCGTATGGCGATGATAAAGCGAAGATGGCCCGGATGCTTCCTGTCATCCCTCAAGATCCAAGGATGACATCGCGGTTCATAATACAACCGCTCCCCCATGAATCAGCCCGCGTCGTCGTCTTCCCCGTCGCTCCGCCGTGCGCTGGGAAAGTGGGATCTCACCGCCATCGGTGTGAACCAGGTCATTGGCGGCGCGGTGTTTTCGCTGCCCGCGGTTCTGGCGCTGCATCTGGGCTCGTGGAGCTGGGTCGGGTTTGTGCTGGTCGCGCTGCTCGCAATGGCCGTTGCGCTGAACTTCGCGGAAGCGGGCAGCCGCTTTGACGGCACCGGCGGCGCCTATCTCTACACGCGCGCGGCATTTGGGCGCTTTCTCGCTTTTGAAGTGGGATGGATGACGTGGTTCGTCCGCGTCAGCAGCTGGGCCTCGGTCGTGAACGTGCTGGCCGATGCGCTCGGCTTCTACTGGCCGGAGTTTCGCGGGGGCTGGGTTCGCAGCGCCCTTATCGCGGCCGTGATTCTCAGCATCATGATGCTGAACGTTGCGGGCATCGAGCAGAGTTCCACCGTCGTCAATCTGCTGACCATCGGCAAGCTCACACCGCTGGCCCTGTTCATTGCGCTCGGGCTCCCACACGTCTCGCTCGACGCGCTGTCTCTCGGTGCTTTCCCTCCCCTCGCCGGCATTTCGGCGGCGGCGCTGCCACTGATCTTCGCGTTTGGCGGCTACGAAGTGATCCCGGTGCCGGCTGGCGAGGCGCGCAATCCAAAGAAAGACGTGCCCTTTGCGATGATCATGGCCATCGTCGTCGTTGGCATCGTGATGACGGCGACGCAGATTGTGACAATCGGCACGCTGCCCACGCTGGCCTCGGCGGGCACGAAGACGCCGCTGACCGACGCGGCGCTGCTATTCATCGGCGGCTGGGGGGCGCTGATGATGACGATCGGCGCGGCGCTGTCTGTTGCCGGCAACAACGTGGGCGGGGCGCTGTCGGGATCGCGGAGCTTGTTCGCTCTGGCGGAGCAGGGCGACGTGCCGCGCTTCCTCGGACACATTCATCCGCGCTTCCGGACGCCGGACGTGGCGATCGTGGCGACGAGCCTGGTGACGCTGGCGCTCGCGTTGCTGGGATCGTTCACGGTGCTGGCGCCGATCAGCGCGATCGCGCGCCTGCTGGTGTACGTGGGGACCTGCGCGGCTGTGTTGGCGCTTCGCAAACAGGGAAGGGCGCCGTTCACCATTCCCTTCGGTCCCCTGATTCCCGCCATGGCGCTCGCGGTGTCCGTCGCGATTCTGATTGGTGCGACGCAGGAGCAACTCCTGGCGGGCGGTTACGCGCTCGCCGCCGGAGCTGTGTTGTACCTGGTGGCGACGAAAGCGAGTTGAAGCCGGTTCATTCTTGCGGCCGGCCACGGGGTCGGGAGCTTTTCCGGCCTGGCAGGAGGTCCGGTAAGATCGAGACGTGGCGCACACGCGCTTCACGAAGGGCCGGCTGATTCGAAGCGGCGCCGGGAAAGGAACACGAGTGTGAGGATTGCGTTCATTGGCGCGGGCGCCGTCGGTGGGTTCTACGGCGCTCAGATGGCGCGTGAGGGGCATGACGTCAACTTCATCGCGCGCGGCGCTCATCTCGAAGCGATACAGCGCAACGGACTTCGCATTGTCGGTCCCCTTGGCGAGTACACCGTCAAGGCGCGCGCCGAAAGCGACCCGACGAAGATCGGTCCCGTCGACTACGTCGTCCATACCGTCAAGACCTACGACAACGCCGGAGCCATTCCGCTGATCGCGCCGCTGGTCGGTCCGTCGACCACTGTACTGACGCTGCAGAACGGCGTCGACAGCGCTGAGGAGATCGCGGCGGTCGTCGGCGAGCCGGCGATCCTCGGGGGGGCGACGTACATTGCCACGGCGATCGACGCGCCGGGCGTGATCAGACAGACGGGGACGCACCGCCGCGTCGTGTTCGGTGAGTACTTCAAACCTGACAGCCGCGTGAGTTCCCGCGTGAAGACGCTGGCCGACGCGATGGCGGCGTGCGATATCCACGCGGAGCCCGTGGCGGACGCGCGCTACACCGTGTGGGAGAAGTTCTCGTATCTCGCGCCGTTCGCGGCATTCACGGGTGCGGCCAGGCTGCCAATCGGGCCACTCTGGGCCGACGAGTCCATCAGGAACATGTTCCTCGATGCCGTGGAGGAGGTGGCGAACGTGGCGCGTGCGCACGGCGTGAAGCTGCCGGACGATAATCGCGAGCGCGTCTACGAATACGCCGCCAAGCTGCCGCCCTCGACGCGGTCGTCGCTGCTCATCGATCTGCAGTTCGGCAAGCGCATCGAGGTGGAGGCGCTGCAGGGGAGCGTCGTGCGCCGCGGCGCACGAGTCGGCGTGCCCACGCCGATCATGGCCGCCCTCTACTCCGTGCTGAAGCCGCACGCAAACGGTCCGGTGGTTCTCTAACCGCCATCGATGCCGTGCCCGCGGCTTTCGGGGCGCCAGAGATAAGATGCGGCCGGAGGGAGTCCCATGACCGTTGCGAGGGCGAAGCGGACGACTGCGGGAGACATCACGACCGAAGTGCTCAAGCGCTTCGATTCGACACCGAACCCGCGTCTGCGCGAGCTCATGCAAGGCATCGTCACGCACCTGCACGCGTTCGCGCGCGAGGTCAACCTGACCGAGCAGGAGTGGTTTGCCGGAATCGAGTTCATCACGGCTGTCGGCCAGAAGTGCGCGCACAACCGGCAGGAGTTCATCCTGCTGTCCGATACGCTGGGCCTGTCGATTCTGGTCGATCTGCTGAATCATCGCGTCGCCGGCAGCGCGACGGAGACCACCGTGATCGGACCGTTCTATCGCGAGGGCGCGCCGGAGCTGCCGCCGGGCGGCAACATGGGCGAGATGGATACGACCGGCACACCACTCCTCATCTCGGGCACCGTCACCGATCCGTCGGGCAAGCCGATCCCGGGCGCCATCCTCGACTGCTGGCAGGCGAGCTCGGTCGGCGTGTACGACTCGCAGATGGGCGCTGGCGAGGAGCTCGGGATGCGGGGTGTTTATCGCACCGATGCCGACGGCTTCTACCTGCTGCGGACGACAAAGCCGAAGTGGTACCCGATTCCGACCGACGGCCCCGTCGGCGACATGATTCGCGCGACCAACCGCCATCCGTATCGTCCCGGCCACGTGCACTTCAAGATCAGCGCGCCCGGCTACCACACACTCGTCACGCACATCTTCGACTCGAGTAGCGATTACCTGAATTCGGATACCGTGTTCGCGGTGAAGGACTCGCTGATCGTCGACTTCGAGGTGAAGCATGCGCTGGACGAGACGGCCAAGAAGCTTGGCATCCAGCCGCCCTACGCGACGGGCGAGTTCGACTTCGTGCTAATGCCGAGTGGCTCGTGAGGGCTAGGCGGCTCACTGCAGCGAGGTCCGGCGAATCCTTCGCGCCACACTTACAACATCCCGTCGCGGAGTACGAAACCGACGCCGCGCACGGTCTGGATCGTGCTCCCGCCCTCGACGTCCAGTTTGCGCCGCAGCCGGGCCATATGCACGTCAATCACGTTGTTCAGCGTCCCGCTGCGCGCCGATTCCTTCAAGACGGCGCGTGCCAGCGCATCGCGCGACACCATCTGGCCGTCGTGCCTGAGCAGATACTCGAGAATCTCGTACTCGCGTAGCGTGAGATCGACGGGTCGTCCGGCGCACCGGACGCGTCGGGTCGCGAGATCCATATCAAGATCGCCCGAGACCAGCCGCCGAGCCTCGGTGGCGCAACCCCGGCGGATCAGCGCACGCATGCGCCGCGACGACCTCCGCAAAAGCAAATGGCTTGACCAGGTAGTCGTCGGCGCCGCCGTCGAGCGCCACTACTCGGTCCTCAACCGCGTCCCGTGCCGTCAGCACGAGGACCGGCGTGACGATGCCGAGCGTGCATGGACACGGCACCACACGCCAACGTTCGTTGCGAGACGGCGCGGTGACGCCGACCCGCACGGCTCATCGTGCTTTACCTGCAAGGCTCCCCATGATATAAGCCTCTCCAGTGGGATATCCAATGGTG
>Ga0105248_10010303_pt1 | contig 10291 bp, 10 predicted proteins | sample KBSS34metaG_FD_81524 | JGI IMG/M metagenome (GOLD analysis project Ga0105248, IMG submission 81524) | Switchgrass rhizosphere microbial communities from Kellogg Biological Station, Michigan, USA - KBS S3-4 metaG | ecosystem: Host-associated > Plants > Roots > Rhizosphere > Soil | place... | reverse complement strand
GGCGAGCGTCTCGTGGCGCAGCTCGACGACGCCACTCTCGAACGCGCGGTGGACGAAGTCGAGGCGTCGGCGCGCCCCCTCGACGGCGTCGAGATCGGCGGTACGGTCAGCTATTCCCACGGCAAATACAGCAAATATGAAATCCCGTCGCTCGGCAGCCCCGCCTGCAACGGCACGCCGCCGTTCGGTTCGCCCGCGGATTTCAGTTGCGCCCCCTTCCAGTTTCTCACGCCCTGGATCTTCAATATCTATTCGACGATCAAGCTGCCCGTGCCTGAGGCCATGGGCGACGCGTCGTTGTTCGTCAGCTATTCTCACGTCGATGATCAATATACGGCGCCAGGACCTTTCGAGCCCGGCGCCTTGGTCAAGGGATATGGGCTTCTGAACGCCTCGATCAAATGGAACAACTTTGCCGGAAGCGCAATAGACCTGATGGTCTTCGGAAACAACCTAGCCGACAAGGTCTATCGTGTAAGTAATTCCAACTCATTCGCCGGGAATCTCGCTCTGAGTTCTCTATACGGTGAACCACGGACCTATGGCCTGAAGTTGCGGTACCGGTTCGGCCAGAAATAAACGAACCCAAGTCCTAGTTCCGGAGCGTGGGGGCCTCGTTCGCAACCGAATGGGCCCTTCGACCGGCAACCGCGCGGCGCGGCGTCAACCCTCGACGCCCTTGTCCCGGAACAAGTCCGGGGCGTTGATCATCTCGGGGCCCGCGGACGACGGTATGCCGGCGAACCAGGTCACGACGTTCCAGGTGATGGTGCCGCCCAGGGGCGCCGAAGATCACCGCGTCCGAGACAATGCCGGGATGGATGATGCCTTTGCCCACCGTCGTGGCCGCATGCAGACCGAAGTACAAGAACGCCACGAAGTTGAAGAAGGCTGCGCGTAAGGCTCCCGATCGTGGGATGTTAGGCGCTCACCAAAAAGCCGGTGCAATTGATTGCGCAGCCGCGGGAATCCGGGATTTTGCATAGGCTCTGCTCTACCTGCGGTGCAGACTGCGAGTCTGCGCGGCCTCGACGTGGGCCTGCAGGGCGGCCGTGAACGCTTCGGGCAGCTCCAGGTTGGAGAGGTGGCCCGCGGTCAGCACTTTCCGCCGCGCCCCCGCGATGCCGCCGGCCAGGGCCGCGGCCTCGGCGAGCGGCGTCGAAACGTCAAGTGCGCCGCCGATCACCAAGGTCGGCGCCGTTATCCGCGCGAGCTCGGGCGTGAGGTCAGCATCGCGCAGCGCGGCGCAGCAACCGGCGTAGCCAACGCCCGAACCTCGGGTGAAGCGCTCGCGAAACTCGGCGACAAACTGCGGGCGCCGGCTCCGGAACGCCGCGGAGAAGAAGCGTTCGACGGCCATGTCGGCGATGCCGTCCAAGCCCGCCTCGAGCACCCGAAGGCGGCGGGTCTCCCAACTCTCGACGCTGCCGATCCGGCTCGCGGTGTTCGCCAGCGTCAGGCTCGCGACGCGCTCCGGCGACTGGATCGCCAGCCATTGGCCGACAACGCCGCCGAGGGATAGGCCACAGAGATGCGCGCGCGCCACGCCCGCCGCATCGAGCACCGTCAGGGCGTCGCGACCGAGGCGCTCCATCGTGTAGTCCCCAGGCGGGGCTTCAGATTGGCCGTGGCCCCGCGCATCGAACACTAAGCACCGGTGCTTGCCCTCAAGCGCCTCGACCTGCGGGTCCCACAGCGTCTGGTCGCATCCGATGGAATTGAGGAACAGGAGGACCGGCGCGCGCGGGTCGCCGTGGGCGACGGCGGCCAGCCGGACCCCATCGTCGGCTTCGACCTGCAGCTTCATGACCTGCTCGTCCTAGCGGTGGCGAGGGCGAGGGGCGTCATGTCGAGTCTAGCAGCCATCAGACTCGTTCCAGGGCCATGGCGAGGCCCTGGCCCACGCCGATGCACATGGTGACCAGGGCGCGGCGGCCGCCGGTCTTCTCGAGCGCGTGGGCCGCCGTCATCACCAGGCGCGCGCCGCTCATGCCGAGCGGGTGGCCGAGCGCGATCGCGCCGCCCTGCGGGTTGAGCCTGGGCGAGGCGGGATCGACGCCCAGCTCGCGCACCGAGGCCACCACCTGGCTGGCGAAGGCCTCGTTGATCTCGACGAGGTCGAAGTCGTCGATCGCAAGGCCCAGGCGCGCCATCAGCTTGCGGCTGGCGGGGACCGGACCGATACCCATCATCTTCGGCTCGACGCCGGCGGTGGCCATCCCCAGCACCCGGGCGTGCGGAGTGAGGCCGTTGCGCCTGGCGGCGGCTTCGGAGGCCACGAACATGGCCGCGGCGCCGTCGTTGACGCCCGAGGCGTTGCCGGCGGTGATCGTCCCGCCCTGGCGCACGATCGACTTGAGCTTGGCCAGGGCTTCGAGGCTGGTCTCGCGCGGATGCTCGTCGCGCACGAAGTTGAAGGGCTTGCGCTTGGCGTCGAGCACCTCGATCGGCGTGATCTCCTCGGCAAAGAAGCCAGCCGCCTGGGCCTTCGCGGCGCGCTCCTGGCTCTGCAGGGCGTAGCGGTCCTGGTCCTCGCGGTTGACGCCATAGGCTTCCGAGACGTTCTCGGCGGTCTCGGGCATGGAGGCCGTGCCGTACTGTTCGAGCATCTTCGGATTGACGAAGCGCCAGCCGATGGTCGTGTCCTCGATCTTGGCCGAGCGCTGGAAGGCGGTCTCGGCCTTGGCCATGACCAGCGGCGCCCGGGTCATGGATTCCACGCCGCCGGCGATGGCGATGTCGATGTCCCCGGCGCGGATCGCCCGCGCCGCCGTGCCGACCGCGTCCGCGCCCGAGGCGCACAGCCGGTTGATCGTCGAGCCGCCGACGCTGACCGGAAGGCCCGCGAGCAGGGCGGCCATTCGGGCCACGTTGCGGTTGTCCTCGCCTGCCTGGTTGGCGCAGCCGAGGATCACGTCATCGATCGCCGCCGGGTCGAGGGACGGATTGCGATCGATGAGCGCGCGGATCGGGTGCGCCGCCAGGTCGTCGGCCCGGACATGCGCCAGGGAGCCGCCGAAGCGGCCGATGGGCGTGCGCGTCGCGTCGCAGATGAAGGCTTCGGTCATACGGGCGTCGCCACCTTGTAATCGGCTCCGGTCTTGGCCCGGACCTCGTCCTCGGACACGCCGGGCGCCAGCTCGCGCAGGGTCAGGCCGCCGCCCTTGCGGTCGACGTCGAACACCGCGAGGTCGGTGACGATCATGTCGACGCAGCCCTGGCCGGTCAGCGGCAGCGAGCAGCGCTTGAGGATCTTCGGGTCGCCGGCCTTGGAGGTGTGTTCCATGACCACGATCACCCGCTTGACCCCGGCCACCAGGTCCATCGCACCGCCCATGCCCTTCACCATCTTGCCCGGAATGGTCCAGTTGGCGATGTCGCCTGTCTCGGAGACCTCCATGGCGCCCAGGACCGAGAGGTCGATGTGGCCGCCGCGGATCATGGCGAAACTGTCGGCGGAGGAGAAAAAGCTGGAATCCGGCAGCGCGGTGATGGTCTGCTTGCCGGCGTTGATCAGGTCCGGGTCGGCCTCGCCCTCGTAGGGGAAGGGGCCCATGCCGAGCAGGCCGTTCTCGCTCTGCAGGGTGACCTCGACGCCTGCGGGGATGAAGTTGGCCACCAGGGTCGGGATGCCGATGCCGAGGTTCACATAGAAGCCGTCGCGCAGCTCACGCGCGGCGCGGGCGGCCATCTCATCGCGGGTCCACCCCATCAGAAAAGCACCTTCCCTAGGATTGCGAAGAGTTGGATGAGCACCCGCGCGCGTCCTCCTGTTCGCAGGCTCGACCGCGAGTGAGGGGGGCGCGGCGAACGCCCGGATCGCACGACAGGTGCAAAGGTTGGGCGCGCCGGCCAGGCTCGCGCAGTGCCGTTCGTGAAGCATCGCCTCGATCCTACGAAGCTGCCGGCGGGCGGGGTCGGGTGGTCAACTTCTCGATCCGCTTCTCGTTTATGGTGCTCTTGACGATCCGGTCGACGTAGATCCCCGGCGTGTGGACGCAGTCCGGATCGAACGTCCCGGCCGGCACGATCTCCTCGGCTTCGACGACGGTGACGCGGCCGGCGGTGGCCATGTTTGGATTGAAGTTCCGAGCGGTCTTGCGGAACTGCAGGTTGCCGGCGGCGTCGGCGCGCCAGGCCTTGACGATGGAAACGTCGGCGCGGAGCCAGGTCTCGCGGATGTAGGTCTCGCCCTCGAACACCTCATGGTGCTTGCCCTCGGCGACCACCGTGCCGACGCCGGTCATGGTGTAGAAGGCCGGGATGCCGGCGCCGCCGGCGCGGATCCGCTCGGCCAGCGTGCCCTGCGGGTTGAGCTCCAGCTCCAGCTCGCCGGACAGGTACTGCTGCTCGAACAGCTTGTTCTCGCCAACGTAGGACGAGATCATCTTCCTCACCTGCCGGTTCTTCAGCAGCATCCACAGGCCGAACCCGTCGGCGCCGGCGTTGTTGGAGATGACGGTCAGGTTCTTCACCCCGGAATCGCGGATCACCGGGATCAGGCTCTCGGGATTGCCCGAGAGGCCGAAGCCGCCGGACATGACGGTCATGCCGTCGAACAGCACGCCCTCCAAGGCGGCCTCGGGACTGTCGTATAATTTGTCTCTCACGCGCGATCCTCCCTCGCGGCCTGGACGCCGGCGACGGACCAGCTGTCGGGCGTTATTCTCGGACGGCGGACTTTGTGACGCGGCCGCAGCGCGATGTCCTGCGCCCCGCGATCGCGGCGATTCAGGCCGTCCTGCCGGTGTGGGCGCCAGCTCACGGGAACCCCCTAGCCATTGTCGCCGCCGGCCACCGGGAGCACCGCGCCGGTGATGTAGGACGCCTCGTCCGAGGCGAGGAAGAGGATGGGGGCGATCTGCTCGTCGAGGGTCGCGTATCGCTTGAAGAAGTTCGACTGGGTCACCTGGGCGACAACCTCCGCCATCCAGGCGTGCTCTTCGGCGGTGTCGCCCGTCGCATTGCGCGGTGTGCGGCGCGGCGGGGCCTCGGTGCCGCCCGGGGCCGTCGCAACGACGCGCACGCCATCCGCGCCATATTCCATCGCCAGGCTCTGGGTGAGGGCGTTCACGCCGCCCTTGGCCGCAGCGTAGGGCGCACGCCGGATTCCGCGGGTGGCGTTCGACGAGACGTTGACGATCACGCCGCCGCCCCGCGCCAGGAACACCGGCAGGACCGCGTGGCAACACCAGAGCGTCGGGAAGAGCGAGCGCCGGATCTCGGCCTCGATCTGGCCAGGCTCGAAGGCGGCGAAGGGCCGCATGCGGATCGCGCCGCCGACATTGTTGATCAGAATGTCGATGCGGCCGAAGTGTCGCACGGCCTCAGCGACCGCGGCCTGCGCACCGTCGCTGCTCTCGAGGTCGCAGGCGAAGCCCGCAGCTTCGCCCTGAGCCTCGGCCGCGACCTCGGCCACGAATTCGGCGCGATCCACCAGGAGGACCTGTGCGCCCTCGGCGGCGGCGCGCAGGGCTACGCCGCGGCCAATGCCCTGGGCCGCCCCGGTGACCATCATCACCTTGTTCGCGAAGCGTCCAGGGAAGGTCATGCGGCGAGCGCCTCCGCCGCGGTCGTGAATTTCTCGCTGTAAAGCCGTTCAGGCGGCACGCCGAGGTCGGACAGTCGCCGGCGCGCGCTCTCGACCATGCCGGGCGGTCCGCAGACATAGGTGTCGACGTCGCCGCCGTTCACCAGATGAGGTGAGACATGGTCGGCGACCCGCCCGCGCCATTGGCGCCGGCTGGCGGGCGATGAGCAGCAGGTGGTCCAGGAGAGGCGGGGCAGCCGCGCCGCGAGGGCTGCCACGCGGTCGACCTCCACCAGGTCCTCGTCCTCGCGCACGCCATAGACGAGCGTCGCCTGCGGCGCGTCGGCGGGGTTCGCAGCCATCATTTCGAGCATCGACAGGATCGGCGCGACACCCGAGCCGCCCGCCAGCAGAAGCACTGGCCGTTTGGTTTCGCGCAGGTAGAAGCTGCCGAACGGGCCGCGCAGCGTCACCATATCGCCCGGCCGGGCCGCGGCCGCGAGCCAGCTGCTCATCTGGCCGCCCGGAACATGCCGGATGAGGAAGCTTGCGATCTCCGCGCCAGGCGCCGTGCTGAAGGAGTAGGAGCGGGCGCCGGTCCCCGGAACCGAAAGGTTGACGTACTGGCCGGGCAGGAAGGCCGGGAGCTCGCGGCCACGCCCACGGATCGACAGGCGGATACGGTTTGCCGAGAGGCGCTCGACGGCCACGACTTCCGCCTGCATTTCCGCCGCCGTGACTTTGCACACCGCCGATGAGGCGAGGATGTCGATGGCGAGATCGCTCTGCGGGCGCGCCTGGCAGCACAGGAGAAATCCTTGTTCCGCCTCCTCGTCGCTAAGCGCCTCTTCGAGATAGACGCCCGGGTCGTAGGCGCCCGACTGGCGTCGCGCCTTGCAGGTTCCGCAGGCGCCGTCCCGGCAGTCCAGCGGTATGTTGACGCCCTGCCGGTAGGCGGCGTCGGCGATCGTCTCGCCGGCTTTGGCGGTCACGAACCGAGTGACGCCGTCCTCGAAATTGAGGGCGATCTTGTGCGCCATGTCGCGCTCCTCAGATGTGGTGCACGTCGATGACGTGGTGGATGTAGTCGTTCTTCAGGACGACCTTCTTGGCCTTGATGAGCGGTCGATCGCCGGAGACGTCGAGGGTGTAAAAGGAGGTTCCGAAGTAGCTGTCGAGGATCCGGTAGCGGTAGCTCAGCGTGTGCCAGTTGAAGCGCAGCTTCACCTCGCCGCCCTCCTGCGAGAGGATCTCGACGTTGGTGATGTTGTGCGAGGTCCTGGGCTCCGGCGTGCTGGCGCTGGAGCGTTCGGTCTTCAGCCGGAAGATGCGGTCCTCAAGGCCGTCGCGGCGCGCGTAGTAGATCAGCGAGATCTCGCTTTGCGGATCTTCGACGAGCTGGTCGTCATCGTCCCAGGCGGGCATCCAGAAGGTGGCGTCCGGCGCATAGAAGGCGAGCCAAGCGTCCCATTCGCGGTCGTCAAGCGTGCGCGCCTCGGCGTACAGGAAGTCTTCGGCCTGCGAGCGGGTGAAGGTCATTGTCCGCCTCCCGCGCCAAGTCCCTTCCGCAGAGTGTCGGCCCAGTAGCGGTGCTGAAGCGGAAAGAGGCCCTCGTCCTCGGTTCTCGCGCCGCTCAGAACCGGGCGCAGCCCGATCGCCTCTGCGTTGGCGTCGGCGCCGTTCTTCCAGTGGACCGCGCCACGGGACATGTCGTTCCAGCGCATCGCGCGGCCCTGGTAGCCGTTCTGGCAGGCGCGGAACTCCTCGAGGTCGTCCGGCGTGGCCATGCCTGAGGCGTTGAAGAAGTCCTCGTACTGGCGGATGCGGTGGGTGCGCTGCTCCGCCGGTTCGTTCTTGGGCGCGATGCAGTAGATCGTCACTTCGGTCCGGTTGACCGAGATCGGCCGCAGCACGCGCAGCTGCGAGCTGAACTGATCCATCAGGTAAAGGTTAGGGTAAAGGCAGAGGTTGCGAAGGTTCTCGACCATCCACTCCGCCTTGGCCCGGCCGTGCGCCTGGGCCAGTTCGTCGAGGTGCGCGTACATCGGCCGGCTGGTCGGGTCGGCCCAGCGGGTCCACAGCACCGCGTGACCGTTATCGAAGGCGTAGAAGCCGCCCGGCTGCTTGGACCAGGAGCTGGCGTCCATCGCGTGGACCTCGTCCTGGCCGGCCTCCTTGCGTCGGCTGGTCGTGGCGACGTAGTTCCAGTGGACGGCGCTGACGTGATATCCGTCCGCGCCGTTCTCGGCCTGGAGCTTCCAGTTGCCGTCGAAATAGTAGGTCGAGGCGCCGCGCAGCACCTCGAGGCCGTCGGGCGCCTGGTCGACCATCATGTCGATGATCTTCGCCGCCTCACCAAGGTGCTCGGCGAGCGGCTTCACGTCCGGGTTTAGGCTGCCGAACAGGAAACCCCGGTAGGACTCCAGGCGGATCTTCTTCAGGTCGTGCGAGCCCTCGACATTGAACTGCTCGGGGTATCCGGCGCCCTCGGGGTCCTTCACCTTGAGCAGCTTGCCTGTGTTGCTGAACGTCCAACCGTGGAACGGGCAGGTGAAGGTGGGCTTCGCGCCCCGCTTGCGGCGGCAGAGCATCGCCCCTCGATGGCTGCAGGCGTTGAGCAGGAGATGGAGCTCCTCCTGCTTGTCCCGGACGAGCATGACGGGCTGGCGGCCCATCCAGGTGGTCAGGTAGGTGTTCCTGCCGGGGAGCTGACTCTCGTGGGCGAGGTAGATCCAGTTGCCCTCGAAGATGTGCTCCATCTCCAGGTCGAACAGCGCAGGATCGGTAAAGATCGACCGGTCGCAACGGTAGAGGCCGTTCCCGGCGTCTTCGACGAGAGCGCCTTCGATGCGCTCGAGCACGGTGGCGTCCATGGCGGTGTCTCCCAGCTCCCGGCTTCAGGCGGCTTTGGCGCGCAGCCTCGTCGAGGCGAGGGTCTCGGCCTCGATGTCCGTCGGCTGCAGGACGAAGTCGAATTCGATCTCGGCGTAGGGACCTTCGAGGCCATAACGGGCGCCGAGTCCGCCGCCCTCGCGGCGGGTCACAGCCGGGATCAGCTCATCGCGCGTAGCATAGGCGAAGTCGTCGTGCAGAAAGGCGTCGCCGGCTATGTTGATCTGGGTCGTCAGGCGCCGCTCGCCAGGCGCCGACACGAAGAAGTGGATGTGCGCCGGCCGGTGGCCGTGCCGGCCGATCGCCTTGAGGATCCCTGCGGTCGATCCGCCGGGCGGGCAGGCGTAACCGGAAGGCACGATGCTGCGAAAGGCGTAGCGGCCCTCGGCGTCGGTGATGATCGTCCGGCGCAGGTTGAAGTCGCTCTGGGTCTTGTCGAAGTAGGAGTAGTTGCCGAGCGTGTTGGCGTGCCACACCTCCACCGCGGCGCCGGCGATCGGCTTGCCATTCGTGTCGCGCACCTGACCGTGCATAAGCAAGGTCTCGGCATGATCGGCGCCGTCGTCGAGCCGCACAAAGCCTTCGGCCGTAGGCGCGCCGGCCACATAAAGCGGGCCTTCGATGGTGCGCGGGGTTCCGCCGGCCTTGCCCGCCTCGGCGTCCTTCGCGTCGGCGCGGATGTCGAGATAGCGCTCGACGCCGAGGCCGGCTGCCCACAGGCCGAATTCCTGCGCGCCGGCGGCAGCGTAGTTGAGCGCCGCCCAGAACTCATCGTCGGTGATGTCGAACTCGTCGATGGTGGCGAACAGGTCGCCGACGATGCGGCGTATGATCGCCTTGATCCGCGGGTTTCCGGTCGCGGCAGTCCCGCCGCTCAGCTTGTCCAGCAGCGCTTGCACGTCTGGGGTGTTCACGAGGCGCTCGGTCATGGCGTCCTTCCTCACTTTGTTCTTGTTGGCGGGCCGGGAGCCGCGGAGATCATGTGTCGTCGTCCCGGATCGACGAGGGGTGTCGGCAGAGCGGCTCGACGTCGATGTCCATGAATGGGAAGAGGGGGAGGGTGGAGACGATGTCGTGCAGCTCCTGCACGTCGGCGACATCGAACAGGCTGACGTTCGCGTAATGGCCGGCGATCCTCCAGATGTGCCGCCACTTGCCCAGGCGCTGCAGCGCTTGGGAGCGTTCGCGCTCCACCCGCTGCAGTTCGGCCAGGCGCTCCTGCGGCATGTCTGGCGGGATGCGGACATCCATGCGGACGTGAAACAGCATGGTCAGGCTCCCTTGCGGGTCACGGTGCGTGCGCCTTCGCGCTGGAAGCGGGCGAGGCGCGCCTCGTCGAGCGCCACGCCGAGGCCGGGACCAGCGGGGACCTCGAGAGCGAAGTCGGCGTAGACGAGCGGTTCGGCGAGGATCTCCTCGGTCAGCAGCAGCGGACCGAAGAGCTCCGTCTGGAAACCGAGGCTGGCGAAGGTCGCGAAGACCTGGGCGGAGGCGGCGGTGGCGACGCCGGCCTCGAGCATGGTCCCGCCATAGAGCCCGATCCCGCTCGCCTCGGCGATCGCGGCCACGGCGCAGGCGGCGCGCAGGCCGCCGGACTGCTGGATCTTCACGGCGAAGACGTCGGCGGCCGCCTCAGCGGCGAACGCCGCGGCGCTGGCAGGCCCGGTCAGCGCCTCATCGGCCATCACCGGGATGATCGAGCGTCGCGCCAAGCGCGCCATGGCGCTCCGCAAATGCGCGGCCACGGGCTGCTCGACCAGATCGCAGCCGGCGTCCTCCAGCATCTCCAGTCCGCGCGCGGCGGTGGCTTCGTCCCAGGCCTGGTTGACGTCGACCCGCACGCTGGCGCGGTCGCCCAGGGCCGCCTTG
>Ga0105248_10010301_pt1 | contig 10291 bp, 7 predicted proteins | sample KBSS34metaG_FD_81524 | JGI IMG/M metagenome (GOLD analysis project Ga0105248, IMG submission 81524) | Switchgrass rhizosphere microbial communities from Kellogg Biological Station, Michigan, USA - KBS S3-4 metaG | ecosystem: Host-associated > Plants > Roots > Rhizosphere > Soil | place... | reverse complement strand
TGCTCCTTCTCGGCTTCGACCAGCTTCCGTAGCGTGCGTCCCAGGTCCGGGTTCTTGAAGATGTCGCCCGGCTTCGGGGCTTCGCCACCGGGGAAGTACACCTTCACGCTCGATGGGTACTTCTTGAGCTTCCGCGACCCCTTGATGGCGCCCGCCATCCGCTCGCCGATCGGAAAGCCGCCTTCCGCCATCTCGATCGCCGGCTGCAGCACCTGCGCGAATGTCATCGTGCCCCACCGGTCCAGCAGTGTGTACCACGCGTCGACGACGCCCGGCACCGTGCCTGACAACAGCGTGTCGCTCTCCGGCAGCTTGCCGTCCAGATTCTTTTGGTACCACTCGATGGTCGCCAGCTTCGGCGCTGTCCCCTCGGCATTGATGGAGACGACCTGCCTGGCTTTCGCGTCCCAGATGAGAATCACGGCATCACTGCCGACGCCGTTCGATGCCGCATCGACGATCCCGAGCACCGCCTGGCCGGCGACGGCGGCGTCGAAGGCATTGCCGCCGGCCTGGAGGATGCGCTCGGCGGCGCGGCTGGCCTCCGGCTTCATCGAGGCCGCGGCGTGGATGCGTCCGCGAACAACAGGACGCATGGTGTTGGTGCGATTTTCTTCAGAGGGGTCTTGCGCGCGGACGTACGCGGTTCCGACGATCCCGAGCAGCAGCAACCCGCCAACGAGCGCGTGTTTACGCATGGGCGTCCTGGCTGTTTCTGCGCGCGCTGGGCGCGCTCTGGCTCGATCGCAGAGACGGCGTCCCTTACGACCGCGCTTTTGTCAGCACATCATACGCAGGCAGGGTCAGGAAATCCTGTAATTCTTCCGAGGTCGCGACGCCTTCGAACAGAGCCCGCGCCTCAGCCGAAAGACCGGCAGATTCCTCGGCAATGGCCTGTTTGACGAACGATCCGGTCACCGGCCGGCCGTCCTCGAGGGTCGCCTTGTGGTGGAGCCATTGCCAAATCTGGGTCCGGGAGATTTCAGCGGTGGCCGCGTCCTCCATCAGGTTGTAGATCGGCACGGCGCCCTGGCCGTTCAGCCAGGCTTCGAGGTACCGGATCGCGACGCGAATGTTGAGGCGAAGACCCGCTTCCGTACGGGTGCCCTGGGGCGGCTCGACCATGGCTGCCGCAGAGGCGGTCACGTCGTCGCGCATCCGCGTCAGCTGGTTCGGGCCAGGCATCCCCGCGTCGAATACTTGTTTAGCGACGGTGACGAGGGCCGGATGCGCCACCCAGGTGCCGTCATGCCCTTCCCGCACTTCGCGGAGCTTGTCGGCGCGGACCTTGTCCAGCGCTTTCTCGTTCGCCGCCGGATCGTCCTTGATGGGAATCTGCGCCGCCATCCCGCCCATGGCGTGCGCGCCCCGGCGATGGCAGGTCTTGATGAGGAGCTGCGTATACGCCCTCAGAAACGGCGCCTCCATCGTGACTTGCCCGCGATCGGGGAGCACGAACGTCGGATCGTTCCGCAGGGTCTTGATGGAGCTGAAAATGTAATCCCACCGCCCGCAGTTGAGGCCGGCGCTGTGCTCCTTCAGCTCGTAGAGGATCTCGTCCATCTCGAAGGCGGCCGGGAGTGTTTCGATGAGCACCGTCGCCTTGATCGTGCCCCGTGGAACGTTCAACGCCTGCTGGGCGTAGACGAACACGTCGTTCCACAGACGCGCTTCCAGGTGGCTCTCTAGCTTCGGCAGATAGAAGTACGGGCCGGTGCCGGCGTCTTTCAGAGCCGCGGCATTGTGGAAGAAGTACATGCCGAAGTCGAAGAGCATGCCGGGAATCGGGCGGCCGTCGACCTCGAAGTGGCGTTCGACGAGATGGAAGCCGCGAGGACGGACCATCAGCGTGGCCAGCGGCGCCTTCAGCTCGTAGCGCTTGCCGGTTTCTGGCGCCACATACGAAATTGTGCGCCGGACGGCGTCCATCAGGTTCGCCTGGCCGCCGAGGATGTTGGCCCACGTGGGCGAGGTGGCATCCTCGAAATCGGCCATGTAGACCTGCGCGCCGGAATTCAGCGCGTTGATGATCATCTTGCGGTCGACCGGGCCGGTGATTTCGACGCGCCGGTCCTGCAAGTCGCCGGGCGCGGGCGCGACCTGCCAGTCGCCGGCACGGACCGCGGCGGTCTCGCTCAGAAAATTCGGGCGTGCGCCCTCATTGAAGCGCCGCTGAACCGTACGGCGGCGTTCGAGGAGCTCGTCGATTCGACCGGTGAATCGGCGAGCGAGATCGTTCACGAACGCGACCGCGCCGGTCGTCAACACTCGTTCTGCGCCGTCTACATGAGGCATCGTGGTACTCATCACATTGATCGCGGTATGATACTCTGACGCTTCGATGCGATCACGAGCAGCCCGAATGATATTCGGCGCGGCGACACTGGTCGCGGTCGGTGCTGCCGCCTTCTTTCTCTTCCAGACCGAACAACAGATCGCCAGGCTGAAGTCGACGTTGCGTGCATTCGATGGACGCGCGCGCGAAGCGACGACGGCGCTCGCCGACCTGCGGGTGGCCCAGCAGGCGTACGTGGCTGAGGGGCAAGGCGTCGACTACTGGATGCCGAAAGTCGCGAGCCTTCACCTATCGATTACGAGTACGCTGGCCGCGCTGCGGCAATCACCGGTGAGCGATGGAGCGAGCACGGCGCTCAACGAGGCCGTCGCCACGGTGGCCGAGTTCGGCAACATCGACCGGCGCACGCGCGATTACGTCACCAGCGAGCAGAAGCTGATGGCTGCCGACGTGATCTTTACCGAGAGCGGCGAATCGGCGGCGAACGCCGCGCGCCAGATCGAGACGGCGCGTCTCGCCGAGCACCAGGCAGCAGACCTTACCGAAGCGGAGCTGCGGAAGAAGGAGGCGCTCGCGGCTGGCGCCGCCGCCGGTTTCGCGGTACTCGTCGTCCTCGTGCTGATACCGCGTCCGCGGGTCGAGCTCGAGGAGCCGGTTACGACAGGCTTGTCGATCTCTCCGACGATCTCTCCGACGAGCTCTCCTACGAGAGCGCCTACGAGCGCGGCCGCGAGGGTCAACGCGACCGCGGCGCCCGCGAAAGCCGCCAAGGCAGCCCCTGCCGCTCCGCGAGCACAGGCGCAGCAGACGAATGTGGCCACTCGACAGGCGATCGCGCTAAAGGCGGCGGCCTCGCTCGCAACGGACTTCGGCCGCGTCCGCGACGCCGACGAGATGACCCGGCTCCTCGGCCGCGCCGCGACGCTGATGGACGCCAGCGGGGTGGTCATCTGGCTCGGCACGACCACGGGGACCGAGCTCGCGCCCATGCTCGCCCACGGCTATGGCCCGCAGGCGTTGTCGCGCATGCCGAGAGTGCCTCGATCCGCCGACAACGCCGCGGCCGCCGCCTACCGCACCGGACAGATGCAGATTGTGCTCTCACGGCCGGGCGGCAGCGCCGGCGCGCTGGTGGCTCCGCTGCTTGCCGCCGACGGCTGCATCGGCGCGCTGTCGGCGGAAATCCAGGGCGGCGGCGAAGCGTCGGAAAGCGTGCAAGCCCTCTCGACGATCGTCGCCGCGCATCTCGCGACGGTGCTCGCGAATTCGCGTCCGGTTGGGGAATCCGAGCCGCGTGTGGCCACAGAACCACGAGCCGCGCAGGGTTAGAAGAAGGCCCCCGCAGGAGCGCGATCCTCCACACGCTGCGACCGTGTGAGACCGCTACAAGACTCGTTCTCGATCTTCATCGAGGAAATCGAGACGTTGGCAAACCCGGTGTTTTCACGGTTCCACATCAGGCCGCCGTCACGCGTGACGAACACGCCGATGTCGGTCCCTCTGTAACTTCGTTCGTGTCTACAGCGGAGCGCGGAACAGGCTGCGGCCGTGCGTAAACGCGTAAATGTACCGCGGCGCCGTGTTCTTGATCGTCAGCTTCGCGACGATCACATTGGCGAAGCCCGTGTTCTCGCGCGCCCAATTGGCGCCGCCGTCGATCGAGACGAATACGCCGATATCGGTGCCGACATACAGGCGCTGGTTGTCGAGCGGATCGACCACAATCGTGTGGACCGGCACGTCGGGGATGCCAGTGACCCCGGCACCGTCGATGTTCGTCCAGGTGGCACCGGCGTCGGAAGACTTGAACACGTGGCCGGTGCCGGTGGGACTGTTGAACGTGGACACCGTGGCGTACACGATGGTGGGAACCACCGGATCGGGCGCGATCCAGGAAATCACGTTGCTGTCTGCGCGCGGCTTGCTCGACGTCCACGGCGTAGCGCTCGTCGCGGTGGTGCCAACGTTCGTCGTAAAGACGGTGCCGTTGACAGCACCGCCGCCGCTCCCGACCCCGAAGTAGACACGATTGCTGTCCAAGGGAGATATGCCGATCGCAGTCGTGCGCGAGGCCAAGAAGGTGCTCGAGGCCAGCGTCCACACGTTGCCGACGATCGGGTTGTCCGTCGCCTTCGCCGTGCGCCAGGGCCGGGCACCGCCGATCCACATCCGGCTGGGGTTGGACGGATCCTGGGCGAACGGCGTGATGAACAGGAAGTTGCCCGAACTCTCGGTGATGCCGCTCGTGAACGTGGCGTAGCTTGTCCCGCCGTTGAGGCTGCGCTGAATGGTCAGACCCGTGAACTCGGTCCACAGCATGTTGGTGTTGGACGGGTTGAGGGCCACGTAACCGCCATCGCCGCCACTGATCGTCGACCATGTGTTCGGTGAGCCGGTCGCACCACGGACCGTGCCGTTGTCCTGCGTGCCACCGAAGAAGGTGTCACCGTTCGGATAGACCGCACCGTCATAGAACTGCGTCACCTGGTAGCCGTTGTTCTTCTTTCCCCACGCCACCACGCCCGGCGCCGTGTTGCCGCACACGGGCGAGGCGGCTGTGATCGGATTGGGTGAATACGACACCGGCGCACGGGCATCATTGGTCACAAAGATGCCGCCGTCGCTGCCGTTGAACATGATCGTGTTGGTAGTGCCGTTGTACTGCGGGTGGAACACGAGCGCATGGTTGTCGGCGTGCGCGAATTCCGGATCGACCCCTGGGGTAAACCACCAGTGCGAAGCCTGCCCCCAATTCTGTCCGGCGTCATCAGAACGGAAGAGATCGATGCCGCCAGCCCAGACCATGTCCGGATTCGCGGGGTCCACTGCAAGGACGTTGTCATACCAACCCTGGTTCAAGAACTGGGTGGTGCCAAATCCGCACGCGCTCAGCGCTCCATAGACAGGGTTCGACAGCAGCAGCCTGTTCAGTACCACTGGGCTGGCGTTGGTCACCTGTGTCGTCCAGGTCCCCGGTGCGCCAGAAGCCGCCGAGCGATACACGCCCAACAAGCCGTCCTGGAAGTTCCCGGCAACGATGCTGGCGGACATCGCATAGACGATGTTCTGGTTCGACGGCGCCAGCGCCAACGAGGTACGACCCATGCCGGCGGGCGCATGCACTGACGTCCAGGTTTGCGTGCCCGACGTATCGAGGGCACGGTAGATGGCACCCTGGACGAACGTGCCGCAGGCAGCGAACACCATGGCCAACGCACGGTCGGTCTGAATCGCCAGGTCCATGCAGCCGTTCACCGCCGTGCCGTTCAGCACTTTGGCCCACGATCCGCCGCCATCGGTGCTGCGAAACACTCCGGTGCGCGTCGCTGCATACAAGCGCTGGCTCGAGCCGCGTGACATCACGATCTTCTGCACGTAGAAGAAGTCAGAGCCTGTCGTGGACGGCAATTGGCTCCAGGTCTCGCCGCCGTCGATGGACTTCAAGATGCCGGCCCCGCGAACCCCATCGCCGTTGAAGAACCCCTCTCCGGTGCCTGCATAGAGCGTGTTCGGGTCACGGGGATCGAGGAGCATCGAGTTGACGGCGATGTTGATCAGCAAATCGGCCTTTGGCGTCCATGTCGACCCGCCGTCGGTGGTCTTCCAGATGCCGCCCGCCACTGCGCCGGCCCACATCGTCGTGGGAACCGTCGGATGAATCAGGAGCGCGCGCGTGCGGCCACCGATATTACCGGGTCCCATGGCCGACCAGGCGCCACCAAGGCTCGTACTGGAGGTCGAAACCACGCTGGGCACACTCAGTGGACTCTGTGGGTCGGCACTGATGAAACTGTTGTCCACTGTCGAGAAGACGGGCATTTGGGCCGCCTGTTGCAAGGCTCCCAGGTAGTCCGAAGGCGTGATTGTCGTCTGGCCCTCTGGCAGGCGCATCTCGAGAAAATACGTCAGCGCGTCCTGCGGTTGATCGAACGGCTTGGTCGCCGCTCGCGTCCGCCGGGACTTCTGCCACTCTAGCAGCGTCGTCAGCCGTTCGGCGGCGCTCGGTTCATCCTCCAGCTGTTCCTTCAGGGCTTCGACTCGCGCGCGTTTTCGCTCCGCGTTCGCCGCCATGCCGGGAACCGGCCGTCCGCATCCCGTTACGACACACGTGACGGCCATCAGCGCGCCAGCGATCAGTCTGCTCTTTTCCATCACACTCCCACCTGATCCTTCGAGTGCTTGATATCACCCGCATCAACCACAGATCGCAGGCGTCGCGCTTGCGACTGGCCGCAGATGGTTTCTGCAGACGAACTCGACACCAATAGAAGCGAGAGAACAGCAAGGCAGCACGGGTTGAGGCGACAAGCCCTCACTGTCAGAATCCCGTCAAATCCGTTAGGAGCTCGGAGTCGCGTTCATCGCCGATTGCGCCGTCTGCGGAGGGCGATTAAGAGCGCACCGCCTTCCATCAGCATGGCGAACGTGGAAGGTTCGGGAACACTGCCCGCTCTCAATTCACCGATAGCGGCGCCGTCGCCAAAGCCGGCGAATTGGAGGCGGTGGATGTTACCGGAATCGCTGATGATTCCAGCGAACACCGCGGAGCCGTCTCCGTTACCACCATTGGTGCCGTTGACATTGAAGACCCCCAGTAAGGCATTCGACACATCGAACGCACTGATGGTGCCGCTGAAAGCACCGAAAGAGAGGGCTTGCACTTGTGCGCCAGCGGAATTGACCGGGGTGACAAAGTCGATGTTGAAAACTCCCGGCAGCGGAGTGAACGAATTCAGGTCATACAGGGACAAGACCCAGTCGGTCGGCAAAAAATCTGCGTTGTAGGTGGCACCGCTGAAGATCGAAAAGTCCGCCGCACCACTGACGGTGACCTGGCCCTGTGTCAGAGGCGATCCGGTGGACGTGAGGTCTGGACCCGGCGCACCCCAATCGATCGTGAAAGCTGTACCGATCCCAGCGGGGCTGTTGGTGAAGGCGACGCTGCTAGCAGACGCGGGGTTGACGGTCGCGCCCACCCACACCACACCGAGAAGGAGTAGTCGCAAACACCTATGCGCAGTCGTGTCGTTAGCAATCATTGGGTCTTGCCCTTTCGCGTGTCTTGCGGACGATTCACTTCAGTCAATCGCGGCGACTGCTCGGTCCACCCCTGGGCCAGTAAGCACTGCAGTCGGATCGCCGGTGGTCAGGTCGAACAGGCTCAACAGGGTGATCGGAGTCATCGGGATATCCTCTGAGGGGATGTGTGATCTGCGGCAGTAGAGCTGGAAACATGCAGAAACGTATAAAGCTGTGAACTGATGAGGTCGGTTTGTATCATGGCGAACTCCGATTCGCAACGGCCTGTCACCGAAAGTTGTAAAGACGACGTAAAGACGACCGGATGGCGGACTAATCGCCGGATCGCGGGCGAGCCGCTTGCCCGCGTCCTCTTACTAATTGCGCTCGGTTGCGCGCTCGCCGGGGCAGCGCCGCGAGCCGCACGTAAAGCCCGCGCACAAGCGGGGACGATCGTGATCTCGGGAACGGTGACTCAGAGCGACGCGTTCTGCGGGGGAACAGCGCCGCCGGTGAGCATGTCGACTCCACCCGATGCGTCTCGCCCGTTTCCAAACAAGACATTTCATCTGGTCGAGGGCGCGACACGTACGCCAGGTGGGCCAGTCCTTGGCCGCTTCACGTCCGATGCGGCCGGCCGCTTTTCATTTCGCCTTGCGCCCGGCACGTATTCGATCCTCGTTGACGAGCAGATTTCGCCTCCTGAGGCAAAGAGATATGAAGCGCGATTCGTGAGGATGGACGAGGCGTGCTTCAAGGATTGGTGGGCGAAGCCGTACTCCATTTTGGAGGTTCGAGCCTCGGACATCAGTGGACTGAGGTTCCACTTCAATCATCGCTGTTTCATCCAGTACGACATTCCGTGCCTGCAGTACGTCGGCCCGCGTCCTCCCTGACTCGGTCGCGAGAGCGCCGCTTGAACGAGCTCCGCTCGGTCCACCACTGTCACAGTAGAATCCCGTCTATGGCGAAGCAGCCGGCGCCCACACGCGAAACCAAGGGCCAAATCCTCGAGCGCGCCGAGCGCGAGAAGGTGAAATTCCTGCGCCTTCAGTTCACCGACATCCTCGGCACGATCAAGAACGTCGAAATCCCCGACCGGCAGTTCGAAGAAGCGCTCGACGGCAAGATCATGTTTGACGGATCGTCGATCGAGGGCTTCGTCCGGATTGAAGAGTCCGACATGTACCTGCGTCCGGACCTCGCGACGTTTCGCGTGTTTCCGTGGCCCGGCACCAGCGGCGAGAACGTCGCCCGCATGATCTGCGATATCTACACGCCTGACGGGCAGCCGTTTGCCGGCGACCCGCGCGCCTGTCTGAAAAAAGTGATTGCCCTCGCGGCGTCGAAGGGCTACGCGCTGAACGCCGGACCGGAAGCGGAGTTCTTTCTCTTTCAGACCAAGGACGGCATTGCCACCACCGAAACGCACGACGCCGCCAGCTATTTCGACCTGAGTCCGGTCGACATGGGCGAGGACGTCCGGCGCGAGATTGTGCTGGCGCTCGAGGCGATGGGCTTCCATGTCGAAGCCGCGCACCACGAGGTCGCGCCCGGCCAGCACGAAATCGATTTCCGCTACGACGACGTCCTGACGACGGCCGACAACATCACGACGTTCAGGTTCGTGGTCAAAAACATCGCGACCCGCAACGGGCTCCACGCCACGTTCATGCCCAAGCCGATCTACGGCATCAACGGCTCCGGCATGCACACGCACATGTCGCTGTTCTCCGGCGGGACCAATATCTTCTTCGATGCCAAGGCCGAATGGCAGCTGAGCGAAATCTGCCTGAATTACATCGGCGGCATCCTCCGCCATGCCAAGGGCTTCTGCGCCATCACCAATCCGCTCGTCAATTCGTACAAGCGGCTGGTGCCTGGCTACGAAGCGCCGACGAACATCGCGTGGTCGGAAAAGAACCGCAGCCCGCTGGTCCGGGTTCCAGCGACGCGCGGCACCGGCACACGGATCGAGCTGCGGATGCCCGATCCGTCATGCAATCCGTATCTCGCTCTGGCGGTGATGCTGCGATCGGGATTGGACGGAATTGAGAAGAAAGTCGATCCGGGGCCGCCGATCAACAAGAACATCTACAAGATGAGTCACCGCGAACGGCGTCACCTTCGGATCGACGAGCTGCCGGGAAACCTCAGCGAGGCGCTGGACGAGTTGGAGAAGGACGATCTCGTTCGGGACACGCTCGGCGATCACCTGTTCGAGCATTTCGTGACCGCCAAGCGCGAGGAGTGGTTCGATTACATCAAGCACGTCTCGCCGTGGGAGATCGATCGGTATCTGGGGATGTACTGAACCGGTCACAGTTCGAGGGTGCAAGGGTTCCAAGGTTCTAGAGTTCTCAGGATCAAGGTTCCCGTCTAGATGGCTCGACACCGCTCGAACCCATCGTCTACGCGAATCCTCATCGGTCTCGCCATCGCCCTTCTCACGGTGACGGTGTTCGCGCCGGTCGCCCACTTCGACTTCGTGAACTACGACGATCTCGAATTCGTCGCTGAAAACCCCCACGTCTCCACCGGGATCTCCGCGACGAACCTCAGATGGGCCTTCGCCAATGCGTACGCGGGTACCGGCGGACCTCTCACCTGGATCTCGCACATGGCCGACGCACAGCTGTTTGGGCTCGATGCTGGCGCACACCACCGGACGAATCTCGTCCTTCACACGTGCAACGCCCTGCTGCTTTTTACAGTGCTCTTGGCGATGACGCGCGCGCCTGGGCGCAGCGCCTGGGTCGCAACACTCTTTGCCATTCACCCGCTTCACGTCGAGTCCGTCGCATGGGTAGCCGAACGGAAGGACGTCTTGAGTACGACGTTCTGGCTGCTGACAACATGGGCCTACGTTCGCTATGTCCAACAACCTGGATCTTGGCGGTACGTGGCGATGGCGAGCCTCTTCGCACTTGGCCTGCTGTCCAAGCCAATGGTCGCAACGCTGCCATTCGTGCTGCT
>Ga0105248_10010300_pt1 | contig 10292 bp, 11 predicted proteins | sample KBSS34metaG_FD_81524 | JGI IMG/M metagenome (GOLD analysis project Ga0105248, IMG submission 81524) | Switchgrass rhizosphere microbial communities from Kellogg Biological Station, Michigan, USA - KBS S3-4 metaG | ecosystem: Host-associated > Plants > Roots > Rhizosphere > Soil | place... | reverse complement strand
CGCGAAATTCAACCCGACCTCATCGTCATGGGAGCGCACGGCCACCGCGGATTCAAGGATCTGGTCTTTGGAAATACCATCAATGCGGTTCGCCACCAGGTGTCGGCGCCGGTGCTGGTGGTGGGCGCCGAGTTGCTTTAAGCTTCCAGCTCAATCGTCCCCTCGGAAAACTTGACGGCGCGTCCCGCGATCGAAACGCGATTTCCGCGATGCTCGCACCACAACTCTCCGCCGCGCTGCGAGCGCTGCCGCGCGAACAGTTTGGTTTTACCCAGCCGCTCGGCCCAGTAAGGAATCAGCGTGCAGTGGGCCGAGCCCGTTACTGGATCCTCGTCAACGCCCTTGGCCGGCGCAAAAAATCGCGACACGAAATCGCAGTCCTTGCCGGGAGCCGTCACGATCACCGCGAAGCAATCCAGCGCCTTTAGCTTCGCCGCGTCTGGCTTCAGCGCGAGCACTTCGTCTTCGCTCCCGAAAACGCATAAGTAGTCGCGCGCCTTCAGCACCTGCTGCGGCACTGCCCCCAACGCCTGCCCCAAGGCTGTTGATTCCGCCACCGGCTGCGGCGGCCGGGAAGGGAAATCGAGCGCATAGAGAACAGTTCCGTTTTCCGAAATTCGATCCACTCCCAGCTGGCCGCTCTTCGACTGGAAGGTCACCCGCTTTCCCGCCACCTCGCGGCGCAGGTCGAGAATCACGTGGGCGGAAGCCACCGTCGCGTGACCGCAGAGATCCACTTCTACCTCGGGCGTGAACCAGCGGAGTTCGTAATGTCCGCCGCGCGCAACATAGTATGCGGTCTCGGAAAGATTATGCTCGCCCGCGATGGCTTGCAGCGTGGCATCTGGCAGCCACGATTCCAGCGGGCAGATCGCCGCCGGATTCCCCTGGAAGGGCCGGCTGGCGAAGGCGTCGATATGGTAAACCGGGATTTTCATCCCTCCACTCTACCGACTCCTGCCGTCGCCCAGGAGTAAGGAAAACGTTATCACGCCGCATCAAACAGGCATTGCTGCTCGAAACGCCGCGGCCCGAAGCGTTCGAGTTCGGTCGGGAAGCGCCGCCGCAATTCCTTCGGCGCTGCCGCCACCTGGCCATTGATCAGCGACTGCAATTGCAGCGCGTTCACCACGCTCTTTGCCTCGGCGTCATTGTTGAACACTACGAATGTGGCTTCCGCGTAGCGATTGATGCGCTCGATCCGCTTGGCCCATTCTTCCAACTCCGCTTCCGAGTAAAGATAGTCATGTTGCCGCAGCCGGGCGGGGGATTGGCGGTCAAACGCCCCAAGCGAGTTCTTGGGATTCCGTCCATGCAAGCGCACGTAGCCGATGCCGCTGGTCAAATACGCTGTCGGCGGCATAGCGCTGGTGTATTCCGGCTGATCGATATTGCAAAAGCCGATGTGGTAGTCGAGGAAGGTTCCAATCGCCTCCTCCGCGAGCCAGCTGGAATGGCGCATCTCTGCTACCAGCGGAAATTCGTGAAACGCCCGGCGTAGGCGGATCAGGAACTCGCGGTTCTCCGGTGTGAACCGGAAGGCCCACGGGAACTGCATCAATATCGCGCCTAGTTTGCGCGCTCGAAGCAGCGGCCACAGACCTTCTTTGAACTCCGCAATCGAGGGCTCTTCTAGCGCGCGTCCGTGAGTGAAGCGTTGATGCAATTTTGCAGTGAATTGGAATTCGGGATTCGCCTGCACCTTCCTCATCCACAGCTTGACCACTTCAGGCTTAAGAGGCTGATAAAACGAACTGTTAATTTCCACAGTATTCAGCCGGCGGGCCAGAAACTCCAGGGGATGAAACCCCGGAGGATAGGTCTTCGGATAAACCACACCTTTCCAGTGTTGGTAGGACCAGCCGGCTGTTCCAATGCGAGGGGAGGTAGACATGGGAGAATCTCCGTATTCGCTATTTCTTCTCTACCCAAATAGTAGCGAAAGTATGGAGAAGATGTCAAGGGGATTTTCGCTCTTTCTTCGCTATCTGGCGGAGCCACCATCCGGTGACTTAGACCCCAAGTCATGCCGATCTTATTGACAAGACACCCCCTTACGTGCGAAAATCCAACCGCATGTTGTGTCGCCCTGTCCGCGTGAGACAGATTTGGGCTTGGTCGGTCTGCGCCCTCTTCGCTTGGAGTTCCATCCCAGCTGTAGCTGCCCGTCCAGTCTTCGCGCAGTCCCAGCGCTGTGAGGAACTGAATCGGCTCTCGCTGCCCGGAATTGCGGTCCGTTCTGCCACCCCGGTTGCGGCCGGTGTATTCGGCGCTGGCGGAATCGCCCCGCGCTCGGTTCCCGCGTTCTGCCGCGTGGTCGGCACGGTTCTTCCCGAGCTCGGCTTCGAAGTCTGGCTGCCCGCGCAGTGGAACCACAAGTATGTCGGAGTCGGCAACGGCGGCCTCGCCGGCAAAATCGTTTATAGCGCCATGTTTAATCCGGTGAATCGCGGCTACGCGGTGAGCAGCACGGATACCGGCCACGTCGCCACCAGCGCCAATGACGGAAGCTGGGCGCTGGGCCACATGGACCGCGTCATCAACTACGGACAGCGCGGCGTACACGAAATGGCGCTGGCCAGCAAGGCGATTATCCAGGCTTATTACAGCACTGCGCCGGTGCATTCCTATTTCCAGGGCTGTTCCTTTGGAGGCCAGCAGGCGCTCACGGAAGTGCAGCGTTATCCCACCGATTTCGATGGCGTCGTGGCGGGCGATCCGGCCAACTGGTTCACGCGTCACTACACTGGCGGACACATATGGATCGCCGATGCGGTCGAGGGCGACGGCTGGCTCCCTCCCCACAAGGTGCAGAGACTCGCCGACGTGGTCAACGCTGCTTGCGACGTCCTCGACGGCGTGAAAGACGGCGTGTTGAACGATCCGCGGCGATGTCACTTCGATCCCGCACTGCTGCAATGTAAAGCCGGAGATTCACCCAACTGTTTGACCGGCGCACAAGTGGCCGCGGTGCGCAAGATCTGGGCCGGTCCGCGCGATGCCGGAGGCGAGCAGCTTTATCCCGGCCTGGCTCCCGGCGGCGAAGCGGGCCCGGGCGGTTGGGTGCAGTGGGTGACAGGGCCTGCTCCGGACCAGGGCGCACATATCGAGCTGGGACTACCCTTCATGCGGAATGTGGTGTTTGACAACCCGCAGTGGAATTTCCGTACGTTTCACTTCGACCCGCCCGCGCCTGGTCTTGAGAGCGATGTCACCTACGTGGACGACAAAGTTGGTCGCATCTTCAATGCTGTCGATCCGGACCTGCGTGCCTTTCGCGCCCGTGGCGGAAAGCTGATTCAATATCACGGCTGGTCCGATCCCGACATTCCGCCAGCCAATAGCATCAATTATTACGAGAGCGTGGTGCGCAGGACCGGCCGCAACAACGGCAATTCGTCCAATGCCTTGCATGAGACCAAGGAGTTCTATCGCCTGTTCATGGTGCCCGGAATGCAGCATTGCACTGGCGGCCCAGGCACACCGCGCTTCGACCCGCTGACGGCGCTCGAACAATGGGTGGAGCAGAACAGGGCGCCCGATCAGATCGTGGCTTCTCATGTCTCCAACGGTTTGATTGACCGCACGCGTCCGCTATGCGCCTATCCGCAAGAGGCCAAGTACAAGGGCTCGGGTAGCACGGACGACGCCGCGAATTTCGTCTGCGCATTGCCCTAAGACTAGTCATGGCCATGTTGCTACCGAGCCGGCACGTCTTGGTATGGGTGGATGCGGGGTTTCTGGAATCCGAAGGGATGCTGCACATCCTGCAGGAATCCGGCGCCATTACAGGCGGGGAGCAAGACTGGGAAAAGCTGGTGGCTGCCGCCGAAAACTCCGGCGGTTTCGCGCTGGGCGGGATGCTGGTCGAGTCCAATCACGGCGCCGGCATCTGGATATCGCCGCCCAATACCCCGGGATTGGAGATCATGATTCCGTGGCATTTTGTCCGAAGCGTCGTCACTGCCTCGGAACATCTACAGAGCAAGATGTTTGGGTTGGCGCGAGCGGGCGTCAAGCTGAGTCCGGCGGATTAACCGCCGTGTCCGGCGCCCGCGTGCAGCAGGCTATGTATGCGCGGCGGCGCCGGCGCCGTGTGCGCGGTCGCCTCGCGCGGGCCAAGTGAATTGTGGTATTTTACAATCCCATGCAGTTTAAATTGTGGTTCGTCTTAATCATCATTACCGGTCTTTGTTTTATTGGTTTGACGATCATCCTCCGCAGTGCGTACCGGGAATCGAAGTTGCGCCGCCGGAAGGCGAGTGTGCGCAAGTGGGTGCAGTCGGAAACCGTCGTGCGTGTGCGCAGCGCGAGTGCCGGCACCCAATCCGCGTGAAGTAGACGCACAGCGGAGCTAACGCCGCCTGCTTTACCCGGCGCGTCTCCGAAGCTTGCTGAGAATGCCAAAGGTTGTCTCAATACGCCAGGGTGTCTTCAGCCCACTCACCTTTCTCGCCAGCGCCTGGCAGCCTTCTCAAATTCCGCCTGCTGAAGGTCGCTCCAGGAAGTGAGAAAACCGATGACCACCGCTCGCAGTTCGGATGCCTGAAGGGAGCGTGCGAGCGCCGCCGCGCCACCCGGATCGTCTGCGGCGGAATCCCATTCCGCCAGGTCCAGCAGGACCACATCCGGATCGTGCCGCTTCAGGGATTGGAATAGATCCTGCAGCGGGCCGATCCGGAGTGCTCTTAATCACCAAATGGAACTGGCTGGACTCCTGCGCCAACTGCTCGATGCAGAACTCGCTGTCGGGATTCGCGGCGTAAAGAGCCAGGCTCAACATGGTAAGTCCGCCGCGGCCCCGCGGGCATGGCGACTCAATACCATATCGCTAGAAGCGCGGGTCTCGATAGGTCAGGTTGGAGTGCTGGGATTCGACGGGGAATGAGCGTGCTTTCCCGCCTAGGCATGCGCTGGTTTCAGGCGGCATGACTCGCTGGAAGGGGTTTGAGATGGATGCGAATCAGCGGTGCGCCGTGCTTTGCCCGTAAGTCTGCAGTGCGTCCAGAAACCGCTGGATCCCAGGATTGTCGGGATCGAGTTCGCGCGCGCGCCGGGCCTGTTCTTTGGCTCCTTGGAAATCGCCGGTGGCTGCCAGCGAAACACCGAAGTTGGCGCGATTAATCGCGTCGTGGGGCAATAGCGCGACGGCTTGCTCGAAAGACTTGACAGCGTCAGTGAACTGATCGGTTTTCATGAATTCGTAACCCAGCAGGCTGTGCACATAGGGCGCGGAAGCCGGATCCTTCGCCAGCGTATCTTCAAGCTGATGAATCGCTTCCTGATGCTTGCCGACGCGCATCCAATCTAGCGCGCGCTGGAGCATGCCGCGGGTCTTATAGGAAATGGGGTGCCGTAGCAGATCCGCCGAAACGGTCTGCGCCGGTCCGCGGGCCGCCGGAAGGACGGTTGGCTGGTCATAGACCTCCTGACCTTGCGCCGTAACGGGCGTTGCAAGCATCCAGCAACTTGCAAGGGCAACTCCCACCCGAAGCGCCAGCATAAGCCCTCCCCCCTATCGGCAAGCGAACTGGGCAACCGACTGGTATATGTATATCACATTACAGTTAAATTACAAATAGGTTACTTCCAGGACTTGGCCGACTTGCGTGTTTGGGCCAATACTTACTTCACACACCCAATTTTGTGCTAGTCTGGTGCGATGGGTAACAGCGCCGACCGCCGTAAGGAACGGAGACTCATTGAGAGAGTCGCGGCGATACTGTCACCCATGCAGTCTAAAAAACCCATCGACGCATGGCTTCAACTTATTGGGACTGCCGTGGGGATAATCTTCGCTTTCCTACCAAAGACACCGATTGTAGTAACGGTCGGGCTATTTGTGATATTTGCTTGCTTCGTACATCCGCTGTGGAACTTTTGGTGGATAGAAGAAAAAAGACAACGGCAGGTAATTTCATTAATCGTGCTGGCTGTGTTTGATATCTGGCTTGGTTGGGCAGTGTGGCCTGTAGTAGAAGTGCCTCACCTCCAATCTAGTCTGATAATTGACGCAGCTAATAGCAAAACGGTCGATGGGCACATTCAGATAGAAAATATTGGATCGGTTCCGGTAGGTTTAAAGCAAATAGTTTTCGGCACAAGAGGAGCATCTTGGCCTACGCCGAAAGTAACAGACTTGCCACTTAAGGGTAAGGTATCTGAATCTATCCCGCCATCTGCTATTCAACCTGACGTTTATGGAAATCTGGATTTAGACATCACATATCAAACCGTGGACAATCGAAGCTATTCGCATCATTCGCATTTTTTTATCGCCCCCACTTACCTTACTTCGCGAGCTGTTCTGTATCCGGAAAATTTCTTCGATGTTGCTGGAGTTCTTCCTAAAGACGCAGGAGACTGGTCTGGATTTAGTAATCCCGAGGGGACCGCGTTCTTTATCGTCCCCGAAATGATTAATGGTGCATCGAACCGGGTGGTATTAAGCGATAGCAAAAAAAGGTTAGACTTTGATCCCAAGGGCCGAATCGTCACCTTCTCATTTAAGGTCGCGTGGCACACTAAAACAGTGACGCTGCCCTTGCAAGAAACGCCGAGCCATAAGCATCTTGTCGTAGTTACGTGGGATTCACAGAGAGGGACGCTCCGGGTGGACGGCAAGAATGCCACATAACATTGACACTCTAAGCAGCCACATACGACTCTGGAGGTGTAATGCGACCGCGAACACAAATCGCGATACCCAACCCCAAGGGTACGGAGTTCGAGAACTTCGACCGCTTGGTTGGAATCCTGATGCGCGTGAAGCCGAAGAAAAAGGCCGCGCCGAAGTTGCGGAAAAAGAGCAACGCCAAGGCTTAGCGTTTTCGCTTTCCGCGCCCTTGGCGTTTCGCTCCTTTTCCCTACTTGCCCTTCCCAGTAAGCCGATCCCACGTCAAGCGGCGTCCAGCAACCTGAGAATAGACGTGATTGAATCGTTCGGCATCGGTCAGTTTGCGACCGTTGTAGCGGAACGATTGTTCATCCAGATAACGAAACAGGTGGAACGGCTCCACGCTGATGTACGTGCCGTGAAGTTGGCGCTTCACCAAACTCCAAAAGTTTTCCATCGTGTTCGCGTGAACGTTGCCGCGAACGTACTCTACCGCGTGATCCACGACCGCGTGCTGATATTCCCCATCCAGCCCGTTGTAGGACTGCAGCGCATCGCTAAACAATGCAGAACCAGCCTTAACGTGCTGGCCGAATCTTCCCATGCAGTTCATGCTTGCGGCGATTCGATACGGCAAAAGTGCGGACATTCCCCCCACGCTCCACCATCCCAAGCGCAATGGCTTTGTTCGCGCCGCCAGTGTTCGTAATGACTTCCGCGCGGCGCTTGGCGTGCATGTTGCGGGACTTCCCGCCGATGAACGATTCGTCCACTTCAACTTCACCTGCCAGTTTCGTAGCAGTTTTGTCCTGCATCGCCTCACGAATGCGGTGAAGCATAAACCAAGCGGTTTTCTGAGTCAGTCCAAGGTCGCGTGCGATCCCGCAGGAACTAACACCATTGCGGCAGTTGGCGACCAGCCACATAGCCGTGAGCCATTTTTCAACGGGGATCGGGGATTCATTCAGAACCGTCCCAACCTTCACCGAAAACTGTTTGCGGCAACCCGTAGCGCGGCACTTCCAGATGCGGCGCGACTTCAGGAACATCGGTTCCCTGGTTCCGCAGTAAGGGCACTCCACGCCGTTCGGCCAACGCTTCGCCGCGAGATAGCGCAGAGAATTGTCGGGATCGCCGAAGTATTTGATCGCATCGGCCAATGTTTGCGGGGTTTCCATGTCCAAAGTATGTCATAAAAACCGTGGTGTGTCAAGTAAGTATTCGCCCTCGATCCGGTCTTGAACTGCCACAGCGTTTGGCCTGTCGCCTCGTCGAGCGCCATGAACTCGCCGGTCAATTTGCCCGTGAACACAAGCCCGCCACCGGTCGCCAGCATTCCGGCCGCACTCGGCAGGTCCGCCAACGGGACTTCCCATTTCTTCTCGCCAGTGAGCGGATTGATTGCTAAGAAATGCCCGACGACATCCCCGGGCTTGATTTCCGGCAGCCTGCTGTTGACGCCGGTCGAGCCCGAGCCAAGGACGATGGGCCTCGGTCGCGCGAGTTGCTGTATCCGCGCGATGTCCCACGTGCTCTCGTAGATCAGGCCAGTATTCGGATTGAACGCGACGGGCACAGCGTTCGTGCCCCGCGACGGCCAAATTTCCACTTCTTCACCGGCGGCAAACCGTTTATATATGTCAGTCAACACCGGGCGCCCCGTGACCAGGTCGATATGCGTCGCCCAATTGACCTTAACGTACGGGTGGGCGGCTATCAGTTTGCAGTTCGTACGATCCAGCACATACAGGAAGCCGTTCTTGTTGGTCTGAATCATCACCTTCCGAAGCTGGCCGCCTACCTGGATATCGGCGAGGACATTCTCGTCGGTGCCGTCCGCGTCGTACACGTCGTTGGGTGTGTATTGGTAATAACAAGCAATTTCGCCGGTTTTCGGCCGGATCGCCAGTACGCTGTTCGTGAACAAGCTATCCAAACCCTCGCGAGGTCTCGGATTGTATGGCTCGGCGTTTCCCGTTCCCCAATAGACCAAATCGAGTTGGGGATCGTAAGAACCGGAGCGCCACGTCGGACTTCCTCCCTGCGTCCAGGCATCGCCAGTTTTTGGCCATGTCTCGGACCCGGGTTCGCCGGGTGCGGGAATGGTATATCGGCGCCACAATTTCTTGCCGGTGTCGGGATCCCATCCGTCAAGGAACTCGCGCGTGGTGTACTCGCCGCCGCCCACGCCCGAAATCAGTACGCCGTTGGCAATAATTGGCCCACCTGTCGCGAAGTAGCCATCGCGCGCATCCGCGAATTTCTGGTTCCAAAGCTCCTCGCCGGTCTTCATGTCGAGCGCGAGCACATGGTTGTCGATGGTCACGCGAAATAGTTTGCCGTTATAGATCGTCGCCGCGGCTGGGTGGAACGCAACCCGCCTGACCCCGGGTTCGAGTTTTACCGGCGTCCGCCAGATCTGCCCGCCGGTTGCAACGTCGAAGGCGAAGGTCCGCTTGCCGTTGAACGCGTACATGACGCCGTTGTAAATCGTCGGCGCCGCCAGTTCGCCCTGGTCATTCATCATGCTCGCATTCCAGATCGGCACCAGGCGCTTGACGTTGGATTTATTGATCTGCTTGAGCGGGCTGTAGCTCTTGCGGTCGTAGCCCATGCTCTGGGTAGTGACGTTTTCCGTGTTCTTGCCGTCGTTAACCAGTTCTTCCGTGGTTTGCGCCCATCCTAGTGCGGCCAAGAGACCGAGTAGTGTGGCGCTCAACCAAATGTTCTTCATGATCATCTGCCTTGTGGAATGAAACCCGGGCTGCCGGTCTTCACTACTTCATTGAACCGCTGTCGCGTCTGAATTCGATTGATTTCGTCCATTGCGTCTTCCGGAAGAGCGGTAATGTCGAGATTCTCCCGCGCACGGGCCGCAGTCCTGGGCGTGGTCAGCAAAACTGTGCCACGCTGCACCGCCCAAGCCAGCAGGACCTGCACCGGCGTCTTTCCAACTCGTGCAGCAATTGTGGAAATGATGGGATCTTCGAGCGGCCCCGGCCTTATTCCGTGACCCAATGGCGCAAAAGCCAAAAACACAATGTCGTTCTTCGTGCAGAATTCCAGAAGCTCCGTTTCCGGCAGATACGGATGTGCTTCCACTTGGACGACGGCTGGCTTGATTCTTGCGGATTCGTAGATGGGCCGCAGTCCGTCCAAATTAATGTCAGACAATCCGATGGCCCGGCATTTGCCACCGTCTACCAGCTTTTCCATGGCAGCCCAGGTTTCGTGCAAGGTCACGCCGCGGTCGTAAAGCACATTGCCGTTTTGATCTCGCGGATCCTGCTCGTCTCCCGGTTGAAACGCAAACGGAGTGTGAATGAGATAGAGATCCAGATAGTTGAGCCCGAATCTCTCCAGACTCGCCTCGAAAGCGGGTTCGACGCGCTCGGGCCGATGATTGGTGTTCCACAGCTTTGTGGTAACAAAGATGTCTCCCCGCGCAATTCCTCCGGCGGCGAGCCCCGCCTGCAACGCTTCGCCCACCTGGCGCTCGTTCCGGTATCGTTCCGCGCAATCGAAGTGTCGAAAACCAGCTTCCAGCGCGTCTCTGGTCGCACTGATCGTAGCGGCTGGATCGGGAATCAAGGTGCCGAAGCCGAGCACGGGCATGTGCCCGGCTCCGCGGCTGAGCGGCACTCTCAAAGCGCGAAAAATCAGCGGACCCGGGCAT
>Ga0105248_10010295_pt1 | contig 10294 bp, 12 predicted proteins | sample KBSS34metaG_FD_81524 | JGI IMG/M metagenome (GOLD analysis project Ga0105248, IMG submission 81524) | Switchgrass rhizosphere microbial communities from Kellogg Biological Station, Michigan, USA - KBS S3-4 metaG | ecosystem: Host-associated > Plants > Roots > Rhizosphere > Soil | place... | reverse complement strand
GCTCGGGCTTCTTGACACCGCGCTTCTTTTGCTCGGCCAGCTTGAGCTTGATCCAGTCCTCGAGGTCCTCGATCGAGTCGGTGCCGACGGAAAGCTTGATCAGATGAAGCGGCATCTCATTGACCCACGGACTCGATGGTCATCAGCTTCGCGCCTTCCGCAACCTGGCTTCCAGCCGCAACCGCAATGCCGGCGACGCGGCCGTCGTGCGGCGCGGTCAGGGCGTGTTCCATCTTCATCGCCTCAACAATAATCAAGCGCTGCCCCTTTTCCACCTGTTGGCCGTTGCTCACCAGAAGCGCCAGAACCTTGCCGTGCATAGGCGCTTTGATCTGACCGTCGCCATCGGCGTGGTCGAGATCGCCGGAGCCGAGATCGGCGCGGCGGACCACAGTTTGGCGGCCCTGGCGCAGCACGTAGATGGCATCTGCGGCCTCGATTGCGGTGGCATCAAGAGCTGCCGGCACGCCATCCACAGCAACCGTCGGACCGGTTGTGCCATACGTGACATGAGCGTCAACCGGCTCGCCGTCGACCAAAAGAGGCAGCGTGGTCGCGCGAACGCCGGCAAGCTGGAAACCGTCCGTCGCATCCCAGGGCGAGGCCGGCGCGTCGGGCGCGCGATCGAGCTTTTCTGCAATCCGAGCGGCCTCCTGCGCCAAGAGTTTTGCCGCACCGAACGCCGCGGCGGCGCGGTCGCGGCGCCTGCCGTCAAGCTTGGCCAAATTCCGATCGATGAAACCGGTGTCGAATGTGCCGGCGCGAAAGCCGCTCGTCCGGCAGAGCGCCGCGAGCAGCGCCAAATTGGTGTGAGGACCGGCGGCGATGGTGTGCTCGAGCGCGGCGGCGAGCTTGTCGAGTGCCGCCTCTCGGGTCGGCGCATGCGCGATCATCTTGGCGATCATCGGATCGTAATACGGCGTGATCGCGCCACCCTGCTCGACGCCGGTATCGACACGCACGCCGTCGGGGAATTGCAGCGCCAGCAACGTGCCGGTCGACGGCAGAAACCCCCGCGCCGGATCCTCGGCGTAGATTCGCGCCTCCACGGCGTGGCCCTGCAACGGCACGCGCTGCTGCGTCAGCGGGAGTTTTTCGCCCGCGGCAATCCGGAACTGCCACTCGACAAGGTCGAGCCCGGTGATCGCTTCGGTGACCGGATGCTCGACCTGGAGCCGTGTGTTCATCTCCATGAACCAGGCGCCCCCGTGCCGCAGCCCGTTCGAACCGTCGGCGATGAACTCGACGGTACCAGCGCCGACGTAGCCAACCGCCTGCGCGGCCTTCACGGCCGCCTCGCCCATTGAGGCGCGCAGTTCCGCGCTCATGCCGGGTGCCGGCGCCTCTTCGATCACCTTCTGGTGGCGGCGCTGCAACGAGCAGTCGCGCTCGTTCAGATGGATGGCGTTGCCATGGGCGTCGGCAAACACCTGCAGCTCAATGTGGCGCGGCGCGGAAACATATTTCTCGATCAGCACTCTGGCGTCGCCGAACGAACTCTTGGCCTCACGCTGCGCGCTCTCAAGCGCCGCGTCGAAATCCGGGCGCTTGTCGACGCGCCGCATGCCCTTGCCGCCACCGCCGGCGATGGCCTTGATCAGCACCGGATAGCCGATCTCGTCGGCCTTCTGTTTGAGGAACGCCGGTTCCTGGCGCTCGCCATGATAGCCCGGCACCACTGGTACGCCGGCCTGCTCCATCAGCGCCTTGGCGCGATCTTTCAGCCCCATGGCGCGGATGGCCGATGGCGGCGGCCCAACGAACACGATTCCAGCCTTGGCGCAGGCTTCCGCGAATTCGGCGTTCTCGGAGAGAAATCCATAGCCCGGATGGATGCATCGCGCGCCCGACTGGCGCGCCACGTCGATCAGCCGATCGATGACGAGGTAGCTCTCGGCTGCAGGCGCGGGACCGATCGGGTAGGCCTCGTCGCATTGCCGAACATGGAGCGCGTTGGCATCGGCCTGCGAATAGACCGCGATGGTGCGAAGCCCAAGCCGCGCAGCAGTGCGCGCGACCCGGCAGGCGATCTCACCGCGGTTGGCGATCAGGACCGAAGCGAACATGGCCTGACGGATTAGCACCGCCTAGGGCGCGTTGTCCCAGCAGATCAGCCGATCCGAGCGCGGTTCAGCGGGTAGCGTGCGGGTCGTGCACTGCCGGCTCAGGTGGTGCCGCAACTTCCGGAGCAACCTGGACCGGAGGCGGCGGTGGCGGCGCCGGCTGCGGCGCCCGCTGCGGCGGCGTCTGTGGCAGGGGTGATGGCGTTGCCGGTGTTGCTTCTTTCGCGGTCTGGCGCCGGGGCGCCGGCGCTGGACGCTTGGGCGCTGGCGCGGGCCGCGGTTCAGCGTCAGGCGGGGCACTAGGCTCCGCGTTCATGATGCTGACAGGTGGAATTGAATTCGCCGACGGAAAGTCGAATTTGGCCGACCCAGGTGTTGCCGCCGCTGGCGGAGCCGACGACAACGTTGGAGTTCGCAAACTAGCGCCGGTGGTCGCTTGCGGTGATGGCAGCGATGGCGCTGCTGCGGGCGCCATGGAGGCTTGCGAATTCGCGCCAGAGCCATTTGCCGGCCAAGCGAGTGCATGTGCGCCGATCGAGGCCTCAAACAAGTGGGACTTCATGTTGGCCACGACGCGGGCCGGGTCGCGCAATAACCGGAGTTCCGCACAATCGGCCCCGTTGCAGCCGCGCGTCATCAGGACATGAGCCACCAGGCCGTAACGATCGGCTTCGAGCCCACGTCGCAGCCGCTCGAACACCGGCTGATAGCTTGGATCGCGGTCGGCCAGCGGGGAGCTTGCCACAAGCAGCGACAAACGGGCGTCCACATAGGCTACGGCGGCAGCGATGGCCTCAGGGCTGGCGAATAGCGGCCTTTCGCAGGCGTCCTCCACCAATGTGTTCGCGACCGCGTCGAGGCAGCCTAGCGCCGAGCCCGAAGCGAGCGATCGCGCCGTCAGTTCCGCGGCCCGCGTCTCGATGGCGCGGCGTTCGGCGGCCTGGTCGTTCTTCGTGGAACGCTCCAGCAGTGCGTAGACGAGCATCGTGCCGACCAGCGCAAGCCCGCAAACCCAAAATACGCTGGCGATGCCGTTCTGGCCGGCCCGCCGCACCACGAACCGCACCAAAATCGCCACAACGAGCGCTGCGACGCCAGCGCCGAATAGCATCAGCATGAATGTCCCGGTCGCAACATCGAACCCGGAGATCAGATGACCCGAACCCAACATCATCCACTCACGCGACAGGTTTCGCGCGCCCCTCCGCAATCATTATGCCGCAGCCTCCCCAGCGAGACCACCTGGAAAAACCCGAGCATCCAGAGATGCGCACCGTCACATTTCCGGAAAACACATGCAGGCTATGGTTTCGTCGCAAAATCGCCAGCATTAACCACGTTGGTGGAGGGCGATGTCCTTCCGCGGAGAGTTTCAGGTTCCGCCCGGCGCGCGATAGGACGGCGCCAGATCGCTCGCGGCGGCGAACGCACCTTTGGCTTCGATCGAGGTCATCGCCAGCGTGGTTCGCAGGTCGCTGACGCCGCCAGTCGCCGCCGCTGACAGCAGCACAGCCGCCATCTGCGTCTCGCTCGGTGCTTCGACGACTGTCAGGAAGTCGAACTCGCCGAAGGTTAGGTAATAGCTCAACACACGACCTCCAACCCGAGCCACGTGCCGGGACAGCGCCTCATACCGGTCCTCCGGCTTCACAATCATGCCTTTGATGGCCTCGCGCGTGTAGCGTCCCTGGGTGATGTAGATCGGCATTGCTCCCCTCTCCTCAACCGCCGCGCGGGCACGTTGCCATGTGCTCGACTCGATCGGTGAATCTACAACCTGTCTTGCCGACTTCAGGCGCGGCGGCAATCTCTGTGATTTCGATCCTACCGCGGCGGAACCAATCTTGGTTCAAGGCGTTTTCGGCGCGGGACGATGTGTCGGAACTTTGGGAGGCCCTCATGCGCGTGCTGTTTGGAATTATTCTCGGCGTGGTTCTGACCGTCGGCGTTGCGTTTGTCTCGGACTCTTTGACAACGGATCCCGCCACGACCACCGGTTCGAACTCCGCGACCATAGCGTACCGCCCGATGGTCAACTGGGACGTGGTCGGCGACAATATGCGCATTGCGCAGGAGCGTGTTCGCGCGGCCTGGATCAAGCTTTCCCATAAAGTGACGAGTTGATGTCAGCGCCACGCGCCTAGTAAAAACGGGCCCGATTGCGGGCCCGTTTGCATTTCATCGCTGGACTTATGTCTAGCGCTCGCGATCGAGCTGGCTTTCTTTCGCCACCCTCTCGAACGCCTCGCCGGTGCTCTTAATCCGATATTGATGTTCATCGCCTTCCGGCGGCAAAAGTTTCACGATCTTGAACGAGCCACTCGCGCCGAAACGGCCAAATGGACCGGACGTGTAGCGAACGTTCTGACCGATCGAATATTTGTGAATTTTCAACAACGGAGCCTCCCGTCACGCTGACTCAACCCACCCCACGACGGCATCCATTTTCCATGAATGTCCGTTCACGAATTATAGCAGCTAAACCCATAGGATGGTGCGAAAAATGAACCCGGGTTGCATACCCCCCATGCGCTGCCGCAGTTCATGGATTTGGTAGTTTTCACAGGATTGTAGAGCAAATTTCTAAGCTGGATTCGAGGTCATCCTGACGTCGCCGCCGAGCGGACGAAACCACCTCCTTGCCAGGCTTCATCCAGGCTTATCCAAGTCCTTTAACCGCTCACCGGACTGTGAACCGGGATCGAGCGTCAAATCCGAATTCGGCCACTCCGGCGCGCCAAACAGGGTACAATCCGCTCCTCCCATCGGAGCCGTCTCTAAAACATGGAGACCCGCATGGAACGTCTGCATTTCGCCTGCCCCCGCACGCAGCAGGACATCGACGTCGGCATCGACAGCGAACTCAACACCCTGCTGCGCATCCGGAATAAACACGTCCTCGCGCGCTGCCCGGTGTGTGGCGAGCGTCACGAATGGGAAGTGGGTGAAGCGAAATTGTTGCAGGCCGCCTGAGCGGCCCGCTAATGGTTCCGAGCTTTTGTTTTCACGGCCCGGTCGCCGGCCTCCGGATGCTGGAGCGCGGCCGAGATTTCTCGCTTGCTGAGTTGAGTGCCATCGTCGCCCTCTATCAGCAGAGCGACCCGGCCGCCGTCGTTGACGTGGCGGGCCCAGCCGAGCGCTTCATCGAGCAAGCCGAATTCCTTGTAGAGCCAGCGCTCCTTTTCCATTGGCGGAACGGCTTCGGTGCCGGGCGGACCGCTGTAAACCCTGTAGGTCATATCACATCTCCTGTCCCATGAGATGGCAGAGCCTCCGACCTGCATCGGAGGCTTCCTGCACCATGTCAAATTAACGGCAGCTGTCACGGTTTAGTTCCAGAGCCGGCGTCGCGCAAAAAAGAAGCCCTGCCGAAGCAGGGCCTCTTTATTGCCGCAAAGAAACCGACCTCAGCGACGAATGTCCTCGCACACGGAATTGCCCGCGGAGTCGCGCACGCAACTGCGTTCGCGCACTGGTGCGCGCCGCTGCTCGATCACGACTTCGTCGCGCTCGCGTGCCTGCGGTGCGCCTGCACCGACGGTGCCACCGACGCCGGCACCAACCGCCGCGCCGACCGGCCCGCCGACCGCGAAGCCCACACCTGCGCCAACAGCGGCGCCGGCAGCAGCGTTACCGGCCGCATCCGGATCAGCGCTGGCGATCGTCGGCAGCGCGGCGAGCGCCGCCACCGCTGTCATCGTCAAAAGCAATTTTTTCATTGTCGTCTCCTCTGGTTGCATCCGTACGCAGCCAGGAAAACGCCCGCAACGAAACCGGGTTCCGGAAACTCTTGGTTGCGGCTGGCAACCGCTCAGAACGACTCGACCCAGGGCCGCAGTTCTACTTCCGCCGACCACGCGCTGTGCGGCTGATGGATAACATGCAGGTACGTGGCGGCGATGGAGGTCGGATTGAGCAAGCTCGCGGTTCTGCCCGCCGGCTCCTGCCGCCGCTCGCTCTTGATACCGCCATCGATGATGATATGCGCGATATGGATACCCTTGGGGTGCAACTCCCGCGACATGCTCTGCGCGAGACCGCGGAGCGCAAACTTGCCCATGGCGAACGCCGCCGATTGCGCGTAGCCCTTGACACTGGCGGAGGCTCCCGTGAACACCACGCAGCCGTGCTTCTTCGGCAGCATTCGCTTGACCGCCTGTTGACCGACCAGGAAGCCGCCGAAGGCGGAGGTCATCAGGGCTTTTTCGACCTCTGCCGGATCGAGTTCGGCGACCGGACCGCGGGTGCGATAACTCGGATTGTAGATCACGATCTCCGGCGCGCCGAAGGAACCGTCGAGGTCGGCGAACAGCTTCTCCACATCGGTTCGCTTGCTGGCATCGCAGGCAAAGGTCTTGGCGTCGATCTCCTTGGCCAGGCCGTCGAGGTCGGCCGGTGTGCGCGCCGCCAGCGCCACCTTGATGCCTTCGGTGGTGAGCACCCGCGCCAGCGCCGCGCTGAGACCCGATCCCGCGCCCACGATCAGCGCGGTGTTGAACTTCACAGTGGGCATCGCAAGCCTCCCAAATTCGGTTGAAACAAGCCGTTGAGCACCATTGCCGGAGCGTCAGTCCGGGAGGCACAATAACGCAAAGCGCCGGGGGGTGAACGATGCGGGCGGCCTATTACGAAAAGAACGGAGCAGCGCGCGACGTTCTTACCGTCGGTGCGGTCGATATGCCCACGCCGGGTTCAGGCGAGGTGCGCGTCAAGCTCCGGGCGTCCGGGGTCAACCCGTCCGACGTCAAGGCGCGCGAAGGACGGACCCGTAAGCTCAGCTATCCCCGCGTCATTCCGCACAGCGATGGCGCAGGCGATATCGATATGGTCGGCGACGGCGTGCCCGCCTCCCGCAGGGGCGAACGGGTGTGGGTCTGGAATGGGCAATGGAAGCGCCCGTTCGGCACCTGCGCCGAATACATCGTGCTGCCGTCGGCGCTGGCCTCGCCCCTGCCGGCGTCGGTGAGCTACGAGGCCGGGGCTTGCCTTGGCATTCCGGCGATGACGGCCTATCACGCCGTCGCAGTGGCCCAAGTAGGCAAAGGCTCCAGGGTTTTGATCACCGGTGGGGCTGGCGGCGTCGGCCACTACGCCATCCAGTTTGCCAAGGCGCGCGGCGCGACCGTGCTGACAACGGTGAGCTCCGAGACCAAGGCCGCTCTCGCGCGGCAGGCCGGCGCCGATCATACCATCGACTACAAACGCGAGGACGTGGGCGAGCGGGTGATGGCGGCGACCGACAAGACCGGCGTCGATGCCGTGATCGAGATGGACCTCGCTGCCAATGCCAAGCTCTATCCGGCCGTGCTGCGTCCGCGCGGCCACGTCGTGGTCTATGGTACCGGCAGTGCCGAAGCGACCATCCCGGCGCAGCCATTGCTCGTCAACGCCATGAAGATTGAGTTCGTCTATGTCTATGAGTTGACTGCGCCGGAGCGTGAGGCCGCGGTTTCCACCATCAACCGAATGTTGGAGAACAGGACCCTCATCAACAATGTGGCCCTGACCTTGCCGCTCAGCGACATCGCCGCGGCGCACGAGGCGGTGGAAGGCGGTAAAATCATGGGCAATGTTGTCGTCACCCTATGAAAGTTCAATTCTGAACATGCTGGGAGGACCTTCATGCTTCGTTTGTTTGCACTCGCAGGTATTGCCATGACCGTGATCGGCGGCGCGCTTGGCTTGCAGCCGGCGCAAGCGCAAAACGCCACGCTCTATACGGTCACTTACATCGAGGTCGGGCCGGTGCTCGCCAAGGTCGGCGCTGCCGCGTTGCACGCCTATCGCGACGCTGCACGCAAGGACGCCACCAGCCTCGACGTGTTCCAGCGCATCGACCGTTCGAACCAATTCGTCATCGTCGGCGCCTGGGCTGATCAGAAGGCTTTCGAGACGCACACCGCGGGCACCGCCGCCAAGAAGCTGAACGAAAAACTTGCCACGATGCTCGCCTCGCCGACCGACACCCGCCAGCACAACGGTCTGTCGGTCGCGCCAGCCAAGGCCGGCAAGGACACCATTTACGCCGTCACCCACGTCGATGTCATTCCGCCGGAGAAGGACAATGGCGCCAACGCACTCGAGCAACTCGCCGATGGCAGCCGCCGGCACGCCGGCAATCTGCAATTCGATGTCTGGCGCCAGACCAACAGGCCAAACCATTTCACCGTGGTGGAGGCCTGGGCGAACCGCGGCGCGTTCGACGTCCATGAAATGCAGAAAGAGACGCGCGAATTTCGGATGAAACTTGGGCCGATGTCTGGTGCGCTCTACGACGAGCGGCTCTACAAAGTCCTCATTCGTTAGCTGCCTCTGCCGCAGACGAATGACGCCCTGTAAGGATACGAAGGGTGCCTTTACGACGGCGCGTGTATAGAGGCGCCGTCGCCCTCGCACCCACGGCCGGTTCGACGTGCTTACAGCCCTGTTACCCTTCGTCTTTGCGCTGCTGTGGGCGTCGTCCTACATCGCCGCCAAGATCGGCCTGATCGACGCCACACCGTTTGCCCTTGTCGGCGCAAGACTTTCGCTGGCAGCGGTCGCGGCGGCGCTGCTGATCGTCGTGACCGGACGCTCCTGGCCGGGCCGGAAGTCCTGGCCGTTCCTGCTGCTCGGCGGCGCGCTTTTGCATGGCTTTGGATTGTCGCTGACGCACGCGGCGCTGGTCGCGGTCGATGCCACTCCGACCGCGCTGGTGCACGCCTTCCACCCGATCCTGACCGCCGCGCTCGGCGCCGCGCTGCTCCACGAACGCTTCGCATCGTGGCAATGGCTCGGGGTGGCGCTCGGTTTTATCGGCGTGCTGCTCGGCGTGCCGCTGTCGCTCGGCACCGGCAATCTGGAATTGTTGGGCGGAAGTCTGTTCGGCCTGACCGCCGGCACGCTCATCCTCAAGCGGTTCTGCGCCGATGTGCCGCCGTTTCCATCCACCGCCGTGCAATTGATCGGCGGCGCGCTGGCGTCGTTGTTGCTGATGGTTTTCTTCGAGACGCCGCACTGGCACTGGACCCCGCGTTTCGCCGCCGCGCTCGCCTGGAACACCCTGGTCATGTCGATCCTCGGCATGGCGATCTACAACACGATGCTCGATCGCCACGGTGCCGGCCGGGCCTCGTCAGGCTTCTTCGTCGTGCCGGGCGCTTCCGCTCTGATGGCTTTCGGGCTGCTGAACGAGCACCTGTCGGCCATGGCCATCGCGGGACTCGCCGCCTCAACCGTGGGCGTCGTGCTGGTGTGGCGGCGGCCGGCGGCACGGTGAGTGCCGGAACTTTTCCGACCCTGCTCCGTTACCACAGCGATTTCGGCCCGCAACGACGGAGGATGATATGACGTTCGGTAAAGGCGCACTGCTGTGGCTGATCGGAGTTCCGTTGCCGATCATCCTGCTGTTGGCGCTGTTCTGGCATAACTGACATACGATGACACGAATTCGCGGCCTGGAGCTTGTATGCTCCGGCCGCGAATTCGTATTTCGCGCAGCGAACCTTCAGCTACATCCGGAAAACCCCGAACCGCGTCCTTGGTATCGGCGCGTTTAGCGCCGCCGAGAACGACAACGCCAGCACGCGACGCGTCTCACTCGGCAAAATGATGCCGTCATCCCACAGCCGCGCGGTGGCGTAGTACGGATTGCCTTCGTTTTCGTATTGCTCACGGATCGGCGCCTTGAAGGCCTCCTCGTCGGCGGCGGACCAGTTCTTGCCGTCGGCCTCGATGTTGTCGCGCCTGACGGTTGCCAGCACTGACGCCGCCTGCTCGCCGCCCATCACCGAGATGCGCGCGTTCGGCCAGGTGAACAGAAACCGCGGGCCGTAGGCGCGCCCGCACATGCCGTAGTTGCCGGCGCCGAACGATCCCCCGACGATCAGCGTGACCTTGGGCACCTGCGCGCAGGCGACCGCGGTCACCATTTTGGCGCCGTCCTTGGCGATGCCGCCGGCCTCGTAGTCGCGGCCGACCATGAAGCCCGAGATATTTTGCAGAAACAGCAGCGGAATGCGGCGCTGACAGCACAGCTCGATGAAATGCGCGGCCTTGAGCGCGCTCTCCGAAAACAGAATGCCGTTGTTGGCGAGGATGCCGATCGGGATGCCGGACAGATGCGCGAATCCGGCGACCAGCGTGGTGCCGTACAGCGCCTTGAACTCGTCGAATTCAGAGGCGTCGACCAGGCGGGCGATGATCTCGCGGGCGTCGTATTGCTTCCGCAAATCTGCAGGGACGACCCCGTC
>Ga0105248_10010293_pt1 | contig 10296 bp, 9 predicted proteins | sample KBSS34metaG_FD_81524 | JGI IMG/M metagenome (GOLD analysis project Ga0105248, IMG submission 81524) | Switchgrass rhizosphere microbial communities from Kellogg Biological Station, Michigan, USA - KBS S3-4 metaG | ecosystem: Host-associated > Plants > Roots > Rhizosphere > Soil | place... | reverse complement strand
TACGCGAGCTGGGTTCAGAACGTCGTGAGACAGTTCGGTCCTTATCCACTGTGGGCGCAGGAAACTTGAGGGGTTCATTCTCTAGTACGAGAGGACCGAGAATGACGCACTTCTGGTGTGGCAGTTGTTCCGTCAGGGGCATCGCTGCGTAGCCATGTGCGGAAGAGATAAGCGCTGAAAGCATCTAAGTGCCAAGCTCCTCCCAAGATACGGTTTCCCGGTCGCAAGACCCTGAAGACCCCCGGAAGACCACCGGGTTGATAGGACGCAGGTAGAAGTGCCCCGCAAGGCAAGCACGTAGCTGAGCGTTACTAATAGGTCGAGGGCTTAACCAACAGACTTGGTGAAATACGATCAAGTAATTAAAAATACAAAAAAAACCTCAATGTGCAGTTTTCAGGGTACATGAATCACCTTGGACCAAAAACCCAAGGCCGATCCATGAATCCCTAAAAGGTTCTTGGTGCCCGTGCGACTGGAACACACCCGTTCCCATCTCGAACACGAAGGTAAAGACAGTCAGCAGCGACAATACTTGGAGCGAGAGCTCCCGGGAAGATAGCCCGGTGCCAGGATTATAAAAGACCCCCGTTAATAGCGGGGGTCTTTTTATTAGTAAGGTCCATAAAAGACCTCGGTTAATAGCCGAGGTCTTTTTATTAGTAAGGTCCATAAAAGGAAATGCCCTCGGCTCCTGGTCGGGGGCATTTTTTTTGGAAATTTTTGGCAGCGCTCTCGTCACATAAGGTACCGCCGTCTGTCGATGTAGCTAGAATGATTGATACCGCAAAGGTCTGACACCGAGAGGATTGGTGCGAGGGGGCAAATGCCAGAATCACAAGACCCGCAAAATCCAAATTTTAAAGACCCTGCGCAGAGAGAGTCGGTCAACGTTTCGGCCGGCACGAATGAAAATCAAAATCAGCTCCAGAGCCAGAACCAGAACCAGAACCAGAACCAGAACCAAATCCAGAATCAAAACCCAGATCAAAGCGACGCAGACTTTACTCGTGACTATCTGGCCAAGCTTGGTATCGAGCAAAAAATAAAGCAACAAAAAAATGCCGGTCTGATCTATCTGCCGGTGGGTTCGTTGAAGTTTGCACTACTCTGCGTCTGCATGCCTTTTCAGGCTTACCTGATCTGGTGGCTTTACCGCAACTTTCAAATCCAAGTAGAGCGCGAAGGCAAAAAGTTTTCGCCCCTCTGGCGCCTCAACATGAACCTTTTCTATCTGCGTAAATTGCTTGAAGCAATGCGTTCCGAAGGCGTACTCTACGGCCTTACCGAAGCACTGCCGGTGGAGAAAATTGTCCTCTACTGGGTGCTCTTAGCTTGCTGCGGTTTTTTCCCTGCGCCATACGGAATTCTCGGCGCCTTCTCTTTTGTGCCCTTTGTTTTCGTCAATGAATATCTGATCAAACTCAACAAAGTAGCCAATCCAGACCTACCTATCGATGATAAATACTCACTGGGCGACTTTCTGGTGATCATCTGCGGCGGAGCATTTTTTGCCTTCAATATCTGCATCTCGCTTAGAGGCGGCTTGTTATGAACCTTGACGTAGTGATGCTCTCGAGAATTCAGTTTGCTCTGACATTGATGTTTCACTACATTTTTCCGCCGCTCACTATCGGCCTGGGCGTGTTCATGGTCATCATCGAAGCGATCTGGATCAAGACGGGCGACGCTTCTTACAAGGCGATGTCGCTTTTCTGGACAAAGCTTTTTGCCATCAATTTTGCTCTTGGCGTTGCTACAGGCATCGTTATGGAATTTCAATTCGGCACAAACTGGGCAACATATTCACGCTACGTCGGTGATATTTTCGGCTCGGCACTGGCTGCCGAAGCCATTTTTGCCTTCTTCTTAGAATCCGGTTTTTTAGCTGTGCTGGTTTTTGGCTGGGACAGAGTAAAACCAAAAACACATTTTTTTGCCACATGCATGGTGGCACTCGGTGCAATTTTTTCATCCATTTGGATCACAGTGGCAAACTCCTGGCAGCAAACACCCAGTGGTTATCGCATTGTCCGCACGATGCAAGGCTTTTACCGGGCGGAAGTGACCGACTTCTGGCAAATGGTTTTCAATCCCTCCATGGTGCACAGAGTTTTGCACGTCTGGCTCGGGGCATTTATTTTGGGCGCGCTTTTTGCCCTCAGCATTGGCTCATATTATCTGCTGAAAAACAAACACACAATCTTTGCCCAGCGCACGGTCAAAATCTCTCTTATCTACGCCGCTGTATGTTCAATCACCATGCTAGTTTCGGGGCACTTTCAGGCTGATGCGGTAGCCAAAAATCAACCGGTAAAATTGGCCGCATTGGAAGGCCATTATACAACCGGCAGTGGTGGCACCCCGCTCTACATTTGCGGCTGGCCCTCGGACAAAGACAAGGATGTAAAATGCGGTCTGTTCGTTCCCGGCGGACTGAGTTTTCTTGTCTATCAGGACTTCAACAAACCGGTCGCCGGTCTGGACAAAGTACCGGCAGAAGATCGGCCCCCGGTCTGGCTTACATTCCAGTCTTATCACCTGATGGTGGCACTGGGCATGGCCTTCATCGGCATGACAATGCTGGGACTCTTGTTTTTAAAACTGGGCACTTTATACAAACAACGCTGGCTTCTCTGGATCTATGTACTGTCCGTACTCGGTGGTTACGCCGCCAATGAAGGCGGTTGGATTGCCGCCGAAGTGGGCCGCCAGCCCTGGGTTGTTTATGGCCTACTGCGGACAAAGGACGGTGTTTCCAAAGCAATCGGTCCCGAGCACGTTATTGGCTCGATGATACTTTTCGGCATCGTTTATACATTCCTATTTTTTGTTTGGGTCTGGGTAATGAATCACCGCATACAGTTGGGCCCACCGGAAACGGCTAAGGTAGCGGCGGAACACGCCGAACAAGCGGCGACGACGATGAAGAAGGATCCATTTGCCGTCATCGCCGGCCTGCTCAAACGCGGCCCATCATCACTATCCGACAGCTGGCGAGACAGCCCGCCTGAGCATGTGGAAAAAACAGAGGATGCTAAATAATGCACGAAGATCCCACTTACTTGCTCAACTTCATCTGGTTCATGCTGCTCGGCGTGCTGCTCACGGGCTACGGCGTCCTCGACGGTTTCGATCTGGGGGTAGGAATACTCCATCCGATCGCCAACAGCGACGAAGAAAGGCGCATCATCCTCAACTCCATCGGTCCTCTCTGGGACGGCAACGAAGTCTGGTTGGTCACGTTTGCCGGCGCCCTTTTTGCCTCCTTTCCCGACGTATACGCCACGGCCCTCTCCAGTTTTTACTTTGCCATCATGCTGATTCTTGTGGGGCTGATCATGCGCGCAGTTTCCATTGAGTTTCGCAGCAAAATTAAAACGGCCGCCTGGTTCCGATTCTGGGACTGGTCATTCTTTGGTTCAAGTACGCTCGTAGCCTTTCTTTTCGGCTTTCTCATCGGACACTTATTTCTCGGTCTACCGGTGGGACCTGATTTCGAATTGCAACGGCAAGCCTGGAACTTCACCCACCCTTATCCCATTCTCACAGGCATTCTGGCGGTTTCCACCTGTGCCATGCACGGCTCTATTTTTCTCTACTTAAAAACCGAAGGAGAGCTGCAAAGCAAGGTCCACAACTGGATATGGCACACTTACGGTACTTTTGTCGTGCTCTACATTTTCACCACAATTTTTACTTTGACCAAAATACCAAGCGCAGCATCCAACTTGCTGCGTTACCCATGGCTATGGTCGGTGGTGCTGCTTAATGTGCTGGCCGTCGGCAATATTCCAAGAACAATATTTTTACGTAAGCCCGGTCAGGCATTTGTCTCTTCAATGGTTACGCTGTCTGCGTTGGCGGCACTTTTCGGCATTGCAATATTTCCCAACCTGATCGTCTCAAACATCAACCCCGCCTACAGTCTCAGCATTTACAATGCCGCCGCCTCCCAGGGCACACTCAAAACTATGTTCCTCATTGCCATGATAGGCCTACCCTTCGTTTTCAGCTATACGGTGATCACATACTGGGTTTTTCACGGCAAGGTGAAACTAAGCAACTACAGCTATTGACACCAGATTTTGCCGGGCACCTGCTAGGATCAAATTAGACTAAGCGAGCGCTGCTATGAACATAGACACGGTACTCCTGATCGATGACAATGCTGAGTTTAAAAAGGTCGTTTCCAAGGCTCTGGAAGCGCTTACGACCTGGCAAGTTCTTACTGGCAGCAGCGGTCTGGAAGCTCTGGAAATACTGAATTTGAAGGAGCCGGACGTAATCTTGATGGACGTTTCCATGCCTGATATGGATGGACTGGAAGCGATCGAAAAAATCAGACAGAACAAGAAGCTGGCACGCATTCCCATAATCTTAATAACAGCAAAAGTGCTTGAAGACGAAATGCAACACTATTCCACTCTAGGCCTAGCCGGAATTGTTTCTAAGCCCTTTGATCCGCTGCTATTGCACAAACGCGTAGAGGAGATTGTCTCTGACTGGCGAAACGCCTAGCGGTGAGGGGAAGGGGAAGAGCCAACCCAACAAGCGGGACACGTATATCGACTTCTTCGAGAACGCCCCGCTGGCAATGCATTTGCTGGACAGCAAAGGCTACGTCCTGCATGCCAATCAGGCATGTTTAGACCTCCTTGGTCTGAAGGCTGGTGATTTTATCGGTCAAAAATTGAGCAAATTTTTGGCCGATGCCAACGATTTGACCACCCTGCTCAATCAGTTAAACAGGGGCGAAAATATTCACGCCCGAGCCCTGACCTTGCTATCAGCCGCCGGCACCAAGATACAGATTTTATTGCAGGCCAATGCCTGCATGGACGGCCAGGTGCTTGAATATGGTCGGTTGTTTATGCAGGACATTAGCGGCAAAACAATTACCGACGGACCAACCCAACTCAAACATGACGTGCTTAAAGTGCTGGCCGAATCCGCCACAACGCAGGAAGCAATGGAAGGGCTAGTACCCGTTATGGCCTCGGCTCTAGGCTGCGACATTGGCCTGGCCTGGCGTGCCGACGAAAAATCCAATAGCCTGGAAAGGCTGGTTTTCTGGCGCGAAAATTCAGAAAACGACGCCACCCATTTTTTGAGTAAGTCAAACAATATCTCACTAGTTCTGTCCTCTGGATTCCCCGCCGCCTTATGGTTTTCCGACCGTGTTCAGGTGCTTACAGCCAGCCCAGAACCAAATCAAGAAACGAACAAAGAAACAAACAAAGAAGCACACCCAGAAACATACACAGAAACATACAAAGGCTGGCGTTGTATGGGCAAAGAAATGTCGCAATGCCTGCCCGACTACAAACAAATATTTTCGGTCCCGATTGCCATAGGTCGACTAAACTGGGGTTTGATGGGCTTTTTTGCCCGTCGTGAAACTTCCATCGACGCAGCGCTAATTACTTTACTGGAATCACTCGGCCGAGAAATAGGGCGTTTTGTCGAACGCCAGAACGCCTTTGAAAATTATCAAAAACTGCAGGAAAGCTACAGTCTGGCCATTGCCGGTGCCAATGATGGAATCTGGGATTGGGATTTCAAAACCAATGAAGCGTATTTTTCACCACGCTGGAAGTCGCTTCTAGGTTATGAAGATCACGAGTTGGAAAATCACTTCGATACTTTTCGCTCTCTTACTCATCCTGACGACTATCCCAGAATTATGGATGCGGTGCAAAGGCACATGGAAACAAGAGAGCCATACGATGAACATATCCGCATGCGCACAAAAACCGACACCTACATATGGATCAGCACCCGGGGTCAGTGCAGTTATGACACAAAGGGACAGCCTGTGCGCATGTCCGGCTCCCATAGAGATATCACTGATTTAAAACTGGCTGAGCTGGCGAGACAACATTCAGAAGAAAAACTGCTGGAAAGCCAGGCCAACTTCAAACAATTGGCAGAGAACATTCGCGAAGTGGCCTGGATATTGTCGGCAGACTTAGAGAAATTTATCTATATCAGTCCGGCTTTCGAAGAGTACTGGGAAGCGAGCTGTCAGGATCTCTACAACGACGCTTCCATATTTTTTGACGGAATTGTCGAAGAAGACAGGCAACGCATGCTTCAGCTTCTTGACACAGGTAGTAGCGATAGGGCTGAGCTGGAGATAGAATTCCGCCTGCATAAATCGCAGGCGCAAAAGCCACGCTGGCTCTGGGCTAGAATGTTTCCGATCTGCGATGCGGAGAGCAAAGCGGAACGTTATTGTGGTATTGCCCACGATATCACCAGCAAAAAGGAAGTAGAAAAACACGTCAGTGAATTTTACTCCACAATCTCACATGAGTTGCGCACTCCGCTGACCTCAATTCGAGCCGCACTGGGCCTGATTGAGGGCGGTCTGACTGGAGACATCTCCAGCGAAACCCTGGAATATACAAATATCGCCCGTGATAATTGCGACCGTCTGATTCGTCTAATAAGCGACATGCTGGATATCAAAAAAGTAGAGGCCAACCATCTGGAGCTCAGACTCGGTCGCCTCCATGCTGCCGCCATCGTGCAGACCACGGTGGAGTCGGTTCGCCCGTACGCCGAACAAAGCGGCGTCATCCTCAAAGTAGAAGATTGCAGCGGCCGCGATTTTCTGGGAGACAGCGACAGAGTAATTCAAATACTAACCAATCTGCTCTCCAACGCTATCAAATACACGCCGCCAGGTAAAACTGTTACTATTTCAGCCGAGGACTGCCACGGTGCAAGTAAGGTCAAACGGCCGACGAATATCAGGTTCTCAGTCCGGGACCAGGGTCCAGGCATAAGTGAAAAAGACAAACTCGATCTTTTCGGCCCTTTCCAACAGCTCTCCTGCATCGAAAACCAGGTCAATAGAGGAACAGGCTTAGGCCTGGCAATTTCTAAGGTCCTGGTAGAGAAACAAAACGGCACGATTGGTGTAAACAGTCGCCTGGGAGAAGGTTCCGAATTCTGGTTCGAACTGCCGACCTATGAAGCAGAAAAGGTATCTGAAATGGCTCTTGAACAAAATAACGATCAGTCGGGGGCAATGCCGAAAATTTTACTGCTGGAAGACAGCGAATCAATTGCCCTGATACTAACTGCGGTGCTAACCAAAAACGGCTACTCGGTCGCCCGGGCGGCAACGATCGCTCAGGCGAGGGAACTGATTCTTGAACTGGACCAGCTCCACAGCAATCCGGCCATAGTAATAGCCGACGTTAATTTGCCCGACGGCAGCGGTCTTACTTTCGTCAATTGGTTGCAGGACAAAAAGACAATCAAGCATATTATTCCGGCCATTGTACTGAGCGGCTCTACTCCAAATTTGAGCGAGATCAAAGTCCGAGACGCTGTAGATTGGGTGAGAAAGCCCTTCGACAACCACAAGCTTCTCTCGTTGATTAAGAAGCGCATCAACACGACAGCCTCAAAAGAAGAAGCCAAGGCAAGGATTTATTTCGTCAGCCCAACTTATATTGGACCAATTTAGCTAATAGCCCCAGCGCATCAATGCCGCTCCGGCACTGAGACCTGCACCCATGGCCGCAAACAGCACCAGGTCGCCTTTCTTCAGGCGGCCTTCTTTCAATGCTGTGTCCATAGCCAGGGGCAAAGTCCCGGCGGTCGTATTAGCGTACTGATCAATATTGACGATCACTTTTTCCATCGGTATGCCGATTCTGTCCACGGCCGATTTGATGATGCGCAAATTGGCCTGGTGCGGGATAAAGACATCGATATCGGCACCGGTAAGACCATTTCGCTCAAGCAAACGCAGGCAGATTTCAGGCATGCGCTTAGTGGCAAATTTGAATACCACCGGGCCATCCTGCTTGAGATAATGCATTTTCTTTTCTACGGTTTCAATCGAGGGCGGATGTTTACTGCCGCCGCCGGGAATGCAAAGAAACTCACCACCAGAGCCGTCAATCTCGTGCAGGAAGTCATAGAAACAACCGTCTTCTTTGTCTTTGGATGCTGTAAGAATAGCTGCACCAGCGCCGTCGCCAAATATAATGCAAGTCTGTCTATCCGTGTAATCAAGGACCGACGACATCACGTCTACGCCTATTACCAGCACATGCTTGTGGGCGCCGGAGGCGATAAATTGCACGCCGACCTGCATGGCATAGAGGAAACCCGAGCAGGCAATCGACAGGTCAAAACCCCAGGCATGCTTGGCGCCGATCTTGGTCTGTACCAGACAGGCCGTTGCCGGCAGCATCATATCCGGGGTGCTTGTGGCGACAATAATGAGCTCGATATCGTCAGGAGTCAGACCGGCCCTGTTAATGGCGTCCATGGCGGCCTCGGCGGCCAGGTCCGAGCTATAGACACCGGGCGCGACCATATGTCTCTGTTTGATGCCCGTGCGCTCGACAATCCATTCGTCGGATGTTTCAACGAACTGTTCCATGTCTTTATTGCTGAGAATTTTGGGCGGCACACCAATGCCGACCGAGGTAATCTTGGCCAGAGTGACTTTGCTCTCTAAGCTGCGGGTCGAAGCAGTTGTATTCAGGATCTATCTCCGGGTCGCCGTGTGTCCATTGCAATATTCTATGTGAGTTATGCCGAGGTTTTGGCGGTATCTTATTGGTAATCTTGGTGAAAAGGGCTTTACATAGCCCGGGGCGGTCATCCTAATTAGATCTTCACCTTGCCGAGCGGACTGATACTTGGGGCTTACCTTTCTTAATTGTTGTAAGCTTCTTGGCCAGGCGCAGGTTCCCAAGAGAACGGACAGGTTATTAGCAAGAAACAGCCAAAAAGATATAAGCCGAGATCCAGAGCAAGCCAAATCCATCTCGGGCAAATTTTGCGCCAAAATACCAGGCAGAGCGAGTAACACTACCAGTGGTGCAAAGTTGTATTTCAACTACTTAATTTTGCATTAGCCGTTGAGCAAAACAATTTGTTCCGCCGCCCTGCGACCGATAGCCGCCAGAACTCGCTGCGGATCATCGGGCCCGCTGTCCGGGCTGAGACGATAATTGCCGTCACCGACAGGCACATAGGGACCAGCGACACCCAGGCCAAGATCATTGCAGTTAGTAATCAGAACAGCTGTGCCGCCGCGCTTTTCCATCAAAGTCAGTATGGCAATTAAGTGGGATGAGTTTCCGCTTGTGCCTGAGCTCGCACCCGAGTCAGACTGCAAATAGCGCTCGAAAAAGGTGACCGCTGTCAGCGCCGGCTCCAGGTCGCGCCTGCACCTTTCAACAATTGCCTTCATGCCCTCTGGGTCGCGGGCAAAACCACGACAGATTGTAAGTAGAGAATCAGCATTGCCCTCCAGGATGGCGTGCTCCATAGCCTTGACCAGGGCCTTCTGGGAGGAGCCGAGGCTCATGTCCAGATCCACTTTCAGGTCAAGAATTTCCTCTGCTTCAATAATTCCAGGTTTCGGTCGGAGCAAAGTTTCGCTTTGCTTCAGTAGTGTCTGTTTTTCCATCCAATACTGGTAAGCAAACTCAGCGGCCGACGGTGCGCCTTCCCCACTCGAAAGGGGTTCCCCTTCCCTGGGGTCATAACCGACTGCTGCGTTACTTCTTGGAGATAAAAGCATATTTGACTCCGACCGCTCCCATGGAGAGCAGATTGACAGGTCAACATGACAGCAAGATGACATAACCATGACAATACTGTGACGGCTCATCTGCTCGGAGTATTTTGGGGCCAGGCCTTCAAACTACATTTTTGTCATGGTCAGAGCCATCAACTGTTGATAGATTTTGGAGTCCATCACAGCCAGAAACTTACGCTCGTCCTTTAGTTCGCAAAGGGCGCAAATATTTTTTCTATTGCCGCCCAGGGTCAGGCCGGCGAGCATTCCCAACGGCCCCAGGAGCATACCGGCGGCGCCCCAACCCAATGTCTGAGCGATATTTTTTGCTGACTCTTCGGTTTTGACATCGATCTTGGCCAGTTCGGTGGCCAAATTGATCTGGTCAAATCCGCCCCACAGAATGCCGCCGTTGTACTCGTAGTCACCGGCACTGACGTCGCCGGCCAATATTTTGACTTTCTTGTTGTCAAACAACTTGGTAACGCTATCCATTTTTTTCCTCGCCCCTATCGGTGCTAAGGATCTACCACAACCAGGTCATATTAAGTCCATTGTTAAGGGCATTAACTTGACGAAAGAACTTGGCACTGTCTAGCATTGCCCTGGCAGCTCACAACATCCGAGTTTAGTGTCGTTCCAATTGTGCCTAGATCACTAATAGCTCCGCTCGCGGCCTTTCTGGCTCCAGCACTGCTGTCTCTATACTTTACATTTATAGCCAATGACTACAACCG
>Ga0105248_10010291_pt1 | contig 10296 bp, 10 predicted proteins | sample KBSS34metaG_FD_81524 | JGI IMG/M metagenome (GOLD analysis project Ga0105248, IMG submission 81524) | Switchgrass rhizosphere microbial communities from Kellogg Biological Station, Michigan, USA - KBS S3-4 metaG | ecosystem: Host-associated > Plants > Roots > Rhizosphere > Soil | place... | reverse complement strand
TTACTTCACGGCGATCAGTGCTGCCTCGCAGCTGCTAACTGCCTCTCTTCGGCAAAGTATCGAGCTAATACCGCCGGGTCGCGGCCGTACGGATCGGCGCGGAACACTACCCCGTCTGCTTTGGCCTCTACAGTCAAATAGGTGACGAAAACGGGTACTGGCTCTCGCAATTCCACGCGCTCCTCGACATCAGGATCGCGTCCCTTCGGCATGGCGCCAAACAGCCATGCGGCGAGCCGCGGCGCGTCCTGCAGTCGGATGCAGCCGTTGCTAATCCACCGCTGATCCGTGTCGAACACCGTCTTATCGGGCGTGTCATGGAGGTAGATGCCGAACCTGTTAGGCATCATGAACTTGATTTTGCCCATAGAGTTGCCGCCTCCAGGGCCTTGACGCATGCGCAACGTCAGCTTCCCGTCCTTCACCGCCTCCCAGTCAACGGTTGCCGGATCGATCGGAGGCGAATTTGCGCTCCCGTCGGCGAACACCTCATCATTGCGGTCGATAAGGTATTTAAGACCCTGCTCCAGAACGCGTGGAGCGATCAGCTTGATTTGAAGGGAAGCAGGAATGTTCCAGTACGGATTCACGTTGGCGTAGCGAATTAACGCCGCCATCATCGGCGTTTGAGTGTCCTTCGCGCCGACGGCTACGCGTATGGAGCCCGCTAAACTGTCATTGTCGTACATCAGCGCCATGGCCGATCCTGTATCGACGATGATGTGACGCTTGAGCTCGCCTGGCGCGGGCAGTCGGCGTGCCCGCTCCATGTTGATCATCACCACGTGCTCGTAATGTTCGGCGCCCAGGTTCAGCGAAGCAATCACATCGTCGCCCGCAATGCCGTCGACCTTCAGCCCATGGACCTTCTGATAGTCGACGACCCGGTTCGATAGCAGTCTGTCAAAGCGGCTGCCCACGGTCAGTCCCAGTCGTTCACGAAGGAGCGTGACGCGCTCCCCTTGCGAGCCGATCGTGAGCGCCGGTCCGGCCGGCATCGCGAATTGCGGAAGAACGCCCCACTTCTTCTGGTAGTCGACGAGGCCGCGGCGCAGGTGAGCATAGAGCGGGTTGACAGCCTGGATGAGGTCGAGCGGAGCACCCGCGTAGCGCGCGAAGGTTGAATCATCGAGTTTGGTGTTTCGCCAGCGAATGTTACCCGCGATCTCCGGATCGATGTAAACCATGTCGACGCCCTGCTCGACCGCTCCTGGCAATGCGACGGGCTCGTCCGGCTGCTGCGGCATCGCTCCGGCCGCTACACTCATGAGGGCTGCCGCGAAGAAGATGACAAATGTAGTTCTGATCCTACTCATGCCTTCAGACGCGCCGTTCCGGGTTAATGGAGTCGGAACGACAATTTCGGACTGCACGTCGCAAATTGGCGGTTGGTCCTCAATGTCAGCAATGGGTCGGAATCAGATATAAGCCGACGGTCCGCTAACGGCCAAAAGTAGCTTCTTGCCGTAAAACCGAGCTTCTAAGGCGGAGCGGCAGAGGAGCCTTGAGACGAAGCAGTGCGATTGTGGCCTGCTCGAATCAGTGCGTTCGCGGACGCCTTGCTGCTTTGATACAAGGCCGCAGCAACGTCCTGGACGGTCGCGAATGCGCGACCGCGAAGCCAGCTCTCGACGAGCGCCAGCTGAGCTTCGGCAAGATGAATCGCCGCGAGCCGCGACGGCACCAGGAGTTTGTCACTGTGGCTGCGGAGATAGGTCTCGATCATCTCGCTCAAGGACAGGGCAAGGATCCTGCGCGGCGCGCCAGCGAAGATCGCATCGACGAGGCGCCGGTTACCCCAGAAGTGATTGAGCACGCCAGCAAGCTCGGGCGGCTCACTCTCGCGCGTTACGCATCGGGCGAGCACATCGAAGAATTGCGCCATCGAAGCGCGAAGCACGTCCTCCTTGTTGCTGAAGTGCTCGTAGAACGTGGAACGGGCAATGCCTGCACCAGCGACGATGCCATGAACTGAGACCTTCTCGAACCCGCCGCGAAAAAGCAGTTCGACAAAGGCGTCCAGGATCGCCGCGCGAGAGCGCTCACTGCGGGATTCGAAAACCGCCGTCATAGCGGTCCTATCGGACAAATGCGGCTGAATGTCCGCCCGAACGGCAGTTCATCGAACAACCCATTTCCGGCCATGACGCGCCACCGTAGCTCGCGGCACACAGTCAATGCAAAGGGAAGAATAAAGATGTTCAAGACACTGGCACTCATGGGAGCCGCGGCATGCCTGGTCGCGCCGGCAATTGCCAATGCGCATTCGGTTACGCAAACCCATTTCCTCGAAACCGCTAAGCCCTATGCACCGTACGAGTTTCTGATCGGCGACTGGTACAGCAAGCTCGCAAGCCAAGGCGTCGTAATCCACCAGCAATTCAAGTGGGGTCCGGAAAAGTCCTACATCACCTACGCCAGCTACCTAGCTATGCCCGGTAAGCCGGAGCAGCTGCATTTCGAAGGTATGATGGTTTGGGACGGCAAATCAAAGGGGCTCGACTTCCTGTTCGCGCTTCAGCCGGGGAGCGGGGCCCAGGAGAAGGGGACGGTTACCGCCCAGGCGGACGGCACGATCGTTCGCGAGATTGCGATGACCTCTTCCGACGCCGATCTCGACCACTTCCGGCAGACATTCCGCAAGGCCCCGGGAGGAAAAGTGCTGACGAGCATGATGGAGAAGACAGCGAATGGCTGGAAATTGGACCCGCCGGGCGAGATCGTGATGGAGCGAACGCCGTCGAGTGCTGATTCCACGTCAGCCAAACCCTGATTGCAAATGGCCGCAATCGGTCGAGATCTGCCGAAAGCGGATCGTCCGTCTGCCGCCAGATCCAGAAGCCCCCGTGCATGGCCAGGTAAGGAACTCCGAACGGCAGGGCAGGGGTCGTGCAGCAGATCCCGAGAAACGAGCTTCAAAATTCCGAATGGCAGGCGAGGGTAAAGGCTGAAGTTTCGGACCGCACCAATACCCACCCCCCCTTGAGAGTCATTCGCCGGGAACTACTTCTGGTGCTGGTGTCCCAATCAGAACCCGGCGATTCGCTAGCCGCGCCACGAGTGCGGCCGCTGCCATGTCCATCGTGACATTGGCGACGGTGTTGAACATGTCCGGTATCGCGAACACGGCCACGATGAGCGCGAGTATCTCGATGGGAATGCCCATGCTGTTGAAAATGGGGACGTAGACCGCGAAGAAGGTTATCTCTCCCGGGACTCCTGCACCGGCGGCGATCATGATGATCGCGATCAGTCCGCCCGTCACGAGCTGCGGGGTGCCGAGCGGAATCCCGAGGACGTGAGCCGCATAGATCGCCGCTGTAAGACTAGCCATCGGCCCGCAAATGCGAAACATCGATGCCGCGAGCGGCAGCGTCACCGAGGTCACCGCACGGCTCAAATGAAGCTGCTGTTCGCAGGCGCTGATCATAGCCGGAAGGGTGGCCACGGAGGAGCGCGTGCTGAACGCGATCGATTGCGCTGGGGCAGCCGCGCGGATGAAGCGCAAAAGACCGACGTTTCCGCCGAATGCGCCGATGCAAACTGCAAGCGCGGTCGCGACCGCAGCCATCGCAACCACGAGAATGACGAATTGCGCAAGCGCACCGATTGCGCTCAGACCAGTTTTCGCTCCCAACTCGAGCGCAAGCATGAATACGCCCACGGGCGCCAGCACCAGGACCCAGCCGACGATCACCAGCATCGTTTCGCGGATCCATTCAAAGAAAGTGTTGAGACCAAGCCGTCGTTCGCCCGGGCCACTCGCGACTGCGAAGCCGAAGATGAGGGCGAATATAACGACCGGCAGCATGTTGTCGGCCGCCGCAGCGCTAAAGACGTTGATCGGAACGAAGCCCTTCAGCATCGCTCCCAGTCCCGGCAGTGGCGGCAGCTTGTTTCCCGTAGAAAGCGCCTGGCGGATTGCGGCGGTACCTTCGGGTGAAGTTGGCCATAAAGATAACAGCGTTGGCACGATTATCGCGACGATTGCCGAGCCAGCAAGCAGGATGCCAACGAAGGTGAGCAGCGACAAGCGGGTGCAACCGCCAGCGGAGTTCGCCTCAACGCGCGTGGCAACGCCAGTTACGACGAGTGAAAAGACCAATGGCAGGATCGTCATTCGAAGCGCTGCGATCCACAGGCCTCCGATCGTATCGGCGGTCGTTACGAGAATGCTGTCAGGAGGAACGTTTGCGTGGGCAAGTGCGAAGCCGCTAGCGAGGCCAAGTCCAAGACCGATGAGCACGCGCACAGGTGGTGACATGCCAACCCCCTCGCCCGCGTCGACGCGGGTCCGCGACAAACTTGGAATATCACACAGGTCAGGTCTTGAAGAGTCCTCTGCTCCGACAGGCAATGTCTGGAACGGGTGGAAAGCGGACGTTCGAACGGACGGGAATGGGTATCAGCTTGGAGGCACGAACCGTTCATTGATCTGGATGACGGGCTCGGCATTGGTGAAGTTACGAATGTCTGCGATGACCTCCGAAGCATGCTCGCCATTCAGTGCCAATTGCAGGCTCTCAACCGTGTCGAAGTGGATTATCCCGATCGCGAAGTATGGCGGTTCTGATCCGTTCGGCGCGGCCTTGCCGAGGAGCGCCTCGCCACCGGTCAGTCCCGCATCGCCCCATCGTTCCCCCACGAGCGGCATATGCTTCGTCCTATAGTAGTCGTAGTCGAAACTGGCGCCCGGCGTCCGCGGGTAGATCACACTCAATGATGCCATTTCGAAGCTCCTGTTAGTTGTTCGCTGCCCACCGAAACCCATAAGCTCTAACGCCCTTCACTTATTGCTAGGCCATCCGAAATAAATGCCGGCGAGCTCTTTCGCGAGCCGTTCAGAGCCTTCTCCCTCAACGTTCGTCAGAACAATCACGACGAGACCGTCGTCGGGATATTGTTCGAATGCGCTAGAAAATCCCGGAAGGTTGCCGCCGTGATCCCACAGGCGGTGACCTTGCCGGTTCTCGACGAAGGAACCGAAACCGTAGTGATGACCGTAGTCGGTGAACATCGCCGCAACTGACGCCGAACCGATGAGCCTTCCCCCATGCAGCGCCTCTTCGAAACGAAGGAGATCGTCGACGTTCGACCGCAAACCTCCGCCGGCGTAAGCAGCCGGGGTCGTCCACGGACGAGCATTCTTCATCACTCCATCAGACAGCCAATAGCCGTCCGCGCGACGCGGCAAAATCTCGCTCGTGTCGTCATAGGCGGTGTGGTTCAGATTGAGTGCCCGAAGGACGTGCTGCTGCATGTAATCAGCGTAGGACTGCCCACTGATCCGCTCGATGATCATCCCGAGCAATGCGTAACCGGTATTGGTGTATTTGAACCGCGAGCCGGGGGCGAACTCCAGTGGCTGGTCGCGCACCAGGTCGAGGATTTGATCGGGCATCAGATCAAGGCGAGCCGGGCCGTGGATGAAGCCATTGTACTGAACGAAGTCCGCTATGCCCGACGTGTGATTCAAAAGTTGGCGAATTGTTATTCCGGTCCAGGCGTGTGGAAGCCCCTCAACATAGGTGCTGACAGGATCGTCCAGCGCGACTTTCCCTGCCTCGATGAGCTGGAAGATGGCCGCAGCAGTAAACTGTTTGGTGACCGATCCGATCCTGAACTCGGTGTCCACCGTGACTGGAACGTTCCATTCGCGGTTTGCAAGGCCGTAGGCTCGCCGGAAGATCGGCCGTCCATTATGAGCGACAAGTACGACACCGCTGAAATCGCCGCGCGCCAGATGCGCTTTTAGAAGTGCGTCCGCCCGTCGTTCAAAGCTCAAAGTGGCAGCGTGTGCCGAAGACGAAAGCAACAACACGGCGCTAGCTAACAAGCTCGCGCAACACTTACGCACGTTCACAGGCACGCCTCACTCAATATTGACTCGTCGGACTAATTACCGTGCCCAATGCCCGCAATGGGTCTCGAAAGCAGATGGTCAGCTAAAAGGTGGAGGCCGAGTTAGCGTCCCACTTCCCCGCCTGGCGGGTAGCTCCTATTGGCGCGGCCCCAAACGATGCCCAGCGCAAAGCCGGCCCACCGGTTTGCCGCGTGGGTACATTCCAACGTCCGTATGGTTGCGGTCACGCCCGAAGCGCATTGTGGGGCCGGGGTGAGGCCACCGGAAAGGACCCAACATCATGCGCAAAGTCTTGATCAGCTTGGCAGCAGCGTCCGTTCTAACAATTGCAAGCCCGACGATCGCCGCACCGGCGTCTCAGACCCCTTCTAAGAGTACCGTCGACAACTGCTGGGGCGTGGTGAGTGCGCAGCTCGCACATGTTGAAGGCGGCCTTGGCGACCACACCTCCAGCCAGAGCAATCCGCGGCTCGGGCTCGGCAACGTCGCGCGCCTTTTTTATGAACAGGGGCTCATCGATGCACCGACACTCAGCGCTCTCGGTTCGTTCCTCGCGTCACTCGACGAGTACGACGAGACCATCTGCCCGGTGGAACAGCAGTAGCCTCGGCAGGCCGTTTCGCTTCTGAAGTGGGAGTCGCCCGTTGGCGGCTCCCCCATTCTGTCTCCCGCGCAAACGTACGCAATGGCCCGCACCGATCTCCTGAACCAATGCCCGCTTCGTGGGTCGCTCACCGGAAAGCAAACCGACTGCTTTCGGCCAAGATCAGCCGCGGCTGCCCGCGAGATCCTCCGAGCTGAACGGTGAAGCAGGGTGGAAAGGGGACGTTAGGATGTGTGCCGATCCTTAACTCTTGGTTGCCTAGCAGCCGTCTCATCTTCACGCGTACTCAGGGGTTTTGAGATGAGAGGCCGGATAATCGGCGTGTGTGCGCTGCTAAGCGCAAGTGCCGCACAGGCGGAACGAGTCAGCGAACCGTATGCAAAGGTCGGTTACTGGGAGATCACCACGGAAAATCACAGCGCATGCGTGATGAAGAGCCTGTATCCCGGCAAGGTCGCCGACGACGCAGAAGCGTTGATTATCGTCTACAGTGCGCTGCAGAAAACCGCGGTGCTCAGCTGGATAACCCAGAAGCCGAAGCTTCCGGCGCTCACTGACTCGTTGGACTTCGAACTCTCTTTCCTGAAAGGCCGATCGCTGAACGAGTCATGGGGAAGTCGGCCGTTTGACATTGCGAACTCAGCCCATTCGTACAGCTTCACCCGCGCCTTCAGGGGGGCGACGGATAGCGATCGATTCCTTCGCGACCTCGCTTCCCACGACGCCCTCGTGCTGTTTTTCGGCCCAGGCATGTTGACCAGCCTGCCTCTGAAAGCATCTGACGCAGTTACAATGCTTCGCGAATGCTCGTCGAAGATCGTGGAGCAAGATGCCTCCGACCACTTGCAAGAATAGCCATTCCTAGCGTCCACTTTGGGTGGAAGGCTGCCGTTAGAGTAAGTTCACGTACAGGCTGGGAAATGGATCTTCTTGACGAGCGCGGAGTAGCGTGGGTCGCGTCGGATCGGGTCCAGAAAGGGGTCAGTCCTCACTCCGGTGACGCCCGGGTCTTTCACCGCCAGGCCTCTCTCGAGCGCCTCGAAGGCACGATCAAACTGTCGCGCCTGTGCGTAGACCTGCGCATATTGAAACATTGCGGAGTCGCCGGAGACCTTCCGGATTTGTGACACGATCCGCTGAACCGCGCCAGTATCGCCGGCTCGCGTGGCAATGATCGCTTCGCTAGCGAGTCTGTACAAGTCGTCAGGGGAAACGGACCTGAGTTCCGCCCGGGCTTCATCCGGCCGATTCATCAGAATCAGTGCGTTCGCAATCAACTGATGGGGCCATTCGCGACTGGGTGCCAGCTGAAGTGACTTCCGCGCTGCCTGGATTGCCTCGGCATATCGCCGCAGGTCGATGAGGATGGCCGCTCGAATCGAGTAACTCGTAGGCGTCAGTGGATTGAGTTTGGCGAGACGGTCGGCAAGCGATAGCGACCGGTCGGGCTCTCCGCACACGTACCACCGAATATACATTGAAGTTGCGATGACCTTTGGGTCACCGGGCGAGAGCGCCATGGCCTGACGCATGAATTGCTGCGCCTTATCGAAATTGAAGCGGTCCTCCTCGATGCCCGCGAGTTCGGCATAAGCCGAGCCCAACGCAGGGGCGATCGCTATTGCTCTCCGCGCGGCGGCTTCGGCTTCATCTTTGCCTCGCGTCATCGCATCGGCATTCTCCGAATATGACGTGGCGAGATACTCCAGGAAGTTGGCCTTCAGGCGGAAGGCATTTGCATAGTTGGGATCACGCGCAATTGCTGCATCCAGCAGCCTCACTCCCTCGCGGATTGCCTTCTCGCTGGTGTCATTTGCATAAAGCGCCGAGGCGCGCAGGAGCAGGTCCTGAGCGGCGCTATCATTAGTTCCACCAAGCGTAAGTGCGGCTTTGTCGGCCTGTCCGAGTGCGACGCTGAGCGACTGAGCGACGTTGGTCGCGATGTCGGTCTGGATCTTGATCTCGTCCCCTGGCGCTCGGTCGTACGTCTGCTCCCAGCGCTGAACGCCGTCACTCCCATCGACCAGCTGTGCGCTGATGCGCACCATTGCGGAAGATCGGCGAACGCTGCCGGTTAAGATATTCGCGACTCCGAGTTTTGATGCCACGACTTTCGTGTCCAGGTCCTTCACCGCGTCGGACGAGGCCCGCCCAATGACCTGCATGCCGATGCGCGTCAGAGCCGAGCGGAGTTCCTCGGCAATGCCTTCGGAAAAATATGTCTGGGCGGCATCGCCCGACAGATTGTCGAAGGGAAGAACCGCAATCCTTCCTGCATTTGCCGCGCCCGACTTAAGGACGAGCCAGCCTCCAGTAGCGGCCAGGGCGGTTGCAGCTGCCGCGCTTCCGACCACGAGGGTTCGGCGCGACATTGCGTGTCCGCGATTGCCGAGGTTGACGTGAGCAATGTCCTCGCCTGCAATGCGGCGGCGGACCGCCTCAGTGATTGCGAGGAAACGCGGATCAGTGGGGTCTCCTTTCCAGCCTTTCAGGGAAATAGCTTGGACCTCGCCGAACCCGAGCGGCGGTTCCACGGCATCGAGACGGACGGGCAAATAGGCGCCCCGCTTACGAGCGCGGCTGGCCTCGTCGCGAACGAAGTCGCCTTCAATGCCGACGGAGCGCCTGCTCCACACGACGATAACGCATTTCGCCCCGTCCAGATGTTCTTGAATATCCTCGCGCCAATGGACGCCCCCACCGATGTGCGTGTCCCACCAGACGGTGAAGCCTTCTCTCTCCAACGCCCCGATTAAAGGACGAAGGCGAGCGCGATCCTCCGCCTTGTACGAGACAAATACGTCCGTCGCACCGATCACTGCTGCCCCCCGGGCAAGAGGCGGCGACGTTATGTCATGTGCTTCGATTCACAAAATCTGAGATTTCCGATGCGCGCTTATGACAAGAGTGAGTGGAAAGCAGACATAAGCGGACGGGCTGCTGACAGCCAACTTCAGCAGCTCGAGCCGCCTCTGCATCGCAAGCATCGAACGCCGGAGGAGGGGGAAAGCCGACACTAACAGTGGCTGACGAAAGGGCGGCCCTGGCATGTCGCCAAAAAAACCGCCCTTCGAAGCATTGGTGCTTAATAAGCGGTCGGAAGCGGCATTGCTGCAGTCGTTTCCGGCACCTCGCTCGCGCTCAACTGCAAAATGACCGGACCTTCCGACACGGCCGGCGGCGCGGCTTGGATTTGGGACGCGTTAGCCGCGATCCATTCCCTTGCCCTTTGCAAGCTTTCGTCCGTTCCCGCCTTGTCCTGGCAGACCGTGATCGTGGTCCCGCCTTCGTCCGTGCGAATGAGGGCGTAGCTTTCAAAGCCTTCGATAGATCGCATCAGGCCGTCGACGTCCGATTTGCGCCGCTCAAGCAGATCGAACAGCTCTTTGGCTCCAGTGCCCGAATAGGTTCTGATCACCGCGTACGACATGAGTCCATGCCTCCTTCTCGCGTGTGGCCTTCCCTGGCTGGCGTGTCTCACAGAGCCGCCCAGAATCACAGCTATAACGTCTGTTATGGGTGGAAAGCTGACACTCATCGCGCCAGTGCAGCGCGTGACCCCAACCAACCGACAAAAGATAACTGCACGGGTCATTGCGAGAGGTATAGAGGTTGGAAGTCGTTTCCCCGCGACGGCTTTGTCGCAGGAGGCACCCTATGAAGAAGCTCTCAATTGCCGCAGTCTTCGGAACGCTAGTGCTCGCAACTCCCACGATGGCGCATCATGCCGAGCACTTGGGCATACCCTACGGCAGTAGAGGCGAATGCGAAGCGACGATGGCGCAGCTTCGCAACGGCGATCGGGATTTCCTGACGACCGTTTTTCCCG
>Ga0105248_10010289_pt1 | contig 10297 bp, 10 predicted proteins | sample KBSS34metaG_FD_81524 | JGI IMG/M metagenome (GOLD analysis project Ga0105248, IMG submission 81524) | Switchgrass rhizosphere microbial communities from Kellogg Biological Station, Michigan, USA - KBS S3-4 metaG | ecosystem: Host-associated > Plants > Roots > Rhizosphere > Soil | place... | reverse complement strand
TTGTCAAAGCCAAGCCGGCCTTTTGGGCCTCCGCCGCAACCCCATCCACCAGCGCCTTCGCCGTCTTCTCCAGCTGCGGATAAACCTCGTCCTGGTGCTGCAGCAGATACCCGACCGTCGCAAGTCCCGCCGCCATCGCCAGCGGATTCCCGCTCAGCGTTCCTGCCTGGTACACCGGCCCCAGCGGCGCCAGCATATCCATATACTTTTGCTTGCCGCCGAATACTCCAACCGGCAATCCACCACCCACAATTTTCCCCAGCGTGATCAGATCCGGATCAAGCGAGTACCGCTCGCATGCCCCGCCCAGCGCCACGCGAAAACCCGTCATCACCTCATCCACAATCATCAGTGCGCCTTCGCGCCGCGTGAGCTCTCTCACCCCAGACAAGAACCCCGGAGCGGGCGGAATGCACCCTGCGTTTCCAACTACCGGTTCCAGGATCACCGCCGCAATCTCATCCGGGTGCGCGTCGAAGGCCGCCTCGAGCTCCGCCAGATCGTTGTACGGCAGAGGATGAGTTAGCCCCGCAATCTCCTCCGGCACCCCGGCTGATCCCGGAATTCCCAACGTCGCCACACCAGATCCCGCCTTCACCAGCAGTCCGTCTGCATGCCCGTGATAGCAGCCTTCAAACTTAACGATGATCTTGCGCCCGGTCGCCGCGCGCGCCAGCCGAATCGCCGACATAGTCGCCTCAGTCCCCGAGCTTACAAATCGCATCTTCTCGATCGCCGGGTAGCACGCCACGATGCGCTCTGCCAGCTCCGCCTCACTCGCGGTCGATGCTCCGAAGCTCGCGGAACTCCGCGCTGCCCGTTCAATGGCCTCGACGACCGGAGGAAACGCGTGCCCCAGGATCATCGGTCCCCACGAGCCCACGTAGTCGATGTAGCGATTTCCGTCCGCATCCACCACATAGGCGCCCTCTGCCCGCTCCACAAACGGCGGAGCTCCGCCCACAGCGAGAAAGGCCCTCACCGGCGAATTCACCCCTCCAGGGAAGAAGCGCTCGGCGCGCCGCTGCAACTCTTGCGACTGCGTATGTACTCGAATTGGCGACGGGTTCGTGGTCTTCGTGCTCATGATGCCCTCAGTATAGAAGTCCCTTGACACGCACGAACGTCGCACATCAACCAAGCCCTCTCGTTCTCCACATTTTGAACACTCCTTGGAGGGCGTGCCTCACATTTCCTGCCACGCACGCCCTGTTAGAATCGACCTTTCCGACGCTGATTGTTTTCGGAAGCAAATCTCAACCCCGGACCATGCGCAGTCACCGGCGCCAGCCGAAATCGTCTTGGGGAGCGAAGAGGCCCTGAAGTGCCCGAAGAATCTAAAACCAAAGCCGTTTCCGGCAAACCCGCGACGCAGTCCATCACCTACGCGGATGCCGGGGTCGACATTTCACGTGGCGACCGGGCCAAAGATCGCATCAAGTACCTGGCGCAAAAGACCTTTACCCGCAATGTTTTAGGTGGCATCGGCGGCTTCGGGGCCCTCTACCGGTTGGATCTCCAGAAGTTCAAGAGCCCTATCCTTGTCAGCTCGGCAGATGGCGTGGGAACGAAGCTCAAAATTGCCTTCGAAATGGGACTGCACTCCAGTGTTGGCACCGATCTCGTCAACCACTGCGTCAACGACATCGCCGTCCAAGGTGCAACTCCGCTCTTCTTTCTCGACTACTTCGCCAGCGGCAAGCTCGATCCTGAAGTCACCGAGACCGTTGTCTCCGGCCTCGCCGACGCCTGCCGAGCCAACGGCTGCGCTCTCATTGGTGGCGAAACCGCCCAGATGCCCGGCTTCTACGCCGATGGCGAATACGATCTCGCCGGATTCATCGTGGGCGCCGTCGATCGCGACAAACTCGTTACCGGCGCCGACATCAAAGCCGGCGATGTCCTCATCGGATTCCCCTCCACCGGACTCCACACCAACGGCTACTCGCTCGCCCGCAAGCTCCTCTTCGAAGTAGCAGGCTACAAAGCCTCGCAGTACGTTACGGCTATCAAGGAGAAGGCCGGCGCCGCGCTGATGAAGACGCATCGCAGTTATCTTCACGTCATTCAGAAGCTCGTTGCCGCTGGGCTCACCAACGGTATGGCACACATCACCGGCGGCGGCATTACTGAAAACCTGCCCCGCATTCTTCCCAAGGGAATTGCTGCCCAGGTCGAACTCGGCTCATGGCCGGTACTGCGCATCTTCGAGCATCTTCGCGAGCTCGGCCAGGTGTCGCAGGACGAGATGATGCGCACCTTCAATATGGGTGTCGGCCTCATCGCCGTCATCCCCGCAGCCAAATTCATTCGAGCTAAGACCCTCCTCGACCGCGCCGAGGAGAAGTTCTTCGTCATCGGGCGAATCGTCAAAGGCGAGAAGCGAGTTCAGTACACATGAGAAATTGCGGAATCTGTGGAAGAAAACTCAATCAGCCCTTGGTTCCAGAAACAAGGGATTGCGGTGGCGATTGCGCTCGCTGCATGGCAGATTTCGGTGACCGAGAATGTGTTGAATTGCTCAAGAAGCTTGGCGATCCGTCGAAGAGAGCTGCCGAAGTAGCCAGCTACGAAGTTTGGCGAGCCAAGCAAGTCTGACTGCGGAGAGACCATTGGAAGGCTCGAAACCCATAGCGCCCCTCCGAATCGGCATTCTCCTCTCCGGTCGCGGATCCAACTTCCTCGCCATAGCGCGCAACATCCGCGAGGGCCAACTTGCCAACGCTGAGATCGCGGTCGTTATCTCCAACGTTGCGGACGCTCCCGGCCTCTCCGCCGCAAAGAACCTCGGCTTTCCCACTGCCCTCCATATCTCCAAAGGCCGCCTCCGCGCCGAGCACGATTCGGACCTCATCACTTCCCTTCGTAACCACAACGTCACTCTCGTTTGCCTCGCCGGCTACATGCGACTGCTCTCGCCCGCCTTCATCGCCGCATTTCCCAACCGCATTCTGAACATTCATCCCTCACTGCTTCCGGCTTTCCCCGGGCTTGATGCTCAGCAGCAGGCATTCGCCTACGGTGCGAAGATTGCGGGCTGCACCGTCCACTTTGTCGACGAGCATCTCGACCACGGCGCGATTATCCTTCAGCGCTCGATTCCGGTGCTGGAAACCGATAGCGCCCACGAACTTGCTGAACGCATTCTCGCCGAAGAGCACATCGCTTACAGCGAAGCCATTGTCAGGGTGGCGAGTGGGGACTACGAGATCCACGGCCGGCGCTTCGTGAAGCGCACAAAGGCTTAATCCTTCTTCCTGCCCAGGCCGAGCTACGGCACCGGGTGAATCACCGTATTAAACAGAAACGGATCCTGATACTCCGTCATATCTCCAGCCTTCTTCCCCGGCACCGGCTGCAGTCGAGCTGACAGAGGCTTGTTCCACTTCACGGCAAGCGAAGCCACATCGCCGTAGATTCGCTCCATTTGCTCGAGGCTGATGTCGCCCGGCAGTGGGATGGTGTCCAGGCCCGTTCCGCACACGGCGGAGTAAGCAAGCAGCGAGTCAACATTGAAGCTGCCATCGGCCCAGCGCTGGGCCATCACCTTGTCTTCCATCACCGGCACCATCAGCCCCGAGTAGCCAATCTGCTTCACCGGTACTGACTTCACGGCGGCCGTGATGATGCGAGCCGCGGTAAGTGTTCCGCTCGAGCCGAACTTCGCACCTGTGAAGTTCTCGATAGCCGTCGCAATCGAAACGTCGCCCAGCGGCGCAGGCGTCGGATCCACGCCCACATATTCCCATCCGGTTTGTGCCGCAATTCTGTTACCGACGCCATCTGCCACGCGCGCATGTTTGGTCAGCGCAGCGGTCAGATCAGTTGTCGCAACGTCGCCATCGCCCTTGTCGCGCGCAAATACCTCCGCCACCACTCCGGCCCCTTCGTATCCAATGGCAAACTGCCTGCCCGCGCCGGTGTGATACGAACCCGGATAAAAAGGCCCAAGCGGTTTCAGCATAGCCGTTGCCGCGAAGTTGAATGTTCCCTGCGCGCGCACACTGTGCTCCGCGACAAACTTCACCAACTCCGCGGTCCGGTGGATCGTCTTCCAGTGAATTCCTGAGTCGTCTGCAATGATCGCACTCGCCTCGATGTTCGGCAGTGTCGAGAGCACGCGTTCCAGCACGCGCATCGGCGCGGGGTCGTCTGTGTCCTGCAACATCCCCGGCCCGACATTCGGCAGGAAGTTCTCCTTTGCGGACAGCTCATCGATCCGCTTCAGCAACGCGACTGCGTCGTCCTCGGACAGACCGGCGATCAGTTCGCCTACCGGCTGCGTGGTGATCCGGATGCTTTCCACCTGGTAGCCCGCCGACTCAAATTCCTTTTGCGCCTTGCGTAACACCACCAGCGCCTCAGCAATCTGCTTCTCCCATGTCGCCCGATCCAGGCGAACAAATGCGGTGATAGCTCGTACTTTCGGCTTTACGGACCCGTTTGAAGGAGCGGATTTCTGCGCTGCAATGGGCAACGACAGAAGCAGGACGACGGCAATGGCGAAGATTCGCCTCACTCGTAACCTCCAGTTTGCTGGTTTCAGACCCATCTTATGGCATAATTCCCTCAAATTCATGCAGATCACCTGTCCCTCCTGCCGCGCCAAAATCGCGACAGACGATATCAACGTCGCCACCGATGCAGTGCTCTGCCGCGCCTGCGGCAATTCGTTCCATCTCTCTGAGGTCCTGGGCGGATCCAGCAGCATCTTGTCCTCGCTCGTTTCTTCGATTGTCCCGCCGTCTGGTCCGGTCGATCTGAACTCGCCGCCCTCCGGCGCCTGGTATACGCCCACGGGAGATGGATTCACCGCCGGCGCCAGCACCCGCAGCTGGATGGCGCTCTTCATCGTGCCATTTACCTGTGTCTGGTCTGGTGGATCGATGACCGGAATTTACGGCACACAAATTATGAAGGGCCACTTCAATCTGGGAATGTCGCTTTTCGGCCTCCCGTTTCTCATCGGCTCCATCTTCCTCGTCTCCTGGTGCGTGATGAGCGTTGCCGGCAAGGTCACCGTCTCCGTTCACGGCGATCGGCTGGCCATCTTTACCGGAGTCGGCCCGTTTGGCGTCACGCGTACCGCAACCCTTTCCGATTTCAAATCGGTTCGCGAGGACTTCGGCTATGGCTCGATGAACTCCAACCGGGCTTCCCGGGTGATCCGTTTGGAAGGAAATCGTGCCATGGCATTCGGCTCCATGCTCTCGAATGAGAGACGTTATTTCCTCGTTGGTGCACTCAAGACCGCTCTCAGCGGGTCGACGCCTTCGCCGATCTTCGTCCGGAACTGAGCTCTCCTCGTCAACACTTTTTTCCGCCGTAAGGGCGCAAGTGCTTTCTCGCGTTGCGTATACGGCTCCCTCCGCTTTGCATTCCATTCCCTATTCATCGGCCATAATGGGTTCATAGCAGGGTGCTGCATCCAGCTCGCAACGAGCAAACTCCACAAGCCGCGGCTTCGTAGCATCTACAACTAAGTTGTTTATGGAGAGGAATATGGCGAAATCGCACTGCAGATCGGCGCCTTGCCCGACGATACCGCCCGATCCAGGGCAATTCGACATGTTCGCTCGATCTTTCAAAAGCGGCGAAGCGCATTTCATGAGCCGCACATAAGTTCCGTGTTTTCTATGAAGTACAAGATAAGCCCTTTGGAATCTATTAATTGCAGAAAACCGGGGCGGAGGGGCAGGCAGGGTGTTGGCGATACAGACCGGGCACAAACCTGGCAAGATTTGGGCCAACGCGTCCTGAAGTAGCTCGTAAGTCGACTAGATTCTATTGCGTAAAGATAAGTGCTTTGGAGTCTATTAAGTGCAAAACATGGGGGGGGATGGGGGTAGACAATGCTGGAGTGTCGACTGGGCACAAGCCTGGCAATTTCAAATCAATGCGTTTGAAGAGGCTCGTAAGTCAAACAAATTCTATTATGTACAGGTAAGTCATTTGGAATCTATTAAGTGCCAAAAGTGGGGGAGGGGAAGCAGGTGCTGGCAATGCAGACCGGGCACAATCCTAGCAAGTAGCGAATCAATGCCTCCCAAGCGGACCGTAAGTCCAACAGATTCTATTATGTACAGATAAGTGCTTTGGAATCTATTAACTGCCAAAAACAGCGCAAAAAGTTTAGCCTGAGTCTCTCCCGGCGGGGTAGCGTGAAACGCTGGGAAAGGACGCCGATTTCCCGCGCCCAAGCGGGCGAGATCAAATTATCCAAGCCGAAAACATCCCCAGTTAAGCCAGAATCCGGGGTAAAGAAGCGATCTTTCAAGTAAGCACGCCGTCGTCCACATAGCACTCCCAGAGACTCAGTCAAGGTATCCGGGCTTGGAAACCCTGTAAACCATTGATTCTGCAATGAAAATCCTTTACGGCCGTTTGCAGTTTGTTTGCACGATTCCTCTAAGCTCAGAACCATAGCCCAGACATCTTCCAGCGCACGCATCCGTGTGCAGCACTCCGGCGCAAACCAGCGCGGGTTTGCAGGGTGCTGTCTGCGCTGCCGCACTGCGATCGCGAACCACACTGCAACTCCAGATGGCTCTTCGCCTTCTCCGTGCGAACTTGTGCCGGCACATCGCCGGCCGGAAAAGGAACCATTGCAATGGCAAACATACTCGTCAATATCGAAAAAGGAATCGAAATCGCTGCTGAGGACGTGCTCAAGTGGCTCGGCGGCGCTAACAAGGCGCTCAAGGCTGCACCGCAGGTGATCGCCGCTCTTGCTACGCTCATCGCTGCCGTTGAAAAGCCGATGGCCGAGCTCGCCGGAGTCGCATCCAACCCGCTCAACATCGCCCTCGACATCCAGACCGCCAAGGACCTCAAAGCCGTATTGCCCGAGGTCAAGGCATTTCTCGCCACTCTCGGCGTGAAGTTCTAAAGCAGTCGAGAAATCAGCAACAATGAACTGGGAGCAACGATGAATGGTGCCCCATCCATCGAGCGTACTTTGCTCGATGGGTGGGGCACCATGAACGTCGAGCCGGTGTTCTTCTGGGCGGTTTGCGGCAGCACTCAAAATTCAGAGCCATAGAACATTGAGCGTTGGTGGGGAAAAGCAGATAGAGAGCATTTCGTGAGTAAGCATCCGAATGTGGAGAAATGAGAAACATTCCCAATTGTTCACCACACGAGATTTACACTCGACTCGGATCAAATCCGACCAATTGACCAACGCAGGTTTCTATCCATCGGGCGGAAGTGAAAGCAGAATGAGCGAAACGATTCTCGAATCCGTGCTGACCTGCCCGCACTGCGGCTTCGCCACGCAGGAAACCATGCCCACCAATGCATGCCAGTTTTACTATGAGTGCGCCAACTGCAAGACGGTTCTGCGCCCCCATCAGGGAGACTGCTGTGTGTTCTGCTCGTTCGGCTCGGTTAAATGCCCACCGGTGCAACAGAAACATGGGGGCTGCGGAGGAGCGTCAACCTCTTCCTGACGATCACTTGCCATTCCTGGAGAATCACCGCCCCAAATTTGGTTGTGTCCGGACGGTCCACGACCCAACTGCAATACGCGCTTTCGTCCTCTCGGCACTGGCCGACAGTACACCAAATCGCGATGTGAACCGAGCACCTGTTTCATTCTCAGTCCGATTCTGACTATCGCGTTGCTTCGCAATCCGCATCGAACCAGTTGATCCATCGCGGGAGGCGAGTGATGCTTTTTCATCCGTCCAAAGTTGACAAAACCGCGATATTGGCGCTCTGCATGACAACAGCGCTTCAAATGCAGTCCGCGGTTAGCCAGGTCATTGCGGCAAAAAGCCGCGCCGACAAGCTTGCATTTGACGCTGCGTCCGTCCGATCCAGCACTCAGGAATTGTCTCTCAAAGGAGCGGATTTCCTGAATCCGGCTGGTAATGTAGCGCCTCCACAAGGTGGTCTGTTTTCTTGGAATGTGCAGCTCCCATGGTTGATCAACTTCGCGTACGACCTTCGCAGTTCACAAACGAGGCGTCAAGCACGGGAGGCGCTGCCAAAGTGGGCCCAAGAAAGCTGGTTTACCGTCGATGCCCGTGCCGAAGGCAATCCGAGCCGCGACGATGTACGCCAAATGGTGCGTTCGATGCTCGAAGATCGTTTTCAGCTCGCTGCTCACATACAGAAACGCGAGGGGCAGGTATACGCGCTTGTGATGGCGAGGCAAGAATTGGGACTTAAGCCGCATCGTGAAGGCGTGTCCTGCACGCTTTCCTCTTACCAGATAGACGAGAAAAAGTTTCCGAATATGAATCCAACGTATGAGGCCGTCCCTGCACGCTGTGGCGTTTTTGGTCGTGAGCTGAGCAATGGTGGCGAGCACCGTCTAGAGCTGCTCAATGTGACGATGCAGCAGATCGCGGACGCATTGGGTTTGGGGCTGCCACTGTCCGTAGTTAATAAGACCGGGCTTGCAGGGCGCTACGATGCAGTGCTCGACTTCGGACCCGACAGTGCCGAACCGAACGCTGATTCCTCAGAGACAATTGGTCTACCGCCGCTAGCTGGCGCTCTTGAGAAGCAGGTCGGCCTAAAGCTGGTGAAGCAGAATGCTCCGGTTGATACCTTCGTGATCGATCACATCGAAAAACTATCGAACAACTGATGAGATGCCTCAACGAACTCATTGAGATAAAGCACGAGAAGTTTCGCGTTCCGGTCCAATCACCGCCAACCAGGAAGTTATGCATTAGTGAGTCATCGAACCTTCAGCCGCCTTTTCCTACCTTGCGAATAAGGTCGCGGACTGTCTTACATCGATTCTGCCCGAGATCACATTCGACCAAATGAATAAGGGCCACCCCCTCGACCGGAGCGGCCCTCGCAGTCTCCAGCACTAGTGTTTACGTATTCACCTGCGTCCGCGCCTCGCCCAGCGTCACCTTCACGGTCATCTGCCTGCGCCCGCGCATCACCGTCACGGTCACCGTATCGCCTGCCTGGTGCTTGTCCAGAACCACGCTAACATCCTGCAGATCGGTAATTTGCTGACCATCGATGGCCACGATCAAATCGCCGCCCAGCATCACAGGTTCGTTGCCCACGTAAGCTTTCTCATTCCCGCCGTGCAGCCCTGCGCGTTCGGCCGCGCCTCCCGGTACCACCTGTTGGATCAGTACACCATACTGGGCCGAGAGCCCCATTTGCTCCGCCAGGTCTGGCCCAATTGCGTAGGAGACGATACCGAGTGAAGGCCGACGTACCTGCCCATAGCGGGTCAGGTCTGAGAGAACCGCTTTGGCGGTGTTGATCGGAATCGCAAAGCCGATGCCCGAGCTCTGTTCCGCTCCGTTCGAAGCGATCATGGTGTTGATGCCGATCACCTCACCATGCGAGTTCAACAGCGGACCACCGGAGTTGCCGGGATTGATGGCCGCGTCCGTCTGGATCGCATCCTCGATTGGAGCGCCGTCGCCGTTCCGGATTGAACGGATGGAGCTGATGATGCCCTGCGTCATGGTGCCGCTTAGGCCGAAGGGGTTGCCGATAGCGTAGACCTTCTCGCCTACGGCTATCTGGCTCGAATCCGCCAGCGTTACCGGCTGAAGGTCTGGCGCGTCGATCTGCAGCAGTGCCAGGTCGTGCACCTTATCTGTTCCGATGACCTTGGCCTTGAAGCTCCGCTTGTTGCTCAGCTTCACCTCGATGCCGCGGTTCGCACCCTCAACCACGTGGAAGTTCGTGAGCACGTGCCCCGCCTTATCAAGAATGAACCCGGAGCCTTGCCCCTCCTGCGGAACGGCTCCGTAGAAGAAATTCATGACAACCGCCCGCGACGTGATGTTCACCACGGCTGGAAGCACACGCTTGTAGACGGAAATATTGTTCTGCTCTTCGCTGTCGAAAGCAGGCGCGGCATGGGCCTCAGTCAGCTCGAGTGGCGAGTTTGAGCCCCCGGCGCTGGTCAATGCCAACCGATTCAAGCCGGAGGGGAAATGGGTGGTAGCGAACCAGAATCCACCCACCAGCGCAATGATCAAGACGAACTGGCGCAGTTTCATAGCCTTCTTCTGAAACCTGATTCCCTTTCAATACAGTTACGATGCCGCCGCCAAACAGTTCCTGAGGAAAACGGACCAACGACTACCCAGCTGATTTGATGCTGACTCTATTTTAATGACTCGCCGTCAAGGTTTAAGTTGCTCTCCTGCTTCAACCTCGTCCAAAGCGCTTCCACCTGTGAGCGTAGGGACTCGAGATCGCCAATGTTTTCAAGCACGAAATCAGCGCGACCGACCTTGTCCCGGTCCGAGATCTGATGCGCAAGCCTTGCCCGTGCGTCGGCCTCCGCCTTCTCCATGCC
>Ga0105248_10010288_pt1 | contig 10297 bp, 17 predicted proteins | sample KBSS34metaG_FD_81524 | JGI IMG/M metagenome (GOLD analysis project Ga0105248, IMG submission 81524) | Switchgrass rhizosphere microbial communities from Kellogg Biological Station, Michigan, USA - KBS S3-4 metaG | ecosystem: Host-associated > Plants > Roots > Rhizosphere > Soil | place... | reverse complement strand
CTTGGCGCCTGACTTGTTGACGTGCCAAAAGTGCAGAACGCACCGCTCATTGGTCAACTCGTGGATGTCGTAGCGGTACTTGCCGCTGCGCTGGATGGCTGCGCCGACGAGGTTAGCGCTCAGTGTGACGCGTCCCTTGACGATATACACACCCTGCATGCTGGCGATCGGGCCGAACCCGAGTTCGCGTCCGGCAAGCACCTTCACAATGGCCTGAGCGACATCCTTGGTGTCCTGAAAGAAGCCCGACTTCACCAGCACGCTCCCTAGCGAGTTCGTGTCCAGTTCGGTCGGCTTGTACTCGATATGTGCGAGCGCAGTCGTCATTGGTCGGCTCCTTGTTGTGGTCATGCTGAGTCCTCTTTCGCGTCCCACCGCGCGTTGAAGCCCGTGTAGGTTCGGCTTCCGACTTGTCCCTGTTTGTCTTTGATGGGCTTCACTGGCTCGAATGGCACGCCTGCGAATAGCGGGGCGTCGTTGGCTATCCGACGACGTGCCATGTCGGCGTAGGTCGGGTTGATCTCAATGCCAATACAGTTGCGGTTCAGGCGGTCGCTGATGAGTCCTGTGGTGCCCGCACCGAAGAACGGATCGAGCACGGTTCCCCCCTCGGGACAACCTGCCTTGATGCACGGCTCGATCAGGGCCGTGGGGTAGGTCGCAAAGTGAGACTCGGGGAAGGCTTCGGTCGCCACCGTCCAGACTGAACGTTTATTTCGTCCGCCTTCAAACGTCGATGAGATTGCCACGCCTGCTACGTCGGCGCTGTTGTTGTGGCTATTTCCGTTCAGGTACTTTGGCTGACGGAAAGCAGAACCACGACCGTATCCTTCGCCTTCTTCCCTGATGGCGGCGGCGTCGTAGAAATACGTGCGCGACTTCGATAACAAAAACAGGTATTCGTGCGCCTTTGTCGGCCGATCCGTCACGCTCTCCGGCATCGGGTTGGGCTTGCTCCAAATAATGTCTGAGCGCAGATACCAGCCATCAGCGCGTAGGGCAAAGGCCAGCATCCAGGGAATCCCGATCAGATCCTTCGGCTTGCAGCCGGGCGCGCTCGCGCCGCCGAGCGAGATATCAACTGTCTGGGTGCCACCCTCCAAACCGTTCCTTGCACGTCCTGCACGCCCGCTGATCGGCAGATTGCCTGAGACAGATCCCCGATTGGACTGTTGCATCGGTCCTCCGTTGGGACTGCCGTCAGCGTTCTGGCCCTTGCCCGACCCGGCATAGCTATCGCCGATGTTGAGCCACAACGTGCCGTCCGGCCGGAGTATTCGGCGCACCTCGCGGAACACCTCGACCATGCCCTGCACCCATTCCTCGGGGGTGGCCTCCAAGCCCATCTGACGCTCGGAAACTTCCGCGTTTCTGCCCGTTCCTCCGCACTTGGCGCAATTCGGGTCGGGCGTCCCTAAACGATGAAACGCGAGTGCCCCACCTGCCGTATGTCTGTCGCTGCGTTCGTCCTGGACTATCTTGGTTCTGCCCTCATTGGTGCAGCCGCAGCCGTCGTACGATCTCAGGCCAAAATAGGGCGGACTGGTGACGCAGCAATGCACCGACGCATCAGGCAGCGTCCTGAGCACCTCACGGCTATCGCCGACCAGCACGCGCACGCTCACGCCGCGGCCACTTCCAGCGCGTCCCGGACATCGCACCGTGGCAACGGCACCAACGACCCATCAGCACGTCGCAACGTCCTGGGCTTGCCCGTGGCGCACGTCCAGCACTTGCCAGCGACTAACTGGGGTCGTCCACAGCCGCCCTGGCACAGGTAGTCCATGCCCCACACGTCGCCGTCCCTGAGCCACATCAGCCCCGCGTATAGGCCGCGGCTGAAGCGCTTGAGCACGCTGGTGTGCATGCGCTGGCGGACCTTCTCGTCGCTGCCGACGTGGTTCGCTGCTTGCCGTTTGCGTTTACACGGCACGCACTCGGTCAGCCTGGTGCTCAGCCCAACGCCACAACCACTGCACGGGTGCAGCTCGAGCACGGACTTCGGAGCAGGCTTGGGTTTTTCGACTCGAACTACGACCGGCTTGGGTGGTCTGGTGGCCCGTGTGGCCGCGAGCAGGGTCCGCTTGCGACGATTGACGCAAGCACGGCACTGGGCGCGTTCAAACCGCACGCCATCTCCGTTATGCGACTGCTCGAATGCCGATACCGGCAGCGTCTGCTGGCAGTCCTTACAGACCTTCGTGTCTGTCTTTGGGGGCCGCGCCTTGCACTTGCCAGTGCGCCAACGGAACTCTGTCTGAGCCTTGGCCACGCAGGGCTTACAGCGTGGCTTGCGGCGTTCCCGGCCCTGCGGATCGCGGAACGGGGTGAATTGCCCGATCGGCTTGACCTGCTCACAGCCTGAGCACCTGCGCGTCTCGCCGTAGACCTGGAGGGCGTTCATGGGTTGAGCACTCTGAGCGTGATCTCGGTCCGCGGCGTATCGCTGTTGTGGAACAGTCGCACGTGCGCGTCCTGCACCAGCGAGTCGTCCTCGTAAGCGATGCCGTTGAGCGCGTCACTGACGAGCTTGCCGAAGTTGTCCCAGTCGCCTCTGCCCTTCCCCTTGATGTAGCAGTCGATCTCAAGTGCGCAGTCGACGCTCAGCGGACGCAGATGCGGGTACGTCTTCTTCAAGTACCCGATGACCCGCACCTCAGCCTCAGCCGTCCTGTACGGCGTGTACGTGTGCCCACGTGGCGCTAGGCGCGGCCGGCCCTTGGGTACAGGCTGGCCAGGGACAACGAAGGCAATGGCGGAGGTCATGCCACTGACTTCCTGAACAACTGCTGCTGCCAGCGCTGCCACGCTCGAGTAACCGCGCCAGTTCCTGGGAACAGGTCGACCAACTCATCGCCTGCCTGTAGCCCCAGGAAGGCGAACACCCAAAAGCACACGGCTTCCGGCTTGGCCCCGGTCAGTCCCCGTTGAAGCGTGATCGGAGCCGCGCACCAGTCGCGTACCGTTGCTTCGGTACGCGGACGTGGTTGGCGTCCACCGTAGAAGATCACCGGCTCCCACGCGTACGCGGGGTTGACGTTGGGCTTGAAGGATGCGAACGGCTTGACCCATGCGCCAACGCGAACCACTGGGGGGCAGAGGGCGATGACCTCGCGCAGTGTGGTGCTTGCGGTACTGAGTGCCCACCCATCGGGGAATTCGCGCAGTAGCCGACCAATCAGGGCAGCATGGTCGACCTCACCCGCATAGTCGGGATGGTCGACGTAGTGTTTCGCAGCCTGCCCCGGATACGGTGGGTCGGCGTACGCCACTCTCACCGAATATCCAGTCGCTCGTTGCGCACTACGTCGGTGCCTGGTGGCCGGTCGCCGTGGACAACGCCGCTCGGGATGCTCTTGCCGCCGGTCGCACGCCAATGGGTCATCACTTCGCTCTTGGACACCACCAGTAGTGCGCCGCATTCGCCACAACTCCGTGCCTCGGGATTCGAGTCGGGCGGCTTGGTTTCTGGCCGCCAGTACTCGTCCGGCACCGCGTGCTCATCGACGACCTCGACCTTGGGGTTGTTCAGCCGCAATGCGAGCGTGAACCGCGGGGTATCGATGATCGGCTCGCCCGTGTCCTTCATGTGGGCGTAGAGCCCTTCACGCACGCGATCGGCGAGCCGTTGGCGCCGTTGCTTCAGGCGCCGTAGCCGGTGCTCTTCTTCCTCTGCTGCCTTGGCCCTCTTCTCCATGTCGATGATGAATCCGGCCGAGTGCTCGACCTTGACCAGCATCTGCTGCAGCACGCGCTCAAGTTCAGCGGTGATCTGGCCACGCTCTTCCTCAGTCAGGTCGCTGTCCTCGGCCGCATCGGCGAGCGACACCAGTTGCCGCGCGTGCTCGTCCATGCGGTAGAGCGTGTCGAGCTGATCAGCAGCCACCATGAACGCGCGGGAGGCGTTGTCGAGAGCGGTCACTGCTCCAACTCCTTGGCCATGGCGCACCACGACCACACGACCAGGCCAAACAGCAGGTACACAGCGATGGCGGCTGCGATCAGCAGAAGGGTCATGGGGTGGTGGTTCCTTCGGCCTTGGCGATGGCAGCGCGCAGAGCGAGCGTCAACCGTGTCGTTGTGTCGGGGAATTCGAAGAAGGTTCTGTCATTGAGTGCCGTACTGAGTTCCTGCGTAACAGCCAACAACTCCGGCGCGGCCGCGATCAGGCGGGCGTTGGCTTCTGGATCACCGTAAACGCGCGCCCCATCGTCGTATTCGTCGACTGGATCGACCATGTAGACCGGCTCATCGATCCGCCCAATACGCACCTCGTGATCGGACAAATCTGCCCAGATTGTTGGTGGGTAACTGGGCTCCGGTGGTTCGTCCCTATTCCCAACGAATCCCTTGTCGCCTGGCACATAGCGCCACGGTCCCGGTGTATGCCCAGTCATAGAGCCCACGACCACGGGCCTCGGCTCCCGACGCAGTGCTCGCGCACCGGCCGCACGCCGTAGTAGCCAATCTCCTCAGTGATCGGCGGGTCGTCGCTGAACTGGCCGTCCGCAATCTTCTCGACGATGGTCAGGTCGTCGCGGGCCTGCAGCAATTGGCGGCGCGCGATGTCGTAGCGGATCTGTGCGAGATGGAGCGTGGACTGCCAGTACGGCATCTCGTCCTGGGCCTGCTGCGGCGTGCTGGGCAACGCGGGCTTGTCTGCGATGCTCATGGCTCGCGCCCGCTGGCGACGTTCAGCGATGGGCAGGACTGCGACCAGTGGCCGCCGCGCCCGCAGTAGATGCAGTCGACTGCGACCGGCGTCTGTTGCTCCTGCGCCTGCTCGACGACCTCGGCTAGCGTCGCTACAGCGCGCATGAGCGCTTCAATGGCGCCATGCAGGGTGTATCCGGCGGGGGTGCTGTCGTCGCAGCCGTACCAATGCGCGAGCAGGCTGTTGCACTCGCTCATGTCGCGCTGCACTTTCCGTAGGTGCTGGCTCAGTACAATTGGTGCGGAAGATTGGTCCACGCGATTGGTCCCTTCTTCTTGAGGCCGCTCGTTACCCGCGAGCGGCTCTCTTTGTGTCTGTCAGTCAGCGCGACTGGCGAGCGGTCAAGCGGCTACGGCTTCCGATTCCCTGATAGGTAGTTCCCGTTTAGTGGAATCGACCGGTAAAAAAAGGCGCTCGTACGGCAGATCGGGGAATACGCGCATGATGGCGTTGATGGTCTTGCCGCTGGGCGTGTAGACGCCGCTTTCGAGGTTGTAGATAGTGCTGAGGCTCAATCCTGTGCGACGCTGGAGTTCTGCTTTTGACCACCCACGGGCCGCCGCCGCCTCGATTGCAGTGGTACGCAATGGCATTCCGATACTCTACTCCCCTGTTCTAGAAGACTACAAGAGCGACTCATGAATGTCGGCACTGAGCGCAGGGACAGCCGGGATACGGTCGAGGCTGCGGCTTCGGCTTGTTCATGCCAATATCCTACGACACTCTTCCAGTATCCTGCAATACACAATACTGTAACAGTGTGCTACTCTTGCAGAATCCTGTAAGGAAGCCTAGGATGGGACACGTGCCCGCGCTCCAACGCTATCTGAGCGCTGAGATCGAACAACGCGGCTGGTCGGTCGAGCAGTTCGCCGCCCGCGCTCAGCTCAGCCTATCAAACGCCTACCTGATCGTTCGGGACGGCAAGGACAACGTCCGTCAGAACACCTTTGACAACATCGCCGCTGCCTTCGGCATGACCCCGGCCGAGCTGGCGAGCGCGATCGGCAAAGGTGCACCCGAAGAACACCCCCAGCGCATCACGGTCCAGGCGCTCCTGCGCGACGTGCCGGATGACGACCTGAGCACGGTCGAACGCATCGTTCGCACGTTCACCCGTGTTAGGCCCTCACCAGACCATGCTGCTAAGACCCGTCGCCAGCGTCCTAATACCCACTCCAGCAGGCCCACATCGGACGACGACGACGCTTTAGCGCGGTGTTACAACCCGGTCAGCCAGGGCCTAATGCGGTCTGTGTCCGCGGCGTGATTGTAAACAGCCGCTAATCTCTCGTTGCCCAATCGTGACTGCCTGAGTTCTAGTCAACGACCGTTCGTCTAGTGAACAATCTTCCCCCTGCCCGACCTGCACGTAGGGCACGGCGATCGCACAAAGGGGGAAGCCTTGTGCTACTGGGGAACGCGGTCGAGTGTTTCGTGCTCCTGGCGACGTCGGAGCGGCGCCTATCAACGGCCACGCTCAGGGTCTACGAAGCGGCATTGGAAAAGGTTCAGGCGTACGCGGAAGCGCAACACCGGCCGAAACTCGAACACCTGACGCCGAACCTGCTAAGACAGGCCGCGACGTCCGAGATGACCACGGCCGCACACGGCGCGCTGTGGAAGGGCGGCGAGGTCATGGCGGCACTCATGGTGACGGCCACGCGCACGATGGTGCGTCGACTGCACGAGGAGTTCCCCGATCTGCCATTGCCCGACCTGAGCGGGGTGAGAGCGCCACGTGTGCCGCATCGCATCCAGCCGCGCTTGCAGGATGACGAGTACGTGCGACTCGAAGCAGCCTTGAAGATGCGGCTCCTGCGCGATCGTGTACCCCGATTCTTGATCGCGCGCGACATGGCCATCCTGACAGTCCTGGGGAATACGGGGTTGCGAGCTGCCGAGTGCTGCGGCCTGGACGTAGACGACATCGATCTGCGGGAAGGGTTGGTACAGGTACGCCGCGGCAAGGGCAACAAGGCACGTGTATTGACGGTCCGCGATCCCGAGTCGGACGCACGCGGCGGCGGCGAGGTGGTCAACGCGTTGACGGACTATCTGCGCTGGCGCGAGCGAACTTTTGCGCTCATGCCGACAAGTGCTTTGTGGCTGACCATCAAGGGCAACCGGCTCAGGCCCGAAGGGCTGCGCTCAGCGTTGCATACATTATGCGACGAGGCAGGCATTGACGGGAACCGACCACCGCATGCGTTTCGGCGCGCGTACTTCACCGAGCAGTACCGCGACCAGCCGAACTCGTTGCCCGTGCTGGTCGAGCGTATGGGCTGGGCAACGGGCGAGATGGCCAAGGTGTATACGCGGGGTGTCGACCTCGAGCTCGCGCGCCGGGTTCCGTTACCCTTGGCTACGCGCAAGTGGCGCACGGCTGGCAAAGAGCCGAAGGTAACCCCGTTCCCGAAGCGGGCACACAGTTAAAGGTTAAGAGCCTGCTGCACCAGGCTCAGGTTCCATCAGGTCGGCCGGGTCACAGTTCAGGGCCGCGGCTAGCTTGCGGATCGTTGAGAACTGGGGCTCAGCTTTAAGTGCTTCGATTGCCGCGATGGTGGCGCGACTGACACCGGCACGCATCCCCAACTCGTGTTGAGTCAGTAGGGCTCGCTCACGCCGGTCCTTTAGACGCGTCAGTCGCATTCCCTGCGCGTAAACGATACAGGAGCCCTCGCTTGTCAGCCGATGTCTAGCCAGTGTAAGGTTGAAGCGAGGTTGATGTCTAGGGGTCAGCGTAGGCGCAAGGATTCGCCGGGGGTGGTTCGTCTGCGAGCGCTCGACTTGCAGCCGCGGCCTTCATTGGTACGGCCTGTCATCGCCGCCGTGATTGCGGTACCGAATGCAGTCAAGCCGAAGCGGCGACGGAAAGTGCCGACTGAACAAGGAGCCTTGCTGTAGATGCTGCTGGCAGCGGTTGTCGCGATCTTCTTGCAAGTTGGCAATCCTATCGTTCCGCCGCCCGCGCCAGCGCCGAACATCACTGTTAGAAACGAGATCATCGCGCCACCCCCAGACCCAGAAGCAATCGCCGAAGCGTCGGTACAGAGCTCGCAAGCCATCGTCGTCCAACTCATCGCGCCGACGCTTATCCAATGGGCCACCGACGCCATCAACATGGCCGATATCTTCCGCACTACCCCGCCAGACTGGACGTTCCAGAACGATGCCGTGCGTTCACTGGCAACCACGGTCGGCGCCGCGGCCCTTGCTTTGATCGGACTAGCGATCTTCGCCGCTGGTGCTGGGCACGCGCTCGGACAAGGCGCATCGTACGGACGACTGGTGTACGGCGCCCTCATGTCGATCGGCAACCTCGTGTGGTGGGAGATCGGCATCACCATCAACAACGCGCTGTGTGCTGCCATTGCAGCGCCTGGTCTTGCCGAGATCGTTCGGCCTCACCTCGCTATGCCAAGTCTGACCACGAATCCCGTCGAGGCGTTCGGCCCATCAGTACTGGTGATCGTGTACGCCGTTGTCGCGCTCCTGCTGGTGTTCTCGCTCGTGTTCCGCCTGGCGCTCATCGACATTCTGATCGTGGTTGGTTCGCTGGCACTCATGACCAAGTCGCTCGAGCAAACAGATTCGTGGGCGAGTCGCTACCAGACGCTCGCAGTGGGCACGCTATTCAGCCAGATCGCCATCGTGATCTGCCTGCGCCTTGCGCCAGTCATTGGTGGGATTGGCACCGGGTTTGTCGGAACAATCCTCGGTATTGCGGTTCTGCTGCTCGCGCGCCGTATGCCGTCCATCCTTGCCACTGGCCATGCTGAGCGAGCAGGTCGTGGCGGAATGGCCGGAGCGCTGCTCTTGGGACGGAGGCTGCTCCTGCGCTTATGACCAAGCGGTACGTATACACGGACCGAGATGGGATAGGCAGGCCGGATCCGGCTATCCGCGCTTACGGGTGCCTGTTCGTAGGTCGTATTTGCGAGCGGGCGGGTGCATGGTGGCGCGGTAAAGCCGTAGTGCGTTTTGTGGATACCGGTGAGATTGTCGTCGTGCGGGCTCGTTTGCTTCGAGCGATCCGATGATGCGCTGGATCGGTGTTGGGTTAGCGTGTTTCGCGATGTTCTTCCTCGCGCCGGTCATTGGTATTCACTCGCAAGCTTGGTCCCGATGGTGGTTCGCTGGCGCCACCCTTTCACCGCCCGGCGTCGTACCCGTCGCACCTCCTCCGCAAGGCCCGCTCCCGTCAGACGCCACGCCACTCATGGCCGCTATTCAGCCATACATGGGTGTGCCGTATCTGTTTGGAGGAAGCACAAGGTCTGGCATCGACTGCTCAGGGCTAACAGTCGCGGTCTTCCGCCAACTCGGCGTATCACTGCCACGGTCGGCGCAGACCCAATTCGACGCAACCCAGCGGATCAATGACCCGGTGCCTGGCGACCTCGTGTTCTTCCAGGGTACCTATCAGTCGTCCGACCGCATCACGCATGTCGGCATCATCGTGGCACCGGGGATCATGGTGAGCGCCATCGAGCCCGTCGTCGGTCGGCAATCGTTGGCATCGCCGTTCTGGGTGGCCCATTTCGCCGGTTATGGGCGCATCCGTCATTCGGCATGAGGAGGTGCGTTATCGGCAGAATCCTCGCACTATCAATGATCTCCGCCTGCGGCGTGAGCATGCTGGTCATTGCTCACGCCATGTTCCTCCGATAAAGAAAGCTTGGGATGTTCACACCAGTTGCAGCTCTACTCACCGCGATACTGACCGCAGCACTCGTTCTCGTCGCGCCGATCGTTGGTGCCGCTCTGTTCGGTGGTGGCGCCACATGGGCCGTTGGCAAGCACGAGAACGGCAAGTCAGCCGTGCTCGCCGGCCTGATCGGCGGCGCGGTCATGTTGCTCAGCCTGACCGTCGCCCAGCAGTTCGCCGCACTACCTCACTGATCCATCGGCGAAAAGCAGGATGACTGACGAGACTCGAGCACCCTTAGTTGTTTTTACAGAACTCGAGCGTTAGGACGCCTTCATGGATGCCGCCGTCCTGGCCGGCACGGTACTCGTGGCGTGGTACTGCTGGCTGCAGGGGTTGCCGTGGCTCATCCTTCCTCTTCTCCCGTTCATCGCCTTCGAGACGCTCACCGGCGAGTCAGTCGCCGAAGTGCCGTTCCTGGGCGCCATCGCTGCTGGTCTGCGCAGCATGCTCGGGCTACGACGGGCCAACGAATGGGCACGGGCCTACTACCACTACTTCAAGGTCACCCACTGGCGCAGGGGATCGGCCTGGTGGCGCAGTTCGCCGAGTACACCGGTCACCGTCGAGCCATTGCAGAGCCGCACCGCAGAGGGATGCCGTGCGGCCATCGAGGTCTGGCCGACGTCAAACTATCGGCTCGCATCGGAAACCGAACGGGCCGATCAGATGGATATGCTCGCGCGCGTGCTCATGGGGTTGTCGTATCCGGTCCAACTCGTCGGCCAATCACGTGAGACGACACAGCACGCCGACTGGCCCAGACCACCTCGGATCGCCCGTCGCTGGCTAATCGTCATCGTGGCGCCTGACGAGACGGCGCTCGAGTGGCGGGTCAACACCATGCGTGACGCGCTCGAGGGCGCAGGACT
>Ga0105248_10010287_pt1 | contig 10297 bp, 12 predicted proteins | sample KBSS34metaG_FD_81524 | JGI IMG/M metagenome (GOLD analysis project Ga0105248, IMG submission 81524) | Switchgrass rhizosphere microbial communities from Kellogg Biological Station, Michigan, USA - KBS S3-4 metaG | ecosystem: Host-associated > Plants > Roots > Rhizosphere > Soil | place... | reverse complement strand
TTCGTACTCAGCATCGCCAACGAGTTTGCCACTCGCAAGGCCACCGAGTCCGCTAGCAAGGCGCAAATTGAAGCCACCCGGCTGGCCGATGCTGCGATCCGCAATGCGGAAGTCGTGCATTCGATGGGCATGTTGTCGGCAATGACGGCTCGCTGGGCGTCGTTGAACACGTCGGTTGTCGATGGACTGCGCCGCGGAGGTGAAATCGGCGGCGGGGTTCTCGCAATAACGAAATTCGTTCGGTTTTTCGTGCAGGTCTTGATCCTCGGCCTAGGTGCATGGCTTGTGCTTAAGGCCGAGCTCACGCCGGGTGGCATGATCGCCGCTTCGATTTTGCTTGGCCGTGCGCTCGCCCCCGTTGAAGTAGCAATGGGCGCCTGGCGAAATTTTATGACAGCGCGGTTTGCGTATAACCGCCTTAAAAAGGCGATCGAAGAACATCCACAGCCGCTCGAACGCACGCGCTTGCCTGCGCCGACCGGTCGACTTGCTGTCGATCAAGTTACCTTCGTAGCCCCGAACACCGACACCCCGATCCTCAACAGGGTCTCGTTCTCGGTCGGACCGGGAGAAGTCTTGGCGATCATCGGGCCATCTGGCGCGGGAAAGAGCACCTTGTGCCGTCTCCTCGTAGGGCTCGCCGTTCCAAATGTTGGCGAGGTGAGGCTTGATGGTTCTCAGATCCATCATTGGGAACCCGCGCAACTTGGCAACCACATCGGCTATCTGCCGCAAGATGTCGAATTATTTACCGGGTCGGTGCGCGACAACATTGCCCGGATGACAACAAATGCCAGCGATGAAGAAATTCTGATTGCGGCGACGCTCGCGCACGCTCATGACATAATCCAGCACCTTCCGCAGGGCTACGATACCCAAATCGGCGATCGAGGTGTCCGGCTGTCGGGCGGGCAGCGCCAGCGAGTTGGATTGGCGCGGGCCGTCTTTGGCAACCCCCAGCTGATTATTCTTGACGAGCCCAATGCCAACCTCGATCAAGCTGGAGAAGCCGCTCTTTCGGAGGCAATATTCAGTCTCAAGAAACAAGGCGCCGCACTGGTTATCGTTGGCCACAGACCATCCACACTCGCGCAGGCTGACAAGATCTTGGTCTTGAAAGAGGGTTTTGTCGGGCTATACGGGCCACGCGATGAAGTCCTCGACGCGATGAGATACCCAGCGCCGCAACAGGACGAGGCTCGCAAAGGCACTGGCCCTTTGTTTCAAAAAGTCACTCGCCGGGACGCGACAACAACAAGATCGCTTGCCGATGGCTCCATCGCTATTCGACCAAAACAGGCGGCTCAGATCGCGGGTATCTGCCGCAGTAGTTTATTTCGGGCGATTCGCGACGGCCAGCTACCTGCTCGGAAGTATGGTCGCTCCACACTCATCTTGGTCCACGATTTATGCAAATGGCTAGAGCGACTTCCAGGGATGGCCGACCGCAGAGCAGGTCTTGTCAATGAACAGCGGGGGTCAGACCGGTAATTCGGGTATATAAATCAGTCGAAATTGGTCGCAACGGGTAAGGCACAATGGTCGGGAACGAAATCATTCTGAAATCACCGGGCGGATCGATAGAAGTTCTGACCCCGCACTCCGGGAGGCATCGTCAGCATTCCCTGAAAAGGAATATTCGGGGTCCCAATCGAATTGGACTCTCCATCGTCGTCGCATTCATGGCTACGTTTGTGGTTTGGGGCATTTTGACTCCACTCGCCGGCGGAGCTTTGGCCCCCGGCGTTCTTGCTCCAGTTCAGGGCAAGAAGGTCGTTCAACACCTCGAGGATGGTATTATCGCTGAACTCAGAGTGCATGATGGCGACATAGTGGAAGTCGGGCAATCTTTGGTCGTGCTCGAAAATGTGCAAGCGCGCGCCAATCACGATGCGTTGCAACAGCAACGATGGTCGCTATTGGCCAAACAGGCTCGGCTTCAAGCGGAAAGCGAAGGCCGGAGCGAGATAGAGTGGCCATTCGAGCTGCAACCGACCGATCCAAACATCGTTACCATCATTAACGCTCAACGTATGGTGTTCGATACGCGAGCAACCGACCTTATAACTAGGAAAAACATTCTACATCAGCGCATCGATCAACTATCTGAGCAGATCAAAGGCATAGAAGCGCAGGTAGATAGCGCATCGGGTCAACTCGAATTGATCGCTGAAGAACTGCAGGGCAAAGAGATACTTTTGAGACAAGGATTGATGCCAAAACCGGAGTACTTAAGGCTGAAGCGTACGAAAGTCGAGATAGAAGGCAGGCGCGGCGAATATCTCGCACAAATCGCCAAAGCGCGCCAGGAGATTAGCGAAGCTCAGTTGCAGATCGTGAAGGCCGACGCCGAGCGGGCGACTCAGGTTGCCTCTGAGTCGGACAGCGTTCGGGCCGACCTTACCAGTACAGTGGAGAAAATGCGGAGCAGCGAAGACGTTCTCAAACGAACGGTGGTGAGTGCCCCCATCAGCGGCACGGTTGTTAATTTAAACTTCAAAACCATTGGCGGCGTAGTTGAAAAAGGCCGACCGATCCTTGAGATCGTTCCGTCCAATGATGCTTTGGTCATTGAAGCGCGCACCACTCCGCTTGATGTCAAGGCTGTGCACAATGGATTGAATGCGCAAATTCACTTTACAGCCTATTCAAGCCGCTCGACGCCGAGGATCCCTGGAACAGTTCAGTCTGTATCGGCAGATCGGCTTCTCGATAGCAACACGAATCAACCCTACTATCTGGTCAAGGTCACCGTTGATCGTGAGGCGATGGGCCGCTTAGCTCCAAATGTCAAACTTATCCCCGGGATGCCGGCTGACGTTTTGATCATCACTGAGCACCGGACGATGTTCGACTATTTATTTCAACCCTTCCTCGAAACCTTTAGGCGCAGCTTCCATGAGGTCTGATGGTGATTTTATGGTTCAGGTGGTCACTAGATGTGACAGCAGAGGGTTAAGAGGCCCGTCATGGCCGAGCCAAAGCTATTCGTGATTGCTAACGACAGGCCCCGCGTTCTAGTGAACGAGCGCTTCATTATCGTTCGACTGAAAACGAAAGATCCAGAGCACCGCATCATCGACCTCAAAATACAAAAACACGCTATCAGATATATCGCCGACCAAATTGAAGATTAGTGTTTTTTGCTATTAGCGTTCACGATGCAGTGGTGTAGTGACCTGACTCCCCTTTTTCGAACTGGCCCGCGTTGGTCGTAAGTTTGCGTGATGTCTGCTGTGGGTCAAAAGCGGACTCATGCAGTGCAGCAACGCGTGTCTGCTTTGGGATAGCGGACATTCAGTCGCATCCGGACGAACTGCTGAAGAATGGTAGCTTCAGTTGTAGATGCGCCTTGACTACGACATCGCTCTGGCCACGCCGGATGATATTCCCGGCATGCTTGCGCTTCAGGACGCCAATTTGCCCGACAAGGGCGGCAGTCTTTCGGTGCGCCTGACCGAGGACTGGTTCAGAGACACGATCCTTGAAAAGTCTATCGTCGTGGCTCGCTGCAATAGCAAAGTCGTTGGCTATGTCATGGGCACGTCACTCGCAGCAAACGCGCACATAGCAATCATTCAGGCCATGTTGCGCGCTTACCCCGCGTCGCCCGACTGCTACCTTTATGGTCCGATTTGCGTCGCCAAAAGCGAGCGCGGTAAAGGCCTCGCCCGCGCTTTGTTTGAACAATTGCGATCGCTAATTCCTGGACGCCCGGCCATGCTTTTTGTGCGGGCCGACAATCCGTCCTCACTTCAGGCACATCGAAAGATGGGCATGCGAGAGCTTGGTACTTTCGACAATGAAGGTGTTCGCTATATGGCGCTGACCTACAGTGGGTGATGTCCGCTTTGGGTCAGAAGCGGACTCATGCAGTGCATGCAACGGATCTCCGCTAAGGGGCAAGAGCGGACATTATGACAGCCAGATCTGGCTCCTATTCAGTCCAAGCAGGGTGAAATGAACGCGGTAGACTAGAGTCTCATAAGGTCTACCTCAGCGAAAGACTCCTCTATCTTTTGTATGTGCTCCCGTATCGTATCAAGGTGCCACTTTAGCAAGTCGCGGTTCGAAACAATGCCTACGAGACGATTCTCGTCGAGGACTGGCATATGGCGAAATTTCCCCTCCGTCATTCGCTCCATAACGCTGCCAATTGAATCGTCCAAATTGCAGGTGGAGACTTTAGGTGTCATCACCTGTGACACCGGCAATCGCAGAATGGCGTCTCCGTTTTCTGCCATCGCGCCGACGATATCGCGCTCGGACAAAATGCCAACGAGACGCCCGCCCGCATCGAGAACGACCAGCACCCCGATTTGGCGTTTCTTGAGCAGCTTGGCCGCAGCGGCAAGATCGGCATTTGAATTAATACTCACGACCTCATCGCCCTTAACGGCAAGAATTGATTTCAAGCTCATGCCAGGCTCCCGTTTAAGGATCAGGAGTACGCGCAATCTCGTTGCATCCAAAGGTGCCGCTATGACACGCAAGATTTTCAAAGCGCTGGTTACGACAGTCTCGCTCGCTGTGCTAGTTCTCGCAACTGATCCGAGTATGGCGCGCGGTCATGGTGGTGGCGGCGGCGGCCGTGGTGGTGGCCACTTCGGAGGTCACGGAGCGCATTTCAGTGGCGCGCATTTTAGCGGTGCGCATTTCAGTGGCGCTCGAATGGGTAGGTCTCGGTTCAGTGCCGCTCACATCAGTGGCCGCAATTTCAGCCGCATGTCGCGCTCGCGCGGCAACATCGCTCACGTTAACGCCGCTCATCTTCACGGATTGGGCGCGGGCGCTTTGGGCACTCGGGCCGCTTGGAACCATGGGAATTGGAATCACGGCTGGAACCACTGGGGAAACAACTGGAGGGGCGGCTGGAACGGTGGATGTTGCGGCGGCTGGTGGTTCGGAGGACCAGTCTTCTGGCCCTTCTTCGCCGGCGACCTTCTGGCCTTTACGTTCTGGCCGTGGGGCTTTTACGACCCGTTCTGGGCTTACGGAAACATGTTCGTGTGGGATGCCATGTTCTGGCCCGGTCCCCAGTATACCTACGCTCCATACGGTGACATTTATGGCGGGTATGCCTATGGCGGCCCGGCACGAACGCGCGTCGCGCGTCGCGTCAGTCCTGAAACGACCGGCACCGTAAACGACAGCGCTGATCTGGCGCAGTCTTGCGGCGGCCTCGCGCCGGGCGTAACCGATCTTCCGATCGACAGGATCCAGCAGTCCCTCCAACTAAACGACGACCAGCTCAGGTCGCTCAATGCGCTAAAGGCAGCTTCATCGCAGGCGAGCGAGGCTCTCAAAGCGTCCTGTTCAAGCGAATTGTCCATGACGCCACTGGGACGCCTCGACAGCGTGCAAAGGCGGCTCGACGGTATGGTGCAGGCTTGGGGTACGCTGCGCACGCCACTCGACGGTTTCTACAATTCGCTCAATGACGAACAAAGGCAGCGCTTCGCGGCGCTGGGTCCAGCTTCAAGCACACGTTCGAACCGCCGTGCGCCTGCTTCGGGCGACAATTTGGCTGCGCTGTGCAACAGCCGCACCGAAAGTTTCACGCAACTGCCTGTGCAACGGATTGAACAAGCCGTGAAGCCCGCGCAACAGCAGCAAGATGCATTGGAAAAACTAAAGGTCGCCTCAAACGACGCTGCAAATCAATTGCAGGCCTCCTGTCCGGCACAATCACCGCAGACGGCAATAGATCGGTTTGACGCTGTTGGAAAACGTCTCAATGCTATGGCAGGAGCCATTAAGACGGTACGTCCTGCTCTCGCCGACTTCTATTCTTCGCTTACAGACGAGCAGAAAGCACGTTTCAACAACTTGAAGTCACCGGAGGGCACACCGTCTCGTCCGGGATGACAATCAGCGTCGCTCAAAAAAATGCTGTTTGGAATTGGCTCGCCAAGTTAGTGACCCAGCGACCCGCGATAGATCACATGGAGAGGCGGGCGAAACGTTCAAAACAGCCATACGCTGTAACGTAAAAGGGCGTAGCCATGGGCCAGCTCTTTGTGACGCTGATCGTTCCGCCGATCGTAGGCCTGATCACGTACGTTATCGTTCGGCGCGTCTGGGAACGAGACGAGAATGGTGCCGAAGCGGTCTGTAGGCGCGAACCTTCCGCTGTGACGCAGGCGGAGGAGAAACCCAACGCAAGCCAAGTGTGATGTCTGCTTTACCCCTGAAAGCAGACACTAGCGCTGCACAAACTAATCTCCGCTTTGGGCCAAAAGCGGACATTAGGCGTTTGAGTAACGGCCCCATTTCAATTCGGTGACCCACCGAATTACCCACCCACCAATCAGTATCAACAGAGCAAGTGCGACCCAAGCTCGCAGAGAGGGGGCCGAAAGCGAGCGCAAGCACCGGAAGAATCATCGCCAAGTAATGACCGGTATATCGACAGTGAGTGCGCCCACAACGCCTCGCGTTCAAAATGCACGCAGTCCCCATCCAAAGAAGGGCAATGAGCCAAACCAGGGTGCGGAATGAAATCGCTACGAAAATGGTCAAAAAAATTGCGAGCTTTGGTAACCACCACGCGAGAAAGCTTGTACCAGTGCTGTGAGCCAATCTCCGCCGTTGGGTGGAATGCCAAAATAGTTTTCAAGGAAGCGCTTCACGCCACTACCTTGCTGGATTCAAATTCGACGCTTGCGAAGCGGCCGATATAAGAAAATTGTAGTCAACCGCAAACAGCAGCGCGACTGCACAGATAAGGATGGCCGCTGCGGTGGTTGTGTAAGTTGTCGGCACTATCTGAAAACGTCGCATACTAGGTCCCCCTCAGTGCAAGCGCGATCCATTCGGATTTTTTGATCCGTCGCGCTTCATGCAATGGCTACAGATTTTCACGGAAGTGGTCGGCCACTTCTTCGCGACCCAGTTTGGCTCGCGGCAATTCGCACATTGCCGCCGATCCGACGCCACCTTTGGCTTCGGCATGTCGGCGACACGACGGCAAACTACGCAGACCCGCTCTTTTACAGCACCGTGCATTGCACGCCCTCCGGCGAACCCTGCAACTGACCGTTGAACTCGCAACGTCATGACCATGTGTCAGACGCTGCCACATCACTTTGCACTATGTCGGCGCGAGGAGATGTGATGACTGTCACAGGCGCACGATGCAGCGCAGCTGGTCGCGCTCCGATTTTTCAATCCGCTGTCCGAATTTTGCGGTTACATCGGCATCCTTAGCCATTTCCCGCCACCGCTTGGCAATTTCCAGAAACCCCTTGCGAAGGTCTGGATGCGCCCTTTGGCTCGCGCTTCCCACTCCTCTGCCATGAGGTGATACTTTTCGGACAATAATTTCACCGGGTCACGACTGCCGTTCGCTCCGGGACGCGCCTTTCCTTCTCTTGTCCAGCGGGAGATACACTCCAATCGCTGCGCCGATCACAACCAGCAGTACGAGGGCCATCATCTCAAACGAGCCATCGCCGTCAGGCGAAGTGCCGAAATAGCTTTCGATAAAATGCACGGTCCCTACCTAGGTCGACAGACGGTGCATCCTGTGGGTACTACAGAAACAAGCGACCTGCGCGTGTGCCCTTATTGGAATGCGACCGACTTTTTCAGGAACCGAACTGACGAAACGGAGTTCTATGATCACGTCCGCAGCCTGATGCCCCTATCCCCGCTGCGGGTTCCAAACTCAGGGCCGCAAACCTCCCCGGTAGCGGCCCTATTTCTTTTTCCAGCGGCCGGAGTGCCAAGTTCTGAATGTTCGCTTTGGGTCAAAAGCAGACATATGCAGTGCACAAGGGCATGTCCGCTTCGCCTTAAAGCGGACACAGGACGAATTGGAAAATCCAAAATTGTTGCGATTTATAATTTTTGTTGCCATGGGCGCTCGGCGGGTCCTGAAGGATACGAGTCTTTTGACCGGCCTGCCGCGCGGCGAAACAGAAAGACGTCTCGCGGCGGTCTTTCGAAATCCACTCAGTTTGATCAGCCGCAATCGAGCAGCGCAAAGCCCCTCAAGTTTTCCGCGAGTTCGCATAATCAAGCGCCATCTTGCGGAGACGTTGCTCAGCTCTCGCCGACCGCTCGAGCTCTTTAATGCGCGCTGCCTGTTCCGTGGTCTGGTTCGGATCCATACCCATTATGGTGAGGTTGCGCACCTCACGACGCACGCTGTCTAACTTGGCTTGCAACTCAGCTAACGTTGGAATGGCTCTATCAAAGCTGCGACGTCTGATCCGTCGTGGCATGCGTTCTTTCCCAGAGGCCTCTCGCGATTTCCAGGGCATTCACCCGGTGACTGTCCCACCACGCGCGTTCATCGCCGGTTTGGTGCAGTTGCCGATGATGCCCGCGGCAAAGCGGGACCGTGAACTCATCGCTCACTTTGAGGCCAATGGCTCTCGGCTGGGCAAACCGCAGGTGATGCGGATCGGACGGCTGCCGGCCGCAGACGAGGCAAGGCTGTGAGGCGACAAATTTCAGGTGTGCCTTGTCGCGCAATCGTTTGGGTTCGGCAATCGTGAGCTGGCTCTTGTCGATCTTGGCCTGAGGCAATTCGCTTGCGGCGGGGCACAAAGAGGCTTGGTCCTGCCGCAGCAGTTCCGTCATGGAGCCTTGGTGACCCCGACCGTAGTAGTGCGACGGCCTTGGGATTGGAGTTGTATCGTCCGGATGTAAACCGGCACGCGGCTGGGTTGGCGGACTCTCCACCTTCGTTGACGTAGGTACTGGCAAGGTTGCCGAGGCAGCATTCTTATCCTTGCGATAGAGTTCAAGCCCAAACGGTCTGCCGAAGGTCGCCAGCGCCCGTTTGGTGGCGTCGGTTTCTGCGGCCTTGAGTGCCGTATCATGTACCTCCCCTGGGGAAGTGCCACGACCCTCTCCTGTTCCATGACCCTCCCGAACGATCGTTTCACCGTCGGCATGAACGGTGATGCGCACTTTTGCGATGTAGATGACAAGAAAAGAGCCTCGATTCTCGCGTGTCAGCACACAACGCGAATCTAATGTCTCGCGATTCCAGGCATCGAAACCGAAGATCCGATTGGCCTCTGAAATTGCATACCACCCTTCAATGTATGAGAGTTCGCGTCCGTTCGCCTCGCGCGTCCGGATTCGACGGCTGCTGAGGCCGCGCTGCAACGCCTGCATTTGTTTTGCGGTGAACCCCATTACTTTGTCCTCACACTCAAAATAGGTTCCGGATTGGACAGAGCGACGCCGCCGACCTCGGCGCCACCTTTGAGATCGTTCAGCAGTCCTTGTCGGTTAAGGCGTGGCTCCCTCGGCTCCCAGTAGATACTGGGTACGGCAGCTTCATCGAGTACGAGCAACGCCGGAATGCCGGGCCGGATCGAGACGGTGAAATCAGGCGCCGTGATCTTTTTCAGGTCGAGCTCGATCATCACGTCCTTGGCGATCTGCCGGCGCTTGGCGGCACAATCCTGCAAGCGCTCGAGCCGATCCTGCATTTCGGCGATGCGGGTCTTTAGCCCGGTTGCCAGGGCTTCGTCGGTCAGTGCCGCGCGGACGATCGCCGCGATAATCTCGTGGAGATCCGTCAGTCCCTCGACCGTATCGGCAAGCGTCTGCTCGTCGATTTGGGGGTCTTCGGCCCGAACGCGGTCGCGAATGACTTGATAGGTGATAGCAGCGAGTGGGAGATTCATTGTAAAATACCGCCCTAACTGGGTGATTCTTGTTACCTCGACCCCTCTGTAGCTATGATAATATGTACATTTTGTCAATACAAAATATACAATAATGACACAAAGCCGTCGCCTTCCTGGTCGCCCTTCAAAGACCCCCCAGGACCGTCCTTTTCAAATGCGAGTATCCGAAGAATTTCTTCGGATCGTCGATGATTGGCGCCGGCGTCAAAAGGACCTTCCGTCCCGGGCCGAGGCCATTAGGCGGTTGGTCGAGTTAGGGACTAAGCAGAAAGCGACATCGGATCGGGACAATTGATTCGCGGGGTTTTTTGCCGCTACTTTGCATGGGGTTGTTTTTCAGTTTTTTGATTTACCGCGCACTAGACGATGACGCTCCCGCCGCACGGCGTCGCGTTTTCATGATTTTGGCAGAACGAACCCAATCGTTAACAAACAAATGACTTCGAACTCCTGAGCAGGTGCGCGATACCTAGGCTGGCGTGCGTACACCCGACGGACGCTGACAAATTCCTTCTCAAGGGCGGCCCTGACCGCGGTCACCATGGCCGGCTGCGAGTTTGCGTCCTTGCGGTCTGCGATACATTGCGATCATCTATACGCATCTGAAGTGCATAGTCGGGTAGGTCATGGCTAAAACTACGCGT
>Ga0105248_10010286_pt1 | contig 10299 bp, 11 predicted proteins | sample KBSS34metaG_FD_81524 | JGI IMG/M metagenome (GOLD analysis project Ga0105248, IMG submission 81524) | Switchgrass rhizosphere microbial communities from Kellogg Biological Station, Michigan, USA - KBS S3-4 metaG | ecosystem: Host-associated > Plants > Roots > Rhizosphere > Soil | place... | reverse complement strand
GGGCATGCTGACGACGATCAAGGGCCTGCCGACCGGCTACAACAAGGATCTGCAGGAGGACAAGGAGGCCGTGTTCGACGCCGAGGACACGCTGGCCGGCTGCCTCGCGGTTGTGACGTCGGTCGGTGGCGGCCTGACGCTCAACCGCTCCCGTGCCGCGTCCGCGGCATCAGGGATGATGCTCGCCACCGACGTCGCCGACTACCTGGTCGGCAAAGGGATGCCGTTCCGGCGTGCGCACGAAGTGGTCGGGGCGCTGGTGCGCAAGCTCGTCGCGGAGGAGCGCGACTTCGAAACGCTGTCGCTGGACGAGTGGCGCGCCGCCAGCGACCTGTGCGAGGCCGACGTCATCGCCCGCATCACGCCTGCCGTGTCGGTGCAGGCCAAGCGGACCCCGCAATCGACGGCACCCGACGCCGTCCGGGCCCGTTTGGCCGACGTGCGGCGCTGGCTGGACGGCCTCGGCAACCTCTGCTAATATTGGTCCGCCTTTCGCAATTCATTTCCCTTCCAGCGGTATCTTCTGGAGCGTTGATGCAACAGCGCCAGCTTCGGCTTGGTGACATTCTGGACGATTATTGTCCTCGTGAGCGGCGCGTGACCAACCACGCCGTGGTGGCCATGATCGGGGAGGACGTCAAACAGGTGCGGTGCACGACCTGCGACGCCGATCACGATTTCAAGCACGCGAAGGTCCCGCGCCAGCGGCGCAAGACCGAAACTCCAGCCGCCCTTTACGCGCAGGTGCTGGCGACCGGTCCCAAGCGTGTGGCGCACGAGGCGCCTTCGGCTCCCGCCGCCGGTGAGCAGGAGATGGCCATACACGACGAGGAACCGATGGAATCGCTCGACCCCGCCCTCGCACCGGTGGAGGTTGACACTGCAGCGGCCGCACCCGTGGGTCCGCCGCGCGCGCAGCCCGCGGCGGACGCGGACGAAGCCGACGAAGACGGCGACAACGCCGGCAACCGGGCGGAGGATGACGGACCGATTCATCGCCGCTTGATCCGCGCGTCGCTTCCCAAGATAGACGGCGCGCCGCCGCCGACCCGCGCGATTCCCGAGTTCACCATCCGCCAGCCTGCCGGCCGGCCGGGCGCCAACCGGTTCCGCGGCCCGCGTCATCCGCGTGGTGCCTCCGGCGGCGGAGGCCAGCAGTTTCCTGGCAACCGATCGGGCGGAGGCGGCAACATGCACGGCGGCCCACGGGGCGCCGGCGGCCCGCGCTCGAACGGCGGGCGGCCGCCTCAAGGACCGGGAGGGGCGCAAATGCGCCGCCACGGTCCAGGCCGGAAGCGGTCGAAATAGCGAGCGCCGGCCGCGTCGCCCTTAGCCCTCAGCCATGACGGATCTTTCAGGCAAGTACGGCCTCATCGTCGGCGTCGCCAACAAGCGGTCGATCTCGTGGGCGATTGCGCAGGCGGCGGCGGCCGCAGGCGCGCGTCTGGCGCTCACTTATCCCAGCGAGCGCCTCGAGGAGAACGTCCGCGAACTGGCGGCGACGCTCGACAATCCACTGATCCTGCCGTGCGACGTCGCCGACGATCAGCAGATCGCCGATCTCGGCGCCGCGCTCGATCGCGAATTCGGCGGCCTCGACTTCATGCTCCACGGCGCCGCGTTCGCGCCGGCCGACGCGCTGAAGAACCCGTTCACGGAGACGTCCCGCGAAAGCTTCCGCATCGCGCTCGACGTGAGCGCCTACTCGCTGATTGGATTGTCGCGCGTGGTGACGCCGCTGATGGAAAAGCGGGGCGGCGGCAGCATCCTGACGCTCACCTTCATCGGCAGCGACCGCGTCTTCACGAACTACAACGTCATGGGCGTGGCGAAGGCGGCGCTGGAGTCGTCGGTGCGCTATCTGGCATCGGATCTGGGGCCCCGCAACATCCGGGTGAATGCGATCTCGGCAGGCGCCATCAAAACGCTCGCCTCCGCCGGCATCTCCGGCATCTCGACGATGCTGCAGGCCTATCGCGAAAAATCACCGCTGCGCCGCGGTGTCGACACCGCGGAAGTCGCCGATGCCGCGATCTTTCTCCTGAGCGCGGCGGCGCGCGGCGTCACGGGAGAGGTCCTGATGGTCGACTCCGGCTTCCACGCCATGGGCGGAGCTTAGGAATTACGAATTAGGAATTTGGAATTAGAGGCAGTTGACAGGCAGCTCTTAATTAGCTAATTTGCTAATCATGCAAGAAGGGGCACGCCGATGAGCTCGGCGAACCGCGTGTTTCGCGCGCTCGCGGACGAGACGCGGCGCGACATCCTCCGGTTGCTGCGCGACGGTCCCCTCACGTCGGGAGAGATCGCCACCCGTTTCGACTCGAGCTGGCCGACGGTGTCGCGCCATCTCGCCGTTCTCCGCGACGCCGATCTGGTCGTCACCGAACGTCGCGGTCAGGAGATTCGCTACGAGTTGAACACGTCGGTCTTCCAGGACGTGATTCAACATCTGATCGAATGGACACGGCCGACGGTCCAGCCGTCCGGCAGGAGCCGGAAACCGCATCGGCCCCGGCAGCAAGAGGCGTGAATGGACGCAATGCGGTTGCCGCATGCGCTGATTATCGTCGCCGGTTACGGACTCGGAGCGGCGCTCTACTCCGCACTCCCTGACGAGGCGCCGCTGGCGCGGCCGATGGCGGCGTTCCTGTTGCCGACGGCAGCGGCGATTACCTACGGCATGCTGCGGCAGCTCTGCGCCCGCCATCCGCTCGAAGGCGCGAACCCGGGAGAGACGCTGGCCACCTACGATGCCCTGATGCTGCGTTTCGTGCTCTTCCTGATGGGTGTGCACGCCACGATGCTCATTGGACTGACGGGGCTGCTGAGGGACCATCGGTGGGCCGCCCGGATTGTTCCGGTGCTCCTGGGATTGGCCATGATCGGGATCGGCAACCTCCTCCCGCGGACGCGACCCAACCTGGCCATCGGTATCCGCACGTCACGCACGCTCACCGACCGCGCCCAATGGGTCCGTACGCATCGGATTGCCGGATACGCCGTGGTCGCGCTCGGCTTCCTGGTTCTCGTCGCGGCGATTGCGCTGCCGCCGCCGATGGGTCCCGCGATGATTCTCGTGGCCGCGCCCGCCGCCGTCCTTGGCATCCCCGTGCTCCTGTTCTGGTTCAAGAGGCACGCCGATGGAATCGGTCCCTGAGCTGAAGTTTCTCGTCGAAGAAAAGCGCGGCGCGATCGATGTCTTCACGGCGTGGTTGCCTCGCCTCGCCGTCGTCTTCGCATTCGTCGTGATCGGCGCGACGAAGTTCGGCAACGATCGCGGCGAGTGGTACCGCATCTTCGAGCTGATCGGTCTGGGCCAGTGGTTCCGCTATTTCACGGGCGCGGTGCAGGTATCGGGCGCGCTCATGATGCTGACCCGGTGGACGCGCACCGCGGGGGCCTTCCTGCTCGCCTGCACGATGATTGGGGCGATCATCGTCGACATCTTCGTGGCGCACGCCGTCGGGTTCGCGTTCGCGCCGCTGGTCCTGCTCTGCATCATCGCCGCGACGTGGTTCGCTGGGCGGGAGTGACCGTCACCATTCCTCGATCCTGATCCTCTGACGCGGGATGCCGAGCTCGGTCAGGATGGCCGGCATCTCGTCGACCAGCGCCGGCGGTCCGCAGACAAAGCAGAGCGTCGCGGGATCGTGAACAAGCTCGCCGAGGGCGTCGCGATTCAGGCGGCCTCGCGCGCCGGTCCAGTCCGTGTCGGTCGCGCGCGTCACGGTCTGCCGCAGCTCGATTTCGCCAGCGTCGGCGAGCCCCCGCAGCTCTTGTTCGAATGCGAACTCGTCCGGCGTCCGCGCGCTGTAGAAGAGCCCGATGTTCCGGTGCGGCAGGTGCAGCGCCCGCTGCATCATCGCTCGCAGCGGCGCGATGCCCGTGCCGCCGGCGATGAACACGAATCGCTTTTCGTCCGGCGCCGCCGGAAAGACGAACGAGCCGATCGGGCCGTCGACGTCGACGAGGTGCCCGGCCTCGAGGGCGAGATGCGGCCCCGGTGTCCCGTCGGCGTTGACGCCGATGAGCAGCTCCAGCCAGCCGTGCCGTCGCGCATCCTCAGGCGCGGCGGCAATCGAATACGGCCGGCGATGCTCCTGTCCGTGTGTGGCAATGGCGACCGCCTGACCCGGTGCGTAGTCGAAGACGTGGCCGTCGAGATCGAGCCGTGCGATGCGCGCTCGCGGCGTGGCGGTCATGATCTCGCGGATAGGGAGCGTGAGCACGGCGGATAATGCTATCTCACGGTCCGCCTGAAGGCGGACACTACCTGGATTGAGAAGGCGGACACTACCTGGATTGAGAAGGCGGACACCACCTGAGATTGAGAAGGCGGGACACTACCTGACATGGCTCTCCGTCGCGCTCGCGGCATGATGCTCCGGCTCGTCCGCCGGCGGCCTCTGGCCATCCTGGTCGGGCTCGCCCTGGCGGTTCCCTCCGGATGGATTGAATTCAACGGCCGCTACAGCGCGTGGTGGGCGGAAGGGCTGGCCCTGGTGGTCGGCGCCACGGGGCTCGCGATTTTCTGGACCGGGCTCACGGGCACAAGCCCGGACTGGGTCGACCATGAATGAACTCAAAACTCAAAACTCAAAACTGAGAACTTGAGTTCTGAGTTCTGAGTTCTACAGAATCCCCGTCGCCGCGCGCCGGACGTCGCTCTCGGTGACACTCTCGGCCGGCTCGGCCCGCGGATGCTCCTCGCCCGAATCGGCGCCGGCGGTTTCGCGTTTGCGCCGCGTCTTGTCGCGGTACATGCGGCTGTCGGCGGTCGCGAGCAGCGTGTCGTACGAATCGCCGTCGTGCGGAAAAACGGCCGCGCCGACGCTGATGGACAGCGGCTGCATCGTGCCGGGACGCGCTTCGAATGGCAGGGCATCGACCGCCCGCTGCAACTCGAGCCGCTTCCGTTCCGCTTCCTCGCCGCCGCAGCCCGACAGCACGACGATGAACTCGTCGCCCGCGTAACGGACGCAGATGTCGTAGGGACGGATGCCGGTGCGCAGCACGCCCGCCACACCGCGCAGGGCGCGGTCGCCGACATGGTGGCCGAACGTGTCGTTGATCTCCTTGAAGTTGTCGAGGTCCATGACGAGCAGAGAGATCTCGGACTTCAACCGCTCGGCGCGCGCGAGCTCGCGCGTCACGTGCATGAACATGAAGCGGGTGTTCGGCAGACCGGTCAGCGGATCGGTCAGCGAATCCTCCTGCGTCTGCTCGAACACGATCGAGTTGAAGAGGACCGCGGCGGCCTGCTCGGAAATGCGGTCGAGGAGCCGGCGGTGGTCGTCGGTGTAAATCGACGGTTCCGTGTGGTACACGGACAGGGTGCCGATGAACCGCTCGTTGAAGAGCAGCGGGCAGACGAGGGCCGACTGCAGCGTCGTGCGGTCCGAGGGCAAGCCGGCCGCCTCGAAGTCGCTGCCCGGCCGCGCGTTGACGAGCGGCCGGCGATTGCGCGCGACCCAGCCGGTCAGCCCCTTTCCGTTGCCCATCGCCAGCTTCTGAATGATCTCGGCTTCCACGCCGGTCGCAAAGCGGCAGCGCAGCGTGTCGCCGTCGTCGTGGGAGAGGAAGAGCGCGCAGCAGGAGAACGGCACGATGTTGCTCAGCTTCGACGAGATGAGCGCCATCGTGTCGGAGACGCCGAGGCTGCTGCCCATGGCCTGCGCGATTTCATACAAAGCGTAGATCTCGCGGTGTGCGAGCGCGATGTCCTCGAACACGTTCGTCCGGGCGGAGCCACCGTTGTCGACCCCGCCCGCGGCGGGCGCCGCGGCCGGCACGTCCGTCGCGACGCGCGCAAGCTTGCGCGGCGGTTCGGCACTCGCGTCGGCCTCCGCGGCCAGCGCCGGACACATCTCGATGAACGTCTGCACGACGCGTGGATCGAGCGCCTTCGCGCTTTCCTTCTCCAGGATGGCGATCGCCGAGTCGAGGCTCATCGCCTTGTGATACGGCCGCTCCGACATGAGGGCGTCGAAAATGTCGACCACCGCCAGGATGCGTGCACCGAGCGGGATTTCGTCCCCTTTGAGCCCGGCCGGGTAGCCCTTGCCGTCCCACCGCTCGTGGTGACTCAGGATCAGCGGCGCCACCGGGTACGGAAACGGGACCCCGCTGATGATTTCGGCGCCGACCTGCGGGTGAATCCGGATCTTCTGGAATTCTTCCTGCGTCAGCGGCCCGGACTTCGACAGGATGTGCTCGGGTACCGCGAGCTTGCCGATATCGTGCAGCAGAGCGGCCGTTTTCACGCCTTGAATTTCGGTCTCCGGCATGCCGAGCGCGCGTGCCAGGGCGGCGGCGTAGAGCTGGAGGCGCCGGATATGGGTCCGCGCGGTCTGATCCTTTGCGTCGATCGCGAGAGCGAGCGCCTCGATCGTCGCCAGATGCAGGTCCGACACCTGTGCCACCTGGCGCTGCTCGTCCTGAATGCGCCCCTTGTACAGCATGCAGGTGCGGTACGTGACATACAGCGGCGCCGCCGCGAGCGTGGCCAGCCAGTAGCTGTCGCGATCGATGACGCTCGCCGCGATCGCGGCTGCCAGCGCGCCGGCGAAATAGCTCGGCGCGCTCGACAGGAGGTTTTCCCTCCACGCGCGCACGATCCCCTGCCGCGTCGACAGGCCGATGGCAATCGCGATGAACAGCGTGTTGACGACGAAATAGACGATAGCCGCGCCGACAAGCGGTTTGGCGAGGGCAAGCAGCGTGAACGGGGGGCCGAATGTGCCGCCGAGCGTGGTGAATGCCCACCCCGCAGCCTTCACCGTCAGCACCACCGACGCCATGGTGTAGAGCGTGCGGTAAGGCGCCGGGCGCGACGGTGTGCCGAACGTGCACTGGCTCCACGCGCTGGCCGCGGCGACGATCATCGTGAGGTCCGGGCCGAGCAGCAGCAGCGACGCGAAATCGACGGCGTACGACATCGACAGCGTCGAGCGGATCGGCGCAAGCGGAAGGCCGACCTTCAGCGCTGAGGCGAGCGACGAGAAGCCCAGGAAAAACGCGAACAGCATCGGGTTCGCGATCGAATGGGGTGCGCAGGCGATCAGCGTGCCTGCGCCGGCGGCGAGCACGGCGCCGACGAAGAGCCGTGCTGCGATCGGAAGCTCTCTCACAAGACTCCGGCTGGGGGAGCCGAACAGGAGAAATGATACCGCGAAAAACGTCCGCTAGCCTTCGGCTTCACGACTCCTGCGGCCGGTCGACCGCGGTTCGGGCTCCAGCTGGTACTCGAGGATCTTCCGGTAGAGGGTGCCGCGGCTGATGTCCAGCACCCGCGCCGCTTCCTTCTTGTTCCAGTCCGTCGCCTCCAGCACGCGGACGATGTGCGTGCGCTCGGCTTCGGCGAGTGAGGGCAGACGGTCCCCTGGGACCGCCGCCGCCGGAGCCATCGCGTGCAGGAAGTCGATGTCCGACGCGCGGATCGATCGCCCGGGCGCTGACAGGGCAGCGCGCGAGACGGTGCTTTCCAGCTCGCGGATGTTGCCGGGCCATGGATAGGCGCAGAGGGTGTCGAGCGCTTCTTTCGAAAAACTCTTGCTGTCGAGCGGCAGCCCTTGCGCGGCGCAGTACCGCGCCAGGAAGCGCTGGGCCAGGACCGGGATGTCGACCTGCCGCTCCCGGAGCGAGGGGAGCCGGATCGCGAAGGCGTTGACGCGGTAATAGAGGTCTTCGCGAAAGCGCGTATCGCGCACGAACTGCTCGAGCGGTCGGTTCGTCGCGGAGATGAGCCTGAAGTCGACTGAAATCGACTTCTGACCGCCGAGACGCTCGAAGCGACGCTCCTCGAGGACGCGCAGCAGCTTGGCCTGGGCGATGAGCGACATGTCGCCGATCTCGTCGAGAAAGAGCGTGCCTTCGTTGGCGAGCTCGAGGCGCCCCGGCTTGCGATCGTGGGCGCCGGTGAAGGCCCCCTTCTCGTAGCCGAAGATTTCCGACTCGAACAAGGTGTCCGGCAGCGCCGCGCAGTTGACCGCCTGGAACCTGGCCACGCTGCGGCGGCTCAGCTCGTGGATCATGCGCGCAACCACTTCCTTACCCGATCCGGTCGGCCCGAGAATCAGGACCGAGATGTCCGATTTTGCCGCCGTGCGGATCCACTCGAACACGATCAGCATCTTCTCGTCGCGGCCGATCATCTCGCGGAAGCGCTGGACCGCCGGCGACTGATCTTCGGTGCTGACCGTGGCACGGCGCTCGAGGAAGTGATCGAGGAGGTCGGCGAGCGCGTCGTTGGCGGGCCGTTCCGCGACGTAGCGTGGCGGCGTACTCCCGGGGACGACCGAGGCGACGCCGAAATCGACCAGCTCCCGCACGCAGTTATCGACGTCGAGCTTGAGCCGTCCGAACGTCTGCATCAGCGACTCGACGTCGAATCCCTCGTCGGGCCGGGCGCTCAGGTAGCGCAGCAGGCCGGCGCGCAACGGGGACTGCACGAGCGACCGGAACCGGAGGTCCAGGTCACCGGGCTCGGCCGCCTTTGCCGTGGCCGCCGCGCTCGCGCGGCGCGCGCTGAAGGTCAGATCGTCCATCCTGGCGGTCGGGTTATCGGCCGGTATCGGGCCCGCCGACAGGGGTCGGTGAACCGCCGCGGTAGTAATTGGTCTGATACCGCTCGATGAGGTCTTTCATCCGGCCGGCGTCCGCTTTCCGGTGCCCGTGGCAGGCGATCGGGTCGGTGCCGCCGCTGGTCTCGATGAACACGTCGGACAGGATCATGCCGGTCTCGATCTTCACCGACGCGATGTGCGCCATGTGGATCGTTTCCTCGCGCTTGCCGAACCAACGCGGCGTGTACTGCACCACCGCCGTCGGCGTGATCAGCACCTGCGTCGGAAAGAGATGGTTGCCAGAGCTGATCCGGCTGGCGCGGAACACGTCGCCCGGCGCGAACGCACGGCCCTTGAGCCAGATCCAGATGAAGAGAATCGCCGCCGCCGCTCCGGCGGCCGCGAGCGTCCACCAGAGCCAGTCCGATTCGCTTGTCACAATTCCAGATGTTAAGCTATTTCGCACGCTGATAAGGAGTAGACCTTGCCGTATCGTTCGCCCGGCGCGCCCGGGCATTCGCTCAAGAAGTCGCTGTCGGGCAAGCCGATCGCCAATTACCGCCCCAAAGGAAGTCCGGAAATCCGTCATCTGATCGACAACGGATTTCAGGCGTTCAACGCCGGGCGGCTGTCGGAAGCCTGTCAGATCTTCTCAGAGAAAATGCTCGCGCCGGAGAACGAGACCACGATCGGCCTGACGATTGCGGGCGCCATGACGCCGGCGGGGCTCGGCGGATCGGTGATCGAGATGATGGACCGCGGCCTGGTCGACTTCATCATTTCGACCGGCGCGAATCTGTATCACGATCTCCACTACGCCTTGAATTTCACGCTGCACCGCGGGTCGCCGTTCGTGAACGACGTCGAGCTGTTCGAGGACGGCGTCATCCGCATCTACGACGTGCTGTTTCCCGCGACGGTGCTGCTCGAGACCGACTCCTACATCCGCGACTTCATCGTCCGCTCGGGGATCGACGAGCCGATCGCCACGTCGGAGTTCCATTACCGCCTGGGTCTCGACCTGCTCGAGAAGAACCCGGCGTGCGTCGAGTACTCGGTCGTCGCACGCGCCGCCGCCGCCGGCGTCCCCCTCTACACATCGTCGCCAGGCGACAGCTCGATCGGCATGAACATCGCCTATCACGAGCTGATGAACGGCGGGCGGTTCATGATCGATCCCAACAAGGACGTGAACGAGGTCTGCGCCATCGTGATGGCCGGCAAGCAGAACGGCTGCGTGATTCTTGGCGGCGGCTCGCCGAAGAATTTCTACCTGCAGGCGCAGCCCACGCTGTGGGAGGTCTACGGCATCCCGAAAGGCGGCAACGACTATTTCATCCAGATCACGACCGATTCGGTCGTCTGGGGCGGGCTCTCCGGCGCGACGCCGGCCGAGGCGGTCAGCTGGGGCAAGGTCAATCCCGGTGTGCTGCCCGACACGGTCGTGGCCTACTGCGACTCGACGATTGCGTTTCCGCTGTTCTGCGAGTACGCGGTCGGATCGCCGAACGGGCGCCGTCCGCGCAAGGAGCTGGTGCACAAACGCGACGAGCTTGTCGCCAACCTGACGCGCGAAGCCAAAGCGGCTCGGCAAGTACGAAGTACGAAGTCAGAAGTCGGAAGCTAAGGCGAAACGTGGGGATCCTCTCGGAGGAACTGGGGCCCGTCGTTCAGCGCCTGGTGGCGCGTCCGCGGATCTACGCCGATGCGAACGTGCCGGCCGGCCTCGTCG
>Ga0105248_10010281_pt1 | contig 10301 bp, 10 predicted proteins | sample KBSS34metaG_FD_81524 | JGI IMG/M metagenome (GOLD analysis project Ga0105248, IMG submission 81524) | Switchgrass rhizosphere microbial communities from Kellogg Biological Station, Michigan, USA - KBS S3-4 metaG | ecosystem: Host-associated > Plants > Roots > Rhizosphere > Soil | place... | reverse complement strand
GTGGGCGCGATGCTGCTCATCGTCTACACCATCGAGAGCCACCGGCTGCCTGCGCTGCAGCCTGCGCCTGCCGCAAAGCCGGTGCAGGTGCAGATCGTTCCGGCGCGCTAGCTGGCTCTTTGCGCGAGTCTGCCGAAGCGTTCAGGACTTCTTTTCCTGATCCACTTCCGATTCGGCTTCGAACCAGTCCTGCAGGTCGTTTCCGTCGCCGCCGCCGCGAGCCTGCCAGCGGTGATAGGCCGCCCTCGCTATGCGATCGCGCCGGTCCGGTTCCGGCATCGGTGCATTCGGAACGGTCGGCGTGGCCTGTTGGGTGCGGGAAGGGGAAAGGGTTTGCGCCATGGCGACTCCTTCGTGACCTGTGTACGCATCGGATTCGCGATGGCGTGCACAGGTTCATCGATGCGCAAGACTAGGATGCGCAAAGCCGTCGGGATGGCGTCATCCGTGTGGTCGCTGCGTCAGCATTGCCGGCTCGAAGTTGAGCGTTTCGCCGTTCGCGGCTAGCCAGACTTGCGCGTCCTGGATGGTGCAATCGACGCGCATGTTGCGCTCGGCGAGCGAAGTGATGCCGCGGGCGACGGCGTCGGGAATCTCGATCACGGAAACGTTGCGCATGCGCGCGAACGCCGCCTCGTTCTGCACCCACCAGAGCGCGGCACTGCGACCGCCATAGACGTAGACCTTCACCTCACGCGCGCGGCCCGCAGCCTTGCGTACCGCGCGCTCGTCGGGCAGGCCCACGTCGATCCAGAGGTCGATCGCGCCGGTAAGGTCGCGCTTCACGAGATCGGGCTCGTCCTCCGACGACAACCCGGGCCCGAACTCGAGACGCTCGTCGGCGTTCAACGCGAAGGCGAGCAGGCGCACCATCATGCGCTCGTCGGTTTCCGACGGATGCCGGGCGATGGTGAGCGAATGGGAAGCGAAATGGTTGCGGTCGAGGTCGGAAACCTGCAGCTCCGCCTTGAAGATCGTCGCCTTCAGCGCCATGCAACCATCATTCCCGCGCGTTGATTTCGCACCAGTGTACGCAAACGTACAGATCGCGAAGCTGATTCAGCGTCCAATGCCCGTAGTGCAGGCCATCTTCGGCCTATTGGAAGGGAAAAGACAATGAGTCTCGGGCTGATTCTGCTGATCATCGTGATCCTCATGCTGGTGGGCGTCCTGCCGACATGGCCCCATTCGCGTAACTGGGGTCGTGGACCGACCGGCCTCCTCAGCATCATGGTGGTGGTCGTGCTCGTGCTGTTCCTGATGGGAAAGATCTGAACGAGTTGATCGCGCCGGACGCGGTCACCACGCCGTCCGCGGATCCCGCGCCGGTCGCGCGAATCCCGGCGATCACCCTGTTCGCGGGCATCCTCGCGACGATCGCAGTCGTTGGCGCGCTCTACCTCGCGCGTGCCTTCTTCGTTCCGCTGTTGATCGGCATCCTCGCGAGTTACGCGCTGCGCCCGATCGTCGACGTGCTGAAGGCGTGGCGCATTCCGCCCGCCGCCGGGGCGGCATTGGTACTCGCGGCCCTGGTCGCAGCCACTTCATGGGCCGCGTTATCGTGGGGCGACGACGCCGCGGCGCTCATCGAGAAGCTTCCCGAAATGGCGCGCAAGGTTCGCCAGCAGGTGAGCGACACGCGACGCGACCGGGCTGGGTCTTTCAGGCAGATCCAAGAAGCGGCCACCGAGCTGCAGGGCGCGGCGACCGCCGCGACGAGCGACAACAAGCCGCCGAAATCGGCGCAGCAGGCGATCCACCCCGCGGAGACGACCACGTGGTTGCAGGACTACGCGTTCGCGCAGACCGCCCTCCTCGCAAACGTGGTGGCGCAGGCGCCGATCGTCATGCTGCTCGTCTACTTCCTCCTCGCCGCAGGCGAGCACTTTCGACGCAAGCTCGTCCAGTCGGTGGGCCCGTCGCTCTCGGCCAAGAAGGACGCGATTCGCATCCTCGACGAGATCGATTCGCAGATCCAGCGCTACCTTCTCGCGACCCTCGCTTGCAACGTCCTCATCGGGCTCGGCACCTGGCTCGCGTTCAAGGCGATGGGCGTCGAACATGCGGGCGCATGGGGCGTGGCCGCGGGCGTGCTCCATTTCATTCCGTACCTCGGCCCCGGGATCTTCGCGATCGTGAGCGGCGCGGGCGGCTTCATGCAATTCGGCACCGCCGTGGGCGCGCTTGCCGTGGCGGGCGCCTCGTTGCTCGTCGCGACCGCCATCGGATCGCTGGTCATGACGTGGGTGCAAAGCCGCGTCGCGCGCATCAACGCCGCAGTGCTCTTCATCGCGCTGCTCTTCTTCGGCTGGCTGTGGGGCGCGTGGGGCCTGCTGCTTGGAGCGCCATTGCTCGCCATCTGCAAGGTGATCTGCGATCGCGTCGAGCCCCTGAAGCCCGTGGGCGAGCTGCTCGGTCGGTAGAGCTCACCTTCCAGCGCCTTCCAGATCAGTCCCTAGCTGCAGGAAAGTGGCGGAGAGGGCGGGATTCGAACCCGCGTTGGGGTATTACCCCAAACACGCTTTCCAGGCGTGCGACTTAAACCGCTCATCCACCTCTCCGGGGCCCGAAATTATACCGTGCTGGGGGTGGATTTCCCCGTGGCCAGCCAGCGCAAACCGTAGAGTTGCCTGTAGAAGAGCGCCGCGATGATGACGATCATCGCGCCATGCACCGGCCACAGTCCCACCCAGCCCGGGATCTTTCCCTGCGCGGTCCACGCCTGGAAGATCGAGAGCAGGTTGTTGTAGAGCGAATACACCAGCACCGCGAGGATCAGGTTCCACGAGCGGCCGGAGCGCGGATTCACGAACGACAGCGGCACCGCGAAGAGCGCCATTATGAGCACCGCCATCGGCAGGGCGACGCGCCAGTGCAGCTCGGCGATCTGGTCGGGCTTGCGCTCGGCCCACAGATCCGCGGTCGTCATGCCCTTCGTGGTCGGGGCGCCGGGTTTCGCTTCGCGCGGCTCGATACGCAGGTAGTACTTGTCGAAATCCACGGTGCGGTAGTCCACCATGCCCGGCGTGCCCTCGTAGCGGCGCCCATTCACCAGCACCACGAAGCGGTCGCCGTTTTCCGCCGTCTGGATGAAGCCCTTCTGCGCCACCATCACGCCCAGGCGGCCGTTCTGGGTCGACTGGACGAAAACGTTGTTCACGACGTCGTCGCCCTCGGAGAGCTTGTCGACGAAGAACACGCGGTCGGCATTGCGCGATTCGCGGAAGATGCCTGGCGTCACGCTCGAGACCTCGTCGCGGCTTTCGAGGAGGCTCTGGTAGACCACGCTCTGCGCCTGCGACCAGGGCGAAAGCACGAGCGATAGGAGCGCGCAGATGGCAGCCACGGGAAGCGCGAATTGCAGCACCGGCCTCACCCACGCGGCAATGGAAAGCCCGGACGTGAACCATACCGTCATCTCGCTATCGCGATAGCTTCGCGTGAGCGCGAGCAGCACCGCGACGAACACCGCGATGCCGAGCAGCACGGGCAGGTAATTCAGGATGCCGAAGGCGATGAGGCCCAGCACGGCCTCGGGCAGCACGTCGCCGCTGGCCGCCTTGCCGAGCATGAGGATCAGGAGCCGCGTGAGGATGATGGCGAGCAGGACGCCCACCACCGCGATCGCGATGAGGCTGAATTCGCGGACCAGGCTGCGTTGAAAAATCACCGCGCAAGTATAATCCTCGCACTATGGAATTCACCGTACGAACCGGCAGTTTCGACAAGCCCCGCAGCGGATGCATCGTGGTGGGCGTCTTCGAGGGCCGCAAGCCTACGCCCGCGGCCAAAGCACTCGACGCCGCCTCGCGGGGGCATATCGCGGAAGTCCTGAAGAGCGGCGACCTCGAAGGCAAGGCCGGCGCCACCCTCCTCCTGCACAAGGTGCCGCGCGTCGGCGCCGATCGCGTGCTGCTGGTGGGGCTGGGCCGCGAGCGCGAGCTCGGCGAATCCCAGTTCCGCACCGCATTGGCCGCGGCCGTGCGGGTGCTTCGCAGCACGGGCAGCGCGGAGGTCACGTTCCCGCTCACTGCCGGCGTGAAGGGTCGCGACATCGGATGGCTCGCCGAACAGGTCGTCATCGCCGTGAAGGACGGGACCTATCGCTTCGACCGGATGAAGAGCAAGCCCGCCGCGGCGAAGCGCGCGATTCGCAAGGTCACGCTCGTCGTCGCGAACAAGGGCGACGTCCAGCAGGCCGAGCGTGGGGTAGCGCGCGGCGAGGCCATCGGCGAAGGCATCGCATTGGCCAAGGACCTGGGCAACCTTCCTGGAAACGTCTGCACGCCCACCTACCTCGCCGAGCAGGCGCAGGAGCTCGCCAAGCGCCACGGAATGAAGGCGGAGATCCTCGAGCGCAAGGACATGGAGCGCCTGGGCATGGGCTGCTTCCTCGCGGTGGCGCAGGGCAGCCGCCAGCCGCCCAAGCTCATCGTCCTCGAATACCGCGGCGGCGCGAAGAACGCGGCACCGGTGGCGCTGGTGGGCAAAGGAATCACTTTCGACACGGGCGGCATCTCGATCAAGCCCGCGCCCGAAATGGACGAGATGAAGTTCGACATGTGCGGCGCGGCGAGCGTGCTGGGCGCGCTGCGCGCGGCGGCGCTGATGCGATTGCCCATCAACATCGTCGGCGTCATCCCCGCCACCGAGAACATGCCCGACGGCAACGCGATCAAGCCGGGCGATATCGTGACCACCATGTCCGGCCAGACGGTCGAGATCCTGAATACCGATGCGGAGGGACGCCTCATCCTCTGCGACGCGCTCACCTACGTCGAGAAGTACAAGCCCGCCGCGGTGATCGACATCGCGACGCTCACGGGCGCGATGGTGATCTCGCTCGGCCACGTGGCAACGGGAGTCTTCTCGAACAGCGACGCGCTGGCGCGCGAGGTCCTCGATGCGGGCAACGCATCCTGGGATCGCGCGTGGCACCTGCCCCTCTGGGACGATTACCAGGACATGCTGAAGTCCAACTTCGCGGACTTCCCGAACATCGGCACGCGCGCCGGTGGCTCCATCACCGCGGCCTGCTTCCTGTCGCGCTTCACCAAGGCCTATCCGTGGGCGCACCTGGACATCGCCGGCACCGCGTGGAAATCCGGCGCCGACAAGGGCGCGACCGGGCGCCCCGTGGCGCTGCTGTCGCATTTCCTCGTCAAGCGCGCGGCGTGACGCGCATCGATTTCTACCGGTACGCCGAGGACAAGGTTCGCTTCGCCTGCCGTTTGGCCGCCAAGGCCCATGGCGCGTCGAGCCGGCTCGTGGTCTATTCACCGCAGCGCCAATTGCTGCAGGAATTCGACCGCTCGCTCTGGACGTTCCAGTCCACGGGCTTCGTGCCCCACTGCTTCGTGGAAGCGTCGATCGCCGACGAGACACCGGTCGTCCTGGCGAACTCCGGCGAGGCGTTGCCGCACCACGACGTGCTGCTCAACCTCGGCGACGAATGGCCGCCTTTCTTCTCCTCTTTCGAGCGGCTGCTGGAAGTCGTGGGCGCGGACGAGGCGGACAAGGAACGGGCGCGCGAGCGTTACGCGTTCTACAAGAAGCGCGGCTACGATATCCGCGTGAACGACGTGGAAGGCTAGCGTGGCCGGCGAAAAGGACGTGATGGGCAAGGCCGATGCGCTCCTGCGCCGCCACGCGACGGGCAGCGAGACGGGCGGCGTCCCCGTGCTCACGGATTTCGTCCACGACCCGCGCGCCGGTCAGCTCACGGACGAATTGGCGCGCGAGATCTTCGATCGCGTGATGAAGGAAGTGGAAGGACGCCTCGCCGCGGACCTCGAGAAGCGCCTGGTGCAGCATCTCGTTCCCCAAGTCCACACGGCGGTCGCGAGCGCGCTGGGCGACCTGCACCAGGAGCTCGCCAACGCCATCGGCGACGCAGTCATCGAGGCCTTGAGGGAGCGCCAAGTAAAATAGGCGGTTCCATGGAGCTCGCAAAAGCCTTCGACCCGCACGGGATCGAGTCGCGCTGGTATCCCTTCTGGGAGTCGAAGGGCTATTTCAAGGCCGGATTCGACCCCGCTCGCCAATCCTTCTCGATCCAGCTTCCGCCGCCTAACGTGACGGGGACGCTGCATATGGGCCATGCATACCAGCAGACGCTCATGGACATCCTCACCCGCTACCACCGCATGAAGGGCTTCAACGTGCTGTGGCAGCCGGGCACGGACCACGCCGGCATCGCCACCCAGATGGTGGTGGAGCGCCAGCTGGAAGCCGAGGGCACGTCGCGCCGCGCGATGGGCCGCGAGGCCTTCGTGAAGCGGGTGTGGGAATGGAAGGAGCAGTCGGGCTCGACCATCACGCGCCAGATGCGCCGCCTCGGAGCCTCGTGCGACTGGTCGCGCGAATACTTCACGATGGATGCGCCGCGCTCGCGCGCGGTGACGGAAGTCTTCGTGCGCCTGTTCGAGCAGGGCCTCATCTATCGCGGCAAGCGGCTGGTGAGCTGGGATCCGGTTCTGCAGACCGCCGTATCGGACCTGGAGGTGGAGTCGAGCGAGGAGTCGGGTTCCATCTGGCACCTGCGCTATCCCTTCGAGGACGGCAGCGGCCACCTGGTCGTCGCCACCACGCGCCCCGAGACGATGCTGGGAGACGTGGCGGTGGCCGTCCACCCGGACGACGAGCGCTACGCCAAGATGGTCGGAAAAGTCGTGCGCCTGCCGCTCGCCGACCGCCTGATCCCGGTCATCGCCGATACGTATGTCGATCGCGAGTTCGGCACGGGCGTGGTGAAGATCACGCCCGCCCACGACTTCAACGACTTCCAGGTGGGCGCGCGCCACGGGCTCACGCCGATCTCGATCTTCACGCTGGAAGCGCGCGTGAACGAGAACGCGCCGCGCGCCTACCAGGGCCTCGATCGCTTCCAGGCGAGGAAGCGCGTGCTGGCGGACCTGGAAGCGGCAGGCCTGGTCGAGGGCGGCAAGCCCAAGCCCCACAAGATGACGGTGCCGCGCTCGCAGCGCACCGAGGCGATCGTGGAGCCCATGCTTTCGGACCAATGGTTCGTGAGCATGGAAAGCATGGCGAAGAAGGGCCTGGCCGCGGTCGCGAAGGGCGAGACACGCTTCGTTCCGCCCGAGTGGACCAAGATCTACGACCAGTGGCTGGAGAACATCCAGGACTGGTGCATCTCGCGCCAGCTGTGGTGGGGCCACCAGATTCCCGCGTGGTACGCCGACGACGGCACGCCGTTCGTGGGCCGCACGTTCGAAGAGGCGAAGAGGCACGCGACCGCGGCCGGCAAGTCGATCAAGGCGGAATCGCGCGATCCCGACGTGCTGGACACCTGGTTTTCGTCGGCGCTGGTGCCGTTCACGACACTGGGCTGGCCGGACGAGGCCCAGTTCGAGCGCGAACGGCGCTTCTACCTGCCCTCCTCCGTGCTCATCACCGGCTTCGACATCATTTTCTTCTGGGTCGCACGCATGATCATGTCGACCCTGCAGTTCGCCGGCGTCACCGCCTTCAAGGACGTCTACATCAACGCCATCGTGCGCGACGCCGAGGGCCAGAAGATGTCCAAGTCGAAAGGCAACACCATCGACCCGCTCGACGTGATCGACGGCATCGGGTTCGACGCCCTCATGGAAAAGTCCACGCAGGGACTGATGCTGGCCGCGCACAAGGAAACGGCGGCCAAGCGGATCAAGCGCGAGTTCCCGGCAGGCATCGAAGCGTATGGCGCCGACGCGCTGCGCTTCACCTTCGCGTCGCTCTCGACGCTGGGCCGCACGCTCAATTTCGACCTGAAGCGCTGCGAGGGCTACCGCAGCTTCTGCAACAAGCTCTGGAACGCGACGCGCTTCGTACTGATGAACACGGAGGGCAAGGACACCGGCCTGGCCGAGTCCAAGCCGGTGGAGCTCTCGGTGGCCGACCGCTGGATCGTGAGCCGGCTGCAGCGCGCCGAGGCCGCCGTCAACGAGGCGCTCGCGGAGTATCGCTTCGACGTCGCGTCGCGCACGGTGTACGAGTTCGTCTATGAGTACTGCGACTGGTACGTCGAGATCACGAAGATCCAGATCGCGAACGGCTCCGAGGCACAGCAGCGCGGGACGCGGCGCACGCTGATCCGCGTGCTGGAGACGGCGCTGCGGCTTGCGCATCCGTTCATCCCGTTCATCACGGAGGAGCTCTGGCAGAAGGTCTCGCCGCTCGCGGGCCGGACGGGGGAAAGCATCATGCTCGCGCCCTACCCGAAGCCCGAGCCCGCGAAGGTCGACGAGAAAGCCGAAGCGGAGGTCGCGCTGTGGCAGGAGCAAGTCGATGCCAGTCGCAACCTCAAGGCGACCAACAATATCGGCCCGGGCGAGAAAGTCGTTCTCTACGCCCAGCCCAAGCAGGAGCACTCGGGCTGGCAGCACGCGCCCTGGGTGGCGCTCGCGAGGCTCTCCGAGATCCGCATCGGCGACGTCCCCGCCGGAACGCTCGCCGCTTCAACGGCCACAAGCAACGGCACGATCTCCATCGTGCTGCCCCAGATCGACGCGGCGGCCGAGCGCGGACGCCTGGGCAAGGAGATCGCCCGGCTCGAAGCCGAGATCGAGAAGGCGCGCACCAACCTCGGCAACACCTCCTTCGTGGAGCGCGCGCCGCCCGCGGTCGTCGAGCAGATGAAGAAGCGCCTCGCCGATTTCGAAGCCAAGCATTCCGACATGCGCTCGCAGCTCGGGAAGCTGGGCTAGCGCGAGTGCGGATACCCGAAAGCCTTCGCGCCCTTCGCTCGCCGAGGTTCCGCCGCTACTTCATCGGCCAGACCGTCTCGATGATCGGGACGTGGATCCAGTCGGTGGCGTTCATGTGGCTCGCCTACCGGATCTCCGGGTCCACCTGGTTCACCGGCCTCATCGGCTTCCTCGCCAGCATTCCCCACCTGTTCCTCACTCCGCTCGCCGGGGTCCTGGGCGATCGCGTGAACCGTCGCAAGCTGCTGATCGCCGTCCTGTCGTCGATGGCCGGCGTGTCGGCCGTGCTGGCGGTGCTTTCCGGCTTGAACCTCGTGACCATGCCCGCGCTGGCTGCGGTGGCGTTCTTCACCGGTGTCTGCAGCGCATTCGAGATACCGACGCGGCAGTCGATCTTCGTCCAGCTTCTCGACAATCGCGAGGATCTGCCCAACGCGGTGGCGCTCAATTCGCTGCTCATGAACGGCACGCGGCTCATCGGGCCGTCGATCGGGGGCGTTCTCATCGCGGCGTTCGGCGAGACGGTCTGCTTCGCGATCAACGCGCTCACTTATGGCGCCGTCGTGGGCGCCTTGATGGGATTGAAGGCCAATCCGCGTCCCAAGCGCCAGCCGAGCCATCCCCTGCACGATCTCGCCGACGGTTGGCGCTATTCCATGGGCAGCCTCACGATCCGGCGGATGCTGTTCACGCTGGCGGCGGTGAGCCTGTCGATCAGCCCATACGGCACGCTCATGCCGGCGGTTGTCGTGAAGGTGTTCGACCGCGGCGCCGAGACTGTCGGCCTGTTCATCGGAGCCGTCGGCCTGGGAGCCTTCATCGCCGCCATCGGCCTCGCGACGCGGCCCAACGTCCGCGGCCTGGGCAAGTGGATCGGCCTTGCGCCGGTGATCGCAGGATTGGGCGCGATCGGATTCGGATTCTCGCGCTGGATCCCGCTCTCCTTCTTCCTGCTCATGATGGAGGGCTTCGGCATGTTCATGGTGGGCGCCACGTGCAACACGATCCTTCAGACCATCGTCGACGAGGAGAAGCGCAGCCGCGTGCTTTCCTACTACGCGATGTTCTTCGTCGGCAGCGCTCCCATCGGCCATTACTTCGGGGGCTGGCTCGCCGACCACGTCGGCGCGACCACGACGTTCGTCGTCGGGGGCGCCATCTGCCTCGCTTCCGGCATCGCGTTCTACCTGCAGTTCGACACGTTCCGCTCGCACCTGCGCAAGGCCTACGTCGCGCGCGGTATCATGCCCTCGCTCGAAGACACCCAGGCCATCAAGCCATGACCACGCTCGCGGGAAAGACCCTGTTCATCACCGGCGGATCGCGCGGCATCGGTCGCGAGATCGCGATTCGCGCGGCGCGCGACGGCGCCAATGTCGCGGTCGCGGCGAAGACCGCCGAGCCGCATCCGAAGCTCGTCGGGACGATCCACTCCGTGGCCGAGGAGATCGAGAAGGCCGGCGGCAAGGCCCTGCCGATCCAGCTCGACGTGCGCGACGACGCGGCGATCGTCGAGGCGATCAACGCGACGGCGAGGAAATTCGGCGGGCTCGACATCCTCGTGAACAACGCGAGCGCGATCAGCCTCACGCC